>WNGA01010420.1_pt1 | contig 12322 bp, 8 predicted proteins | sample 5400061 | NCBI WGS metagenome assembly WNGA01 (sample SAMN13153366, study PRJNA577476) | soil metagenome | isolation source: 100 cm soil or saprolite under grassland replicate 2 | place: USA:California | collected 2016-06-15
GAGGTGGCCGCGAAGCGGCCCTCGAAGGATGAGCGGCCACGCACGGGCCGTCGCCCCCGGCTCAAGTCCGGGGTCGCGAGCACCTCAGGATGACGGAAATGAGTCAGAGCGACGTAGGGCGCAATCGCGAAAGCGTATTGCGCCGAACCGCGTTCGCTGATTCGGCGACTCGGTCTTCCGCCGACCGCAGCGGACCGTAGCCCGCATTGGAGCGAAGCGGATATGCGGGGATGAGAGCCCCGGCTTTTCGCTGTCGCTCCATCCGGGCTACGCTTGGTGCTCGACAGACCGTGCCGTCGATCGCATGGCCGCATCTTGCTTCGAGCGCAAGCGCCGCTGTCAAGGACGTGCGCTCGAAACGATGGCGGCCATGCGATCGACGGCACCATGCGACCGGCCGTGTTGCGGAGGCCGTTGCGCCGTCTGTAGGGTGGGTTGAGCGAAGCGAAACCCACCGCCAGTCCCGACGGCATGATGATGGGTTTCGCAAGGGCTCAACCCATCCTACGGGCTGGGCTAGTTTCGGCGCACCGCGGCGAGCGAGCGAAGGATCGGTCGAGCGGAGCAAAGCAATCACCGCGCCAAGGCCCAGCATGATGGGTGCCGCCCTAGCCAACCGAATTGGATGGGGATTGTGCTTATTTGCTGAAAATCTACTGGCTTGTTGTCACAGCGTTTAGCCGAAGAACCTCGGCCACTCCGGCAGGCGTTAACGTGTGGAATAAACCTTGTCCTCCAGTTTTCAATGAATAGACATTAGCTTTCATGAACCCTAGGAGCTCCATCTGATTCAGGATGTGCTCCTTATTGGTCATGAAAAAGTTAATGCGGTGATATGATCGACCAACGACATCGCGCATATATTGGTTCAATGCCTTTGCGACGCCTGATGTGTTCGATGGGGTCCGAAACTCCGGACCTATGATCTTCAGTATCTCCCTCCAGCTTAACGCAATCTCAGACGTATTTTCGGAAGAATTGTAACTAATGTTATAATTATAATGGATGACGAACTTTTCGTCGAGGCTCGCGAGATTAGCCACGGCGACAATTGGTTTAGATGTCTCCAATGCTGACCTGAGCTCTTCATTCTCTTTCCGTAAGTTATTAATCTCATTCAGTAAGTCGTCACTGGCGGCTCGGCTTCCCCTAACTCGAGTCGCTGCCGGAACGCTGCTAGCTTACCTAACTTCGAAGAATCAGTGTCTATCCTAGATAGCTCGATCTTTTCCGGATTAGCGTGCAGGAAAGCCAGCGTTGGCAACCTTGAAAAAGCATAGTCGTATTCAAGCTCGGTAAAACCTATCTCTGCAGAAGCCATGCTTCCATAGCGCCCAGCCACTATAACGACATAGTAGTCGCATCTATCAACGACACGCTTGATGAAGTCGAACTGCTTCTGGCTAGAGGCGGGAAAAATCTCCATGCCCTCTGGAACATGACCAGCTTTTGATAGAGCTTCGCTAACACGACGCCTTTCTTCGCGAAGATCGGAGTACGTCGAACTTACGAAGACATGGTAGAGTTTCTCCATCACGCTCGATTGTACTCATTTTGCCGTCCCGCTTAGGGCGGAAACTTGCAGATGTTATGAACCTCTCGTTTTCGCGGCCTACGAACACCCCGTCGTTGACCCGCACGTATCGCACTTCAGGCACGTGCCATTGCGCACCAGGGTGAAGTTGCCGCATTCGCCGCACGCTTCGCCTTCGTAGCCCTTGGCGCGGGCTTCCGCGCGCTTCTCGGCCGCCGCGGCGCGGGCGTGTGCGCGCGCTTCCGCCCACGGGTGCTCGAGCCGTTCGGTGGGGGAGAGTCTTGGTTCGGGCTCGGCCTTGAGCGCGGTGGTGCCGGAAATTTCGCCGCGCGGGGCGTTCGACGAGAACGCGGTTACATTCGATGCCCCCTCACCCCGACCCTCTCCCCCAAGGGGAGAGGGAGAAGATGGGCGCGCGTCGGCGTTGCCGCCGCGCTCCGGTCCTGCACCGCCGGACATCACCGTGAGCCGGTCGGTGCGCGAGCGCGTCAGGCCCTTGGAGACGTACTTCGAGGCGGTGGGCCTGCCTTCCTCCACGCCCTTGCCGAGCGCGTCGAACCCAGTGCCGACCTGATTGGGATCGACATGGGCGAGATCGAAGCGGTCGAGATAGCTCACCGCCAGCTCGCGGAACACGTAGTCGAGGATCGAGGTGGCGTACTTGATCGAGTCGTTGCCCTGCACCGGGCCGGACGGCTCGAACCGGGTGAAGGTGAAGGCGTCCACGTACTCTTCCAGCGGCACGCCGTATTGCAGGCCGAGCGAGACCGCGATGGCGAAGTTGTTCAACAGCGAGCGGAGCGCCGCGCCCTCCTTGTGCATGTCGATGAAGATCTCGCCGAGGCGGCCGTCGTCGTACTCGCCGGTGCGCAGGTAGACCTTGTGGCCGCCCACCACGGCCTTCTGCGTATAGCCCTTGCGGCGGTCGGGCATGCGCTCGCGCTCGCGCAACACCACCATGCGCTCGACCACCCGCTCCACCACCTTCTCGGCGAGCGTCGTCGCCCGCGCCGTCGCCGACTTCTCGATGAAGGCCTCGAGCTCGTCCTCCTCGTCCTCCTCGGCGATGAGCTGCGACTGCAAGGGCTGCGAGAGCTTCGAGCCGTCGCGGTAGAGCGCGTTCGCTTTCAGCGCGAGCTTCCACGACATGAGATAGGCCGCCTTGCAGTCCTCGACCGTCGCCTCGTTCGGCATGTTGATGGTCTTGGAGATGGCGCCGGAGATGAACGGCTGCGCCGCCGCCAGCATGCGGATGTGGCTCTCGACCGAAAGGTAGCGCTTGCCGTTGCGGCCGCACGGATTGGCGCAGTCGAACACGGCGTAGTGCTCGGGCTTGAGATGCGGCGCGCCCTCGACCGTCATGGCGCCGCACACGTGGATGTTGGCGGCCTCGATCTCGCGCCGGGTGAAGCCCAGATGGCCGAGCATGTCGAAAGTGGGCGCGGCGAGCGCGGTCGCCGGAATGCCCAGCGTGTCGACGCAGAACTCCTCGCCCAGGGTCCACTTGTTGAACACGAACTTGATGTCGAAGGCGGTCGGCAGCGCGGCCTCGACCTTGGCGATCGCCGCCTCGGTGAAACCCTTGACCTTCAAGGTCGTGTGATTGATCCCGGGCGCGTTCGACAGCGTGCCGTGGCCGACCGCGAACACCTCGATCTCGGCGATCTCGGCTTCGCTGTAGCCGAGCACCCGCAGCGCCTCCGGCACCGCGCGGTTGATGATCTTGAAGTAGCCGCCGCCCGCGAGCTTCTTGAACTTGACCAGCGCGAAGTCGGGCTCGATGCCGGTGGTGTCGCAGTCCATGACCAGGCCGATGGTGCCGGTCGGCGCGACCACGCTCGCCTGGGCGTTGCGGTACCCATGCTTCTCGCCGAGCACCAGCGCGCGGTCCCAGGCGCGCCTGGCGTGCTCGACCAGCTGCGGATCGGGGCAGGCCTTGTGGTCGAGCGGCACCGGCGGGGTCGCGACCTTCTCGTAGCCGGTGCGCTCGCCGTGGGAGGCGCGGCGGTGGTTGCGCATCACGCGCAGCATATGCTCGCGGTTCTTCCTGTAGCCGGGGAAGGCGCCGAGCAGCCCCGCCATCTCCGCCGAGGTGGCGTAGGAGATGCCGGTCATGATCGCGGTCAGGCTCCCGGTGAGGGCGCGGCCGGCGTCGGAATCATACGGGATGCCGCACGACATCAAGAGGCCGCCCACGTTGGCGTAGCCTAAGCCGAGCGTGCGGTACTCGAACGAGAGCTGCGCGATCTCGCGCGAGGGGAACTGCGCCATCATGACCGAGATTTCGAGCACGACGGTCCACAGCCGCACCGCGTGCTCGTAGCCCTCGACGTCGAAGTTGATGCCGTCCCCCGCGGCGGCTTTACCTCCCCCTGAAAGGGGGAGGTCGGCGAGCGCAGCGAGCCGGGTGGGGGTCTGACCATCGCTGATCGTGCTCGACCCCACCCCGGCGCTTCGCGCCGACCCTCCCCTTTCAGGGGAGGGATTCGCAGCTTCGCTGCCCGGCCTTCGGAACGCGAGCAGATTGAGCGAGGCGAGGTTGCACGCCGTGTCGTCGAGGAACATGTATTCCGAGCACGGGTTCGAGGCGCGGATCGGACCCGAGGCCGGGCAGGTGTGCCAGTCGTTGACCGTGGTGTGGAACTGCAGGCCGGGATCGGCCGAGGCCCAGGCCGCATGGCCGATCTTCTCCCATAGCTCGCGCGCCTTGACGGTCTTGGCGATCTTGCCGGGCTTGGTGCGCCAGAACAGGTCCCAGTCGGCGTCCGCTTCAACCGCCTTGAGAAACTCGTCGGTTATCCGCACGGTATTGTTGGAGTTCTGCCCCGAGACGGTGAGATAGGCCTCGGAATCCCAGTCGGCGTCGTAGATCGGGAAATGGATGTCGGTGTAGCCCTGCTTGGCGAATTGAATGACCCGCTTGATGTAGTTGTCCGGCACGTGGTTCCGGCGCGCGGCCTTGATCTCGCGGCGGAGCACCGGGTTCTTGTCGGGATCGAAGCAGTCGTCGCCCGAGCCCTCGCAGTTGACGCAGGCTTTGAGGATCGCGCGCAAATGCTTCTGGTTGATCTTGGAGCCGGTGACGAGGTTCGCCACCTTCTGCTCCTCGAGCACCTTCCAGTCGATGAACTGCTCGATGTCCGGATGGTCGGCATCGACGATGACCATCTTGGCGGCGCGGCGCGTGGTGCCGCCCGACTTGATCGCGCCCGCCGCGCGGTCGCCGATCTTGAGGAAGCTCATCAGGCCCGACGATTTGCCGCCGCCCGACAGCCGCTCGCCCTCGCCGCGCAGCCGGGAAAAATTCGAGCCGGTGCCGGAGCCGTACTTGAACAGACGCGCCTCGCGCACCCACAGGTCCATGATCCCGCCCTCGTTGACGAGGTCGTCGGCGATGCCCTGGATGAAGCAGGCGTGCGGCTGCGGGTGCTCGTAGGCCGACTTCGATTTCGCCACCTTGCCGGTCTTGAAGTCGACGTAGAAATGGCCCTGGCTCGGCCCGTCGATGCCGTAGGCCCAGTGGAGCCCGGTGTTGAACCATTGCGGTGAGTTGGGCGCGGCCATCTGCATGGCCAGCATGAACCGCAGCTCGTCGAAGAACGCGCGGGCATCGGATTCGGAATCGAAATATCCGCCCTTCCAGCCCCAGTAGGTCCAGGTGCCGGCGAGGCGGTCGAACACCTGCTTGGCGGAGGTTTCGCCGACCGAGCGCTCGTTCTCGGTGAGGCCGGCGAGCGCTTCCTCATCGGGGACGCTGCGCCACAGCCAGGACGGGACGGTGTCCTCCTCGACCTTCTTGAGGCGCGCCGGGACGCCCGCCTTGCGGAAGTATTTCTGCGCCAGCACGTCGGAGGCGACCTGCGACCAGAAGGCCGGAATTTCGACGTCGTCGGCCCGGAACACGACGGAGCCGTCCGGGTTACGGATTTCACTGCCCGTGCGCCGGAATTCGATCGTCCCGTAAGGCGACTGGTCTTCTTTCGTGTAGCGCCGCTCGATCCGCATTTTCCGTCACCCCTTTTTTCGCCGCCACGGCAATGATTTAAGCATGCCGAGCGGACTCTTTGAGTCCGCGACGCGGACACCCCGCGCCGTTGTGACAGCTCCAGCCGTTTCCTGTTCGACGTCCTGTTATCCGTGCCTCCGGCGCCGCGTGGACGCCGGATGATGTTGCGGCGAGGTCCCCTCAGACTCGAAGCCCGTCCGCCCTTGCCACAAGTGTCGGCGGAGCCCCTCGGTCGAGCCTTTCGGGAGCGTCCGGCGGGGACTTCGAACCACCCGCGCCGCACGATCGGAAGGCTAAGACAAGTCCGCCGCCGCAGTCAATACGTAGTGTGACTTTCTGAATCGATCGCTAAATCTGGTGCGCAGCCGTGTGAATTCCGGGGACAAACGTGTTGCGCCGCGGGAAGCCTTGGAGACTCCGATGGGATTTCGCACCGTGGGGGTCGTGCCGGCGTCACCGGCCGGTCGTCGAATCGTCACGAAACGGGAAGGTCAAGCAAAAAATCATCCCGCGGCATGCATGCCAGGACCGCCCCCTGCCGAGTCGGACGGAGGTGTCAAGAGCTCCGATTGCGGTTGCGACTGCAGGTTCCGGGCTTAGCGCGCCCCAGGAAGTGGCGGCAAATTGCGAGTTCCGGGCGCCTTTTCCGTCCCAGGCTTGATTCTGATTCTCAAGAACCGACCCGGGCCTTGAGCGGCGCCGCAAGACCCGACAGGCTAGTGCCGCCGATTTGAAGTTCCTACACCGGCTGCGGCAAACTCATTTTAGGAACTTCAAATCGAAAAGCGGCACTAGAATCATATGCTTACTAGTACCCGGAATCAGACTTGAGTGATACGGCGGTTTTTGAACCGGCGCTGGTAGACCCTTTTCTTGGTCCAGGCAAACATCGGCGGCTTTCGCCGCGAATGCGGGGTCGTTGCTCTCGCACCACGACTTGCGGGCGGCAAGGTCGATGTTGTGCTCGCGCAAGAAGCGCCAGACATACTGAACGTCAACATCGCTCAAGGCCTTGGCGAGCAGCGGTCCGGTCCACCGGGCATAGCCCGCAGGCGGTGGCTTCTCCAGAAGCGCCAGAATGCGTTTATTCGTCGCCTTGCCATAAATCGGCTTCTTGGCCGCCCGGGGACGGTCTTTCAACCCACCAAGGCCGTGCTCGGCAAAGCGCCGCCGCCAGTTGCTGACGATGCGCGGCTGCACACCCACTTCCCCGGCGATCGAACGCGTGCTGCGGCCCTCGGCCGCCAACAACACTATCCGCGCCCGCCTGACGTCGCGTTGCGGAGTGCTCGGAGCCCGGCAGCGCGCCTCAAGCACCTTGCGTACCTTCGGTTTGAGCCGAACTTCTCTTGCTTTGGGAATCATCCCGATCTTGAATCATGACTCACCTGCGAAGAAAAGTGGGTACTAGTGCCCCTTTTGCTTCCGAAGTTCGTGCCAGAGGGTGCCGCAATGTATCACGAACTTCGGAAGCGGGGCACTAGTGCGGTGGATTTGAAGTTCCTATCAGACGTGCGGCAAGGTCCGTATAGGAACTTCAAATCCAAAACCGCACTAGAAACTTATACTTGGTAGTGCTCCTTTGATTCCGAAGTTCGCATGAGAGGGTGCCGCGAAATGATGCGAACTTCGGAATCGGAGCACTACCCGCTTTCTCGCCACCAGGAGACGATCATGCGCGCCGCCGTGCTGACCCTCTTGTTGCTTCTCGCCGCGCCCGCTCGCGCCGACGACGAGAGCGACCGCAAGAACGTCGTCGGGGTCTGGCGGCTGGTGTCCGTGGTCTATGAGGACGCGCAGACCAAGGAGCGCACGCCGGTGCTCGGCGAGCATCCGAAGGGCCGGCAGATCGCCACCGCCGACGGGCATTGGCTCGCGCTGGTGACGGCCGAGGGCCGCAAGGTGCCGCAGAACGACGAGGAGCGGGCGCAGGCGCTGCGCACGATGATCGCCTATACGGGCCGCTACCGGGTCGAGGACGGCAAGGTGATCACCAAGGTCGAGGCGGCGTGGAACGAGGCCTGGGTCGGCGGCGAGCAGGTGCGCTCGATCCGCTTCGAAGGCGACCGGCTGTTCATCGAGAGCCCGCCCATGCCGCACCCCAATCTCGCCGGCAAGGTGGTGCGCGTCATCGTGATCTGGGAGCGGGACAAATAGGCCCGCTGTGCGCGGCTGATCTCCGCTTTCCGGGTGATCAGTTCGGCCTCATGCTGAGGAGCCCCTTAAGCCTCTCCTTCGAGACGGCCTTGCGCCTTCAGGATGAGGCTTAAGGGGCGTCTCGAAGCAGCGGCCGAACTGATCACCCGGATTCCGTATGACAAGCGCCGTGTCAGCCACGCGTGCGCGTCGGGTCGGTCGGGCGCGCATTGGCCTTCTGCCAATAGAGCGGCAGCCCTTGCTTGGGTGCCGGCGAAGTTGAGGCGGCAGAAGGTTGCTCGTGCCGCGCAACCGGATCCCAGCGCTGCGACAGCTGGTGGAAAAACGACGGGTCGGTGAATCGCTCGGACTGGCGCCGCCGCTCCCGCGCCCAGCGAAACAGGTCTCGGCTTCGTTTGAGCATGCGCTTCGCCGTTTTGCCGGCGGGCGAGCCGCTCGCCGCATCGGAAATTACCGCGCATTCTTGAATGCGCGATGTCGGCAACGGCTTAAATTTAGCGAGAATTGATCGGAAGTGGGGTGATCAGTTCGGCCGCTGCTTCGAGACGCCCCTTAAGCCTCATCCTGAGGAGCGGCCGAAGGCCGCGTCTCGAAGGAGCGGCTTAAGGGGCTCCTCAGCATGAGGCCGAACTGATCACCGGGAAAAGCGTACGAAAATGGCGCGCCGATCGCGTGATCGACGCGCCGCAGGCGCCCCACGGGGGTCAGGCGACCCCGCTCGCCGAATGGGGCTGTCAAACGCCCCAATAGGGCGGAACCTTGTAGTACTCGTGCAGCCGGCGCTCCCGCTCGCGGTCACCCCAGTCGAATTCGCTGCTCGTTCCGTACGACGGTGCGGCGCGCAGTTGCTCGTCGGGAATGTTGAGCTCGTAGGCTTCGAGCGCCGTGTTGTACTTGAGCGCGTCCCAGGGCAGCGGATGATACTTCTCCCCCATGCCGAGGAAGCCGCCGAACTTCATCACCGCGTAGGCGACCTTGCCGCTCGTCTTGTCGATCATGACGCGCTTGATCTCGCCGACCTTCTCGCCGCTGGAGCGCCTGACCGCGGTGCCCTCCACGCGGTCGCTGGGGATCAAGCTGTGGTGCGTGGCCTCCGGTTCCAATGCTGCCATCGTGCCCTCCCGGATCTCACGAAGGTAGAATCAGTGCGCCGCCAGCTGGGTCTCATAGCTGAAGGGCGTGCGCGTTCGCGTTCGCTTCGCCTTGGGGCGGTCGGCACGCTTCTCGGCCTTGCGCGGAGGATCGTCGGTTGCCGCCACGATCGGCGGCGATGGCGGCACGTCCGACTGCGCAGCCGCCTGTGCCGCGGCTGCCGCGGCCGCCGATGCCTCGTCGGTCAGCGGCTGCATCACCGGGAATGCGGGGGCGGCGGGCGGGCAATCGATGCAAGGCGTGGAATCAGAGTTCTCGCGCGGGGCGGAAGGCGCCACCGCCGCCACTGCAGCCGGCTGCTCGGCCGGTGTGGCCCGCGCCGGCGCAGAAGGCTCGGCCGGCCGCTCGGCTTGTGGTGTTGCCCGCGACACGGATGCAGCGGCCGGCGGCGCCGCCCGCGGCGGCTCCTGCATCGTCAGGTTGGAGACCGCCACGTTGGTCCGTGGCGCCGGCGTCGCCGCAGGCGGTGCGGGGTCGAGCCCAGAGCTTGGCGGCAGGAAGGCGGCCGGAGCAAACCGGTTGTCGGGCGGCGCCCCCTGTTTCAGCAACGGCGAGAGCGTGCTGACGCCGAGCACTACCGACACGGCCGCAATGAGCGCGACGCGCGCGAACATGCTGCTCGAAGTCATGTTGCCCCTCCTCGCACCCTGTCTCACCATTTCCCGCCCGATTTTGCGCAGCGTTCCATCTCGCCACACCGGCGCGGCATCAATGGGGCCGGCGCAAGACTGAACGGCGGCATTCCGTTGACGCGGCCAGCATACTTAGTTCTGGCCCAGCCTACAACGACTTGTGACCTTGGCCGCCGGGCGTGGCCGCCGGGTGTGGCAGTTGGGCAACGGTCGGCGCAACCGCTTGGTTCAGGCCCGGAAAATGGCGCGGCGCTGCGAAATACAAGGTCTTTCGCTCCTGGACATGGTGGGAGCGAGGTGGCATGAAGCCGTCACCCTCCCTGATACAACGCGTACGGCGATGAAAACGTTCTTGCTCCGCTTCTTTACCTGGTGGAACGGCCAGACGTTCGGCACCCAGCTGTGGACGTGGCTCTATGGCGAGCTCGTCGGCGAGGACGAGTACGGCAACCGCTATTACCGCACGCGCGGAGGCAAGATCGACAAGTCGCTCGGCTTCGAGCGGCGCTGGGTGGTCTACAACGGCTATGCCGAGGCCTCGACGGTGCCGCCGAGCTGGCACGGTTGGCTGCACCACACGGTCGATTTGCCGCCGACCGAGGAAAAGTATCGTAGCCATCCGTGGGAGAAGCCGCACCGGCCCAACCTCACCGGTACGCCCGCCGCCTATCGGCCGAGCGGCTCGACCTTGGCGCAAGGGCGCCGCCCGCGCGCCACCGGCGATTACCGGCCGTGGAAACCGGAGTAGCAGACGACAGAGGACGGACGACAGAAGAGGGAAGAAGAGTATCCGTGCTGGGCTCGCCGTCTGTCCTCCGTCCTCTGTCGTCCGTCCTCTGTTCTGCCGCATTCCCCGTGTTAACCAGCCGAAACTCGGGCAGAATGCTGCGTCGAGATCTGCGAAACGCCGCCTGCGATGGCCCGATTGAGGTTTTCCGTCATCATCCTTGCATGCGCCGGCTCATTCGCCATCGGTCCGGCGGTGGCGCAGTTCAACCCGCTCGAGGCGATCTTCGGTCCGTTTCGGCCGCCGGCCGACATTCCGGGCCGCAGCCCGCCGCCCTCGCAATATCCCCCTTCGACGCGGCTTCCGCCCGGCCCGCCGCCGTCGCAGCAGTACCCGCAGCAGCAATACCCCCAGCAGTATCCGCCGTCGGCGCGGCTTCCGCCGGGCCCGCCGCCCGGCGTGCAGACGCAGCCGTTGCCGCCGCCGCCCGGAGCAACCTCCGCGCCGCCGGGGCAGGGCGCTCTGCCGCGTCCGGGGCAACCGCGTCCGTCGCGCCCGGCAGGGCCGCCGGAACCGCCGAGCGGTGAAATCGTCACCCCTACGGCGCAGAAGATCGCCAATCCGACCGCCGTGTTCTCCGGCCTCGACAAGATCACCGGGCGCATCATTACCTTCGACGTCGCCATCAACGAGACCGTGCAGTTCGGCGCGCTGCAGGTGACGCCGCGCGTGTGCTACACGCGCCCGCCCAGCGAGACCGCCAACACCGATTCATTCATCGAGGTCGACGAGGTCACGTTGCAGGGCGAGGTGCGGCGCGTCTTCACCGGCTGGATGTTTGCCGCCAGTCCGGGGCTCAATGCCGTCGAGCACCCGATCTACGACGTCTGGCTCTCCGACTGCAAAGGCGGCACCACGGTGATTGCCGAAACGCCGCCGGAAGCCGCGCAACCGGCCCCGGCGCAGCAGCGTCCGCCGCCGCGGCAGCAGCGGCCGCGACAGGTGCCGCCCCCGGACTCGCCAATTCCACCGGTGGTACGCTAGGCGGCGTGGCAGACCGTAGCCCGGGTCGAGGCGCCTCAAGGGGAGGGTTTGGCGACGGCACAACGCACCGCGCCGAGACCCGGGAGCGGCCGCGAGGATGATCCGCGATTCAGCTCCCGGGTCTCGGCGCCAAGGCGCCGTGCCTTGGCCGCGAGGCCCGTCAGGCGCCTCGACCCGGGCTACGGGTCAGCGGCCGTGCGCGGTCGCCCGCGCCATCGCCTCGTTTCCGCCGAGCGGCCGGTCGAGCGGGAGAGCCGTGAAGTCGGCGTGGGCGGCAAGCGCCGTTTCCAGGTGCTTGTGGTATTGACGCCGCGACACCGCGACCGCGCCGAAGACCTTCAGGTGGTCGGTGACGAACTGGGTGTCGAGCAGGCGATAGCCGCCGGCCTTGAGCCGCGCGACGAGATGGACCAGCGCGACCTTCGAGGCATCGCGCGCGCGGTGAAACATGCTCTCGCCGAAGAACGCCCCGCCGAGACTGACGCCGTAGAGGCCCCCCACCAGGGTTTCCCCGTCATAGGCCTCGACGGTGTGGCAATGGCCGAGCTGGTAGAGTCCGCGATAGAGCCTGCGGATGCGCCCGTTGATCCAGGTGCGCTGGCGGCCGACCTTGGGTTCGGCGCAGCCCTCGATCACCGCCTCGAAATCGCGGTTGCACACGACCGTGAAGCGGCCGGAGCGCACCGTGCGGGCAAGGCGCGCCGGCACGTGGAAATTCTCCAGCGGGATGATGCCGCGGCGTTCCGGCTCGATCCAATAGAGGGCGGGGTCCTCGGCGCTTTCCGCCATCGGGAAGATGCCGCAGGCATAGGCCTTGAGCAGCACTTCCGGCGTGATCTCGACGTGCGCGCTTTCGCGGCTGGCCATCGGTGTTCGCACTCGACGTGTGAATGCCTTGCCAATGCCTAGTGCCGCCGATTTGAAGTTCCTGCACCGGCTGCGGCAAACTCATTTTAGGAACTTCAAATCGAAAAGCGGCACTAGAATCATATGTTTGCTAGTGCCCCTTTTGCTTCCGAAGTTCGTGTCAGAGGGTGCCGCAATGTATCACGAACTTCGGAAGCGGGGCA
>WNGA01021328.1_pt1 | contig 12322 bp, 10 predicted proteins | sample 5400061 | NCBI WGS metagenome assembly WNGA01 (sample SAMN13153366, study PRJNA577476) | soil metagenome | isolation source: 100 cm soil or saprolite under grassland replicate 2 | place: USA:California | collected 2016-06-15
AGCGTCGAGACATCGATTGGCTGGAGCGCAGCAGTCTCGAAGATCAGCCGCCGCAGCCTCCCCCGGCAGAGGGTGTCGAGATGAATTGGTGTTCCGTGGGCGTGACGGAGCAGAGCATCGCGCAGCGGTGGCCCGTGCGGCTCGCCCCCGGCCGAACATCCCCGTGCCGATGCCGCTGGTGAGGTGGTCGTAGCCGGGCGCAGAGATTTTGGAACGGTATCCTGACCAGCGGCCTCAGCGGTGGGGCGCGGTCCGAGCGTGTAGAACGCCGCTTCGCTGCACCACTCGAGTTGCTTGGCCATGTTCTCCTCGATCATGTGCATGGGCACGTGGCGATAACGTGGTTTAACTTGGGCAAAACTTTTCAAATTCAACTCGCGTTAAAACTTTCGGTGAACTCGGTCAAAGCGATTAAAACTCAATTCGCTTCTCCGCTCAATCAAATCCCGGTTCAACCGCTGACTGACCGGATGAATCCAAAATCGTTCCGCAGTTTAACTCGGTGTTCAACTCCTGCTCAACCCGATAGTTTTCCCGCAGTTAAACTCCGTCGTGACCATCGAACAAAAGCTTGGCAAACGTATTGCGCAACTCCGCCAGAAGGCGGAGTTGACGCAGGCACAACTCGCCGAAGCATCGGGTTATTCGGAAGATTTCATCGGGCTGGTCGAACGTGGCATCAACGCACCTTCTGTCAGCGGCTTGGAGCGAATCGCCAAAGCCATGAAGGTCTCGCTCAAGGAACTGTTCGATTTTTAGGCCATGAACTTCTCTACCAAAGCCGAAATCTCTCAGAACCTCCGCAAAGGAATGGCAGAGGAGATTGATCGGTGCAAACGCATCACCGGAGCGAAGCGAACGAAGACCGCGCCAATCAATAAGAAGCTGTGGTGTGACCTGTATCCCAAGTTGCGCACAGACCTCACAACAACCGCCGCTAAAGAAAAGTGGGCTGCGGAGCGGCTTCTCGATTGTCAGCTACGCCTGTTTTACTGCTCACTCGTGGTGAACCTCGAATCCCGAAATCAAGTCGTCGCATACGACTACATGGATTTCTCGCGACGAATCGGCGAAGTATGGGAGGACTTCTGCAAAGTTTGCTGGGACGCACCTGCGAATGCAGCGTTGAAGCGGCTCAAACCGCCCTCATTCGCCACTGTTAGAACCAAACTACTCGAAGAATTCTCAGCATTGGCAGCCGCCGGGCGCGCGACGAACAGCAAAGAGATTGTGGAGAAGTATCAGCAGGCGATTGATTTGCTCGGCAACATCAATCTGACCGAGGACGAATACTGCGGGGTCGGCGCAAAGAAATTCGTCATCGATTTTAAGAGCGGCTTTGGGTCGAACGAAAAGGGGAACACGGAACGGCTGCTGACTGTGGCCAAGATTTACGGCTTGCTTCCTGAATCTCACGAGTGCGTCTTGGTCGTCAGGGCCGCAGAGGATGAAGGCAACAACTACCTACAGAGGCTGAAGAATTCCGGTCTGTGGAGAGTTTATTGTGGGCCAGCCGCCTACGATTTCATTAAGAAGCTGACGGGTTTCGATTTGGCGTCTTGGATCGGTAAGAATGTGGCTTTTCACGAAGACATGGAAACAGCGGCGTATCAGCATCTAAAGCAGCAAGGTCTGACCAAGTATATTGTGTGGTAGCCGGAGTTTCGCGCTGGTAAAACGCTGCCACTTGCTCGTCCGCTTGTTGTTCCTCGGATTCTGTTGAAAGTGAGCGGGCGCGTTTTTTAGCGATGAGCCGTCCAAGCGCTCCTAATTCCCGTAACTCTGAAGCAGTTAGCTTGGGTAAGGGTAGTTTCTTGAGATAATTGGCAGAGTTGTTGGCCGTCGGGTTGATTCCTTCCTTGAGCAGTTTTGTGGCGAACCGACTGTTGAGAATTACCAGAAGCGGAAATATCCATTCGCGGCGTTTTGGGAAAATCCCCACGACCGACTGGTCGAACACTCTTCGGCCAATCAGAAAAGCATTGATGCGGGTCGACGTCACCATCGGCACGCCGATGCCCTCTCGGAAGTAGAACTCGGAATTCTGGAATCGTGCTTTGGCATTGCTGCGATAAAATTCGAGTGCTGAATCGCTCCAGTCCAAAAACCATGAAGTCTTCTGCACGAAACGATGTGACCCGCCTTTCACAATCGGAATCCACGTCGGGCCACCAGCAAGCCCGCGTGCGATTTCGGATTCGCTCAAGGATCTGAAACAAGCCTGAGACTCTGCAACGGATTCGTAGTAATCTCCCCGCACCGAAGCCTCCGAAAGCGCCCGGATGAATCGCCTGTTGTCGCCCGTGTAAATGCCGGTCTTGCAGTCAGCCACGTCCCCGAGTCGCAACTTTGCTGAGTGAAGCACGCTCTCGACGTGTTGCTCTCCGCTCGTCCAAATCCTCAAATCCAAACGTTGGAGAATTCTCCGCTGCAACACGGTGACACTCGTGCCCGCATCTTCGCCACGCGCCAAGGATTCCAACTCGTCGGAGGAGCTCGCTGCAATGACACGAAACCCATGATTCTCGTCGGGAAGTGTCCACGGTTTGCGAATCGTGATGATACACAGGTTCGAGTATCCGAAGGCAACTCCGGGAAAAAGCTTCGACGGCAGGGTGACGATTTCCAGTATCTCCGTCCGCTTGAGCAGAACCTCTCGCAACCTACGGTGGGCAGCCACTGTCAGAAACGTGTCTGGAATGATGAAACACAAAACCCCGTCGTTTTTAAGCAGGTCCAAACACTGAAGAAGAAACAAAGCGTAAGTTTCCCGAACATGAAAATCTGGAAATGCTTTCTTGAGCGCCGCTCGCGTCTCGTAGTCGAGCCATCCGCCGTAAGGCGGATTCCCAACTATCCGGTCAAATTTTTCCGGTAAGCCATTGCGAGCAAGCAGACCAGAATGTCCGGCGAGTGAACTCAGGATAGTGTCCGCGCACAACGTTTGAGCAGTATTGCCGAACCGCTCATGAAGGTGGCTGACAGCGTCCGGATTCTTGTCCAAGCAGCAAACTTGGAGATTGAACTTGGTTTCGCGCAATGCTTCGACGAACGCACCATCTCCTGCCGCTGGTTCTAGCACTGACAAGCCATCAGCAAGAGCAAGTCGGCTCATCATGTAACTGCGAATCGGATCGGAGTGCGTGTAAAAAGCGCACAGGACATTCGCGCGCCTGTCTTCGACGGTTCGTGCCATTGCCGTTGAGTTTCGTCTTTTTGGTATCCGCAGTCAAGCTACGGATGGCTTTCACGCCTTCGCGTAAAGCTCGCTGCCCTTCTCGGTGAACTCGCGGGACTTTTCTTCCATTCCCTTTTTCAACGCTTCTTCTTCCGCGATGCCTAGCTCTGCCGCGTATTTCCGCACGTCCTCCGTTATCTTCATGCTGCAAAAGTGTGGCCCGCACATTGAACAAAAATGCGCGGTCTTTGCGCCTTCCTGCGGGAGCGTTTCGTCGTGGAACTCGCGCGCGGTCAGGGGATCGAGGCTGAGGTTGAATTGATCTTCCCAGCGGAATTCGAAGCGCGCCTTGCTCAACGCGTTGTCGCGGTATTGCACGCCGGGATGGCCTTTCGCCAGGTCGGCGGCGTGCGCGGCGATCTTGTAGGCGATGACCCCGTCTTTCACGTCCTTCTTGTTCGGCAGGCCGAGGTGTTCCTTGGGCGTGACGTAGCAGAGCATCGCGCAGCCATACCAACCGATCATCGCCGCGCCAATCGCGCTGGTGATGTGGTCGTAGCCGGGCGCGATGTCGGTCGTGAGCGGTCCAAGCGTGTAGAACGGCGCTTCGTGACACCATTCGAGCTGCTTGTGCATGTTTTCCTCGATCAGGTGCATCGGGATGTGGCCCGGACCTTCGTTCATCACTTGCACGCCGCGCGCCCAGGCGCGCTCGGTGAGTTCGCCCTGCACTTTGAGTTCGGCGAATTGCGCTTCGTCGTTGGCGTCTGCGATTGACCCTGGACGCAGTCCATCGCCGATGCTGAAGCTCACGTCGTAGGCGGCCATGATGTCGCAGATGTCGTCCCAGTGGGTGTAGAGGAAGCTCTCCTGGTGATGCGCCAGGCACCATTTGGCCATGATGCTGCCGCCGCGGCTGACGATGCCGGTCATACGGTTCGCCGTAAGCGGAATGAAGCGGAGCAACACGCCGGCGTGAATAGTGAAGTAATCCACACCCTGCTCGGCCTGTTCGATGAGCGTGTCGCGGTAAATCTCCCAGGTGAGGTCCTCCGCTTTGCCGCCCACTTTTTCGAGCGCCTGGTAAATCGGCACGGTGCCGATGGGCACCGGACTGTTGCGGATGATCCATTCGCGCGTCGCGTGGATGTTCCTGCCGGTGGAAAGGTCCATCACGGTGTCCGCGCCCCACTTGGTGGCCCAGCGCATTTTCTCGACTTCCTCCTCGAGCGCCCCGCGGCGACTTCATCGCGGACGAATTCGGGCGTGATCTCGGCGGGAATTCTTTGCGGGAATCGCTGAAACACCGACGGCGGCGAATTTGCGATTTGCGATTTGCGATTTGCGATTTGGCTGCTGCCGGCGTGCTGTTTGTTCAGGTCGTTGCGAACGATGTCGCGCGAGAGGTCGGCGACGCAGGTTGCCCCGCCGGACGGGTTGATAGCCTGTTCCACCCGGCGCATGTTTTCGCGGATGGCGATGAATTCCATTTCGGGCGTGATGATGCCCTGGCGCGCGTACCAGAGCTGGGTGACCGGATGGCTCTTCGAAGCGCGCAGCGGGCGATGCTTCGCGAATGACGAATGACGAATGACGAATGACGAATTGGACTTGCGCTGCGTGTATTCCAAGTGCGTTTCGGACAGGTAACCGTCATCACGCGGTTTCACTTCACGGCCGTCGTATTCCAAGACATCGCCCCGCGAGCGAATCCACTTCGCGCGTCATAAATCCGCACGGGCTCGTTCACTTCGATCTGGCCGTTGAATGTTCTGGTGTGCAAAAGCGTGATCTCGCGCATGGGCACGCGGATGTCCTTGTGGAGAGCACCCGACACATAAACGCGCCGGCTTTTGGGCAACTGGTCGGAGCTGTGCGGAGAGGACTCGGCCACGCGAGTCGGGTCGCCTGACAGGCGAGGCGCCTGTGCTACCCCTGCGGGTTCGAACGATTCTTTGGTCGCAATCATAGTTCGGTTGAGAGTCGAAAGTTGACCGTTGAGAGCAGAAACGGGCGTTCGCACGCGGGTTCTTCATTCATATTTCATGCGCATTTTTGCGGCTACAGGAGAACGCTGGAGGAAGTTCCCTTCGCCAGCATTACCTGGAGCAGGTTCAACGGGTCTCCTGCGCTCCCGCGCAGGACTCTCAGCCTTCGCCCCGCGACTGCGGGACCGGTTGGCTCCCCTCTGGATAGAAGAAAAGTAGAACCAACGACCCGGCAGGTCAAGGAATCGTCACCAAGGTTACAGGAGCGTGCCGTGCAGGATGTGATAGGCCACGGTGAAGTAAATCACGATGCCGGTCACATCCACCAGCGTGGCCACAAAGGGCGCCGACGAGGCCGCGGGATCGAACCCGAGCCGGCGCAACAGGAAGGGCAACATGGACCCCACCACGCTGCCCCACAACACCACGCCGACCAGACTGAATGCCACGGTGGCGGCGACCAGGGGATAATGCGTCGTGTAAAGCGTCTCTTTGTGGGGCCAGACAAAAATCCGGACCAGAACGATCGCCGCCAGGACGACACCGAGGGCGAGTCCGGCCATCAACTCGCGCCGCAACACCCGCCACCAGTCCCGCAATGTCACGTCGCGAACCGCCATGGCCCGGATGATCAGCGACGTGGCCTGGGAACCGGAATTGCCGCCGCTCGAAAGGATCAGCGGCAAAAAAAGCCCGAGCACAGCCGCTTTTTCCAGTTCGTTTTCGAAATAGCCCATCGCCGTGGCCGTGAACATTTCACTGATGAACAATATGGAAAGCCAGCCGGCGCGTTTCCGGATCATCGAGTGCAAGGCAATCGTCAAATACGGCGCGTCAAGGGCCTCCATACCGCCCATTTTCTGGATGTCTTCGGTGGCCTCCTTCTCCGCGACATCGAGCACGTCGTCCACCGTCACGACTCCCACCAGAACGTCCTTGGAATCGAGCACCGGCAAAATGGTGCGGTCATATTTCTTGAAAGCCGCGACGGCGGTTTCCTGGTCGTCGGACGCGCGCAGGGCAAAAACCTGGTGATCCAGCAGCTCACCGATCGGCATGGTCAACTCGGCCACCACCAGGTTGCGCAACCGCACCGAGTCCACCAGCCGGCCTCTTTCATCCACGACGTAAAGTTGATTGAGCGATTCGCGTTCGCGCCCGACCTTCCGCAGGTGCGCCAGCACCTCGGCGACGGTCCAATTGTGCTGGATGGCGATATACTCCGGTGTCATTCGCCGGCCGATGGAATCCTTGGGATAACCCAGGAGGTCCGCGGCAATCTTCCGTTCGGCCGGCGACAGCAGATTGAGCAGCTTCTGTGTGGCAGCCGAGGGCAATTCTTCCAGCAGCGCGGTGCGATCGTCGGGCGGCATTCCGTTGAGGATCCGCGCCACCTGCTCGTTGCCCAGCGCCTGGACCAGCTTCTCCTGTTCTTCGACACTCAGGTATTCGAAGACTTCGGTGGCCAGGGCGTGCGGCAGGATGCGCAGCAACACCGCTTTGTCATCCGCGCTCAGGTCGCCCAGGATTTCGGCAATATCCGGGGCTGGAAAATCGCAAAGAATTTCGCGGAGTTGATTGAAGTTCCGCTGGCGGATCAATTCGACCAGTTCCGGTTGAAGCAGACTTCCGATCATTCCTTCAGATCAAATCGCGACGGACGACTAATGCCAAGAAGCAAAGTTCAACGCGCGGGATGTTCACAGATTCGTCGCGCACCGGCAGCGACCTGCAATCACGTGCCGCCAATCAACCGGCGGAATGGACCAAAGCCATCGCTTACCAGGGTTGAGGGGCGGGCAATTACGCAGCCCGGCAATCCAATTCCACCACACTCACGGACCGCGCAGGAAAGCGGTAACCGATGGACTCGGCCCGATTGAGCGGGCGCTCCGCAGGCCGGAAAACATCCGGATTGAGCGGGCTGATTTCCTGCCTGGGATTTTCCGGCGCAATTTCCAGAACGCGTCCGCCGGTTGCGATCATACCATTCACGGTGAAAGTGGCTTCGACCGAACGGCCATAATTGAGATTGGCGACATGCAGAAAAATTTTATCACCCGTGCGACTCGCCGCGATGTCGAGGCCGGGCGGTGATGACTTCACGGACACGCCTTCGTTGCCATTGTGTCGCTTGAACAATCGGGCCACCGCGCCCGCGGGCAGCAAATAGCTCACTCCGCCGGGCACTTGATGGATCACCGCGTTGGTCGTCCAACGGGTGCCGTTGAAATCCGCCGTGGTCGCGATCTGCACGCGTTGACCGTGACGTTGATACAGGTTCATCGCGCGGGCGTGATAAACTCCCGTGAGCCATTCGGTCAGGATCGGATTCGAGTTGTGCGGGGCGAGGCTCAGGTGGCCTTCGGTAATTGCTACCGGCGTCTTAGAGTTTCGCTTCGTCAGAGATTCCTCCAGCGCGAGCAGCTTTTGCTCGATGCGCAGTCCGATCATTTCCATCAACTCTGCCCACGCCTGCTCTGGTTCAGTTTGATATTTGAAGCCGCGCAGCACGGTGTCCTTTCGGATGGGTGTCTGGCCCATCATGTGAACGGCGACGTAGTCAATGTGCTCGCCCGCGCGATCCACGAGGTCGCCTGCCCAACCGTTGTCGCCCCAGCCAATCAATTTGAGCGAGCGGTCGCGTTCGCGCATCGCCTTCGCAAATTCGATCGTGGTCGCGATAGCCTCGTCTTTTTTAAAACAGGCGTTGCCGTAGGAGGTCTCGTTGCCGAGCTGCCAGAACTTTAGATTGACGGGCGCCGCCTGCCCGTTGGCTTTGCGCTCAGCGTTGTCCGGGTCGTTCGCGTATGAAACCCAATCCGCGGCTTCGCGCGCATCGCCGGTGCGGTTGCCTTCCGGCGTCACCGCGTAACGCTTCTCGCCATCGCCGAGGAAGTTCACGCAATACATCGGCTCTGCGTTGACGCGCCGGCAAAAGTCCACAAACTCATGCGTCCCCACGCGATTGGTCTCTTTGCCGCCCCACACATGGTTCCGCATCCACGGCCGTTTCTGTGCCGGCCCGACGCCTTCGCGCCACTTGTAATAACGGCTGAACAGCCCGCCGAACCGCATCATGCCCGGCGCGAGGTCCGCCGTCGTTTCGACAAAATCTTTTCGCCAGTCGTCGCGCTTGTAATCCCACGCGGCTTCGACCGACGAATCCGTCACGCCGAGCGGCTCCATGAACTGCATGTGGAGATGCTGCGAAATTTCGAAGAGCGGCTTGGGATCAACGACCACCGCGCCACCGGAACGGACGGCTGCCTCCGCCTGAGTTTGCGCCAGCGCCTTGATCTGAGTTGCGGCAATCACGCCGCCAGCCAGGCCAGCGGAACGTTTGATGAATTCACGTCGTTTCATGTGGGGGCTTCTATTGATAGTTGATGCCTTTGGTTTAATCATCGAGCGGGCCTTTGAACTCCGGCCCAACGGCACCAACGAAACCGCAACCGCGTCAATGCCCTGCCCGCCGGTCGGTCGTCCGGTGGCAATTCTCGGTGATAGCGTTGGTCCCCGGCTTAAGCGTCGCCGCCGCTTCCGTTGAAATGTCGAACTCCTGGCGGCTGAGGATTAAACCAGCCACGGCACAGGGCGATATTGGAGGCAGTGGCAATATGCGGATGCGGAGTGGCCCCAGGGCCTGAAATCTATGCCGCGCCGGGTTGAGCCGCCTCGGTCGATGGACTGGTCGGGCCGGGCGCAGCGTCGGTCGCTTGCTCCTTGCGCTGCCTCAGTTTGTCGGTCCACCTCCGGGCAGCCTCTTCAGCGGCCTTGACGCCGTCGCGACAGCCGGATTTCAAGGATTCTGGCGCGAGGCCCTTGACGAATGTCCATTGGAAGACAGCCGCGTAGGAGGCTCCATAGGCCGTCCAGTAAACCGCATCTGCGGCTGCTGACTTCACTTTCGGAATGGTCATCTCCGCCGCTGTTCTTGCGTCTTCCGCGCCTCTACGCAGGGCGTCGTGGAGCGCATCAAAAACGGGTCTTCCAGGCTGTGGTTCGCTGTCTTGACTCTGTGGGTTTGCGGGATTCTCCATAATTCGTATCAGTTGATTGTTGCTTTCGTTGCTACTGTCGCGACGCTACAGCCGGACAATACCAAATGGCCAGTACAACGGCGCAGAAACATTGTAATCCGGTGTTTGCTGTCAACAATTTGCGCAGGCGAACGCAGTTGCTGTGGGACAAAGAAAAGCCGTTCCGCATCACACGGAACGGCATTGGTTAGCGAGCGCAGGACGTATCCTGCTCAGGCCTCAAAAGACTTCCCACAACCGCAGCTTTGGCGCGCATTCGGATTGGATATTTTGAATCCGCCGCCATTCAACTCGTCCTTGAAATCGATCACCGCGCCGCGAAGGTAATCGGCGCTGAAAGGGTCCACCAGGACGCTGACCCCGTGGAATTCGGCGGAAAAATCATCCTCCCGCTTGTCGTCGAACACCATTCCGTATTGCATTCCCGAGCAGCCGCCGCCTTCCACGAATACGCGCAACGCCTTGCCCGCGTTTTCCTTTTCGTTGGCCAGGAGAGTCTTGAGGTGGTTGGCGGCGCTGTCGGTCAGACTGACCACAGCGCTGTTCTCAGCAATGGTGTCCATACGTCGGTTGACGGTTAGAAAACTAGCAGAGCGAAGAAGCTGTGTCAAACGCGCCGGTCAAATTAGTTTCCAGTCGCGGGAACTTTACTGGGAGCGCAATCGATCCAGCTTTTCGAGTTTGAGCTCCCAGATCTTGCGCAATGACGGCGCATTGGTGATCAGGCGCCGATACAGATTCGCGGCCACTTCCCACTGTTGTTGGGCTTCGGCGAGGAGCGCCGCTTCTTCGGCGGCCTTCTTTACCCAAAACGGGTCGGCGACCTCCTGTTCGCGCAAGTTCCTGCCATTGGCGACATACAAATAATGGCGCAGCGCCTCACTCAGCAGGTTGGTTCGCTCGGTCGGCGACGCCTGCTCGGCTTGTTTTTCCAGAACCTTGGCCAGACCGACTTCGGCAATGCTACGACAGGTCACGTCCGCCCGATCATTGGTCATTGCGTTCTTGTAAGCGGAAACCGCCAGGGGATAATTGTTGGTATCCGCCGCGCCGAGTTGGAAATAGCAGTTTCCCATTCGCCCCCAGGCGAGCGGCGCCAGAGCATTGGTCGGATATTCCCGGGTGATTTTTTCCAGCACACCATTCGCGTCCTTATAGCTGTTCAAAGCATTGGTTGACCCGGGGACGCCGGCAATGTAAGTGTCCGCCAGGGCGTAATACGCTTCGGGCAGAAGGGCGGGAGGCGGATTCAGCCTGGTCAACTTGTTGATCAACCGCGTGAAGTAAATTGCGGCATCATTGTAACCCTGCCGCGCGTAGGCGGCGCGGCCGGCCATCATTTCCGCCTGATAAGAAAGTTCCGATGGAGCCCAGTTGGTGTTGAGAAACACCTTCTCGTAACTTTCCTCGGCTTTCACATAATTGGTGCCCCCGAGCCGAAAGTAGCAGTCCGCCACCCAGTATTGCGCTTGCAGCGCCAGTGCGTTTGTCGGAAACCGCTCGACATAACCGGTGAAGAGCCGGAACGCGTTGGTCTCGTTCCCTGCGCGGTAATAGGCCCAGGCGCGATCAAATTCCGCGTCGGGCAGGGATGCGTGGTCGGTATGTTCGCTCACCCATCGGTCGTAAAGGTCCACCGCCTTCGGCCAGTCCTCTTCCTGTTCGTACGTCCGGGCGACGGCCAATTCGACTTCCGGCAGCACCGGCGATTCCGGCAATTTCCGGATGAAGTCGGCGAAAAAATCCCGCGCGCGGGCCGGGTTATTCAAGCGGCTTTTCGCCTGGCCGTATAACAGCAGGCTGCGATCGTTCAATTCATCCGGCGGATAGTCCGCCAGGATTCTTTGCACGGCCTGATCCGCGCTTGCCAGGTTGCCCAGTTGAATGCCGGCGCGGACAATCTGATAGAGCGCCTGACCGACCAGATCGCTTTGGACCCGAGGCAGGTCCGCGTAGTTGCTCACCACGAGCCAGTAATTTGTCACCGAACCGGCGTAGTCCGCGAGGGCGAACTGGCAGTCAGCCAGCTTGAATCGGGCGACGGCCTGCTCCGGCGAGCGAGGCAGTTGGCCGGCGGCGGCCCGGAAGGCGAGCAAACTTTCCGAAATCCTGTTGGTATCCGCACCGCCCCTGCCCTGTTCCCAAAGGCACCAGCCGCGGTCCAGATGCGCCTTCGCCGTCAGTTGTGAGTTCGTGTTGGCAATGATTTGCTCGAAGTGCGCTTTGATTTGCGGCACCAGGTTGGTCGAACTTTTGCGCGCTTCTTCCGGCAGTTCGTAATACTCCTTGAGCCGTAATTCACCCAAGGTCAACCGCAACAAATCGAGCCTGCCGTCTTTGGGATACTGCGTCACGTACGACTCCAGACGTTTGCCCGCTTCGCCGATCCGGTTTTGCGCCAGCGTCAATCTGACGATCTGCTGCAAGGCCTGTTGGCGCCGCGCCGACGGCGTATTGGTGCTCAGGTTTCGTTCATAAGCCTGAATGGCTGATTCGGTCTGCCCTTGTTGCTCCCGGATTTCTCCCTGCAGCGCTGCCGTGTCGGCCTGCCAGTTCAGGGAGGCGACGTTCGTGATCGCGCTCAGTTGTCCCAGCAGGTTGGTCGTTGTTTGCCAGGAGCCATCCCATTCCTGGCCGGCCAACTGGAGGCGCGCCAACAAGTACAGCCGTCGCCAGTTCAATTCCGGCCGCAGCGCGCGCTCCGCCAGCCGGCCGAGCGCTTCCTTGCCCTTTTGTAACTCTGTCAAACCGAGATAAGCCTCCCCCAGAAGCAAATGGCCGCGGACAACCAGATCGTCGTCCATCCGGTTTTGCGCCGCCTGCTGGAAAGCCCCCTGCGGCTGGTCGAGCAGTTCGACCGTCCGGCGCAAGTCTCCGAGTTTAAACCGCGCGTAAGCTTCGCCCAGGCTGGCGTCCAGTCGGCGGGAGGAATTGGGAAAGTCGCTCAACACTTGAGCGAAGGCCGTGGAGGCGCCCGCATGATCGCCTTTCTCGAACACACACTCGGCGATCCAATAACGGTATTGGTCGGCGAGCTTGCCCGCATTGGCCAAACGCTCGCGCAACAGGGCCAGCGCCGCGTCAATCTGTTTTTGTTGATAACGGCACTGGGC
>WNGA01010424.1_pt1 | contig 12321 bp, 14 predicted proteins | sample 5400061 | NCBI WGS metagenome assembly WNGA01 (sample SAMN13153366, study PRJNA577476) | soil metagenome | isolation source: 100 cm soil or saprolite under grassland replicate 2 | place: USA:California | collected 2016-06-15
TGTTGCCGGCAGGGCTCTTTGACCATGGTTTGGCATGAATGACTGGGCATCGTTTGGCAGTGCTGGTTGCGCATGGTCGGGGTGGTCAGCGGGGACACCACGACGCCGGCCCACACCGAGCCGGCGTCGTGGGTGGGTGAGTGGGTCAGTCGCGGGTGAGTTCGGCTGCTGCCCGTTTGGCGCAGGCGTCGTCGACCAGTGCTTTGCCTTCGGCTGCCGCGGCGATGAGGGCGGCGGTGGCGGCGTTGTTGAGCTTGCGCGGCAGGCCGCCGGCGACGCGGTGTAGGCGGGCGACGGCGTCGTCGGCGAACAGCGGGTCGGTGCGGCCGACGAGGGTGAGGTGGTGGCGAAGGTAGGCTGCCGATTCGGCCAGGTCCATCGGCTTGAGGGTGAACCGGGTGGCGATGCGCTGGTCGAGGGCGGCGAAGACGCCCATGCGAAGTTGGCGGGCGAGGGTGGGTTGGCCGACCAGGATGCCGGCAAAGGGGCTGGCTTGGTCCATGTCGGTGTTGGTCAGCAGGCGCAGCTCCTCCAGTTGCGCGGGGGACAGCAGGTGGGCCTCGTCGATGACGAGGACCACGCGGCGGTGGCGTTCGGCCTCTTCGGCGGCGAGTAGGTCGGCGGCCTGGCGCATGACCTCGGCCTTGTGGAAGCGCGGGTTGGCGCCGAGCGCGGCCACGATGGTGACATACAAGCCTCTGGTCCCAAATGCGGGGTTGGGCACGTAGATGATGTGGTGGCGGGTCAGGTCCAGGGCGGCCACCGCGGCGCGGACGGCGACGGTCTTGCCCGCGCCGACCTCGCCGGTGATGACCCCAAGGGCGGCCTCGGCCACGCAGAAGTTGATGCGTGCGACCGCCTCGGCGTGGGTGTCGCGCGCAAACAGGTCGCGGGCGGCGATGGCCTTGGTGAGGGGGGTGCGGGTGAACCCGAAGTGGGCGACCCAGGGGGCTGGGGTGGGGGTGGTCTGGGTGGTCATCGGCCGGCCTCCGCCGCCTCGTCGTGGTCGGCGCTGGCCAGCGCCTCCAGGCCCGGCAGCGGCAGGTCGCGGTAGGCGATCTGGCCGATGGTGTGCTCCTCGTGGGCGGCCTGGACCAGGCCGAGGTAGTCGATCCCGGTGGGTTGGGGTTGGGGGCGGGCGGCTTGGGGGACCTGCGGGTGGGTGTGGTGGCCGATGGTGAATGGGGTGGCGATCCCGGCGGCGGCGCCCTCGACGAACACCGTCAGCCGGGTGAGGTCCTCTGGGTCGTAGCGCAGCTCGACCCGGCGGCCGACCAGCGACGGGTCGACCTGGTAGCGGTTGCCGGCCAGCGACACGGTCGCGGTCTTGGTCACCATCCGCGTCGCTGACCAGCGAAACGCCTCGGCCAGCAGCACCGGGTCGGCCGCCCGTGGCGGCCCGCCGGCAAGCCACCGGGCGAGGGGGGTCTGGCCGGTCTCGGCGTGCAGGCGGGTGTTGGCGACCTGCTCGGCCCAGGCGGCGAAGCGGTCGTTGAGCTCGTCCAGGGAGGCGATGCCGGCCTGTTCGGCTTCCAGCAGGAAGCGCTCGCGGATGACCCGGTTCAGCCGCTCCTGCTTGCCTCTGCCTTGGGGCGAGTACGGCTTGCTATGGACCAGGCGGATGCCCAGCACCGCGCAGCAACGCGTCAGCGCCTGATTGGCGTAGGGCGCGCCGTTGTCCACATACAGTTGCTCGGGCAGGCCGCGGCGCACGATCGCGGCGCGGAGCACGTCCTGGCCGGCGCGGGTGTTCTCCTCGGCCGTCCAGCGGCCGTGCACCAGCAGCCGTGAGTGGTCGTCGACCAGCACAAACAGCTTGGCGCGCTTGGAGCCGGCAACGCGGGGATGGGGCACGAACGGCCCGGTGAGCACGTCGCCGATCCAGCGCTCGTTTGGCCGCTCGGCCTCGTAGCGGCCAAACGGTCGCGGCGCTGCCCCAAGCGCGGCACGGTCCAGGCCCTTGCGGCGCAGGTGGGCCCGGATGGTGCGCTCGCTGACCCGGATGCCATATCGGGCGCGCAGGATGTCGGCGATGTGGGCTGCTGATCTGGCTGGCCGCTCGGCCCGCAGCGCGGCCGCCTCGGCGAGCAGCTCGGGATGGCGGCGCACCTGGCCGGTGTCGCTGCGGGGCACCGGGCGCAGGCCGTCAAGGCCACTGGCGCGCCAGGCCCGGATCCAGCGGTCGATCGAGCCGCGGGCATAGGTACGCATCGAGCCGTCGGGATGCAGATGCGCGCGGCTGGCCAGCTCGCGGACCAGCCAGCCGCGCTCGGCCGGTGTCAGGCGAGGGTTCAACGCCTCAGCGATCAGCCCATAGCGAAACAGGGCGACGGCTTCGACCGGATCTTCGAGCATGGGCGCCTCCTGGCGGTCGGGTCACGGCATGGGCGGCAGGAAACGCCGTCCGCCGAGCCCTGCCCAGGGCGGGGGTGTGGTGGTGGAAAGCCACGCCCCGCCGCTCACCAGCGCGCCCAGCTGCCACACTCCCGGCGCGGCCACCCCCAGCCGCCCCGCCACCCAAGCCCAGACCGCCCCGAGCGCCGCCAGCGCGGCAGCCTCGGGGTCGGCCGGTAGCGCCGGCACGCTCCCGGCCAGCTCGACCGCTAGGGCGGCAAGGCCAGCGACCAGGGTGGGAGCACGAGCACGAAAACGCCGACGCCAGTCCCGCGCGGTCGAATGCGGCACGCCCAAGGCGGCAGCGATCGGCCGCATCCCCCTGCCACCGACCGCCCAGGCCAGCCCCGCACCGATCGCCGCGACCGCGTCCAGCCGCCGCGCCAGCACAAACGCCGGCAGCAGCGCATGACTCACCCGACAGCCCCGGCAGGCGGCCCGCCGGACCCAGATCCGCCGGGCGCGGCCATAGCGCACCCAGCGCAGATAGCCGGACCAAAAGCCCATCGGCCGCTCGCAGCCTGGGCAGTTGGGCCGGGGGACCTTGACCCCACGGCCGGCTGCCGCATACGCGTCGACACCAAGCAGGCAGGGCCATACGATGGCCACGGTGTCCCAACACCGCCTTGGACCCTCCCGGAGCGCCAACTCACTGGGGAGGGTCCTTTGGTTTCCAGACCCCCAGATCCTGTCGCGCCCGGCGCACGAGCACGAATCCATCCCCAATCAGCACTGCCGAAGGCCCAGCCCTGATGGTCAGGCAGTCATGCCCTTAACAGTTGGACGCTCGAGGAGATGGACGATGGTTGGAGTCGTCCCTTCTCCCCTACTCCGCCCGGCGAACAGCAATCGCCGCACTACTGCTAACTCACAGGCTTCGTCCGGTCCGTACGGCGCCGTCCAGCTTGCGGTGGAGCAACGAGATGGTTGTCAGCAGGTCGGTCGCATCCTGTTCCCCGATCGGCCGCAGAACCTTGGCTTCATGAGCGGTGAGGTTGCGGAAGGCACCAAAGACGCCCTTGACCATCAGCGTCAGCCCACGGTGCTCGCTGCGGTCTGTCTCGGTCGCCAGCGCAGTGAAGGCCAGGACGGGCATGCCGGCCGGCCCGAGCTCGAGCACCTGGTCCACGAGCTTCGCTCCGTCGAGGGTCGAGCCGGTCATCGTCCTCAGCCGGGCGGCTAGGCTCTTGGCGGCCTCGAGGACCGCGTGGAAGTAGTTGTCTTGCAGGAGCTCGACCCGGCAGAACCGCAGCACTTCCGCATGAGCACCACGGCGCAGCAGCTCCTGGCGCAGGCTCCGGGCCCGGTTCTCGGCCTCCGAGAGTGTCTGAGCCACCTTCGCGGTGGAGAGCTTGCCGTCCGGCCCGATCGACAGCCCCGCGAACGACAGCGCCTCATTGAGGGCAATCCGGCGGTCCTCGAACAAGTGGCTTGCCCCAACGTAGTTGACCGGCGACATCACGGCCATGACGAAGCCCAGGACGTTGTTGGCGCACCCATCCTGACGCTGACGAACTGAGAGAGCGTCATACAGCCGATGCCGCTTGGTGCTCATGTCCGAGTCCGCGATCCCCACCTGGGCAAGGAAACGGCCAATGTCGCTACCGGAGATGCCCTCACTCGTGTCGCCGATGATGTCGGCGATCTTTTGCAGAACCGGCGCCGGTAGGGATGGGATTGCTGCCATGCCACTCCTTTCGCTTCGCTTGCGCATTATAGGCAGTCACGAGGCCAGCTCTCGCCGGCACAGCCAGGTGAAGTACTTGCCCTTGTGCTCCCCCGCCTCGGCCGCTGTGTCAGCCCAGCGCTCGACGTTCACCCCACGCCAGACTTGCTGGTAGATGAAGCCTGTCACGGCTGTCTGGAGCTTCTTGGCGACTCGCTCGGCGAGCTCGCGGACGCGGAAGAGACCGGCGACGAACTTTAGTGTTCGCTCCCAGTTCTTCTTGGCAGTCACGCGTGCGAACCAGTGGCTGGGCTGGTCCTTGGTGCGGGCCAGCTCGACTAAGGCCATGATCTCCTGCGGGTATTCGCGCATGAGCTTGCGGAACTTGTTGTAGTAGGCCTTGTTGTCGATGAGCGCATCGACCTCGGCCGGTATTTCTATAGAGGTAATGTTATTACCAACACTACTCTCTATAGAGGTTTTGTTCTTGCTAGTAAGGGTGGAAGGGCTGGGCCGTTGCCCGTAGCGGGTGGCCAGCATGTCGCCTGCGCGGTTCATGTATCTTACTCCTGAGTGTTAAGGCGCCTCGAACTAGACCCAACGCGTGAGCCTGGTAGCGCATATTTGCTTGCTGCTTACGGCTGTACCGCGCGGATGGCCGTAAGTTGGTGGGGCCAAAACGAAAGTGGGACCCCGTTTGCTTTTAGGGAGTCCCGTGTGTGCTCGCGTCCTGATTTGTCGTTAAATCAATTCTAACACACCGCTTACGCTAGTCAACACATTTAATGCTGCTTTCATAAGACCACCGGGAACCCCAGGTTTTTCACTAGTGTTCAGCGAATGAAGTAACGACAAATCAGTCGCGAACACTAGCTTGAGACCAGCATAATGGTAATGTTTACAACGCGCAACGCTTATGCTTACCCACTGAACACCATTAGTGCTCAAGCGTCCGTTGGATAATGGCTTGCTCATGCGGCGGCCTGAGTAAATAACGAAGCGCTCGCCCGGTAGTAGGTACCATCAAAGTCGAGCAGACCGCTGCGCTTTAGCCGGCTGAGGCGGCCTTCATAGGCGCCACTTCGCGCTGTGTAGTGTGTGCGTAAGGCCAGTTCTGCTTTGGTGAGCGGCATCGGATAGATGTTGACGAGTGTATCGAGGATGCGCTGCTCCCCCTCATTGAGCTTGCTGCGCCAGCCCTCGATGAGCTCATCGTTTGGCTTGCCTGCGATCGGAGGGGTTGGGGCAGCTGGGACCTCGAGAGGCTGATCGGCCGGCTTCTTCGGCTCCGCTGACGGCGTGCTCGGTCGTTGGGCTACACGGCTCACGGTCTCCCGGAACTCGCCCGCCACCTTGACCAAGGAGTCAGCGACGGCCTCAAGCCGAGCCAGCTCCTCATGCTGCAGCACCGGCACCTCGACGGTCTTCACGACTTCCTTGGTCTTGACTACCTCGCGCGGTTGCTGGCGGCCGAGCTGGCCCCGGAGCTCCCGCAGCTGGCGGCGCAGCTCCTTCGGGTCGTCGGTCTCGGTTTCATCGGCCGCCGCGAGCCGTTGCCGGATGGCCTCAAGGTCCACAGGAGCAAGCTGCTGCGGCACCTTCACGACCTGGCCGACCTTGGGCGTGCTAGAAGAGTCGAACGTCTCACGCTGGCGCACCTTCACCCGCTCGAAGATGTCGAGCCAGCCGGGGCTCCAGAACCACGCGGTGCCCACGGGCAGCGACGGGAGCGAGCTCATCATCTCGTTGCGCTGCTCCTCGGTGCCATGCACTCTCACCCACTCGTCCACCGCCGCCCGGTCCTGGGGCGAGATGAGCCGCAGGGTCACCAGCACCTCGGCCTGTGTCAGCACGTTCTTGTTGAGCGCGGCCGAACGCTGAGAGATGAGCGTAACGCCCAGGCCGTGGGCGCGGCCGCGGCGCACGATGTCTTCCATGGCGCCGAGCATGCGCTGCTCTCCTTGCATGGGGCGCTGGGGCGCGAACGCATCGGCTTCGTCGAGGACCAAATGACGAGCCGTCCGGTTGAGGTGGTAGAGGGTCTCGGCAAAGTCGGTCATGAAGTGGATCCGCTCATGCTTGCGGAGTAGCGACAGGTCGATGACGAGCGACAGGTTCTCCTCGACCACCAGGCGGGCAACCGCCTCGCCACCGCCGGGTGTGATGGGAACGTCCGCATGGTCGCCGCCTGCAATGACGATGGGAAGGCCGGGGCCCTTGCCGTCCGCTGAAGCCCGCAGGCCCCACCAGACACCTACCGGGTCGATGACCACGACCGGCAGGACAGCCTTGATGATCTCCTCGACGACGACGGAAGCCGTGTAGGTCTTGCCAACGCCGCGCTTAGCGAGGATCGCGAAGGTCTGAGTAATGGCGTCCCGTGGCAGCTCTAGGTTTTCGGCGATGCGTAGGCTCATGCATTGGGTCCCCCTTGGTTACTTCCCTGCCTTGCCGCCGTGGTGGCGCTTGACGTACTCCGACAGCGCTTGGTCGACGATCTCCCATGGCCTGCGCTTCTCGATGTACGCCAGGTCGAGCAGCTGCTCGTGGCGTGATGGGTACATGTGGAATCCTCGGTTGAAGGGCTTCTCGCTCGTATCGACTGGTGTGAGAGCGGGCGTCTGCACGGCCGTTGCGGGAGCTACTGGAGCATCTGCGCTCTCACGCTCTGGCGTTCTGGTGCTCTCATCCGTCAGCGTCGTGTGTGTAGGCGGTGGCGTCTCGACCGGCGCGGGCTCCTCTTTCATCGGCTTCATGAAGTCGAACGGTTTGAGGCTCTGTGACGGCTTGTTCTGTTCTAATATGTCGGGGTCGAATGGTGGCCGCTTACCCATTTACTAAGTGCTCCGCTAACTTTGTATATGCCTCGGCGGGTTGCCCGTAAGGATCATGAGTCACGATGGGTTTGCCATATCCTCCGGCCTCTTTGGCAGCGATACTCTCGTGGGTAACATATGGGAACCACAAGTCGGGATACTCCTTCTTTAGTTTCTTGAGCATCCAGTCGCCGAATTTGGTGCCGCCACGGTACCGATTCACGAAGATGCAGATTGGGCGGATGTTGGGATTTAGCCCCTCCGTGCGCACCTTCTCGATGCTGGCGAGGGTAGTTACGAGCGCATCCCAGTGATCCTTGTCTGCCTCCAGCGGCAAGATCACCTCATCGGCGTAGGAGTGGCCCAGACTGTGAAGGAAGCTCTCATGCCCCGCGGTGTCGATAATGACGAAGTCGTAGTCATTCTCGACCTCGGCAAGTCGGTCGGCCAGGGCGCGCTGTTTACGTGCCATCAGCAGCGACGGCTCGGCATAGCTGAGATTCTCGCTTCCGGGGATCAGGTCAAAGTGAATGTTCTCTGGCTGCAGGATGACATCGGCCGTCTTGATGAGGTTGGGCGGGGACATCAGCAAGTCGTAGATTGATGCGGGAACCTCATCGAGGCGTACGCCCATGCGCTTGGTGAGGCTGGCGTTGGAGTCCATGTCGACCGCCAGGACACGGTAGCCCATCTGCCCCCACAGCTCTGCCAAGTTGCTGGTAGTAGCCGTCTTCCCGGCTCCCCCCTTACGGTTGAGCGCTTGGAGCCGCCGCGTGGCGCTCGTTTTCCTTGTTGTAGGTCGGGCCGCTTTCGGCCGGTCCTTGTTCGCTACTTGTTCAGCCATCGGGTACTTCCTGTATTTAGACTTATCAGAAGTAAGCGCCGACCGCACGTCGTACTCCAATTAGCTCGGCCGTGCATGGTCATAATGCGTACTCCTTGAATGCGCCGAAGAACCGCGGGAGGTCGGCCTGATGCTTTATGCGGTCGTCGTAGATGCTAAGCATCTCGTTGCCGGCGTGCCGCGTGTGGCGCCGCACCTCGAGCAGGTCGCTCTTGTAGTACTTCAGCAGGTTGGTGGTAAAGAAGTGGCGGAGCCCGTGGGGCGTCTTGTCGATCCCTACTTCAGCGAACGCCTCGCTCACGATCTGATGAATGGCCCGGAGCGTCAGCCGCTCATAGGCCCCGCTGTGGTGCCGGCTCGGGAAGACCGGGCCGTCCGCTATCCGCGCCGCCTTGAGGTATTCACGCAGGACAGAAACGGTCTGCGGATGGAGGTCGACCGGCTCCTTGTCGTCCCTCCCCTTCCCTTGCACCAGCGCCGTATGGGCTACGAAGTCCAGGTCGGCAACATTGAGCCGCTGCACCTCGATCTGACGAAGGCCTTGGAGTGCAAGCAGGCCGATGAGCGCCTTGAGCCGGAGGTTCGTCGGCATTGGCGGCAGCTCGCGGAGGTACGCTGCCAGCCGGGCCATCTCTTCCTCGGTCACGCCCTCGCGCTTGTGTTTCTTGGATTGCTGGAACAGCCGCACATTGAGGGTTAGATCCCGCGGTAACGCCCCGCCCCTCGTCAGCTCTTTAAGAGCTACCCGCGCCGTGCTCAGGTATTTGTTCTTGGTCGAGATGCTCAGATCGTTGCGGGTTGCCAGATACCGCTTGAAGTGAAGGTAGCTGTCGGGCGTGAGCGGGTGGCCGTCCATGAACCTAACGAATGCGCCGATGCGCCACTTGTGATCGGTTCGCGTTGCCTCTGCTACGTCGAGCCGATCGAAGATGCTGGCTGCCTGGTCGAGGACCGATATTGCTGCTAATTCAGCGCTGCTCATAGGGTGAGTCGTGTTTAATATCCTCACAATAACAGCGCCAGAGTTCTTATGCAATAGAGCGTGTGCATACAAACTCACTAGAGCGCGAGAACGCTCACGCACGAGAAAGAAAGAACACTAGAATTCTAACGTTCTAACATGCTAATCTCGTGGATATAAGGGACTACACTTATGCACTCACAGCCATCCTCACCATTAGCGCTCGTCTCGCGTGCCCTGGTAACCGATCGCCTTGAGCTCGTCGAAGGGGCAGGGGAGGGGATTGACGATGCGGTCTACATCCGCATTGCTGGCGCCCTCGTGCGGCAGCCGCGTCCCTCCAAGCACCGGCTACCCGGGAGCATTCCGCGAGCCGCCCACTCCTACAGCGAGAGGGTAGGGGAGTAGTCGCGGCCTTCAGCCCCGGGATCTATAGGGAGCTCCTGGCGTGATTCCGACGGAATCGCTGCCGGTCAGCCCCAGACCTCCTGGGCGGTCTCGACGATCAGGCGGAGCTTGGCGACCTCCTGGTCGTAGGTGAGGATGTTGCCCTCGACCGTGGACGAGAAGCCGCACTGCGGCGACAGGCACAGCTGCTCCAGCGGCCCGAAACGGCGGCGTCGTGTGAGCGGACATGGGTCCTCCTCGATCGGCTCCGTAGCCTTCTGACCTGACGGCGATTCTACCGGCCCACCGGTAAGGCGACATTGGTCCCCCGGCCGCAGAGTCGTGTGGTGATTGGCCCGCCGCTTCGCAGACGACCCCAGCCGTGGCATCGCTACAACAGCTCGCCGCTGTAATCCTCAACAATTTGAAGAAGTAATTCCCCGGGGTTGCCCGTGCATGAATTTGTGTAATTGCATATTCGCTTATGCGCCCATGCCGCCTATAACCAAACGGTCGGCCACGCGACCAAAAGGGGGACTCAAGTGGGCGAAAAATTGCGGGCAGAGGTGCTGGCCATAGGGGAGCGGTCTTGGGCGACCAACGCCCTGGAATTCGACACCCCAAAGCAGGCGAGCCTCTACGCCCGCGACCTGTATTCCCGTTGGACGATGGTGGACAAGCTGCGGATCGTGCCCGTGTCGCACCCCAAGCGGGAGCGATATGAGCCCGGATCGGACGACCCGGCTCTCCTCGAAGCACCCAAGCCGCTGTTCGATCTCGGCACGGTCGGGACCACGACCGGAGCCGACGAGGTCATCCAGCGTAAGAGCATCGACCTGCGGTTCCTGCTCCTGCGTCACGTCACCGGCGACTGGGGCGACATGGACGAGGACGACAGGGCCCGCAATGACCGTGCCGTCGATCGGGGGACGCGCATCCTGTCCGCCTACGGGCCGGACGGCTCGGACCAGGTTTGGATCATCACCGAGGCCGACCGCAGCTCCACCACCGTCCTGCTCGCGGGGGAGTACTGACATGGCCGGCCGGGCTGCCCGCGGCCGAACCGGTTCTGACCGGAACAAGCTGCGGCGGCTGACGACTCCGGAGCTCGAGGCCCAGATCGCGGCGATGGAGAAGGCGAGTGAGGCTCATCTGTCAGGGAGCCGCGGGGCCTTTGACCGTTGGCTCGAAGCGTGCGGGAACGCACCGGCCCGCCTTGAGTTTCCGCTCGGCGAACTCATGAACCCGAAGATCCTCGGCTCCGTCTGGGCGTGGGCCCTTACCGGCGCTGTCCAGACCGACGGCATCACCAAGGCTGACCGGTTCGATGCGCAAGGGATCGAGGGCAAGGCCGTGATTGAGGTCCAGCTCGTGACAGCGCTGCTTGTAGCGAGAGACCTCCCGGCGCGTCGCGTCGCGGTCTATGCCCGAGCTGACGCCTGAAGCACCCACTGATTTCGTCGGAATCACCAGATGGAGGTTCTGCTGCCATGCCTGACCGGCTCCGCTTCGGCCTGGATCCGCCCGCCGGCGTTGAGACCGCCTGGGGTGCCCGCTGGATCATCGACCCGGCTGGGTGGGTGGATGAGGTCTGGGACCGCACCGACGCCATCGGCCCAGACGACCGCCGGCGTGAACTGCTGGCCTACCTGAACGACCAGGTTGGACGAGCGCCACAAGAGACTGCCGCCGAGCTGCTGCGCAGCGGCCGGCTGCGCTGGTCGGACGAGACCACCGTGACGTTGTACGAGGACGAGGTCGTCACCGTCGACGCCAACCCGCGCCGTTCGTTCGGCTACCTGTACGTCGGGGCCTGGCTCAAGGCCGACATCACGCCGTCACCGCCGGCCGACCCGGCTGCGCCAACCCAGACGGGACCATGAATAGGGGAGGAGAGCTCCATGCCCGCAGGCGACATCGAGTCCATGTTCTCGGTCCGCCAGAACGCCTGGCACGACCCGACTGGCCGCTTCACCCGTGACCGCTATCCGAGGTCCATTGCCCAGGCCCGCGAGTGGGCCGGCCAGCAGTGGGAGCCGGTCGAGGCGCAGGCCTTCGAGCGCATCAAGGTCGACGACGCTGGAACCTTTGGCTTTGGCGACCAGGACGTCGTCGTCGAGCTCGCGGACGGCCGCTACGTCTTCCGCCCGATCGCCGGCGAGAAGCGCGTCCTCCGCTCCGACACCGGCGCCCACCTGCGCACCGTCCTCGACACCTACGAGGTCATCGGGAACGGGACGATGTGGGCGGTCATCGAGGCGATCTGCGACCAGCCCAACGTCAAGTTCGAGACCGGCGGCGTCCTCGACGGCGGCCGCCGGGTGTGGGCGCTGGCCCGCCTCGACGAGCCCTGGTCCGCGCCAGGTGATCCGAGCCTGACGTATCCTTACGTCGCGTTCCTGAATCGCCACGACGGCCGGGCGTCGGCCAAGACCGTCAACACCACGGAGCGGATTGTCTGCAAGAACACCTTCGGCGCCGCCGACGCGGAAGGTAAGGAGACCGGCCGGGAGTACAACCTCCGCCACACCAAGAACGTCATGGACCGCATCGAGGAGGCCAAGCAGGCGCTACGAGGCCTGCGCGCCGACACGCTCGCCTGGCAGGAGCTGGCTACCCAGCTCGCGCTCATGCCGGTGACCGCGGGGCAGCGGGAGCTGTTCGTCACCGAGTTCGTGCCGATGCCGCCCGAGGGCCTGATTTCTGACAAGGTCGTCAGCAACGTGGAGGAGGCCCGCAAGCAGATCCGCGCCATCCTCGACGGCGTGACGTGCGAGGGCATCGGCTACACGGCCTACGGGCTGGTCCAGGCGGCCGGCGAGTACCTCGACCACGTCCGCCGTTACCGCAACCGCGACACCTACGTGACGCGCACCCTCCTCAAGCCCGAGCCGCTCAAGGCCAAGGCCGTCCAGCTGGCACGCGAGGTGGCCGCCGCCGGCGTCTGACCAAATCCATCCCGGCGGGACTGTACTCCGGTCCTGCCAACCCAACCCCTGGCCCTGCGGGATTCTTCCCGCGGGGCCTTTACCTTGGTCGCGATGCGATTCGCCCGTCGGTAGTCCTGGCGCTGGCGGCACTGTCCTCGCTCTCCCTCGCGGTGAGCAGATCAGGTGCCCAGAGCGCGCAGCGCGTCGACGGTCTGCTGGAGGTCGTTCCGGAACAGCGCCTCGTCCCCTCGGGGGTCAGGGATCGGGCAAATGTACTCACGCGCGATCATCAGCATCAGCATTGCATGCCTACCGCGATCAGG
>WNGA01023992.1_pt1 | contig 12321 bp, 8 predicted proteins | sample 5400061 | NCBI WGS metagenome assembly WNGA01 (sample SAMN13153366, study PRJNA577476) | soil metagenome | isolation source: 100 cm soil or saprolite under grassland replicate 2 | place: USA:California | collected 2016-06-15
GTCGCATATCAAGCGCGGCATGGGCAACCTCATCGTGCACGGTCTCGACCAGCTGGTCACGGTCGTAAAGAACCGGCTCAAACGGATCCAGTACCGATCTGAGTTGATCGACGCCTTCCTCGCTCACACCGGACTCGAACTCGATGCCGAACCTCCGTAGTGCCAGCCATTCAACCTCTGTAGCCTATGGATCATGTCCCTGGCAATGACACACGCCGAACGCGAGGCTTTCCTCGCCGAAGTGCACGTCGCGGTCGTAACCGTGGCCGACGACGACGGCCGAGGTCCGCTGGCCATCCCGCTCTGGTACGACTACCAGCCCGGCGGCGAGATCATCCTGGTGACCGACGGCAACAGCCGCAAAGCCCAGCTGATCCGCAAGGCCGGCCGGGTCACCGTCTGCGCGCAGACCCAGGAGATGCCCTATCGGTACGCCTCCGTCGAGGGCCCGGTCACCGCGATCGAGGACACCGTCACCGTCGAGCAGCGCTGGGAGCTCGCCCGCCGCTACCTGGGCCACGAGGGCGCCGACGGCTACATCGAGGCCACCCGGGACGTCACCGACCGCATGTGCGCGGTCCACATCCGCCCCGAGCACTGGCTGACCCGCGACTACACGAAGGCCGGTGGATAGGGTCAGCGACCCTGCCGGCCGAGGCTCACCGGAAATCCTCCGCATGGTCGGCCGCCCATTCGGCCGCCTGTAGGCGCACCACTCACGCTTGGCGCCGCAGTCAGACCCTGACCTTTCAATCTCGGTATCGGTCTCGGTGCGGGCTCCACCGAGTTCGTCGCGACGGTCGACCAGCAACCGCAGCACCACGATGAGGTCATCGGCGGCCACCGTGCGCAGACCCGGGCTGCGTAGCCCGGCCACCGCCACGCTGTGCGCGTCGACCGGGTCGGTCTTGCGGCCCTGACCGGTGTCGACGATCTGCCGAATCGGGTAACCGCCGTCATCGATGGGCTTTGGGTGTCCGGACGTGCCGATGTGCGGATATCCGATCTACGCGAGACCGACGACCGTGTGGACCGGATCGGCAGCTCCGCAGGGGTCGCCTGCGGCAAGGTCGGATCTGGGTGACGGCATCATGCGCCCGGCCGGGGTGTGCGGCAGCAGCAGCGCCAGCTGCTGGTCGCAGTCGGCCAACTCCCGTTGCAGTGCCTCGAGAGCAGTCATCTCACCGACCAGCAGATTCGCCGAGGTCCGCCGTTGGCCCTCGGGCACGCACATTGCCTAAGCGGGCCGCGGCGATGACCTGCGCCGCCGTCGGCCGTAGCATCCGCACCTGATGATCGGCGGCGTGGCGCACCAGCTGGTCGGGACTCATCGCGGCGACGCCCGGTCGGCCGGGGCGAACCGGGCCCGCTCGCCGTGCAGTTGCCGTTCAAGGACCGCGATCTGGTGTCGGAGGGCTGGGATCTCGGCGTCCTTGTCCCGATCGCTCATCGGGAGCAGTCGGAGCATCGCGAGCGCATTGGTCACGCCGAGGTACGTCAGTCGCAGCAGCACGGGACGGCATCATCGCCCAGTGACCGATATAGCGATCCGATGCGCGCCGGGGATGCCGACCTCAGCAAGATCCGATGTGGTGATCGGAGTTACCGCGAGCTGGACGGATGAGGTTCTCGGCACCCGCAGGGTCAGGAGCCCTAGCGTAGCGACGCCTTGACGAGCGCGGTGGTTGACAGTTAAATCAAGCCCTGAAAATAGAAAGGAAAGTTTCCGGTACCGGCGGCCGTGCAGCTCGCGCAGCCGGCGACGAGAGGTGGCGATCATGGTGAGTCGACCGCGCCCAGCCCGCCGCGCGACGGTGTTCGTGGCGGCTCTGCTCGCTGCCACGGCCGGCACCGTGGTCCTGTCGTCTGGCCGCGCCTTCGCCCATCTGCCGTACCCGGACCCGTCGCTGCCCGTGGCCACGCGCGTGAGCCAGCTGATGGCCAACATGACGCTGGACGAGAAGATCGGCCAGATGACCCAGGCCGAGCGGAGCGCGGTCAGCAACGCCGACATCACCAGCTTCGCCCTCGGCTCGCTGCTGTCCGGCGGTGGATCGGCACCCTCGCCGAACAACGCCACGTCCTGGGCGGACATGTACGACAGCTTCCAGAACGCCGCGATCGCGAGCCGGCTCGGCATCCCGCTCATCTACGGAGTGGACGCCGTGCACGGCCACAACAACGTCGTCGGCGCGACGATCTTCCCGCACAACATCGGGCTGGGCGCCACCCGCGACCCGGCTCTGGTCCAGCAGATCGGCCGAGCGACCGCCGAAGAGGTGTCCGGCACCGGTATTGACTGGGACTTCTCGCCGTGCCTTTGCGTGGCCCGCAACGACCGGTGGGGCCGCACGTACGAGTCGTTCGGCGAGGTGCCCGACATCCCGACGCAGATGGCCACCTACATCACCGGCCTGCAGGGCAGCTCGCTGAGCGCCCCCGGCTCGGTGCTCGCGACTGCCAAGCACTTCATCGGCGACGGCGGTACCACCGGCGGCGTCGACCAGGGCGACACCCAGATCTCGGAAGCCGAGCTGCGTGCCATCCACCTGCCGCCGTTCGCCGAAGCCGTCCGACGCGGCGTCGGCGCTGTGATGATCTCGTACAACAGCTGGAACGGGGTCAAGGACCACGGCAACCAGTTCCTGATCACTACGCTGCTCAAGGGTGAGCTGGGCTTCTCCGGCTTCGTGGTGTCGGACTGGAACGGCATCGACCAGATCGACGGCCAGCCCGGGTTCACCGCCGCGGAGGTCAGTCAGGCGATCAACGCCGGGATCGACATGGTGATGGTGCCGAACGCCTGGCAGCAGTTCATCTCCACGCTGCGGTCGGAGGTACAGGCCGGTCGGGTGGCCATGTCGCGCATCGACGACGCCAACCGGCGCATCTTGACCAAGAAGTTCGAGCTCGGCCTGTTCGAGCGGCCGCTGACCGACCGAAGCTTCACGTCGACGGTCGGCAGCGCGGCACACCGTACGCTCGCCCGCCAGGCGGTGCGCGAGTCCCAGGTGCTGCTGAAGAACGCCGGCAACATCCTGCCGCTGGCCAAGACCAACAACAGGATCTTCGTGGCCGGCAAGAACGCCGACAACATCGGCCATCAGAGCGGCGGTTGGACGATCTCGTGGCAGGGCGGCAGCGGTGCCACGACGCCGGGTACGACGATCCTGCAAGGGATCCGGGCCGCGGTCGGCGCGGGCACGACGGTCACGTTCAACCAGACCGGCGCCGGGATCGACAGCTCGTACCGGGTGGCGATCGCCGTGGTCGGCGAGACGCCGTACGCCGAAGGCGCCGGTGACCGGCCGGGCTCGATGAGCCTGGACAGCGCCGACCTGAACACCATCAACACCTTACGGGCGGCCGGTGTACCGGTCGTCGTCGTGCTCGTCTCCGGCCGGCCGCTCGACATCGCCTCCCAGATCGGCAACTGGAACGCGCTGCTGGCCGCGTGGCTGCCGGGTACCGAGGGCGCGGGCGTGGCGGACGTCCTGTTCGGCGACTACGCGCCGACCGGCACGCTGCCCGACACGTGGATGCAGTCCGTGAGCCAGCAGCCGATCAACGACGGCGACGGCAAGCCGGCGTTGTTCGGTCTCGGGTTCGGGTTGACGTACGGCAGCTCGACCCGGAGCGCGTACGACGTCATCCAGGCGGAGAGCTTCAGCTCGCAGTCCGGTACGCAGACGGAGACGACGACAGACACCGGCGGTGGGCAGAACGTCGGGTTCATCACGGCGGGGGACTGGCTCGCGTACAGCGGGGTGGACTTCGGTTCGTCGTCGGCGGTGTCGGTGACCACCCGTCTTGCGTCCGGGTCGGGCGTGACCGGCACCGTGCAGTACCGGTTGGACAGCACCACCGGCCCGGTGATCGCGAGCGTGCCGGTGAGCAACACCGGTGGCTGGCAGAGCTGGGTGAGCAACACGACGAACCTGACCGGTACGGCCACCGGCGTCCATACCCTGTTCATCACGTTCACCACGAGCGCCGCCGGTGACCTGGTCAACCTGAACTGGTTCCAGTTCGCCCGTTAGTCGCTCTCCGGCTGACCCACGCAGGTAAGCTCTCGCGACTACGGGCCGTACGTCGTGATGGTGTGGGTGCCGAAAACTACGGTGAGGCTACGCGGCTACGGAGGATCTCGCCGAGCTGAACGTACGGACACCGGTCGGACCAAGTCCCTCGTGAGGGGCACCCGGGGTGGGCGATCATCTGAGTCGTGGACAGCTCTGAGATCCAGGCCGCGTCCAGGCCGCGTTCGAAGGGGCGTTCGACCAAGCCGTCCTCTTCCATGGTTTCGCCGACTACATGCGCGACTACGAGATCTTCATCTACCTGACGGCCGATCCTCGCACCGGCGTGGCACCGCAGCATCTGCGGTACCGGTTTACCCACTGCGTCCGCGCCACGATCACGTCCGCGCTGCCGCCGGACACCTGGAAACGGTCACTTGACGAACGACTCGTTGACTATGAAAAGGGTCGCGACCTCGGCGGTTACGTGTGGGGCGTAAGGTGGCAGGTGCTGTACCCGGGAATGAAGCTCGTGACGGGTTCGACCGATGCCGAGCGATGGTCGCGCGAGCTTGGCCTCCCGTTCTATGAAGCGGTCATTGAGACCATCGGCCACAACGCTTGACCCGAACCGCCCGGCATCGCGGTCGTTGTCTATCGCTCCGCACCGGGAGTTGTCGTACTCGTCAGGGTCAAGAGAAATAAAGTCGCCGCACCGGATACACCGAGCAAAGAGTTCGGCGCGCATGTGCCAACCACCTCCGCCACCGGTCGCGGCTGGGCCGTTCCCGAGGTACTGGTAGCCGTGATCCACGCTCTCATCCCGCACGGCCCGAAGTTACTCTAGTAACGCCGCGAACCGAGCGCTACGGACTGTCACGGCCGTCGGGCCCGTTGGTGCTTGGTGGTGTCGCAACGTCACGCCGCGGCCGGACTGCCAGAATTGCGATTGAGGAGCCGGTACGCGGGCGAGGAGACGCCATGAGCGACTGGAACGACAAGATCATCGAAGAGTTCCGCGCCAACGGTGGGCAGCTGGGCGGTCAGTTCGCTGGCGCGCCGCTACTGCTGCTGCACACGGTGGGCGCCAAGAGCGGCCAGCCTCGCGTGAACCCGACGATGTACCAGAAGGCCCCTGATCAACTGGTCGGCGAACCAGTGCGCCGGCCAGCGCATGCGCGGCCTCGAACTGGATAGCCTGCTCGTGACCGGGCGCTTTCCAACGAATGAGACGGGCCCGGTCACCGGTCTGCGACGCTGTGCGACTGGATGAACCGCAGCACACCGGCGTTGAACTCTTCGGGGTGGCTGTTGAACATGTTGTGGGTTGCCCCCGCGATGGTCAGCCGATCCGCATCCGGCACTAGCTTCGCCAGGCGGTCGGTCACCGCCTTGATGTGCGCCGGTGACTCCGCGCCCGAGACCAGCAGCGTCGGCACTCGGATGGCCCTGGCATCAGAGGCACCGAACGCGGGCAACCCGGCCTTGATCTGAGCCTTGAGCGGGCCGACATTGTCGACGAATCGCTGGAACATCGCCTCGGGAATGCCTTCCACGACCGCCTCGCTGGAGTTGGCGGCCATGAAGACCCGCAGCGCTCCCGCATCATCGCCACGTTCGAACGCCTTGATCGCCGGGCCCATCCCCTTGGCGCCGAACTTGATGAAGCCGATGCCGGCGCGGGGATGCCGGATCAGCAGCTTGATCACCTGAGCCGGTCGGGGCGGGATGCTGACGCCGAGCAGCGGGAAGGCCGGCGGCTCGAGCAGCACCAGTGTACGGAGAAGTTCTGGATGCTGTGAGGCTAGGCGCAGACTGCCGAAGCCGCCGGGCGAGGAGTGCCCGACCAGGTGCACTGGTCCCGCGCGGAGTGCCCGGACGAACTCGGCCAAGTCGTCGACGAAGGTGTCGAGGGTGATCGGTTCGTCCGGGCGCAGCTTCGGGTTCGGCCAGTACCCGCGGCAGCTGAGCGCTATAGCCCGGTGGCCGGCGCCGAACGCGTTCATCTGCTGATCCCAGGCGCGGTAGTCACCGACACCGCCGTGTACGAACAGCACGGGCTCGCCCTGCCCTTGTTCGACGTAGGCGAGGTCAACACCATTGACCGTGGCTGTAGACATTCTCGTCCTCCTTCGGGTCGCCGCGAGGGCCGTTCACGCCGGCCGATCACGGGCTGCACCCCGAAGCTAGGACCGCTCCGATGCGTCCCCCATCGGGAATTCTCCCCATGCCACCAGGCCGTGCTCCATGGCGAACATCGTCGCCGCGGCGCGGGAGGACACCCCGATCTTGGCGTAGATGTTCTGGACGTGGCGGTCCGCGGTCTTCACCGAGATGCCGAGCGCCTTCGCCACCTGCTTGGTCTGTAGACCGCGGGCCAGCAGCGCCAGCACCTGGCCCTCGCGGTCGGTCAGGCCGTTGGGGCGATCGAGGCGTGGCACCCGCTCGCCGGCCGACTCCACCACGGCGGCAACGGCGTCCGGATCGAGACGACCTGCCTTCGCCTCGGCGGCGAGGGCTTGCGCAGCCTGCTCGGCTGACATGCCCTCGCGGTGCGGACGTTGCTCGCACTTCGTGTGGAACATGTCTGCCGCGGCGAGCAGCCGGGCCGGCATGGTCAACTCGGCGGCAGCCATGCCTCGGTGGTAACCGGACCTGTCGAGACGCTCGTGGTGAGCGCACGCAACCGGTGCGAGGTCGGCCAGGAACGCGGCGCGCGACAGCACCCGCTCGGTGCGGTACGGGTGCAAACGCACCTGCTCCCACTCGTCGGCGCTCAGCGGACCAGGCTTGCCCCACGTGGCCGCGCTCACCGCCACCCGGCCCAGGTCGTGCACCAGGCCGGCGCGCCGGGCCGTCCGGGTACCGGCAGCATCCATCCCGCAGCGCGCCGCCGCGGCCGCCGCTAGTTCGGCGACCCCGCTCGAATGCCCCGAGTGGTAGGGGCAGATGAGGTCGGCGAAGCGACCCATCGCCGCGAGCGCGCGATCGACCTCCTCCCCAGCCAACGTCAACCACGGCCGCGGTTCGGCGGCGAGGGCCTCCTCCCACACCGACGAGCCATCCGTGAAGCTCAGCAACTCGGGAGCGTCCGCGGCCACGCACCCGGCCACCTCGGGGTCGAGCCCCCGGCCCGCGTGCTCGCCGATCAGCCGCGCCGCGAACTTCTCGCCCGCCAGGCGGCGCTGCAACGCCGCGTCGATCGCGACGTGCACGATCCGCATCGAGAGTGGGATCGCGTCCGCCGCCGCCCGCCGCAGCGGGCCCTTGCCGTCCCAGCGGTCGGTCAGGTATGCCAGGCTCGCGGCGACTGCAGCCGGGGCGCCGGTCTGCTCGGCGAGCATCCCGGCCACCTCGCAGTTGGCTGCGATCGCCGGGCGGGACGACCCGACCATCCGGCGCAGGCGCAGCGCGATCTGTATCGCGCGGGCCGGCCCCGAGGCGCCCGGGTCGGGAAGAGCCCGGATCAGGCCAGTCATCACCTCACGGCTGGACCCGTACATCAGCGGGTTGAGGTGTTCGGTCAAGGAACCACCGAACACCTCGGCGGCCAGGTGCGCGTCCGTCGTGCAGCCCGCGTGCGACAGCAGGCTCCCGTAATACGTCTGCACCGCGGTCTGACGGTCGACACCGAGCCGATCTGCCAGCCGCATCGCGATCACGGTCGTGTGCAGGCCGTGCTCGAACGGGAACCCCATGCCGAGGTCGGTGGCGAGGCACAAGGTGCCGATGACCTCAGCGGTGCGCAGCTGCTCGGCCGCGGACCCAGCACCGTGCGGACCCACGCTGCGGAGACTACCGAGGATTCGGCGAAACTCGACAACATGGAACCGTCGGCCATTGCACCGTCGCATTTCAGGTCGGACCGCGGCAGACATAGGGATCCATCTGGGCACCGCGAATAGATCCTTGGTCGCCCAGATCGATCGATCTCGGGCCGATGACGCGCAATTGGCGATCTACTCGGGATCGGCGGATCAGGCGCCGGTGGCGGCTGCTCCCTCGGCGCCCGGCCAGGGATCCGCCCACGGGCGCATGAGTCCAGCCACAGTCGCCGCAGCCGGGTGCCGTCACGAGGGGACCGGCACTTCGATCACACACCCGCCGCCAACCCGCCCCCTGCATACCCATGGGCTCGTCCGCCCGCGCGGACCCGTCCTCTTCTGCCGCGATCCGAGCGCTACGGAGCGTCACTCAGCCAGCTCAGCCGATCATGCTGATCTGCCGAGAGTAGTGCGCTTCGCAGGTTTGCGATCTTGCCGAGTTGAGTACGTCGAGACATCGTTGACCGTGCTTGGCGAGGGAGTTGGGAAATTGTTCGACGGGTCCCGGCGGGTGCGGGTTCGTTCCGGCGAGTGTTGCGGGTTGGACGGGCATGACGTGCGACGCGGTGGGTGGGACTGTTGGGTCGTGCATAGTTCGGGGTGGAGCCAGATGTTGGGTCTCGGTGATGTGGATCGTGGCTACGTGGCTTCATCGGGTCGGACTTCCGGGCCTGTTCGTCACGGTTCGAGCTGGGTGAGGCGCTTGGCGATGAAGGTTCGCTCCGCTACGGACGGGTCGAGTTGGAGGGCGGTGCGGTACGTGTCCCGGGCGTCGGTGTCACGGCCGAGCCGGCGTAGCAGGTCGGCCCGGGCCAGGTGGTATTGCGGCCAGCGGCCGATCTGGGGGTGATGGCCGAGGGCGTCGAGGATGACCAGCCCAGCGGCGGGGCCTTCGGCCATGGCGACTGCGATGGCCCGGTTCGCCTCGATGACCGGGGTCGGCTCGTAGCGGATCAACTCGCCGTACAGGAGCGCGATCTGCCGCCAGTCCGTCTCGGCGGCGCGCCGCGTCGTGGAGTGGCAGGCGGCGATCGCGGCGTGGAGTTGGTAGCGGCCGGGACGTCCGTTGCGCAGTGCCCGTTCGAGCAGCGCCTCACCTTCGTCGATCATGGCCTGGTTCCATCGGGTACGGTCCTGGTCTTCCAGGAGTACCAGGTCGCCGGCGGCGTCGGTGCGGGCGGCGCGGCGGGCGTCGGTGAGCAGTAGCAGTGCGAGCAGACCGATGACTTCCGGCTCGCCGGGCAGCAGCGCGGCAAGGTTGCGGGCCAGGTCGATGGCGGCGTCGCAGAGATCGCCCCGCACCAGGGCCGGCCCGGTGCTGGTCTTGTGGCCCTCGGTGAACACCAGGTAGATGACCCGCAGCACCGCGTCCAACCGGCCCGGCAGCGCCTCGGCGGCCGGTACCCGCATCGGGATGCCGGCGTCACGGATCTTGTGTTTGGCCCGGGTTAGCCGCCTGGCCATGGCCGGCTCGCCGACCAGGAGGACGGCGGCGACCTCGGCGGTGCTCAGGCCGCACACCGACCGCAGGGTCAACGCCACCCGGGTGGCCGGGTCCAGCGCCGGGTGGCAGCACATGAAGATCAGTGCGAGCTGGTCGTCGCCGACCGGACCACCCGGTTGCGGCGGACCGGGCTTGGCCCATTCACGCACCGCGGCCGCCTCCTTCTCCGCGCGGCGGGCGTCGCGGCGGATTCGATCGAGCGCCTTGTGCCGGGCCACCCCGATCAGCCATGCCCGCGGGTTGTCCGGCACGCTCTCGGCCGGCCACTGAACCAGCGCCGCGAGGCAGGCGTCCTGGACGGCGTCTTCCGCGGTGGCGAGGTCCCCGACCAGGCGGGTCACACTCGCCACCGCCGCCCACCAGTGGGCCCGGAAATCCTGCTCGCTCAAGCGGGTTTCCCTACCGGGATCACCGGACGCACCTCGACCCAGCCGTCCTGTGCCGCCGGCACCATGGTCGCCCATTTCAGCGCCTCGTCCAGATCGGCGCACTCCACCACTATGTACCCGCCGACCTGTTCCTTGATCTCCGCGGCCGGCCCGTCGGTGAGGATGGCCTCGCCGTCACGGACCCGGACCGTCGTGCTGGCTGAGACTGGATAAAGCGGCTGGCAGTCGATCAGCACACCCGCCTCGATCATCTGGTTTTGCATCGCGCCGTAGGCGGCGACGTTGTCCGCGTACTCGGCGCTGTCCGGATCGGTGGACGGCCCGTGGGGCGAGTGCAACAGAAACAGGTACTTCATCATTCACCTCCGCATACGACCGGCGATCCCAGCGCCGGTCTCCATCGGGTAGTCGAACGCGACCAGCGCAGCCGGACACCACGACCGGAACCTTCTGAAAGATAAGCCGGCGATCAGAGCCAGCCGCGCTGTGCGGGCCAACGCCCCGGGCCTGGAACCCGGCTGGTCGCCCCCGAACGTGTCGAGCAACGCGTCCACCCGGCGCCGCAGCGTACGCCGGCTGCACCCGACTGGCAGGCGATCACTTCGTCCTTGAGCTGGCGACGAGGTAACACAGCAGCCCGTACTCCTCGTCGGTCAGCGCGGTCCTGCCGCGTCGCGGCGGTGACCTGGCTTCCTGTAGCTCGGCCACGAAACCCGACCACCACCCGCACGCACTTGTCGATTCAGTGCGCAGATCCCGCCAAGAGCGCGGCCTTCTACGATGCTGTTCTGGCGCCGCTCGGGGGCCGACGGATCATGGAATTCGGTCCAGTCATCGGATACGGCGTTGACCGCCCCACGTTCTGGATTGGCCGGCGCGTTCGTACGCGACCCTGACGGCAACAACGTCGAGGCAGTCTGCCACCAATCCCGCTGAACTCACCGCTCCATCCACGCTCCGCGAGCACGCGTGCGCGTCCCACCGAACATGCACTCATTTGCCGCGATCCGCGCGTTAGCCGCGTACCTTGCTATGGGCGTAGACCCGTACGCCACATCCGACAGTTCGCCAACTGCGGACCACCGCTGACCCTCTCACCGCCCACGCAGTCCGAAGTTCCATCAGAAATCCTCCAAACTTGCGATGAACTCTGGAGAGGTAGCGGCCAATTGGTGCTCTCGGGCGGAGGCCACGGCCTGGAACGCCACCCGGTGGGAGCCGGCCAGGAGGAGGGCTTCTCCGCGGCCGGCGGCCAGGAGCATGCGGGCCTCACCGCCGGTGAGGGCGAAGGTGTCGGCGATCAGGTCGATGGCCTGGGGGGCTTGGCGCATCAGGATCTGGGTGGCGGCGTTGGCGATGACGGCCTGGCCGAGGTCGGAGCCGAGGAGGTCGGCGGCGTCCTGGGTGACCACCGCCACCCCGGCGCGGCGTTTGCGGGCGGCTTTGGCCAGGCGGTACAGGAATTTGGCGCCTTCGCCGTCGCGGAGCAGGGTCCAGGCTTCGTCGACCACGACGAGCCGCCGGACCTCCGGTCGGGATCTACCCGACTGGCCGCCGGTGTCAACGTCTCTCCAGATGCCGTCGAGGGCGAGGAGCATGCCGGGGGCGCGCAGTTCGTCGGCGAGCTGCCGGGTCGACCACACCACCAGGTGGCCGCGGGGGTGGAAGGTGGTGGGTCCGTCGAACAGGACAGTCGGGCGGCGAGGTTCTGCGCGGCTGGGTTCGCCTCCGCGTGCAGGCTGGCGACCAGGTCGCGGAGCAGCGGTGCGGGGCGGGTCCAGCTGTTCGGGTCGTTGCTGATCCCGGCCGCGGTGTAGGTGGCCATGATGGCCCGGTCCAGCGCGGCGCGTTCGGCCGGCGGCGGCTGCTGTCCCAGCAGGACCGAGATGAGGGTGTGCAGGAACAGGGCACGCCTGGTGAGTGCGTCGGGGCGGCGGTCGGCGGCCGGGATGTCGAGGGGGTTGACGCGGATGGCGGGGGCGCCGAGCTGGATGGCGGTGCCACCGACCGCGTCGCACAACCTGAGGTATTCGTCTTCGGGGTCGATGACGGCGACGTGCACGCCGTCGTAGAGGGAGCGGAGGATTTCCAGTTTGACCAGGTAGGACTTGCCGGCGCCGGAGCGGGCCAGGACGACGGAGTTGTGGTTGTCGACCGACCAGCGGTCCCACCACACCACCCCGTTGGAGGCGGTGTTGAGCCCGTAGAGCACCCCACCGGCGGGCACGCCGTCGCCGGGCAGTGGAGCGGGCAGGTCGGCGCTGGCGAGGGGGAAGGCGGCGGCGATGGCGTCGGTGTCGAACACCCGGCGCATGCGTAGGCTGTCCACACCGAGGGGCAGGGTGGAGGTCCAGCCGTGCAGCTGCCGCCAGGTAGTCTGCTGGGTGTCGAGCAGCACCGACGCGGCGGCGCGGACCTCTGCGACCGCTTCGACGAGGTGTTCCTGGGTGGGGGCGTGTACGCACAGGTAGTGGCCGCCGCGGTGTAGGCGGGTGGCGCCGCGGGCGACCCGGTCGGCGAGGTCGGCGGCGTCTTCGGCGGCGGCTTCCACGCTCGGGTCGCCGAGGCGGCCCTTGTCGGCGTCG
>WNGA01010428.1_pt1 | contig 12320 bp, 15 predicted proteins | sample 5400061 | NCBI WGS metagenome assembly WNGA01 (sample SAMN13153366, study PRJNA577476) | soil metagenome | isolation source: 100 cm soil or saprolite under grassland replicate 2 | place: USA:California | collected 2016-06-15
GAGCGCCTCCTTGTCGCCCTCCCGAGCCAGCCGCACCAGCTCCGCGTCGTCCATCGCCAGATAGTCGCCCCCGACCCACTCCGGGTTACCCGCCACCAGGCCAGCGTGCGCTCAACGAGCTGGCGGCAACGGCCCGGCGGGCCCGCGAGCCAGTTCGCACAGCCCGGCGGCGACGCCGTGGCTCGGGGTACTTCATCGCATCCTCCTCGCGGTGGAGTACTTCCACCGCGGGATCGGCGTCCCAGAGGAGATCATGGCCCAGATGACGCCGCCGGTCTGGGCGGCGCTGGAGGCGGTCGCCCACACCCTCGTCTACGACTGCATGATCTCCGACGCGACGTCGCTTCGGCTCATCAGGTCGGTGACGGCACCCACGCTCGTCATCGACAGCCGGGGCAGCACCGGCGAGCTGACCGGCATGGCCGCCACGGTCGTCGAGGCGCTGCCCAACGGCACCCACCGCAGCCTGGCCGGTGGGTGGCACGGGGTCCCCGACGACGCGCTCGCACCGGTGCTGACCGGGTTCTTCCGCGACTGAGGCCGCTGCTCAGAGGAGCAGCGGCGGCTCGACGGCGTCGGGATCCCACCAGTCCGGCTCCGGCTCGACCTCGGGGTGCAGGTGGAGCAGGTGCTGGCGGAGGTCCTCGGGATTGGCCGCGAGGTGTGCGCAGTACGGACAGGGTTCGCCTTCTGGCACCGTGGTCTCCTCCCAACAAGCGCTCTCTGACCGTCGTATCTCTACCCCATGAAGCCGAGAGTTACCCTCGATAGCTCACAGGCCCAGGGAGCGGGCGATCAGGATGCGCATGACCTCGCTGGTGCCCTCGCCGATCTCGAGGATCTTGGCGTCCCGGTAGAAGCGGGCCACGGGGAACTCCTCGATGAAGCCGTAGCCGCCGTGCACCTGGACCGCCTCACGGGCGCTGGCGACCGCCGCCTCGGAGGCGTGCAGCTTGGCGATGGCCGCCTCCCTGCTGAACGGCTGGCCGGCGTCGAGCTTGGCCGCCGCGCGCAGCCAGGCCAGCCGGGAGGTGTGGGCGCGCACCTCCATGTCGGCGATCTTGAACGCGACCGCCTGGAAGCGGGCGATCGGCTGGCCGAACGCCTGGCGCTCGCGGGCGTAGCGGGTGCACTCGTCCACGCAGCCCTGGCAGAGGCCGGTGGCCAGGGCCGCGACCGCGATGCGGCCCTCCTCCAGGGTGCGCAGGAAGTTCGCCAGGCCGCTGCCCCGCTCGCCGAGGGTGTTGGCGACCGGCACCCTGCACCCCTCGAACACCAGCTCGCGGGTGTCGGAGGCGTGCCAGCCGACCTTGCGGTACTTGCGGCCGACCCGGTACCCGGGGGCGCCTGCCGGCACGATGATGGTGGTGATCTCGCCGCGGCCGTCGGGACGCTCGCCGGTGACCGCCGCGACCGTGACCAGGCCGGAGCGGTCCAGGCCGGCGTTGGTGATGAACGCCTTGGTGCCGTCGATCACCCACTCGTCGCCGTCCAGGGCGGCCCTGGTCCGCAGCGAGCCGGCGTCGGAGCCGCCGCCCGGTTCGGTGAGGCCGAAGGCCGCCAGCCGCTCGCCGGCGGCCAGCGGGCGCAGCCAGCGGCGATGCTGCTCGCTGTCGCCGAAGCGCCAGATCGGCATGGCGCCGAGGCTGACCGCGGCCTCCAGGGTGATCGCCACCGATGAGTCGACCCTGGCCAGCTCCTCGACGGCCAGGCACAACGTCAGGTAGTCGGCGCCCATGCCGCCGACGTCCTCGGGGAAGGGCAGGCCGAACAGGCCTATGCCGGCCATCAGGTCCAGGACGTCGGGGTCCAGCTCCTCGGCCCGGTCCATCGCCTCCGCCCTCGGCGCCACCACCTCCTCGGCGAAGGCGCGGACGATCTTGCGGAACTCCTCCTGCTCGGGCGTCAGCTCGAGGTCCATCGACACTCCCTGGTGGGGCGGCGCGGTCGGGCGGAGCGCCTGGTGGGCACCCCGGCCACATGCTAGTGCCGCCGCCAGGTTACGGGTTGTCCACAGCGACCCGATCCAGCCTTGACGGGCCAGTCAGCCATCCTGAACATGCGTTCGACATTTCCTCCCGCGGAGGCCGACATTGTGCCTAGACGCATAGCCGCTGACTGCCTAGAATACTAGGCTGGCTGTGACCAGTCGGGAGGTGCTTCGCAGGATCCGCCAGCGCGGTGGCGCGCCGATCAAGCTGCACCAGGTCGGCTCGCACGCCAAATACACGGTCGGAGGCTGCAAGACCATCATCCCCGTGCACGCCAGGGACATCCCGACCGGGACGCTGCGGGCAATCGAGCGGGACCTGGAGCCCTGCCTGGGACGGAGGTGGCTACATTGATGAAGGTGACGGCGGTATATCGGTACGAGCGGCAGCCGGACGGTGGTGCGGCGTGGATCGTCGAGCTGGTCGAGGAGCCGCGTTGCCACACCTTCGGACGCACGCTGCGGGCGGCTCAGCGGAACATCCGCGAGGCAGCGGCGGCCTGGTACGAGGTTGAACCCGACCAGGTCGAGGTGGACGACGACGTGCGCCTGCCGCCACCCGCCAGCCGGGCGCTCGGCCGCTCCCGGACGCTTCGGGACCGCGAGCGCAAGGCACACGAGCAGGCCAGGGCCGCTACCGCCGCAGCGGTGGCGGCGCTGCGGGACGTCGGGCTGAGCGAGCGGGACACCGGCACCCTGCTCGGGCTCTCCCACCAGCGGGTGCATCAGCTCGCACCCGAGCGGTGAGCAGCAGGCATCGGACCTGCCGTCAGACTGGTGGCGTGGGGTCGTACTCCAGGCCAAGCAGGGCGAGGTCGTCCTCGTGGCGACCCTCGGCGTGCTTGACGACCAGGTCGACCAGGCGGTCAAGGGCCTCGGTCAGCGACCCGGCCGCGGCGGCCTCCTCGAACCGGGCCCGGTCGATGAACTCCCCGGCGGTGTTGCGGGCCTCGACCAGGCCGTCGGTGTAGCAGATGAGCCGCTGGCCCCGACGCAGCAGCCCGTAGCTCTCGTTGGCCTGGGCGCCGAGGCCGAGCGGCGCGGCCACCTGCACCAGCCGGGGGCCGCCGCCGAGCGGCGGCGGGCCACCCGCCGACGCCAGCACGACCCGGCCGTTCGGGTACACCCGGCCGGCCAGCGCGGTCACGAAGTCCTCGTCGCCCCCTTCCCTGGCCACCAGCCGGTCCAGGCGGTGCAGGATGCGGGCCGGGCCGGCGGCCTCCCCGGCCAGCGTGCGGAAGGCGCCCTTGAGGACCGCCGCCATCGAGCTGGCCTCCAGGCCCTTGCCGCGGGCGTCGGCGACGATGAACGCGAGCCCGAGGTCGTCCACCTCCACCACGTCGTAGAAGTCCCCGCCGATCTGCGCCAGCCCGCTGGCGGACTGGTACCGCACCCCGACCTGGTACCCGGCCGCCCACGACGGCGGGGTGGTCAGCAGCAGCGCCTGCACCTGCGCGAGCACCTCGGTCTGCGCCCGCACCCGCTCGGAGCCGGAGATCGCCCTGGCGCCGAGGCTCGCGAACCGCTCGGAGGCCTCCAGCGCCTGCGCGGACAGGCGCGGGTCGCGCTCCCGCCACGCCAGCACGATGGTCCCGAGCAGGTCGCCGGCCCGGTCCAGCAGCGGCAGCCACAGCAGGCTGCCGAGGCCCCTGGCCTCCAGCAGGGCTGCCTCGGGCGTGGCGCCGGCGCGGACGCTCGCCCGCCGGGGGCCGGTCGCGAACGCGCCGGGGAAGCTCGCCCTGGCCAGGCGGGCGGGCATCGGCCGGATGCCGGGGTCGCGTGCCTGGGCGACGGCCACCATCTCGGTGTCGTGACGGCGGTAGACGGCGGTCGCGTGGGCGGCGTACAGCGTCCTGGCCGAACGGGCGAGCAGCTCGTACGCCTCTTCCGGCTCGACCCCGGCGGCCAGCCCGGCGGCCATCTGGATGGTGTCGGCCGCTCGCTCCAGCGCCGACTGCTCGCGCCGGGAGGCACCCCAGTTGACCAGCGCGAACAGGGTGGCCAGGGCGATCAGCAGGAGGCGGACGGCGAGCTGGGCGCCGACCGCCTTGCCGGTGTAGCCGCCGAGCGCGAAGCCCACCACCAGGGCGGTGGCGCCGGCGGCGACCACCTGGCCGCGCCGGCTCGAGAGCCGGCTGGCCAGCAGGGGCGCCAGGGCCAGGAGGGCGCCGACCAGCAGGCGGGTCGTGGCCAGCTCGACGACGGCCACCACGGCGATGACCAAGTAGGGAAGCAGCCAGCGGAGGCCGGGGCCCGCCATGCGGCCACCGACCGACTCCGGCCTGGCAGCCTCCAGCACGCGCGCCTCCTCCCACCGCTCGCATGAGGAGCCTGAACGATCCGGCGTCGGGGAACAAGGCGAGGATCTGGCGGGGTCCTCGCCCCCGCCGAGCGGCGCGGCTACGATGGCGGCCCCTCGACCCGAACCCCGACGAAAGGCGATCCGCGCATGCGCACCCTCGTCACCGGTGGTGCCGGCTTCATCGGCTCTGCCCTCGTGGACCGCCTGGTCGGCGGCGGGCACGAGGTGACGGTGGTCGACGACCTGTCCACCGGCCGGCTGGAGAACCTCGCCGACGCGTTCGCCTCCGGCCGGACCCACCTCGCCGAGGTCGACGTCGCCGGGCCGGAGCTGGCCGCGGCGGTGGCCGACGCCCGCCCCGAGGTCGTCTACCACCTGGCCGCCCAGATCGACGTCCGGCGCAGCGTGGCCGACCCGCTCCACGACGCCCGGGTCAACGTGCTCGGCACCATCGCGGTGGCCACAGCCGCCCTGGAGGCCGGCTGCCGGCGGCTGGTCTTCGCCAGCTCGGGCGGGACCGTCTACGGCGAGCCGTCGGCGCTGCCCGTGGACGAGCGTCACCCGCAAGGGGTGACCAGCCCCTACGGCGTGGCCAAGCGGTCGGCAGAGGACTACCTGGCCACCTTCGCCGAGCTGCACGGCCTCGAGCCGGTCAGCCTGCGCCTCGGCAACGTCTACGGTCCCCGCCAGGACCCGCACGGCGAGGCCGGGGTGGTCGCCATCTTCTGCAACCGCCTGCTCGCCGACGAGCCGGTGACCATCTTCGGCGACGGCCGCCAGACCCGCGACTACGTCTTCGTGGAGGACGTCGTCGCCGCGTTCGTGGCCGCCGGCGAGCACCCCGACGCCGCTGGCGCCCAGCTCAACGTCGCCACCGGCGTCGAGACCTCCGTGCTGGAGCTGTACGCCGGCCTCCGCGAGGTGGCCGGGTTCGGCGGCGACCCGGCGTTCGCGCCGCCCCGGGCGGGCGAGCTGGGCCGGATCGCGCTGGACTGCGCCGAGGCGGGGCGGGTGCTCGGCTGGCGGGCAACGGTCGACCTGCGCGAGGGGCTGAGCCGCACCTGGGCCTGGGCGTTCCAGGAGGTCAACGCCGGAAGCGTCGGCGGGTGACCGGGGGGGAGAACCAACCCCCGCCGGTCCGGGTCGAGGTCGCGGACGGGGTGGCCACGGTCACCCTGGACCGGCCGGAGGCGCTCAACGCGATCTCCACCGAGCTGGCCGTCGCCCTCGCCGCCACCGTCGAGCCGCTGGCCGTCGACCCGGCGGTGCGGGCCATGGTGCTGACCGGGGCGGGTGAGCGGGCCTTCTGCGTCGGCGCCGACCTGAAACAGCGGGCCGCCCTGGACGACCACGGGTGGTTCGTGCAGCGCGAGGCGTTCCGGCGCGCGTTCACGGCCGTCCGCCGCTGCCCGCTGCCGACGGTCGCGGCCGTGTTCGGGTTCGCCCTTGGCGGCGGCACCGAGCTGGCGCTCTCCTGCGACCTGGTGGTCGCCGCCGACGACGCCGTCTTCGGGCTGCCCGAGGTCCGCCTCGGCCTGGTCCCGGCCGGCGGCGGCACCCAGTTGCTGGCGCGCCGGGTGGGACGGTCCAACGCCAAGGACCTGGTGCTGACCGGCAGGCGGGTGGACGCGGCCGAGGCGCGGCGGCTCGGGCTGGCCGACCGGGTGGTGCCCAGGCCCGAGCTGCCGGCCGCCGCTCTGGCGTTGGCCGTCGAGATCGCCGCCAACTCGCCGGTGGCGGTCCGCCTGGCCAAGTGGGCGGTGGACCTCGGCGCCGACCTGGCGCTGGAGGCGGGCATGGACGTCGAGGACCAGGCGTGGCGCCGCGCGATCCTCTCCGACGACCGCCGCGAGGGCATCGCCGCCTGGACGGAGAAGCGGCCACCCAGCTGGCCGGCGCCCAGGTGACCTCGCGTCCAACACTCGGCCCCTTCGTCCGTCGTATCAGGGTGAAGGCCACTGCACGGAGACGGAGTCGGAGGAGGTCGCAGATGTGGGTCGACGCTGAGGCAGAGGTCCGAGCGAGGATGCGGGACCGGGTCCGCGACGCGGAGCGGCAGCGGCTGGCGGCGCACGCCAGGCGGAGCCAGTCCGGGGCGCGCCGGCCGCCGGCCGGCTACTGGTGGCGGCTGCGGCAGGCGGCGGGCTACGGGCTGGTGCGGACCGGCCTGCGGCTGCTCGACGCCAGGAGGGCCTGATCGTGACCGACCGACGGCTCGAAGGCGTGATCCAGGACGTCGCCATGCTCGACCTCACGCCGATGACCTCGGCGGAGGAGCTGGCCGGCATCACCCGGATCAGCGACGTGGCGATCCTGCTGGTGCCGGAGTCCCTGATGGCGGCCGTGGTAGCCATCCCGATGGACGACGTCGCCATGGTGGTGCCGGTGCCCACCGGTGTCGAGGTCCGGAACCACACCGGGGCGCTGGTGATGGGCGGGGAGGCGCTGGCCGACCCGGACGCGGAGAACACCGCGCTGATCGTCACGGGCACGCTGATCCTCACCAGCCCGGTCCAGCGGGTGACCTGCCGCCAGGTCATCGTGATGGGGCTGGTGCTGGCGCCGCACGGCAGCGAGTCGGCGCTCGGCGCCGGGCTGACGCGGGTGACCGGCTCGGTCGACTACTACCCCTATGCCGAGGGGCAGGAGGTCAAGGTCTCCACCGGCCAGCTCCGCTTCGGCGGGGAGGTCCTGGCCAACCCGACCGGCGGTCCCGACGACATCCTGGTGGTCGCCGGTCAGCTCATCGTGACCGGGCCGGTGGCGAAGGTGGGGTACCGGCGCATCGTGGTGGCCGGCCAGGTGCTCGCCCCAGTGGACAGCCAGCCGGTGCTCGGCCCCGCCGTCATCGTCAAGGGCCAGCTCATCTGGTACGCGGGGCAGCCCCGCTTCTTCGTCGGCAAGGAACGGTTCGAGCGCTCGTTCTTCGAGCTGCTGGACCGGCCGCTGACCCTGGCGCTGGTGGGAAGCTTCGAGATCGGCCCCGACGTGCCGCCGGCGCTGCTGCGGGAGAAGGTCCAGGAGATCACCCTGGTCGGCAAGCTGGTCGCGCCCAGACAGCTCGTCGGGGTCCTGCAGCTCCTGACGACGGAGAACGTCGGCAAGATCACGGTGGCCGAAGATGACTCCGAGCCGCGATGACGCGGCGGTCTTCACCCGGATCTTCGACCAGCACCGCCACGCCGTGCACGCCTACTTCCTCGGCCGCGTCGCCGACCCGGAGCTGGCACGCGACCTGGTGCAGGAGACCTTCCTGCGCGTATGGCGCCGCCTGTCGGAGCTCGGGCCGCTCCCCGAGGAGCGGCAGCGCGCGTGGATCTTCACCGTCGCGCGCAACCTCGCCATCGACAGCTACCGCGCCAGCGCCGCCCGCCAGGCCGCCGAGGAGGCGATGCGGCACCACGCCGCGACCCAGGACACCACCGTCGCCGGGCCGCACCTCCACGCCGAGCTCGGCGAGCGCCTGGCCCAGCTCGACGCCGCGATCCGCCGCCTCCCGGAGGACCAGCGGGTGATCCTGTCGATGGCCACCGCCGGAGGGCTGACCAGCCGCCAGATCGGCGAGGCCCTCGGGGAGCCGGCCGGCACCGTCCGCTACCGGCTCAGCCAGGCACGCAAGCAGCTCGCCGCTGCGCTCGACCTGGAGGACGAAGCATGACCACACCCGCACGCCACGACCTGGACGAGCTGCTGGCCGCGTGGGCGCATGCCCGACGGCTGCCCGACGCCGACGCCGAGCGGATCCGCCAGGCCATCGTCCCGGCGGTCCCGACGCTGGAGGCGACCTGGTGGTCGGAGTTCAACAGCAGGATCAGCACGGCCATCACCCGCGCCACCGCCACCCCGGTTCCCGCGCTCGCCGCCCTGGGCGCCTAGCTCCGGCCGCCGGCCTCGAGCTGGGTGCGAGCCTGCGCGACGAACGCGGCGTAGTAGCCGTGCACGTCCTCGGGCAGGGAGAGGACGTCGGCGTCCGACTCGCGCGCCCACCGCCCCAGGCCGCCGAGGAGGCGGTCCAGCTCCAGGCATGCCTCCAGCGCGGCGGGCACCTGCTCGTCGGGGACGGTCACGTCGGCGGCGAACACCGGCTCGCCGGCCTCGAACGCGCGGTCCACCACCTCGGTCACCGGGCCCAGTTGCAGCCGCGCGTAGAAGCGGCCGACCGCCGACTCCCAGCGCCGCGGGGGGCTGTCGGGCGGCAGGTCCAGCAGCGCCGCCTCGCGGCAGATCGCGCGGTGATGGTCCCGGCTGCGGACGTGCAGCGCCGTGTCGAACGGGCCCACCCGCAGCCTCATCGCCGCACCCCGGCGAGGTCCAGCTCGAACCAGACCGTCCTGCCGTTCGGCCCGCCCTCGACCCCCCAGCGGTCCGACAGGGCCTCGAACAGCTCCAGCCCCCGCCCGGTGATCGACTCGAGGTGGTGGACGCGGCGTCGCGGGCCGCTCGCGCCGCCGCCGTCGCGGACCTCGACCCGCAGGCGGTGGTCGCTCAGCAGGTACTCGACCGTGAACCTCCCGCCGACGTCACCGGACGCGGAGTGGAGCACCGCGTTGGTGGCCGCCTCGCTGACCAGCAGCCGGGTGACGTCGCGGAGGGGCGAGCCGACGTGGAGCGCGGCGGAGACGAAACGGCGGGCTGCCGCGACCTGATCGGCACGCCCGCGGAACTCTCGACGCCCCCGTTCCTCCACGACCCATTTCCTCGAACGCTGGTTGGCGCGCGCCAGTCTATAGGTTCCCTTGCTGGTGGGGACGGAAATCGGGGGTCAGTCGGCGGCCTCCAGCTCGACCACGACCTGGCCGGCGGCGACCGACGCACCGGCCGTCGTCGGCACCCCGACCACCGTGCCGGCGAACGGCGCCAGCAACGGGGTCTCCATCTTCATCGCCTCCACGACCGCGAGCAGCTCGCCCTCGGCCACCCGCTGGCCGGCGGCCACCTCCACCCGGACGAGGGTGCCGGCCAGCGGCGAGGCGACCATGGCCTGCTCGTCGGCCGCGCGGGTCGAGGCCGACGGCCGGTGGCGGTACAGGCGGACCGGCCAGGCGCGGCCGTCGACGGTGACGGTGAAGTCCGCGGGCTCCGCCTCCGGCGTGGCCGGCCGGGGCAGGCCGGCCAGGTCGGCCGCCTCCTCCAGCCAGGTCGTCCAGTGGGCGGCGACCCGGAAGTCGTGGTGGTCGAGCACGCGGGCGAGCGCCGGCGCCGTCGACGCGACCCCGCCGACCTCCAGGTCGGCCAGGGCGGCGAGCATGCGCCCGATCGCCTGGTCGCGGTCGCGGCCCCAGGCGATCACCTTGCCGAGCAGGTCGTCGTAGAACGGGGAGACGGCGTCGCCGGCCTGGTAGCCGGCGTCGACCCGGATGCCGGGGCCGCCGGGCCAGCGCAGCGCGGTGATCGCGCCAGGGGTGGGCAGGAAGCCGCGACCCGGGTCCTCGGCGTTGACCCGGCACTCGACCGCGTGCCCGGCGACGCGGACGTCCTCCTGGGCCAGGCCGAGCGGCTCCCCGGCCGCCACCCGGAGCTGGGCCGCCACGATGTCGACGCCGGTGACCTGCTCGGTGATGGGGTGCTCGACCTGGATGCGGGTGTTCATCTCCAGGAACCAGGCGCCGCCGGAGGCAGGGTCCCAGAGGAACTCGACCGTGCCGGCGCCGACGTAGCCGCAGGCCTTGGCCACCGCCACCGCCCAGGTCTGGAGCCGCTCGCGGACCTCCGGGGGCAGGCCGGGCGACGGCGCCTCCTCGACCAGCTTCTGGTGGCGGCGCTGCACCGAGCAGTCGCGCTCGCCGAGGTGGACGATGCCGCCGAGGGCGTCGGCGAGGACCTGGACCTCGACGTGGCGCGGCCGCTCGAAGAACCGCTCCAGGTAGCAGGTGCCGTCGCCGAAGGCCGCGGCCGCCTCGCGGGTGGCGGCGGCCAGGGCGTCGGCGGCCTGGTCGGGGCGACCGACGATGCGGATGCCGCGGCCGCCCCCGCCGGCGGCGGCCTTGACCGCCACCGGCCAGCCGTGCGCCTCCGCGAACGCGACCACCTCGGCGGCGTCGCGGACCGGCTCGATGGTCCCTGGCACCGGCTCGACGCCGGCGGCCAGCACCGCCCGCCTGGCGGCGAGCTTGTCGCCCATCTGCTCGATCGCCTCGGCCGGTGGGCCCACCCAGACCAGGCCGGCCGCGGCCACCGCCCGCGCGAACGCGGCGTTCTCGCTGAGCAGGCCGTAGCCGGGATGGACGGCCTCGGCGCCGGCCTCGGCGGCGGCGCCGAGCAGCTTGGCCGCGTCCAGGTAGGAGTCGCCCACCCGGGCCCCGCCGATGGCGACCGCCTGGTCGGCCTCGCGGACGTGCAGGGCACCGGCGTCGGCGTCGGAGTAGACGGCCACCCCGCGAAGGCCGAGCTGGCGGCAGGCCCGCAGCACCCGCACGGCGATCTCGCCGCGGTTGGCGACCAGCACGGTCGTGAAGGGCCTCATACCGGCGGGACGCCGTGGCGGCGGCGGGTGAACTCGCGGTCCTTGCCGACCGCCGCCGCCAGGCGGCGGGCGAGCTCCCCGCGCAGCTCGTCGGGGTCGACGACCGCGTCCACGACCAGGTCGGCGGCGAGCCGGACCAGGTCGACGTCCTCGCGGTACTCGCGTTGCAGCCGCGCGACCTCGGCGGCCCGCTCGGCCTCCGGGAGGGCGGCGATCTTGCCGGCGTAGACGGCGTTGACGGCCGCCTCCGGCCCCATCACCGCGATCGAGGCGGTCGGCAGCGCCAAGGTGGCGTCGGGCTCGAACCCGGGCCCGGCCATGGCGTACAGCCCGGCCCCGTACGCCTTGCGGACGACCACGCAGATCTTCGGCACGGTCGCCTCGCTGACGGCGGTGATCAGCTTGGCGCCGTGGCGGATGATCCCCTGGCGCTCCACCTCCTTGCCGATCATGAAGCCGGGCACGTCGGCCAGGAACACCAGCGGGAGGTTGAAGGCGTCGCACAGCCACACGAAGCGGGCCACCTTGTCGGCCGAGTCGACGAACAGCACCCCGCCCTTGTGGAGCGGCTGGTTGGCGACGATGCCGACCGCGCGGCCCTCGATGCGGGCCAGCCCGGTGACCACCTCCGGGGCGAACTCCCGCTTGACCTCGAAGAAGCTCGCCTCGTCGCAGACGGCGGCGACCAGCGGGTAGACGTCGAACGGCTGCGACTCGTCGGTGGGGACGAGCGGCGCCACCGGCCCGGTGTAGCCCGGCCCTCGCGGCTCCTGGACCTGCGGCTCGCCGCGCCAGTTGCCCGGGAAATAGGAGAGGTAGGCGCGGGCGGCGGCGATCGCCTCGTCCTCGTCGGCGCAGAGCAGGTCGCCGCAGCCCGACACCCGGCAGTGCATCGCGGCCCCGCCCATCTCCTCCAGGGTGGTCCGCTCGCCGATGACCATCTCGGCCATCCGCGGGGAGCCGAGGTACATCGAGGCGTTGCCCTCCACCATGAACACCACGTCGCAGAAGGCGGGGATGTAGGCCCCGCCCGCCGCCGACGGCCCGAACAGGCAGCAGACCTGGGGGACCCGGCCGGACAGGCGGACCTGGTTGTAGAAGATCTTCCCGGCGCCGCGGCGGCCCGGGAACATCTCCACCTGGTCGGTGATGCGCGCCCCCGCCGAGTCGACCAGCCACAGCATCGGGACCTCGTGGCGCAGCGCGTACTCCTGGATGCGGATGATCTTCTCCACCGTGCGGGCGCCCCAGGAGCCGGCCTTGACGGTGGAGTCGTTGGCCATCACCGCGACCGTTCGGCCGTCGACCGTGCCGATCCCGGTGACGACCCCGTCGGCGGGCAGGTCGCCGGCCATGGCGTTGGCGAGCAGGCCGTCCTCGACGAAGCGGCCTCGCGCTCCGCCAGGCGACTGCTCGTCCCCGTCGAGCAGGCGGCGGAGCCGCTCACGCACGAACAGCTTGCCCTGCTCGCGGGCCTTGGCGTGGTAGCGCTCGGCGCCGCCGGCCCTGGCCTGCTTGGCGAGCGCGCGGAACGCCGGCTCCGGCCGCTCCCCCGCGGTCACCGC
>WNGA01010430.1_pt1 | contig 12318 bp, 8 predicted proteins | sample 5400061 | NCBI WGS metagenome assembly WNGA01 (sample SAMN13153366, study PRJNA577476) | soil metagenome | isolation source: 100 cm soil or saprolite under grassland replicate 2 | place: USA:California | collected 2016-06-15
TCGCAATCTGATAGACCGTGGCGAGCTCACCAATCGTGTCGAGGATCACGACGTCGGCCCGCGGCTCGGCGTCGATCGCCAGCTCGGACCTGAGCGTCGTCTTCAATCCTTCTTCGCGGCTCATGCGTGCGACATCGGCGAAGCGTTCAGGGTGGCGAGGGGCGAGGACGAGCAGCGCGTTTGGCGACGCGGACTTCAAGCGCCGGAACGCGCGCAGCACCGCCGCTTCCTCTCCCTTCATGGTGCTGCCGGCGACGAACACGGTCCGGGACGGTGAGAGTCGGAAATGCCGCAGGACGCGCTCACGCGCACGCGCCTGGATGTTCGATCCCATATCGAGCGAATCGAACTTCAGGCTTCCTGTAACCGTCACGCGCGCGGCAATCGCGCCGAGATCGACGAAGCGGCGCGCCGACTCCTCGCTTTGCACGCAGAATCGATCGATGTCGCTCAGCACCCGCCGCATGAACGGACGCACGAGTCGATAGCGCGGGTAGGACCGCTGCGACAGACGTCCGTTCACGATGGCTGTCTTGACGGATCGCCGCCGGCACTCTCTGAGCAGGTTGGGCCAGATTTCCGTCTCCATCATGACGAAGAGTCGCGGCTTCACCAGATTCAATGTTCGGCGCACGAAGATATTCAGATCGAACGGAAAGTAGAAGACGGCATCGACATCCTGCACGCGACGCGCGAGCTGCTGGCCGGCCAGCGTCGTGGTTGACACGAACACTCGGAGGCGCGGGTAGCGCGCGCGCAACGCCCGCGCGAGCGGACGCGCGGTGAGCACCTCGCCAACCGAGACCGCGTGAATCCAGATCGAGTGCTCGGCGTCCATGTTGAACGAGAGCGGCAGGTAGCCCATGCGTTGGCCAAGGCTCGCGATGTACTTCTTGTAGCGAAGCGCCTGGTAGAGAAACCACGGCGACACGACGACGAAAAACGCCAGCACCAGAACGCTATAAAGGAAATACATTGAAGGACTTACAACCGCCGCAGTATAGAACGCGTATTTGACCGCCCGCAAGGCGCGCTATGTAGAATTGTCTGTTCGAGGTTGATCAAGGGGAGGTTCCGGAGGAACGCCGAATGGCAATCAGAGTAGGGATCAACGGGTTCGGCCGCATCGGACGCAATATCATGCGCGCCGCGCTCGGCGACACGAACATCGACTTCGTTGCGGTCAACGACATCACCGACGCGCGCACGCTCGCCCACCTCCTGAAGTACGACTCGGTGCTTGGCAATCTCGACCGCGCCATCGAAGCACGGCAGGACTCGATCAGCGTCGATGGCGATGAGTTCAAGGTTCTCTCGGTCAAAGATCCGGCGCAGCTCCCGTGGAAGGACCTCGGCGTCGATATCGTCTTCGAAGCAACCGGCAAGTTCACCAAGCGAGACGACGCCGCCAAACACATCGCTGCCGGCGCCAAGAAAGTGATCATCACCGCGCCGGCGACCGGTCCTGACGTGACGATCGTCCTCGGGGTGAACGAGGGCTGCTACGACAAGAGCAGACACCACGTGATATCGAACGCGTCGTGCACGACCAACTGCATCGCGCCGCTCGCGAAGGTGGTTCACGACAACTTCACCATTCGGAAAGCGTGGATGACGACCGTTCACGCGTACACGAACGATCAAAATCTGCTCGACCTGCCTCACAAGGATCTGCGTCGTGCGCGTGCAGCGGCGCTGTCGATCATTCCCACCACGACCGGCGCCGCCAAGGCAGTCGGCGAGGTGATGCCCGACTTGAAAGGCAAGATCGATGGCATCGCGATGCGAGTCCCCACGCCCAATGTTTCCGTTGTCGATCTCGTAGCGCTCGTGGAGAAGAAAACCACGGGTGAAGAAGTCAACGCCGCGCTTCAGAGAGCCGCCGATGGTCCGATGAAGGGCATCATGGAATTCGTCACGGCGCCTCTCGTGTCAATCGACTTCAGGCACAATTCGCATTCGTCGATTGTCGACGCCGACTACACGAAAGTGATCGACGGCGACTTCGTCAAGGCCCTGGCGTGGTACGACAACGAGTGGGGCTACTCGAGCCGTTGTGTCGACCTGCTCCATCGTCTCCTGTAGTGGCCCGTCTTCCGCCTTCGCTGAAGCTTCGGCGGACCGCCGCAGCCTTGGCGGAGGCGGGTTAGACCCGCCCTTTCCGCCGTGACCAAATACTCCATCCGAGATCTCGACATCCGCGGGAAACGGGTGTTCGTCCGTGTCGATTTCAACGTTCCGTTGAAGGACGGCCGCATCACAGACGACACCCGAATCATCGCGTCGCTCGCGACCATCAATTACGCGCTCGAACAAGACGCCACCGTCATCCTTGCGTCGCATCTCGGCCGGCCGAAAGGACAGCCTGCCGCCGAGTTCAGTCTCGCGCCTGTTGCGGCGCACCTGTCTCGTCTTCTGCGCCGCGAAGTGGTGTTTGGCGACGATTGCGTCGGGCCGCCGGCGCGTGCCGCCGCCGATCGCGCGCACGCCGAATCACACGTCGCGCTTCTGGAGAACCTTCGGTTTCATCAAGAAGAAGAGAAGAACGACGCGAGATTTGCGGGCGACCTGGCGGCGCTCGGCGAGGTGTACGTCAACGACGCGTTCGGCGCGGCGCATCGCGCACATGCCTCGGTTGCCGCAATGGTCGCCGAGTTTTCGCAAGCCGGCGCGGGGCTTCTGATGGAAAACGAGCTGCGGTATCTCGGAATGGCGATCGGCAATCCCGACCGGCCCTACGTCGCCATCCTCGGCGGCGCGAAGGTGTCGGATAAGATCGATGTGATCGAGAATCTGTCGGCGCGAGTCGACCGACTACTGATCGGCGGCGCGATGGCATACACGTTTCTCAAAGCGCTCGGAAAGCCGGTCGGCAAGTCCCTCGTCGAGGACGACAAGATCGATTCGGCGCGCGACATCCTTGCGCACGCCAGGGCACGTGGTGTTCAGTTGTCTCTCCCCGTGGATCACGTCGTTGCCGACCGAATGGAAGCCGACGCGGCTGGCGCTGTTTTGAAAATCGACGATGCCGCCATCGGCGAGCGCATGGGCCTCGATATCGGTCCGGAAACAACGGCGCTCTACGCGGAGCTCTTGTCAGACGCGAAGACCGTCGTCTGGAACGGACCGATGGGTGTTTTCGAAATCGATGCGTTCGCTGGAGGCACGTTGGGCGTCGCTGAAGCGGTCGCGGACGTCAAGGGCACGACCATTATCGGCGGCGGCGATTCGGTGGCCGCCGTCAGAAAGGCCGGCGTCGCCGACCGCATTACCCACATCTCGACCGGCGGTGGCGCCTCATTGGAATTTCTGGCAGGTCAGAAGCTGCCGGGCGTGGAAGCACTACCGGATCGTTAGGTAGCGCGCCGATTCGCGGGACTAAAGCCAAAATACTGGTCCGGTCGCTCCGCGTGCGTTGGAACGCGCGGACAAACCCCGTCGCGCCCCGGAAAAATTCGCCGCCGGCCGTGACGGTCACCACCAGCAGGATCACTCGCGGCGGTGTCTCGACGCGGGTTGTGCGAATCGGATGAATCCACCAGATCTGCCAGACCGGCCTGCGGCGAATTTTTCGGCATCGCGAGGCGGGCCGCTCCGAGGGTTCGCCGCGCCTTCCACCGCACGCGTTCGCTCACGCATGCATAACGAGGGATGTACGGTTCGTATCGCGAGGGACTTTCGTCGGATCCTTCACGCCGCGGCAATCGATACAGGCCGTTTGCCGAGAAAACTGTGTGGAGCAGACCGTCACCATTCGGGAAAAACGCTGCGAAGCACGAGTGACAGGGCGTGGGGCTGGGGGTCCCCACGCGATTGGACAGCGGGACGGTACGGCACCCCAGCACGCATGGACCGCGTGCCGGGGACCCCGCCTCGTGCAGCAGCGTTTTTCCGGTCGAAGAAGGGGGGCCCCCAACGCGCGTTTTTTTGCGCGTTGGGGTGCTGGATCCCAGTTTTGGAGGCAAATGGCCTGCAGCGACAAGCCAGTTCATGAATGATCCGGATAAAATCCCGCACTACACGAGCGCGCGCGACCCGCTGCTCATGACGTTGGTAGCCGATATGCGACAACGACTCATCGCCGGAAACTGGAAAATGTTCAAAACGGTCCAAGAGACCGTTTTCTACATCAAACAACTCCGGGGCATCGTCGCCAACATCCGCGACATCGAGATCGTCGTCGCTCCCCCTTTCACTGCCGTGCATGCCGCCGCGGAGGCCGCGCGAAACAGCAACATCGGCATCGGTGCGCAGGATCTCTACTGGGAACGAGAAGGTGCGTTCACCGGCGAGGTGAGCGCCACGATGGTTGCAGAGGCTGGCGCCGACTACGTGATCATCGGCCACTCCGAACGGCGGACGCACTTTGGCGAAACGGACCTCATGGTCAATCGCAGGCTTGGGGCCGCGCTCACGGCGGGACTTATTCCCATTGTCTGCATCGGCGAAACAGTCGAACAACGCGACGCGAATCAAACGCTCGATGTGCTCGATATTCAGGTGCGCCAGGGCCTGGACGACGTCGCGGCCGATCAACTGGCGGAGCTCGTGCTCGCTTATGAACCAGTGTGGGCGATTGGCACGGGCCGACACGCCACGCCCGATCAGGCGCAGACAGCGCACGCGCACATTCGCGCGCGGCTTCGTCAGTGGTTTGGCGCCAGTGCCGCGGAACGCTGCCGAATTCTGTACGGCGGCAGCGTCAAAGCCGACAACATCGCGGCGCTTGTCGCACAGGACGATGTCGACGGCGCGCTTGTCGGGGGAGCAAGCCTCGACGTGCGGGTGTTCAGCGACATCGTGCGAAACAGCCGCCGCGTGTAATTTCCATCTCCATGCGGGACATCTCATGACGACAATCCTGGTGACAGGCGCAACGGGAACTATCGGTACCGCAACGATTGAAAATCTGCTCTCGAGGCCGAATGTCACGGTCCGCGCGGGAGTTCATTCGCGGCCTGCATCCGCCCTGCGTGGAGCGGCGCAGCCCGTCGAGGTCGATTTCGCTCGACCCGAAACGATCACGAGCGCGGCACACGGTGTTGACGCCGTGTTCATGATCACCCCGCCCGCGCCGAACCAGGTGGAGCTCGCGACGGGCGTGCTCAAGGGCCTGAAAGCTGCCAACGTGCTGCGGCTGGTCCGATTGTCGGTGGCCGCCGCGGACCGTCCGGGCGTCGCGCACTTCATGGATGCTCACGCGGCAATGGAGGCGCAGATTCGCGAGTCCGGTATTCCCCACACGTTCCTGCGGCCGAACAGCTTCATGTCCAACTTCCTGACGCACTATCGCCCGCACCCCGATGGCAATATCCGGTTGCCGTGGGGCAACGGCGCCGTCGCTCATGTCGATCCGCGCGACGTTGCCGATGTCGCCGCCGAAGCGCTGACAACGGACACGCATCTGGGAAAGGCCTATACGCTGTCGGGACCCGAAGCGATTACGGCGGATCAGATCGCATCGAGCATCTCGAAAGCCACAGGTCAGCGCATCAAGTACATCGACATGCCCGAGGAGGCAATGCGTCAGGCCATGATATCCAGCGGAATGCCGCCGATGATGATTGAGGGGCTGCTCAATTTGTGGGCCGCGATGAAGGCCGGCCGGCTCAGTGACGTCACCCAGACAATCCCCGAGCTTCTCGGTCGTCGGGCCCGCAGCTTCGATCAGTTTGCGCGCGACCACGCCGGATCCTGGAAAACGTTGTAACCGAATGTCGCTATAACCGCCGGCGGAAGGTATAGGTTTGCCGGATTCGCTCGGCAAGCGCTTCCACCGTACCGCCCGTTGGCAAGGGCCCCTGCGCCGACACGAGTGATTGCTCCAGCGGGGAGCCTAGCATAGGCTCCTCTCGACAGCGGCGTCACACTCGCCACGACTCGGCGAATCACCCGCCGCAGCTACGACCACGAGCGCGCTCGCATTTCGCGATACTGCCGCTGTCGAGACGGTGGAGTGTCAGACGTGAGCAAGAGAGCCGGCCGTGGAGGACCCACGGCCGGCGACGTTCAGGGTCGATAGTCCGGCGTAGCTTCGTGGGTTTTCACCACGTCGCGCCCGCCGGTCGCCTCGAGGATTTCTTCGGCGCGCTTCGCCCACGCGGAGTCATCGCAGTGGACGGAAACGAGGTATCCGCCTTCGCGAATGCGTCCGGCATACCGCTTTGCCTCAATCTCCGGAATGCCGGCACCGATCAATCCGCCAACGAGACCGCCGGCTGCGCCCGCCGCACCCGCGCCGGCCAACGCCGCGACCACAGGGCCCGCGGCCACCAAAGGTCCGATGCCAGGGATTGCGATCGCGCCAATACCGACCAGCCAACCGAGGACGCCTCCAAGCGCGGCACCCGTACCTGCGCCAGCAGTGACACCTTCGGGAGCCTTCGTGTTGATCTCATGCGCCAGATCTCTTGTCGTCTGGTCGCGCTCGGGGAGAATGGCTGAGATATCGCTGTTGCGGAAGCCCGCGGCACGAAGCGCTTCGAGCGCTCGTTCGAACGTCTCTCGATCTGGATAGATTCCGTACGCTACCTTGTCCGTTGCCATCGTGCTCCTTTCGCGATTCCGCTTACGGCGGCCAATGCGTGGCCGCACCTCGAAAACGATTGCATTAGCCATTCCCTCGCGCCGCCGCACGAGGCGTAAGCTGCTGTGCTGTAATCAGCTCGTCTGTGCCCACGCCGACGAGCAGCGAATGGTTCGTTTCGCGTGACAGAAGAGTCAGCTGGACGACGTCGCCACCAGCGGCAACACTGTCATGAACGGCCGGCTCGCTCGGTTCAGGTGGCGCACCATGGCGGCCGATTGTATGCGACGGCACACGCCGGCGGACCCGTTCGCGATGAATTCGTCTCCGTTCGCGACAAACGAATCTTTTGTCTGACGGCGATACGTGTACGATGGCGCTCGAAAAGCGGGACGGTCATGGCGGACGAGCTTTGGTGATGAGAAAGGAGTTCTCGATATGCGGACACGTCACGGGCTGGTGGCGCTCTTCGTCTTCGTCTTCGCAGCAGCTATTGCGATCGCGGCAACGGACCTCCCGTACGCCGGCAAGTGGAAGATGAACCCGGCAAAGAGCGATTTTGGGGAACTGACGATCACGTACGAGCAGCTGCCGTCGGGGGAGATGCAGGCAACCGTCGACGGGCAGCCGTACAAGTTCAAGATCGACGAGCAGGAGTACCCCGCGCTCTTCGGCAGCACCGCTGCCTGGAAATCGCTGGGGCCAAACAGCTGGCAGACGACATGGAGGATGAAGGGGAAGGTGTTGACGACCGACACATCGACGCTGTCGGCAGACGGCAAAACCCTTACCGTCAACTCCAAAGGCACGAAGCCGAATGGCGAGGCCATCGACGACACGGCGACCTTCGAACGCGTCTCGGGCGGCCCGGGCCTGAGTGGCAAATGGAAGACCAAGAACATGAAATCGAGCTCACCGAACGTGCTGGAGCTCACGCCATCCGGCGCCGACGGGTTGACCTTCAAGATCGCCGATATCAATCTCACCTGCGAAGCCAAACTCGATGCAAAGGACTACCCGTGCAGCGGACCCACGCTGGGACCGGGGTGGACCGTGGCGCTCGCGGGCGACGGTCCCCGCGCGTTCGGCATGACGGTGAAGAACAGCGGCAAGGTCATGTACAAGATGGCCTACTCGGTGTCTGCGGATGGAAAGACGCTGACCGAGACGGGTGGCTCGACGGCGACGAACGAAAAGATCAAGGTCATTTACGACCGGCAGTAGACGTCAGGGGTCAGGGATCAGGGATCAGGGATCAGGGATCAGGGATCAGGGATCAGGGATCAGGGATCAGGGATCAGGGATCAGGGATCAGGGATCAGGGATCACGAAAATTACGCGGATTGTCAGCGACTCTGAAACTTGAGACCTGCCCCTGAGCTCCTGACGCCGCAATCCCCTGACATCTGTGAACCCGGCTCCTGAAACCTGACCCTGCTCCTTGAAACCGGACGCCCGATCATTCGCGTTTATCCTCCCGAGGCGTACAACGGCGGCGGGCAAAACTGGGCGCTGCTGCAGGATCGCAACGGCATTTTGTACGTCGCCTCGACGGGTGCGCTGCTCGAGTACGATGGCGTGACGTGGCGGCGTATCCTGACGCCGGCGCGCGCCACCGTCCGCTCTTTGGATCAGGACGCCGGCGGCCGAATTTACGTCGGCGCGATTGGCGATCTGGGCTACATCGAAGCCGATGCGAAGGGCCAGACGCAGTTCGTCTCGCTGCTCGACAAGATTCCCTCCGACAGCCGCATTTTCGAGGACGTCTGGCGCACATTTGTGACGCCGGAGGGCGTGTACTTTCAAACACAGTTCGCGCTGTTTCGTTGGGCCAACGGGCAGATGCGCGTCTGGAAGCCTACCGGGCGCGTTTTCAACAGGGCCCAATACGTCAACGGCACACTGTATCTGAGCCAACCCGGGACGGGTGGCCTCTTCGCGTTCAAGAACGATCAATTCGTGCTTCTGCCAGGAACATCGCGCCTCGCCGATGAAGCGTACCCAATCATCCTTCCATTCGATGACAAGCACCTGCTGATCGGGACGCGCGTCGACGGGTTGTTTCTCTACGACGGCGCGACGCTCACCCCATTTGCGACCGAGGCCGACTCGTTCTTCAAATCGAAGAATCTCTATCGCGGCTTCATCCTGCCGAACGGGTCGATCGCACTCCGACGACGTCGGGTGGGTTCGTGATTATCGACCGTCGAGGGCGGCAGTTGCAGCACATCGACGAGGGCGACGGTCTTCCGAGCCCTGCGGTGTACTACGTCATGCCCGATCGCGAAGGCGGGTTGTGGTTGGGAATGGATGTCGGCCTGGCCCGCGTCGAAGCGCAATCGGCCTTCTCGTTGTTCGGACCACAAGAAGGGCTCCGCGCGGCTGGCGCCGATGTGATTCGTCATGCCGGCACGGTCTACATCGCACATGGTCAGGGTGTTCAGTACTTGCAACCGCTCGCGGGCAGCAAGCCTCGAGTGCTGACGGTGAGCGGTGTGGGCAATCAGTGTTGGTCTTTCCTCGAATTCCCGGATCCCGCGAAGCGTTCACCCCCGCAGTTGTTGCTCGGGGCCGGCGACGGGTTGTTCCTCATCGAGGGCGCCAACGCGCGGGTGGTTGTGCCGTCGGTTGCCCGATCGTTCAGCGTCAGGGTGGTCAAACCATCGCGCGTCGATCCGGCGCGGGTGTGGCTCGCGCTCACCGACGGACTGGCATCGGTCAGATGGGTCAACGGCCAGTGGCTGAACGAAGGGCGCATCCCCGGCATCACCGATCAAGTGCAATCGCTCGTTCAAGCGCGCGACGGGACCCTGTATGCCGGCACTTCATCGTCGGGCATGCTCCGGCTGCGCGGCGCCGATGCGGAGGCGAGTGTCGGCACGCGACCGCCGAGTCCCACGGTTGATCGCTATGGCGTCGCCGAAGGACTCGCGCGAGGCGGCGCGACGGTCATCTCCGTTGGTGACGCGATCTACGCGAGCGTGCTGGGCAAAATCGCACGGTTCGATGAAGCCGCGGGTCGTTTCGTGGATGACCGCACGTTCGAAGTCGTCGACCGCGATCCCGACTCGGATTTCATTTTCTTCACCGAGGGGCCCGACGGGCGCGTGTACGTGAACTCGAACCGCGAAGCGGCGGTGCTCACCCGACAGTCAGACGGGACATACACCGTTGACAAACAGCTCTTCAGCCGATTCGCTGCGGATCGGAACGGCGCCTTTTATCCGGAGCGCGGCGGAGTGCTCTGGTACGGCACGAGCGGCAACCTGGTGCGATTCGACACCCGCGAGTTCGTGCGATCGTCTCCGCCGTTTTCGGCCATCGTCCGCCGCGTCGCGGTGCATCAGACCGAAATGATTGCGGTGGCAGGCGCGGACTCCGCACCGAAACTGCCGCCGTCGAACACGACACTCCGGTTCGAGTTTGCCGCCCCGTCCTTTCTGAACGAACGCGCCACGAGATATCAGTCACGCCTCGACGGGCTGGACAGCGATTGGTCCGCGTGGGCAAACGAATCGAAGCGAGACTACACGAATCTCGGCTTCGGCAACTACACATTCCGGGTGCGCGCGCGGAACGAACTGTCGCAGCTGAGCGACGAGGGCACGTTCGCGTTCATCATCCTTCCTCCGTGGTACCGCACCTGGTGGGCGTACGCCCTCTACGTCCTCGGTTTCGCGACGCTGGTGTATGCGGCGGCGCATATCCAACGCCAGCGAGTCGTCGCCAAGGAGCGCGGCAGGGCGGAGATTGCGGCCGCCAAGGTCCGGGCGGAATCCGCCGAAGCGCTGGCCACGGTGGAGCGCGAGCGCACACGAAATATCGAGCTGCTGAACGAGATCGGCCGCGAGATCACCGCATCGCTGGATTTCGAGACGATTTTTTACAAGCTGTACGACCGTGTGAACCAGCTGGCAAGCGCTGACGTGTTTGGGGTGGGCATCTATCATCCCGACCGGCAGGAAATCGAATACCGGCTCGCGATTGAAAACGGCAAACGCTACGCGCCTTACACGCGCGACATGAAGAATCGCAACCAGTTTCCCGTCTGGTGTATCGAGCACAGGCAGCCGGTCTTCATCAACGACGTGGACGCGGAGTACGGCCGCTACCTCGCTGAATTCGACCGGGAGTCGCGGCAGCTCGAGGACGGATCGATGTCCCGCCCGCCGCAGTCGCTGATCTATCTTCCGCTCGAAAGCCAAGATCGCGTGCTCGGCATCATCACGATTCAAGCGTTCAGCAAGCACGCGTACACCGAGCACCATCTGTCGATGCTGCAGAATCTCGCGGCGTTCACGAGTATCGCCCTCGACAACGCCAATGCCTACCGTCAACTGAACGAGCAGGAACACGAGATCCGGCGGCTGTTCGATGAAGCACAGCGCGCACGCACGGCCGCCGAAGAGGCCGACGCGGCAAAAAGCGCCTTCCTCTCGACGGTGAGCCACGAGCTGCGCACGCCGCTCACCTCGGTGCTCGGTTTCGCGAAGATCATCAAGAAGCGGCTCGACGAACGGCTGTTTCCATTGATTCAATCCGACGACCGGAAGATCGTCCAGACGATGCACCAGGTCGAGGAAAACCTGAAAGTCGTCGTCAGCGAGGGCGAACGGCTCACCAAACTCATCGACGATGTGCTCGATCTCGCCAAGATCGAAGCGGGCAAGCTCGAATGGCACATGACGACCGTCTCGATGGCGGATGTGGTCGAGCACGCGACCGCGGCAACGTCGTCCCTCTTCGAGCAGAAGGGGCTGTCGCTCTGCAACGAGATGGCGCCGGATCTTCCGGCGATCACCGGTGATCGCGATCGCCTCGTTCAAGTGGTCATCAATCTCATTTCCAACGCGGTGAAATTCACGAGCGCGGGTTCGGTGACGTGCCGTGTCACGCGCAAGGGCAACGAGGTGCTCGTCAGCGTGAGCGACACGAGACTGGGCATCGCGCCGGCGGATCAGCCCAAGGTCTGCGAACGATTCAAACAGGTCGGCGATACCCTCACCGACAAACCCAAAGGCACGGGGCTGGGACTCCCGATTTCGAAAGAAATCATCGAGCACCACGGCGGACGCCTGTGGGTCGAAAGCGAGCTGGGCAGGGGAGCACGTTCTTCTTCACGCTGCCAACGCTCGCGGCGGCTGAATCGCGCGGCCCGCTGGACCTCGCCTCGCTCATGAAGCAGCTGCGTGCGCGCGTGGTGGTCACCACTCCCGTATCGACGAACCGCGCGCCGCGGATTCTCGTCGTCGACGATGATCCGAACATTTGCGAGCTGCTCAATCAGGAATTCACGGAAGCTGGCTATCGTGTGACCCTCGCCTCGAACGGGCGTGACGCCATCGCCGAAGTGCGCCGCGAGCGGCCCGATCTGGTGGTGCTCGACGTGATGATGCCGGAGATGAACGGCTTCGACGCTGCAGCGGTTCTCAAGAACGACCCGCAGACGATGGACGTGCCAATTCTGATCTTGTCGATCGTGCAAGACAAGGAACGCGGCTACCGACTCGGCGTGGACCGCTATCTCACGAAGCCGATCGATACCGACGTGCTGTTCAAGGAAGTCGGCGAGCTGATCGAACAAGGCAAGTCGCACAAGCACGTGCTCGTCGTGGACGACGATGAGTCCACGGTGCGGACGTTGACGGAAGTACTGCGGACCAAAGGCTATCGCGTCGCTGATGCGAAGCTCGAGGATCTGATGGCGCGCGCGCGCTGCAGCCCGACATCATCATGCTGAAGTCCGATGGCTCGAATCAGCCCGAAACCGTACGTATGATGCGCTTCGAGCA
>WNGA01042965.1_pt1 | contig 12318 bp, 11 predicted proteins | sample 5400061 | NCBI WGS metagenome assembly WNGA01 (sample SAMN13153366, study PRJNA577476) | soil metagenome | isolation source: 100 cm soil or saprolite under grassland replicate 2 | place: USA:California | collected 2016-06-15
GATTCACGATCATGCCGCTCTGGCTGGCGATCATGATGGTGTAGCCGTCGGGCGCGGCCCTGGCGACGAACTCGGCGGCGATGCTCGAGCCCGCGCCGGGCTTGTTGTCGACGATGATGCCCTGGCCGAGCGCGCGCGTGAGCGGATCGCTCATCGCGCGCGAGATGATGTCGGCGGCGCCGCCCGGGGCGAAACCCACGACGAGGCGGATCGGCTTGGTCGGATAGGTTTGCGCCAGTCCGGCGCTCGTTCCTGCCAATAAGAAAACAACCGCAAAGACACTTCTCACCTGCAATCTCCTTTTTAAGCAAGCCACCGTTTCCTGCGGCGGTAGTGCTTCACGTCCTTGAAGCTCCTGCGCGCGCCCGACGAAATCCCGAGGTAAAACTCCTTGACGTCTTCGTTCGCGGCGAGATCGGCGGCAGCGCCGTCCATGACGACGCGCCCACTCTCCAGGATGTAGCCGTAGTCCGCGTGGCGCAGCGCGACGTTCGTATTTTGCTCCGCCAGCAGGAAGCTCACTTTTTCCTTCCGGTTGAGTCTCGTCACGATCTCGAAGATCTCCTCGACAATCTGCGGCGCAAGCCCCATCGAAGGTTCGTCGAGCAGGATCATGCTCGGGCGCGCCATGAGCGCCCGTCCCAGCGCGGTCATCTGCTGCTCGCCGCCCGAAGTGTACCCGGCGAGCGCGCCGCGCCGCTCCTTGAGCGGGGAAAAATAGGAATAGACGAGCTCCAGATCGCGCGCAATCGCCGCCTTGCCGTCGCGACGCGTGAAGGCGCCCGTGAGCAGGTTCTCCTCCACGGTGAGATGACCGAAGCAATGTCGGCCTTCCATCACCTGCGTGCAGCCGCGGCGCACGAGTTCGTTCGGCGAAAGCGCCTGCACTTCGGCGCCGTCGAAGATGATCGAGCCCTTGGTGACTTCGCCGCGCTCGGAGTGCAGGAGGTTCGAGATCGCCTTGAGCGTCGTCGTCTTCCCGGCGCCGTTCGCGCCGAGCAGCGCGACGACGGCGCCGCGCGGAACGCCAAGCGAAACGCCCCTGAGCACGAGAATGACGTGGTCGTAGACGACCTCGATGTTATTGACGGAAAGAATCGTCTCGCTTGCGGCTGCGCGCGAGGGTCGCGAGCCGGCCGGTGCTGCCGCGCTCATTGCTCGTTCCAGGATTGCGCCTCCCGCGCCGGGCGACCGGCGCGGAAGGATGATTGCCTAGGTCACAACGTCTTGTCGTCACAAGCCTCGGTGCGCTTCGGCCAAGGCTGATTCTTGCTCACGTAGTCGCTGGCGGCGCTGTAGAGCAGCGGCAGGACCTTGTCTTCCATCGGCGTGAGCCAGTCCGAGACCTTGACCCACTTCCGACCGTCCCACTGTTGCACGTAGGCGGCGTGGTGGCCGTTGTGGTCCTTGCAGGTCACATGGACCGCCGCCGCGAATCCGGGCAGGCCCAATTGTTTCCAGCGCTCATCCGAGATCGTCAACGTTTCAAGTCCGCGGCGGACGTCGGCGCTGTCGACCACCTTCTTATGCGTGAGCTTCTGCGCGTTGCGGATGGCCTCGGCGATGATCACCGCGTTCATGACGCCGCGGTTGTAGAAGTTCTCGCCCACCATGTCCTTCGGCGTCTGGCTGTTGCCCTTGGCGATCACGTATTTCTCGACGTCCTTGATCGCCGGGTAGCCGGCGCCGACCGCGTTGAAGTTGAGCGACAGATAGCCCTTCGCCCCGGCGCCCGCGGGCCGGGCGTCGTTCTCGCTGCCCGACCACCAGACGCCGATGAAGTGATCCATGGCGAAGCCCGTCTTGGCGGCCTCCTGCACGGCAGTGGGGTTCATCGCTCCCCAGCCCCACATGATCATCCAATCCGGCCGGTCGCGGCGCACGCTGAGCCACAGCCCCGACTGGTTCTGCATTTCGGCGGGCGGCACCGGATATTTCGTGACCGAGAAGCCGTACTCCTTGGCGAACTGGTCGAGGAGCGGGATCGGCTCGAGGCCGTAGCCGCCGTCGAAATAGATATAACCGATCTTCTTGCCCTTGAGGCTGCCCAATCCGCCTTCCTTCCCGGCGATGTACTTCAGGACGATCGACATCCCGTCCCAGTAGGTCGCCGGCGGATTGAAGATCCACGGGAAGTCCGCGCCGACCGCGGCTGCCGACAGGCCGTAGGCCATCGAAAAAACCGGAATGCGGTCCACCGACGCCTTCGGGATGAGCGCGAGCGTGATGCCGGTCGAATACGGGGTGATGACGAGCGGATGCTTGCTCTTGACCGAGTCGTAGCATTCGACGCCCTTCTCGTTCTTGTACCCCGTCTCGCATTCCTGTACTTCGACCTTCACGCCGCCGATGCCGCCGTCGCGGGCATTGAGCATATTGAAATAATCGTGCATTCCATTGGCGATCGGGATACCGGAATTGGCGAACGGGCCCGTGCGGTAGGTGAACAGCGGCACGAACAGCGTGTCTTGCGCGACGGCCTGCGAAACCGGGACGGAAACCCCGACCACGCCCGCGAACGCCGCGCCGAATACCAGCTTCTTCAAGCGCATTTTTCTCCTCCTTACTCACTTGCAGCCGGCGCGGCCTGCGCCGGCACGGGGAATCGCCCGGCCAGTCTACCCCCTCAATAGGGGAAAGGCCACATCCTGAGCTTCTGCTTGCCGACCTGCCAGAGCCGCGCGAGCCCGTAGGGTTCCACGATCAGAAAGAAGATGATCAGAGCGCCCACGATCACAAACGAGATCTGCTCCGCCGTCGCGCTCCGTATGCTGACGCCTAAAAAGGCGGGCGCGGCCCGCAGCACGATCGGAAGCCCCCAGATCAGCGCCGCGCCGAGAAACGAGCCCAGTAGGCTGCCTAGCCCGCCGATGATCACCATGAACAGGATCAGGAACGACTGGTTGATGTTGAAGCTTTCCGATTCGGCGTTGCCGAGCCACAGAAACACCATCATCGCCCCCGCCACGCCGCAATAGAACGAGGAAACTGCGAAGGCGAGGAGCTTGGTCTGGTAGAGCCTGATCCCGATCAGCTCCGCGGCAAGATCCATGTCGCGCACCGCCATCCACGTGCGGCCGATGCGGCCTCGCACGAGATTTGCCGCCACCAGGGTCAGGAGTGCGACGATCGATAGCACGATCAGGTAGCGCGTCACCGGCGACGCCGTCGGCCCGGTCACGGCGAGGCCGAACAAGGTCTTGGTCGGTACTTCTATCGACGCGGAGACGTTGTAGTTGTAGAGCCACGGAATCCGGATGAAGCACCAGGACAGGAAGAATTGCGCGGCGAGCGTCGCGACTGCGAGATAGAAGCCCTTGATGCGCAGCGACGGCAGGCCGAACACGGTCCCGACGGCGGCCGCGAAGAATCCCGAGCACAGGATGAGAACGACGATGTTCACGCCGGGAAAGAGGGTCGTGAGCTTGTAGCAGGCGAAGGCCCCGACGCCCATGAAGCCGCCGGTGCCGAGCGACAGCAGCCCGGTATAGCCGGTCAGGAGATTGAGCCCGGTCGCCGCGAGCGCGAGGACCAGGACCGGAATGAGGATCGAGTCGATGGTGAAACTCGAGGCCGTGAGCGGCACGCCGACGAAAGCGAGCAGCAGGATGACGGCGATGCCGATCCGGTCCTGCAGGATCGGAAACAGCGCCTGGTCGGCTCCGTAGCTCGTCTTGTATTGGCCAACTTCGCGGTAGAGCATCTCGCCCCCTCAGAGCCGCTCGATGATGCGCTCGCCGAACAGCCCCTGCGGCCGGAACAGCAGGAACACGAGGGCAATCACGTACGCGAGCCAGCTCTCGATCCCGGATCCGAGCAGCGGGCCCCAGTAGAACTCGCCGAACTTCTCGCCGACGCCGATAATGATGCCGCCGATGATGGCCCCGGGAATCGAGGTGAAACCGCCGAGAATCAGGACCGGAAGCGCCTTGAGCGCGATGATTTCGAGCGCGAACGAGACGTTCGAGCGGGCGCCCCACATGATGCCGGTCGCGAGCGCAACGACGCCGGCAGCGAACCACACGATGACCCAGATCTGCTCGAGCGAGATGCCGACCGACAGGGCCGCCTTGTGACTGTCGGCAACGGCGCGCAGCGCGCGGCCAATGCGGGTGCGGTTGAACAGGACGGCGAGCGCCGCGACCATAAGCGAAGCGATGATCGTGGCGGCAATGTCGATCTTCTGCATCTGCACGTATCCGCCGAATACCGGGATCCGGTACGACCCGCTCGGCAGCCGCAGCTGGTCCGAGATCATGATCTTCGGGTCGCCGCCGAAAATGAGCTCGCCGAGACCGATCAGGAAATAGGTGAGCCCGAAGGTCGCCATGAACAGGATGATGTCGGGCTGGTTGACGAGCGGCCGCAGGATGGCGCGCTCCACCGCAATAGCGAGAACGAGCATCACGACGATCGTGAGCGCCAGAGCGAGATAGGCCGGCACCCCGTGCTCGTTGAGGCCGACCAGCGTGAGCGCCGAGAACACGACCATGATGCCCTGCGCGAAATTGAAGACGCCCGACGCCTTGAAGATGAGGACGAAACCGAGCGCAATGAGCGCGTAGAGGACACCGCTCACAACGCCCTCCCAAAGCGTCTGGGATGCCGTAGAGCAGGTGCGTCATTGTTCCCTCAATGCGCGACGCCCAGATAGGCATCGATCACCGCCTGATCGTGCCGCACCTCATCGGGCGTGCCGTCGGCGATCTTGCGGCCGTAGTCGAGCACCGCGACGCGGTCCGAGAGATCCATGACCACGCTCATGTCGTGCTCGATCAGCACGATGGTCGTGCCGAACTGGTCGTTGACGTCGAGGATGAACCGGCACATGTCCTGCTTTTCCTCCACGTTCATGCCGGCCATGGGCTCGTCGAGCAGCAGCAGCTGCGGCTCCGCGGCGAGCGCACGGCCGAGCTCGACGCGTTTTTGCAGGCCGTAGGGCAGCCGCCCGACAGGCGTCCTGCGGATGTGCTGGATCTCGAGGAAATCGATGATCTCCTCCACCTTGGCGCGGTGCTCGAGCTCCTCGCGGCGCGCCGGGCCCCAGTACACCGCCTGCTGCAGGAAATTGCATTTCATCTTCAGGATCCGCCCGGTCATCAGGTTGTCGAGGGCGGTCATGCCGCGGAACAGGGCGATGTTCTGGAAGGTGCGCGCGATGCCCTGGCGCGCCGCCTCGTGAGGATCGACGCTGCGGCGCTTCGCGCCCCTGAACGAAACCGTGCCCTGCTGCGGGTGGTAGAAGCCGTTGATCACGTTGAGCAGCGACGACTTCCCCGCGCCGTTCGGACCGATGATGGCGCGTATCTCGTGTGCCCGGACGTCGAAGGACACGGCCTGCAGCGCCACGACCCCGCCGAAGGAGAGCGAGATGCCTTCGACTTCGAGGATCGGTCCGCCTACGGTCCTGCCCACGGCCGTCTCGCACGGGATCCGGGTCAGGCGGCCTTGCGGGCCGCTGCAACGCCGAAAGTTCCTGCGTCCACGATCGCCAGGTCGGCCGAGATCGTTCCCGTGCGGCCGTCCTCGAAACGCATCTGCGTTTCGACGAAGCAGTGATTGGCCTTGGAGTACAGGGCATCGACGAGCGACTGGTACTTATCGCCGATATGGCGCCGGCGGACCTTGCGCGTGCGCGTCAACTCGCCGTCGTCGGCGTCGAGCTCCTTGTGCAGCACGAGGAACCGCCGTATCTGCGAATTGCCGAGCGTCGCGTCCTGCGCCAGGTCGCGATTGACCTTCTCCACGCACCCGCGCACGAGCTCGCGCACCTCGGCCTTGCCCGCGAGGTCGGCGTAACCCGAGTAGGGCAGATTGCGCCTCTCGGCCCAGTTTCCGATCGCCGCCATGTCGATGTTGATGAAGGCGCAGACCTGCTCGCGCCGATCGCCGAAGCACACCGCTTCCCTGATATACGGGAAGAACTTGAGCTTGTTCTCGAGGTACTTCGGCGCGAACAGCGTTCCGTCGGCGAGCCTGCCGACGTCCTTCGCGCGATCGATGATCTTGAGGTGCCCATCGGCATCGAAAAAGCCGGCGTCGCCGGTGTGGAAGAATCCTTCCGCGTCGATCGCCTCGCGCGTAGCGTCCGGCCGGTTGCAGTACTCCTTCATGACGCCGGGTGAACGCACCAGCACCTCGCCGGATCCGGCGATGCGCACCTCGACTCCCGACATCGGCTTGCCCACGGTGTCGAGCTTCACGTCGCCGGAGCGCTGCATGCACACTGTCACGCAGGTTTCGGTCATGCCGTAGAGCTGCTTGAGATTGATGCCGATGGAGCGGTAGAAATCGAACAGGTCCGGACCGATCGCCTCGCCGCCCGTGTAGGCGACGCGCAGGCGCGACAGGCCGAGCACATTCTTCAGGGGCCCGTAGACGAGGATCTCGCCCAGCCGGTACAGCACGCGGTCCGCGAGCGCCACGCTTCGGCCCTCGAGCATCTTCATGCCGACGCGCTTCGCGACGCCCATGAAGGCGTGGAACATCCTGCGCTTGATCCAGCCGGCGTCCTCGATCCGGATCATCACCTGGGTCAGGACGTTCTCGTAGATGCGCGGCGGAGCGAAAAAATACGTCGGCCCGATCTCGCGCAGGTCGGTCATCACCGTGTCGGGCGACTCGGGGCAGTTGAGGCAGAACCCGGCGATGTGGACCTGGGCGTACGAATAGAGAAAATCGCCCACCCAGGCCATCGGCAGATAGCACAGAATGTCGTCGCCCTCGGCAATGCCGTCGAAGTCCACGAGCACTCTTGCGGTGTGGATCATCGCCGCGTGCGTCTGCGAGACCCCCTTGGGGCTGCCGGTGGTGCCCGAGGTGTACAGGATCACCGCGACATCGGAAGACCGGCCTTTTTCGATTTCCTCGCCGAAAAATTCCGGGTTTCGCGCCGAAAACTCACGGCCGATCGCCTGCAGGCTGTCGATGCTCGTCAGCTGGGCTTGAGCGTAATGGCGCAAGCCGCGCGGATCGTCGAAGTAAATCCGCTTGAACCGCGGCCATTGCGGTTCGATCTCGAGCAGCTTGTCGACCTGCTCCTGGTCCTCGGCGACGGCGAATTCGATCTCGGCGTCCTGCACTACGAACGCCATTTCGGCCGCCACAGCCGTGGGCGGTTGTCCCCGACGATCGCGAGACGGTCGCCGCGCCTGAAGCCTTGTGCGGCAAGGCCGCAGGCGAGCGAGCGCGCTTCTTCGGCGACCTGCGCCCAGGTCCAGGTCTGCCATATACCCAGGTCTTTTTCGCGGAACGCCGGCCGGCGGGGCCGCACCTTCGCCTGATGCAGCAGCAGGCGCGGGAAAGTGTCGGGCTGTTCGGTCACGGGACGCTCCTCGGTAGCGTGCCACGCCAAGTGTTGCAGGCGGTCTCAGCCGGCGAATCTTACAGTAGATAAAGGAACGGGATTCGCGCGGACCGGCTGACTTTCCCGAATCTCAGTTATAATTGCCGTCCCACGCGCGCCCGAAGCTCGGCTGGGCGAGGGGGGGAGATCTCGCGGATTCACTCAAGGTGCGTCCGCGCCGCCGAGCGCCAGACTTACGGGTTGGGTGGGGTTATCGCGAATGCTCTATGGACATTCGCGCCGCCGAACCCTAGATCCACAAATTGAAATCAAAGCTTCCCGTGAACTCGCTGACGATTAACCGGAGAAAGATCATGACCGCAAGAGCACTGCTTGTCCTCATCGCCCCGCTGCTGGTGGTGTCCGGCTGTGCCGGCACGATTCACGGCACGGTGCAGCTCGTTGACAGCCGCCAACAGCCGATCGCGAACGAGAGCCCGACCGCGACCGTCGAGGTCGGCTCGTTCGGCAAGAAGGTCGAGTTCAAGCTGAAGAAGATCGAGGAGGCCAAGCGCAAATCGATCAAGGGCTCGACCACCGACGAGGACAAAATCATCAATCCCGGCGAGGTCAATATCCAGGCGCCCGCGATGTAAGCGGGGCATCCGCCGTGCCTCTATACGCTACGCCATAACCGAGGGTACCGCCATGGCTGCAACCAACCTGCGTTTTCTCTCCGTGCTGCTTGCCGCCGTCCTGCTCGGCGCTTGCGGCGAGCGCCTCGACATCGAGGTCAAGGCGCGCCTCGACGGCCAGCCGGCGGCACAGGCGAAGGTCGCCGTGGACAGCGAGGAGCTCGGCGTCACCGACGCCCAGGGCGTGTTCGCAAAGCAGATCCGCAAGAAGGCCGGCGCCGAGATCGACGTGACGGTAAGCAAGGAGATGCCCGGCTACCGCATCGAGCCGTGGAAATCGACCTTCCTCGTGAAGCTGCCTAAGGAGGGCCAGACCAACACGTACCGCGTCGAGGCCGATCTCAAGGCGATGCGTTACGTCACCCTGCGCGTGAGCGAGAAGGGTACGCCGCTGCCCGAGGCCAAAGTGACGGTCGGCGGGAAAGAGGCGGGCGTCACCGACGCCAAGGGCGAATTCGTGTACCTCTATAGGACGCAGCCGGCGAAGGGAGCCGAGTTCAACGTCACCAAGACCGGCTACAGCCCCTACCGCGCTGTACGCCGGTTCGAGCCGGGCGAGGTGATCGAAGTCGCGCTCAGCCGCCAGGCGGTGGTGGCGATCAAGGCGCTCACCGACGAGTACGGCCGCGCGAGCGGGGTGCCGAGATTGAGCGTGAGCATAGACGGCAAGACCGTGGGCAAGACCGACGCGCAGGGCAGCTATACGTACACCTACCGCGGCGAGCCGGGCAAGAAGGCCGTGATCGCGCTTGCGGCGCCCGGCTATATCCCCGCCGCGTGGAAGACCACCGTGCAGCTCGACGGTCAAGTCGATCTCCAGCGCTATTTCTACCCGACCACGCCCAAGCCGATCCGCATCGGCGTCTACCGCGTCGTCGGCAACACCCCGGGGGTGGACTTGAAGGACGTCGCGGCCCAAGCCGAGCAGGCGCTGGCGACGCAGCTGTTCAAGTTCCCGGCGTTCCGCGAGGTGCCGGGAGAGAGGCTGCAGGCCGAGGTCAAGCAGCGCAAGCTCAGCATCGACCGCATCGTGGCCAAGGGCTGGCAGGACACGCCGCTGCGCGCGAGCGTCGACATGATCGTGCTGGGCAGCGTCGCCAAGGACGATGACGGCTACCTGGCCGAGGTCAAATTCCACACCGCGAGCGGCAAGATCATTTTCTCGGAGATCGCGCGCGCCCGCAGCGCAGGCGGAGTCAGCGGCGCGGTGCGCGACATCGTGAGCAACGTCGGGAAGGAGGACGATCGCTATCGCATCAACATCGGCAGGAACTGGCGTATCGGCCGCGGCACCGAGTTCACCCTGACCACGCCGACCTTCGCCGAGGGCGGCAAGGTGGCGGGTTACCGCGAGACCGGCCGGCTCGAGGTCAGGCGCGGCGAGGACGCGAGCTCGCTCGCCGAGGTCGCCGCGCTCAAGAAAGGCGAGAAGGTGCAGATCGGCGACCGCGTGGTGCGGCGCATCGGGCGCGAAGGCGAGGACGGCGACCGGCGCACCTACTTCCTGCTCACCGCGAAGGGCGGCGTCGGCACGAGCGTCAACGCGCTTCCCGGCACCAACGTCTACTTGAACGGCGAGTGGAAAGGCGCGACCGGGGCCAACGGTCAGGCCGAGATCCCGCTGCGGCTCGGCCGCAGTTATACGCTGATGCTGTACCGACACGGCTACCAGCAACTTACCGGCAAGATCAGCGTCGACAAGAGCGGCGAAGCGCGGGAGTTCGTGCTGGCGGCCAACAACTCCCTGTTCAAGGTCGACTCCGCGCCATCGTCGGCGACCGTCTACATCGACGACGAGCAGGTCGGCAAGACGCCGATCGCCGACGGCAAGCTGATCACGCTCGGCTTTCACAGCGTGCGCCTGACCTACGGCGAGGATTACCGCGACTTCTTCGAGGTCATGGAGTTCACCAAGAAGGAGGAGGACCGCACCGGCGAGCGCCGCATCGTGCTGCAAAAGGACCTCCTCAAGATCGGCGAGCGCGCGCGCCAGAAAGGCGACGTCGAAGGCGCCATCAAGGCCTATACCGCCACCGGCCGCGACCACCCGGACTACGCCGAGGCGCACCGGCGCCTGGGCGACATCTACCTCGACGACAAGGAGGACTACGACCGCGCGATCGCCGAGTTCGAGACGGTGCTGGCGCTGCCGGAGAACCAGCAGCTCATCTACAAACAGTTCGCGGTCACCTTCACCAACCTCGGCCACGCGTATTGCGAAAAAGGCAACGGCCTGGTGAACAGCGATCGCGACGCCGCGTCGAAGAACTTCGCCAAAGCGATCCAGGCGCTGCAGACCGCGAAGCAGAACACGCGCTTCTTCCCCAAGGCGGAGTACGACGAAGCGGTGCACGACACCTACTACTACACGGCGCTGTCGTACCACAAGCTGTATCTGATCACGAAGCAGCCGGCGGTGATGAACAGCGCGAGCCTCGCGTGGCGCGAGTACTTCGACTTCTTCCCGAAAAAGCTCGAGGGCAATCCGACCTTCGCGCAGGCCCGCGAGGCGGCGCGCCGGTACCGCGACCAGATCCAGGAACCGTGATCGCGCCGGCGTTTCGACTCGAACGCGATGCACCTCCGGCGCCCTTTGGCGGTCCTGCTCGTCGCCGTCGCGTTGCCGGCGGCGGCGGCCGAAGAGCCGGCGGCCGCCGGCGCGAGCGAGCCGGCCGGGATCGAACCGGAGTTCGTGAGGCCGCTCGTTCCCATCGCCCGCGGGCGCAACGACTCGAACCCGGTGTGGTCGCCCTCGGGCGACCTGATCGCGTTCGAGCGCTCGCGCGGTGACAACAAGGAGATCGTGGTCGTGCGCTCCAACGGATGAGCAACGGCGGCGAGGGCAACTACGATTTATATCTGCGCGAGCCCGACGGCCGCATCATCCGCATCACGACCGACAAGGAGAAGGACGGGCACGGGCACTGGTCGCCGGCGCACGACCGGATCGCGTTTATCTCCGGCCGAAGCGGAAAAGGCGACGTATATCTGCTCGACCTCGCCACCAAGACCACGACCCGGCTGACGCAGGGCGACTGGCCCTATCTCTATCCGCAATGGTCGCCGGACGGCAAGCGCCTCGCGGTGATCCAGGGCGAGAACGAGAACCACGACATCTACGTTCTCGAGCCGGGGCGCACCCCGCCCGCGCCGCCAAAAGCCCTCAGCACCTGGCGCTACGATGATCTGCGTCCGGTGTGGTCGCCGGACGGCAAGCGCCTCGCGTTCTACACCAATTACAACCCGGCCGGCGACCCCAAGACCTGGGCCATCGCGGTGGTCGCCGCGGACGGGTCCGATCCGACCGAGGGCGAGGGGCTGGCGGCGCGGGTGGTGGCGACCGAGGTGGTCCCGGACGTCGAGCGCGGGCCGGCGTGGATGCCGGACAACCGCCGCATCGCGTACGTGCGCGACGAAAGACAGGCTTACAACCCGATCTACATCACCGACGTCGACAGCCGCACGAGCACGCTCGTGCGCACCGGGACCAAGATGAACCACGACGTCACCTGCTCGCCCGGCGGCGTGATCGCGTTTCGCGCCCAGGTCGACCAGTGGGACCAGGTGTACGTCGCGAAGCTCAAGGACTCCAGGCCGTGACGCGCCGCGTTACCCGCCATCGCCCGTTATTCGCCCCGCTGTTCTCGTTAGGGTTCGCGGTATGGCTCGCCGTGGGGCTAGTCGTGAGCGCCCCGGCATGCGGCGCCGACGATCCGGTGGATGCGGCGACGAAGCTCTACGAGAAGCGCCGCTACGAGCAGGCAGCGCGCGTGCTCGAAGACGCGCTCGCTCACCTCGATGCCGGGCGCCGGGCGCAGGCGCAGCTCGTTCTCGGCATGACTTACCTGCGCAACGCCGATCTGCACGACGCGCTCGCGCGCACCGCCGCGGCGGCCGAGGTGGACTATCTCGACAAGCTGCTCAAGACCGGCGCCGAGGGCCGCAGCCGCTACGCGCGCTTATATCTCGCCGAGGCCTTGTTCGCGCGCGGAGACGCGCGCGAAGCGGGGCGGCATTTCGAGCAGGTCCGCGCCGACTCAGGCGTAGAGAGCCGCTACCGCGCGATCGCCGGCATCGGCCTCGGCAGCGCCTTGTGGGCGCAGCACGACGCCGAACGGGCGCGCGGCCTGTGGGCCCCCGATTCAAGCGCTCGAGGGCAGGCCCCCGATTCAAGCATTCGGGGGCAGGGCGGCGCAGCTGAGATCACACTGGCGCGCGCCGCCGCTCAAGGCCGGGCCCGGGTCGTGGACGTGAAATCGTTGCTGCAGGTGGCGGACGATACCGGCCGTGCACGCGGGTTGTCGCCGCGTGCGCGGCGCTATCTCATCGAGATCTATC
>WNGA01019215.1_pt1 | contig 12316 bp, 11 predicted proteins | sample 5400061 | NCBI WGS metagenome assembly WNGA01 (sample SAMN13153366, study PRJNA577476) | soil metagenome | isolation source: 100 cm soil or saprolite under grassland replicate 2 | place: USA:California | collected 2016-06-15
CGTGTGCTGAACGCCGAACCGAGCGCGTTGAGCACGCTGGGCGTTTGGCGCACGCCGTGTGGTTCCCCGACGACGAGAAGCCCAGCGTCAGCTACAGGAGCTACCGCGCGGCGAAGCGTCCGCCGGCTGACGGCTGGAGGGACGGTCTCAGCGTTTCGTGCGGCGCGACGTCAATTTCCCACCCGACGTCCATTGCTCACGCGTCGCGTGTGCATGTCCGCCACGCGCCGACCGCGAGAGGGACGACCGTCCACGCAGCGACCACGAGAGCCGCCGCAGGAACCGACATCGGCACGGTGGCGCCGCCTTCGAAGAGAGCGGCCGGCGCGAGGCGCCCGGTCGCGGCACCGAGGAGCCCTTCGCGGAGAGACCCGAGCGCACCGATCTCGAGCAGCACGGGCACGGCGACGATCTGCCAGCCGAGCACGATTCCGATGGTGGTCCCGCGCGAGCCGAGCGTGGAGGAGACGCCGAGTGCGAGCACCAGAGAGACCGCGGTTACGAGCCCGAGCCAGGCTGCCGATTCGAGAAGGAGCGTTGCGCTCGGAGCGTCGAGCGACCCCGCGAACATCGTCGACCCGGTTGCCGTGATGGCGAAACCAGCGCCGACGATCGGCAAGACGAGCGCGAGGCCGGCGGGAACGCGTGCCGCGAAGAGGGCGAAGCGCGAGCGTCCGGTGACGACCAGTTCGCGGAAGACGCCGGAGCCGAGGTCGCCCGCTCCCAGCGTCGCCCCGACAAGGATGGCCGCCACGACGCTGAACTGGGTCAGGATGTCCATCGAGCCCGACAGGTTCTCCAGTCCTCCTGCAGGCCCATGTTTGTCTGGGCTCGCGGCGTGGATGCTCAGCAGGACCGCGTAGCCGATGATCATGGGCAGGATCGTGAGCGCGAGGGCAGAGATCACGAGCCCGCGCCGCTTGCGGAGCTTCAACAGCTCAGCGCTGACGAGCCGCGGTCGCCAGTTCCTCCGGGTGTCTGTCCGCGGCAGCTCCGCGGCGACGGTTGTCGTGCTCATGCTGCTTCCTCCAATCGGGACGTAATCTCCAGAAACCGCTGCTCGAGCGAGACGCGGGCCGGCTCGAAACGGCGAATGGCCAGCCCCGCCAGGACGAGTCGCCGGCTGATGTCGTCGCCCACAGCGTGGGCGTCCGCATGGAGCGTGACGCGGATTCCCATGGATTCCGCGGCTGCGGATTCGACTCCGCGGTGCACGGAGAGGATCGCGAGCGCCTGCTCCTCGTCGCTCGTAGCGATCAGAATCGTTTGCTTGCCGCCGGCGGCCAGATCTGCGATCGACCCCTGGACGACGACCTGCCCTCGATCCACGATCGCGACCTCGTCGCAGATCTTCTCCACCTCGTCGAGCAGGTGCGAGGAGAGGAGGACGGTCCGTCCCTCGGCGACGAAGCCTCGGATCATGTCCCTGAACTCATGGATGCCGGCCGGATCGAGCCCATTGGTCGGTTCGTCAAGGATCAAGAGCTCGGGGTCGGCGAGCAGGCTGCGGGCAACGCCGAGCCGCTGGCGCATCCCGAGCGAGTATCGCTTCACGCGTTCGTCCGCCCGCTGGGAGAGGCCGACGCGTGCGAGCGCGCCGTCGATCCGTTCGTGCGCCTCCGGCTCCCGCGCGGCTGCGATCAGGGTGAGGTTCTCGCGGCCCGTTAGATGCCGGTGGAAGCGGGGCTCCTCGACGATCGCACCGACGCGCGCAAGCGCCGCCCCGCGTTCGTCCGGCACCGGGCGTCCGAGTAGGCGCATCTTTCCGGACGTGGCCTGCGTGAGGCCGAGCAGCATCCTGATCAGCGTGGTCTTGCCCGCTCCGTTCGGACCGAGGTAGCCGAAGGCCGAGCCGCGCGGAACGTGCAAGTCGACATTAGCGACCGCGACCCGCTCCCCGAACCGCTTCGTCAAACCCGAGGTCTCGACGACAAATCTCGCAGAACCGCTGCGTCGCCCATTCGTTCGTGCCTGCATGTTCATGTGTCCTCCTGTTTGCGATGCGGTCCTCACCACGCTAGGGCCGGCGGCACGGGCCGTCTTCGGCCGCGATGGCGATTCCGTGTCGTCCTCACGGACGATGTTCGACTCGTTCTCGCGGGCGAGGCGATGCGACCGCATTCGGAGTACCTTCAGACCGTGAAGAGGCTCTGGCCGCTGGCGCGGCGCCACTGGTTCGACGCTGTGATCTTGGGGCTCGCCGGTATCGGTGTCACCGGCGCGGTCCTCGGCCGGGGGCACGAGATTGGACCGGCGGGCCCGCTGTGGTTCGACGTGTTGGCGATGCTGGCGATCGTTCTTCCGTTGCTCGCCCGGCGACGCTTTCCGTTCGGCGCACCTGCGGCGGTGGGTGTCGCAGCCGCCTTGACCTCGTTCGTCGACAAGACGGTCGTCCCCTTCGACGGCGTGACGTTTGTCGTGGGGTGCGCGGCGCTCTTCCTGGTCGGCTTGCTCCGAGACCGGTCCCAGGCCGTTGCGGGCTTTGCCGTCGCGGAGGGTGTTCTGGCGGTGGTGGTCCACAACGATCCAAGGTCGGGTGTGGGGAATTTCATCGTGGCCAGCATCATCTTCTCCATCGTCTGGACGATTGCGTTCGGCGTCGGCCGCAAGTCCGTGGAGGCCGACGAGGCGAAGGAGCGGGCCGCCCGGGCCGAGCGGGAGCGCGAGCAACGGGCGCAGGTCGCGGTCGCCGACGAGCGGGCGCGGATCGCTCGCGAACTGCACGACGTCGTCGGGCACAGCGTCAGCGTGATGACGGTGCAGGCATCGGCCGTGCGCCGGCTTCTCCGGCCGGAACAGCGGCGCGAGCGCGAGGCCCTCCTCGTCGTCGAAAGGACGGGACGCGAGGCCCTTGCAGAGATGCGGCGCATGGTCGGTGTTCTCCGCCGGCCCGAGGAGGCGCCCGCACTCGCTCCCCAACCGAGCCTCGAGCATCTCGACAGGCTCGTCGAGAGCGCACGGGAAGCCGGCTTGCCCGTCGACCTGCGCGTCAAAGGCGAGGCCGTTCAACTTCCCGCCGGCGTTGACCTGACCGCATACCGGCTTGTCCAGGAGGGACTGACGAACGCGCTCAAGCACGCGGAAGCGACGCGGGCGGAGGTACTCGTCAACTACGGCGACGGGCAGATCGAGGTCGTCGTCAGCGACGACGGTCGCGGCGCGGGCGGCGGAGACGGCAGTGGGCACGGCCTCGTCGGGATGCGCGAGCGTGTGTCGGTGTACGGCGGCGAGCTGGACGCGGGCCCACGGCCGGAAGGTGGTTATCGGCTCCGCGCGAGGCTCCCGGTCGCCTCATGAGCCTCACTGTCTTAATCGTCGACGACCAGGCGCTCGTTCGGGCCGGCTTTCGCATGATCCTCGATGCCGAGCAGGACATCGAAGTCGCGGGCGAGGCCGCGGACGGGGAGGAGGCGGTGGCAGAGGCACGGCGCCTGCGGCCGGACGTCGTCCTCATGGACGTGCGCATGCCCGAAGTCGACGGCATCGAGGCGACGCGGCGCCTGCTCGCTGATGATGGGGCGGAAACGAAGGTGGTCATGCTGACCACCTTCGACATGGACGAGTACGTCTACGACGCGCTCAGGGCGGGCGCGAGCGGCTTCCTGCTCAAGGACGTCCCTCCCGAGCAGCTCGTCGAGGGCATCCGTGCGGTCGCAAAGGGCGACGCGCTGCTGGCGCCCTCCGTAACTCGGCGGGTGATCGAGGAGTTCGTCCGCCGTCCGCCCTCGTCCATGCAGACGCTGCCACCCGAGCTTGCCGAGCTGACCGCACGCGAGCTCGAGGTATTGAAGCTCATCGCTCGCGGCCTCTCGAACGCGGAGATCGCGAGGGAGCTCTTCGTGAGCGAGACGACAGTCAAGACACACGTCGCACACGTCTTGACGAAGCTCGATGTGCGCGACCGAGTACAGGCCGTCGTGCTGGCGTACGAGACCGGTCTCGCCGGCGGCGAGACGGTCTAGTCGCTCGTCCGTCCGGGTGGGAGGCGGTCGTCCAGTCGGATGAGGAGCGGCCTTCCGAAGATCGGCTAGCGGGACGACCGAAGATCGGCAGAGCGACGGACGATTTTTCGGCTCCGCGGACCTAGCCTCCTGAGTGTCATCCACAACACCCAGGAGGGCACATGATCCGCACAGGCGACACCATCCACAACCCGGTCACGGGCGAGCGCATCACGTTTCTGGCGACCTCCGCCGACACGGACGGGGAAGCCGTCGTGATCGAGACGGTCGTCCAACCACACGGCTTCGTCGCGGCTGCACACGTCCATCCGTTCCAGAGTGAGCGTTTCGCGATCGTGGCCGGGACGCTTGGCATCAAGGCCGGCAGGAACAAGCTGACGCTTCTGCCCGACGAGGTCTTCATCGTCGAGCCGGGGACCCCGCATCGCTTCTGGAATGCCGGCGAGGAAGAAGTCCGCTTCGTCTGTGAGGTGCGACCGGCGCTGCAGTTCGAGTCGCTCCTCGAAACGATGTTCGCACTCGCGGAGGACGGCAAGACGAATCGCAAGGGCATGCCGAACCCGTTGCGGCTGGCCGTGATCGCGCGAGCGCACTTCGACACGGTGCGGCTTCCGCATCCGCCGCCGTGGCTGCAGAAGGCGGGTCTCGCGCTCGGCGCTCCGCTCGGACAGGCTCTCGGCTACCGCTCGAGGTACGCGCCAGAAGTCAGCGTCCGGGCAATCCCCGCAATCTGATGAGAAGACGGTTCTACTTCACGCTGCTGGTGCTGGCTCTGATCTTGCTGGCTCTACCGGGATTCGCGGCCAAGGCCGTGAAGCGGGCGGCCGGGCCGGCTCTTCGGTTCGCGTAGCTCACCGCGGTTCGAATCCGGCCGGCCATGAAGACCGGCCGGATGTCTTCCAGTTCGGGGTGCGTTAGCTCCCGGAGGTGCGCAGGATGAGGCTCGCTGCCGGGAAGCCGCGCAGCTTGCGCTTCAGTGCCGCCGCAGACATTCGTGCCGCCCTTTCCGCAGGTTGAGGACAGAGATGCCGCGGACTCAGTTTCGACCCGAATCGGCCTTCGTGCCATCCCTCGTTTGGTGCGCGCGGCACTCCGGCGCAGAATCGTCCTTTCCGCGTCGGCTCTCTCAACATCGATATCGCGAACAACGTGTGGCGGCCTTTGGGCCGGGTCTCGCCTGCGTCGAACGGCCCACAACAGACCATGACGGCGGCGCTCGGCGTAGACGCGGTCGCGGCGGTGTACAAGGTTGCGCGGGGCGGGTGGAGATGACCGCCCCGCGCTTGCTTTCTAGTGGGGGACACGGACTGAAGCGGCGAGCTTCCCGCCGGTTCCGCGATGCGGAACGCGACAGCAAAATCCGATCCCCTGTATGCCCCTGCCATCGGCGAGCGACCCCGCGCCGTTGTCCCCCAACAGAGTGATTCCGTTTACCAGTGGCAACGGCAGTCGAGGCGGCTACTGCGGCCGAGCAGATCACGGCGCAGCTGGAAAACCGGCTCGGGAGGCCTCGCCTCCATCGCCGCGACGGAGCCGAGTCTATCCCCACGAGAGGGGCGCCCGCCGGGCGCCCCTCGAGGTTCGTCGTCGCAGCCCGGGCTCAGGGGGTCGGATCCGGGAACGAGCCGCCGAAGATGTCGCTGTTCCCGAACGTCGCCGGACAGACGCTTTGCGGCGCGGGCTTCGGAGCGGCCGGTCCTCCTCTCAGCGCCATCCGCCAGGCGTCGAGCGCCGGGCAGTCGGCCGCGTTCCGGACGTCGTTCCACACTGCCGCGCCGTAGGTCCGCGTCGCCGCCGCGTAGACGTAGTCGCCGAGAAACTCGGCCGTGAGTCCGTTCTGGCTCGAGCCGCGCGGGTCGCCGGGAGCGCCGCGGTTCAGCTCCGTCCAGGCGCCTGGCGCGCCGCCGGCACCAATGTCCGTGTGCTTTAGGACCCCGACGAGGCTGCGCGGGTCGGTCGTGTTGTCCCGGTACGGCGTGGTGTAGGCGTTGTAGACGACGTAGAGGTCGGTGCCGTTCGGCGAGAGCGCGGGTGCGGCGTAGTACCCGCGGTCGCCCGAGCTCTCGATCGCACTCGGCGTCGACCATTGGGCGCCGCCGTCGGTCGAGTAGCTGACCATCACGTGCTCGTGGTTGATGCCGTCGCGTCCATCGGCCCAGGCGTCGACGATCTCGTTCGTCGCGTCGGCGCCCGTGGGAGCCCCGTTCGCGATGTCGACGCTCGACGAGGCCGCCAGGTCGTTCCGCGCCCCGGCGATCCCGTCCTCGACGCAGCGGCCGATGACCGGGTCGATGTGGAAACACGGATCGACGACGTCCTGGAACGGCGTTGCCTTCGTCCAGCTCTTGCCGCCGTCCGTCGACTTGAACATGACGTGCTGGCTGTGCGTCGGCAGCGAGAACGGAGGAGCGAACCGCTCGCCGAAGACGTATGCAGTGCCTGTCGAGTCGGTCCGGACCGTACAGCCCGAGATCCCGAAGCCACTCGCGTTGTTGCTGTTCGGGTCCGTGCCGGCCGGCGTCAGTTGCTTCGAGTCCCAGTTCGAGCCGCCATCGCGCGAGACGAGGACCGTCAGCGGTACGGGCGCGTTCGCGTTCTGGTGGCTCCCGTTCGAGCGGAACTGCGCGTAACAGATGTAGACGTAGCCGAAGAACCTGCTCGAGGAGGCGTTGTCCGCCCAGATCTGCTCCTTGTCGGAGAACGTCGTCTGGCTCTGCTTCGAGGCGACCACCGGCGCCGTCCACGCGCCGGCATCACCGGCGGCGGCCGCCCCGACGTCGTCGACACGCGAGACGACGACCGCGAAGGGGCCCTTGAATGCCTGCTCCGTCCGCTCGGCGCTGAAGTTCGCGGCGAGGTTCGCGTAATAGAGTCGCGAGCCGTTCGCCCACGAGAACTTTCCGTCCGAGCCGGGCCGCGGGCCGAAAGCAAGCGCGGGATCGCCGTTCGAGACAAGGCCGTTCTCGACGTAGCCGGGCAGCGTCCCGATGGGCCCGATCCCGGCGTTGCCGGGGCCGGCCGGAGTCGGCGGCGCGCTCGACGCGCATGGATCCGGCCCGAGGCAGGTCCGCGCCGTGTAGCCCGTGTAGGTCGGCTGAATCCAGGTAGCACCGCCGTCGAGCGAGAAGGCGACGCCGGAGGTGCCGACGCCGGTCGTGAACGGGCAGGTCGTCGGATCGCCGGCGTTGCAGGCCTCCAAATCGATGTTGTCGTTAGCACCCGCCGCGAGCACGTTCGGATCGTGCGCGTCGACGGCTAGCGCCGGCTCGTTCTGCTTGTTCTGCGAGAACGGCGACGGCGGGCTGCCGACGCTCACGCGCGTCCCGCCGGCCTCCGTCGCAAGCGCTCCCGGGACGCACAACAGCGTCGCCCCAACAGCGAGCGCACAGAGCGCGCCGAGCGCGCTCAGACGTGCCGCAAGGTTCCTCATAGCTCTCCCCTTTGCCGCTTTGCGCCTGTTAATCGAGCAGGTAATATCTACCCTCAGGCGGCGGTTTTCAACCGGGACCCGTGGACTCGGCGGTCGTTCGCATCGGTCAGGAGTCGAGCCGCGTGTCCTCGAGATCGAGCCTGCGCTTGCGGCGTGCATGAATCGTCGCTGATCAGGTGCCGACATCGCACTTCACGAGGCGTACTTAGAGCTGCTGAAGGACGTCGCCGACACGGTCGAAGAGTTCATGCAGGAGGCCGACGACCGGTGCCTGCGGCGCCGTCAGCAGACGGTGGCGAGGGCGGTGTCGATCCCAACACGGATCGGCAAGCGTAGGCGCAAGTTAGGTCGTCCTGGGTGGCCGGCTCCAGATCTGAGTGAAGGGCGCACAGCAAGAGCTGTGCGCCCCGCTGACGTCACACTGGGGCGACGATGCTGACGTCGCGTGCCTGCGGTCCCTTCGGCCCCTCCTCCACCTGGTACTCCACCTTCGCGCCCTCGGCCAGGCTCTTGAAGCCCTCGCCGCTGATCGCGCTGTGGTGGACGAAGACGTCCTTGCCACCATCGTCCTGCGTGATGAAGCCGTAACCCTTGTCGTCGTTGAACCACTTCACGGTTCCGGTTGCCATATCCACACCTCCTTCGACTGCCCTGCCCTCTGCATCCAACTCGACCACCTCGCCGCGCACGGCGACGCTCTCGTCCTCGGTGCGGTTCCCGTCCGCGTCGTAGAGGAACGTCTCGATCCGCTTGGGCTGCTCGCTCTCGCTCATCGCTCACCCCCTATTCGCACGCCCTTGACATCCGAGGGACGGCTCAGGGTCCTTTCACCCGACAGGCCCCGGACGTGGAGGCCGCGGCCGTGGCAAAAACCTCGGACGAGGCGTATGCTCGCGGCCGGTTTCCCAACGGCCGAAAGGAGGCGGAGTGAGACGCGTCTCGATCACGGTCAACGGGGCAGAGCACGCGCTCGAGCTCGACCCGCGTGAGCTGCTCGTCTACGTGCTGCGCGAGCGGCTCGGACTGACCGGTACGAACGTCGGCTGCGACACGTCCTCGTGCGGCGCGTGCACCGTCCTGCTGGACGGGGAGTCGGTCAAGTCCTGCACGTTGCTCGGCGTTCAGGCGGACGGGCACGAGATCACGACCATCGAGGGTTTGGCGACGAACGGCTCGCTCCACCCGGTGCAGGAGGCTTTCCGCGAGCAGCACGGATTGCAATGCGGCTACTGCACGCCCGGCTTCGTCATGGCAACGGTGAGCCTGCTCCGGGAGACCCCGAACCCGAGCGAGGAAGAGATCCGGCACGCGCTGGAGGGCAACCTCTGCCGCTGCACCGGCTACCACAACATCGTCCGCGCCGTGCAGGTGGCGGCTGGCGGCGTGGAGGTCTGACAATGGCGACCGCTACCGAGATCCAGCTCGGCCAGATCGTCGGCACGTCGGTCGATCGCAAGGAGGACATGGCTCTCCTCACCGGGCAGGCCAAGTACGTGGACGACATGAGCGTCCCCGGCATGGTCTGGATGAGCGTCGTACGAAGCCCGTACGCGCACGCGCGGATCCGCGGCGTCGACGTCTCGGGCGCGCTCGCGCACCGCGGTGCGATCGCCGCGTTCTCGGGCGAGGAGCTCGCCGGCGAGTGGCAGGCCTCGCTCCCGTGCGCGTGGCTTCCGACCGAGGACACGAACCAGCCCAACCACCGGCCGCTCGCTGTCGACGAGGCGCGCTATGTCGGCGACGGTGTTGCGGTCGTCATTGCCGAGAGCCGCGAGGCTGCGCGCGACGCGTCCGAGCTCGTGCAGATCGACTACGAGCCGCTGCCGACCGTCGTCGATCCCGAGCGCGCGCTCGAGGAGGGTGCGCCGCTCGTCCACGACGAGTTCGGCACGAACCGCTGCTACACGTGGGCGCTGTCGGCCGGCGCGGTCGACGAGGAGTTCGTCCGCGCGGGCGTCACCATCAAGGAGCGGTATCGCCAGCAGCGGCTGATCCCGAACGCGATCGAGCCACGCGGCGTCCTCGTTGAGCCGTTCCCCGCCACGGGCGAGCTGACGATGTGGTCGGCGACCCAGGTCCCGCACATCGCGCGCGTGACGCTGTCGATGGTGACAGGGATCCCTGAGGCGAAGCTGCGTGTGGTCGCGCCCGACGTGGGCGGCGGCTTCGGCTCGAAGCTGAACGTCTACGCGGAGGAGGCGCTCGCGCTCGTACTCGCGCGGCGGATCGGGCGGCCGATCAAGTGGATCGAGACGCGGAGCGAGGGCTATCTCGCGACGACCCACGGCCGCGACCAGGTGCAGGAGATCGAGCTCGCGGCGACGTCGGAAGGGAAGATCCGAGCGGTGCGCGTGCGCCTGGTCGTCGGCTTGGGCGCGTACCTCCAGCTGGTCACGGCCGGCACGCCGCTGCTCGGAGCGTGGCTCTACGGCGGCTCGTACGACATCGCCGCTTACGACTTCGAGTGCACGGGCGTCTTCACGAACACGACGCCGACGGACGCGTACCGCGGCGCCGGTCGACCGGAGGCGACCTACGCGATCGAGCGCGCGGTCGACACGCTCGCCCGCGAGCTCGGGAAGGATCCAGTCGAGCTTCGCAAGCTCAACTTCATCCACGAGTTCCCGGCGACGATCGCGTCCGGGCTGACGATCGACTCCGGCGACTACCAGGCCCACCTCGACGCGGCGCTCGAGCTGCTCGACTACGAGGGGTTGCGTCGGCAGCAGGCCGAGCGCCGCGCGCGCGGGGACACGAAGGAGCTGGGGATCGGCTTCTCCACCTACCTCGAGATGTGCGGGCTCGCGCCGTCGCGCATCCTCGGCGCCATCCGCTACAGCGCGGGCGGCTGGGACGCGGCCACGATCCGCTTCCTGCCGACGGGAACGGTGCAGGTGCTGATCGGCACGTCGCCGCACGGCCAGAGCCACGAGACGACGGTGTCCCAGATCGTCGCCGACCGGCTTGGCGTCGGCTACGAGGAGATCGAAGTGCTGCACGGCGACACCGCCGTCGCGCCGCTGGGGATGGATACGTACGGCAGCCGTAGCCTCACCGTCGGCGGAATCGCCGCCTATGAAGCGGCGGAGCGCCTCGTCGAGAAGGCGCGCCGCATCGCGGCCCATCAGCTCGAGGTCGGCGAGGACGAGCTCGAGTACGAGGGCGGCACGTTCAGGGCGAACGGCGTTTCGCTGACGACGAAGGAGCTCGCGCTGCAGGCGTGGACGGCGCACAACCTCCCCGACGGGATGGAGCCCGGGCTCGAGGCGACGTACGTCTACGACCCGCCGAACTTCAGCTGGCCCGCCGGCACGCACATCGCGATCGTCGAGGTCGACACCGAGACCGGCGCGGTCGATCTCGTCCGTTACATCGCGGTCGACGACGTCGGCAAGGTGATCAACCCGCGGGTCGTCGACGGCCAGATCCACGGCGGGGTCGCGCAGGGCATCGCACAGGCGCTCTTCGAGGAGGCCGTGTACGACGAGGACGGAAACCTCCTGACCGGCTCGATGGTCAACTACCTGATCCCGTCCGCGGCCGAGCTGCCCTCGTACGAGCTCGGCCGCACCGAGACGCCTAGCCCAACGAATCCACTCGGCGTCAAGGGCGTGGGGGAGACGGGCACGATCGCGTCGACCGCGGCCGTAATCAACGCCGTCGTCGACGCACTCTCGCCCTACGGGATCACCGACCTGGAGATGCCGGCCACGCCCGAGCGAGTGTGGCGAGCGATCGAGGAGGCGAGGCGATGATTCCCGCACCGTTCGACTACGAGGTCGCGGATTCCGTCGAGCACGCTGTCGAGCTGCTCGGCGAACGCGAGGACACGAAGCTTCTCGCGGGCGGCCACTCGCTGATCCCGCTGATGCGGCTTCGCTTCGCCCGTCCGGCTGTGCTCGTCGACCTCGGCCGGTTGGACTCGCTGCGCTACGTTCGTGACGCGGGCGAGCAAGTCGCGATCGGCGCGCTCACGAGGCACCACGACCTGAACCATGACCCGCTGCTGCAGGAGCACTGCCCGCTCGTCTCGCACACCGCCGGGCTGATCGGCGACCCGCAGGTGCGCCATCGCGGGACGATCGGCGGCTCGATTGCGCACGGCGATCCGGCCTCCGACCTACCGGCCGTGCTCGTCGCTCTCGACGCCGAGCTCCTCCTGCAGGGGCCGAACGGCGAGCGGACACTGTCGGCCGGCGAGTTCTTCCGCGGGGTATTCGAGACGGCGCTCGGGCCGCAGGACGTGCTGACGGAGATCCGCGTGCCAAAGCTCGGGCCGAGCGGCTGGTCGTACCTGAAGTTCACGCGGCGCGCGCAGGACTGGGCGACGGTCGGCGTGGCGGCGTTAGTCCGGCGCTCGAACGGGACGATCGAGGAGACGGCGATCGCACTTACGAACATGGGCGCGACACCGGTGCGCGCGCGCACGGCCGAGGAGGCACTACGAACGGCCGACGACGTCGGCACGGCGGCGGAAGCGGTCGCGGCCGAGAGCGATCCCCCAAGCGACACCAGTGGAAGCGCGGACTATCGACGCCACCTCGCAACGGTGCTGGCACAGCGCGCCCTGGAGGAGGCAATTAGCAGGTAAGCCCTCGAAATCGCGCTCCGACGCTCATCGCCGCGAAACGTTGAAACGTAGTCCGACGCGGGCACGACCGTCGCCTTTCCGCCAAAACGCGCCAGCGACCTATTCCCACAGAGGTCGAGCCAGGGATCGCCGTCGCCCATCCGTGAACCAGCTACGGCACCCCCGGCAGCCCACGACGGTGCTCGTCGTGATCGCAAGCCGTGAGTTCATTGGCCGGGGCGCCGAACACGCTCCCCCTCGAACGCGGGCGCGGACGGCCCGGCAGTGACGCCACTCTGGGCGGCGACGGCCCTGAGGGTGGGAACGAGATCGATCGCGACCCGTGCCTTGCTG
>WNGA01026980.1_pt1 | contig 12316 bp, 7 predicted proteins | sample 5400061 | NCBI WGS metagenome assembly WNGA01 (sample SAMN13153366, study PRJNA577476) | soil metagenome | isolation source: 100 cm soil or saprolite under grassland replicate 2 | place: USA:California | collected 2016-06-15
AAAAAGCAACCGGTCCGGCCCTTTTGGCGGATCAATCGCATTTCGCTCAACAACGAGGTTATGCCATGCGAACTTTCGATCTTGCTCCCCTCTATCGTTCCACCGTCGGTTTCGACCGGCTGTTCTCCATGCTCGACGGCTTCGAGGCCGCTCCGGGCTATCCGCCCTACAACATCGAGCGGACCGGCGAGAATGCCTACCGCATCTCGGTGGCTGTCGCCGGCTTTGGCGAGAACGAGCTTTCGATCGGAGCGAAAGAAAACACGCTGACGATCAAAGGCGAGAAACAGACGAAGGACGAGAAGAACGACGGCGAGGTGCTCTATCAGGGCATCGCGGCCCGCGCGTTCGAGCGCGTCTTCCAGCTTGCCGACTATGTCCAGGTCAAGGGTGCGACCCTCGAGAACGGACTCCTGCACGTCGATCTCGTGCGCGAGATTCCCGAGGCGAAGAAGCCGCGCCAGATCCCGATCGGCAATGGCCAGACGAAGGTGGTCGAAGCCAAGGCTGCGTAAGCCGTCGGTTCGGTCGAAGGGAGCGCCCCGGTTTTCCGGGGCGCTTTCATTTTTGCGGATCACTCGTAGTCGTAGGGTCCCGCCAGCGGCGGCGCGCCGGTTGTCGGCGACTCGTTCGAAGCCACTTTCGGCCGTGGCCGCGGCAGCGGCGGGCCGGCCTGGGCGACGGGATCATGCGGTGCGCTCGCTCCAGGGCCTGCCGGCAAGGCGCCCGCCCCGCGACCGATCGGCGTGAAATCGTCGAACTCGCCATCGGGAACCATCGCCATCGGCCGCGGCGGCCGACCGAACGGCGGCCGCAGCAGAGGCATGGCGTAGCGAGGTCCGCTCAAGGGGATGACTTTGACGATGCGGCCCATATACGCATTCACGATCACCCGGACCTCTTCACCGGCGGGATCGACGGCACGCAATGCATAGGCCGGTCCCTGGCGAACGGGGCGGCCGATGGGCTCGAGCCCGGTCGAGCGCACGATGGTCACGATCTCATGGGGCGGCAACGCGCCGTCGCCCGGGTACATGGTGCCGGGGTATGGGGGCGGAACAACCTGCGTCAGCCCCGGTTGCGCCGCGAGCAGCGCGAATGCAGCCACGCTCGCGCAAAATAGAATTCGGTGTTTCACGACACGATCCCCCGATCCTGTTACCGCCGTTCGGCAAAGCGAACTGTCCACCTGGCCTCAAGCATAGCCGGGAATAGGGCGTCGCTTGGGCGCCGGCATGGCATCAAGACGCAGATACGATCGCCACAAAGCGGTCAACCTCATCGACGTTGGTCGCAAAGGAGGTGACGAGGCGCACGAGCGTCTCATCGCCCTTGAGTGCAACGCCGTGGGGAAGGGAATCCGTGGCCCACGGATAGTAGATTGCGCCCGCGGAGCTGAGCCGTTCGTCGGCGCGCACTGGCAACGCGACGAACACCTCGTTCGCTTCCACCGGCCACACCGGGACGAAGCCCGCAGCGGCAAGTCCCGCTGCAAGCCGATCGGCCATGGCGTTGGCGTGGCGTGCAAGCTTGAGCCACAGATCGTCGGCGAGGTAGGCCTCGATCTGGGCGGCAAGAAAGCGATGCTTGGAGAGGAGATGGCCGCCGCGCTTGCGCCGCTCCGGCATATTTGCGCCCCGCGCGCGGTCGAAAAACAGCACGGCTTCCGCGGCCAGCGCGCCGCCCTTGGTCGCTCCGAACGAGTCGGCAAGCTCGCGGATCTCATCCGGCCGATAGATGGTGCCGGCCTCGGTCGCCTGCGAGAGCGACAGCACCGTTGGGCTGACGTGATGCGGGCCGCCCCACTGCCCGGCATCAAGCGCGCGCTGCAACGCATCGGGCACGATCTTGCCGGCTTCGCCCGCAAGCCCGACGAGCTTTAGCCCGCCGCCGTAGAATTCAGGCGCGCCGCATTCATCCGTCGCAATATGCGCCTCCGCATGGCAGAGCACCGCCCCCCAAGGCGGGGCAAGGTGGGCGAGTGCGAGCGCGTTGGCTGCTGTTCCAGTGGGCACCAGGAAAACGGCGGCCTCACGCGCGAAAAGCTCGGCGAACCGCTCCTCGACGCGCCTCGTCCAGGGGTCGCGGCCGTAGGCCAGCGCGGCACCCTCATTCGCCCGCGAGATGGCGGCAAGAATCTCCGGCGCGATCCCAGCCGCGTTGTCGCTCGCGAAGTTCATAAGTTCGCTCGCCGTCTACACCGCCCGCGGAAACGGGCGGTTTGGTGTCTCGGCAGCAGGAGCTCATCATGCTGGGCTGCGAGGCGGGCACAAAGCAGCAAGCTACTCGGCGACCGCGAGTTGGTCCGCCCCAAATCTGTTGCGGTTTTTGGCACTCGGCCGGGAAACTTTCGTACGCAAAGCGATTTTCTCGATAGGCGAACCCTTGCCTTCATGATTAGAATTTGGCAAGGTCAGGTAGGTCAGTATTGCTGTCCCAGTTGGGGCCGATGTTTTCGGGCGGTTTTGTCACACGGCCGACATCGGACGGTGAGAAGCGGGCCATCGCGCATGCGCGGGGCTGCCTAACACGAGCGGCCGTGCGCGTCAGCCAAGCGCGATAGCGAAAAGGCCGCCAATGACCAGCGGTGTCCTTGAGGCCGTGACGCCGATCGGCGCTGCGGAGGCGAAAGATGCGCCGAGAAGCAAACGCGTCCCGGGCGTTTGCGCCGGGGTGAGACGCGAGGACGACATGGGCGCGGCAGGCAAGCGCGCAACAGAAGAAGCGACTGCGCAGCGCGAGCATGCGCTCCGCCGTGGCGGGAGCGCGGCTGTGGGTCTGCCGCGGGCGCACGGCCTTTACGATCCCGCGCTTGAGAAGGATTCCTGCGGCGTCGGCTTCATTGCCGACATCAAGGGCAAGAGATCGCACAAGCTCATCGAGGACGCGCTCGCCATCCTCTGCAATCTCGAGCATCGCGGGGCGGTAGGCGCCGATCCGCGCGCCGGCGACGGCGCCGGCATTCTGGTGCAGATCCCGCACAAGTTCTTCGCCAAGAAGACCGAGCGGCTCGGATTTAGCTTGCCCAAGCCCGGCGAGTATGCGGTCGGGGCGCTGTTCATGCCGCGCGATCCGGACTGGCGGCAGGTGATCCGTGACATCTATTCCCAGATGATCAAGCGCGAGGGCATGACGCTCTTGGGCTGGCGGGAGGTCCCCACGGACAACTCCACGCTCGGCGAGTCGGTGAAGCCGACCGAGCCCGTGCATCTGCAGGTGTTCATCGGCCGCGGCAAGAAGATCAAGAACGAGACGGAGTTCGAGCGGCGCCTCTACATCCTGCGCAAGTCGATCTCGCACGCGATCTATACGCGCAAGGAGCGCAGACTTTCCGGCTATTACCCGGTGTCCATCTCCTGCCGCACCGTCGTTTACAAGGGCATGTTCCTGGCCGATCAACTCTGCACCTACTATCCCGATCTTCACGACAAGCATTTCGAGAGCGCGCTCGCGCTCGTGCACCAGCGTTTCTCCACGAATACGTTCCCGACGTGGTCGCTCGCCCATCCCTACCGGATGATCGCGCACAACGGCGAGATCAACACGCTGCGCGGCAACGTCAATTGGATGGCGGCGCGCCAAGCCTCGGTGTCGTCCGAGCTGTTCGGCGAGGACATCAACAAGCTGTGGCCGATCTCCTACGAGGGCCAGTCCGATACCGCTTGCTTCGATAACGCGCTCGAATTCCTGGTCCAGGGCGGCTACCCGCTCGCCCACGCCGTGATGATGATGATCCCCGAGGCCTGGGCGGGAAATCCGCTCATGGACGAGGAACGGCGCGCCTTCTACGAGTACAACGCTGCGCTGATGGAACCCTGGGACGGTCCCGCCGCGATCGCCTTCACCAACGGGCGCCAGATCGGCGCCACCCTCGACCGCAACGGGCTGCGTCCCGCGCGTTATTTCGTCACCCGCGACGAGCGCATCATCATGGCCTCGGAGATGGGCGTGCTGCCCATTCCGGAAAAGGACATCGTCACCAAGTGGCGCCTGCAGCCGGGCAAGATGCTGCTCGTCGATCTCGACGAAGGCCGCCTGATCCCCGACGAAGAGCTCAAGGCGACGCTCGCCAAGAGCCACCCTTACAAGGAGTGGCTCGAGCGCACGCAGATCGTGCTCGAGGATCTGCCTCCCGCGCCGAGCGAAGCGGCGTTGTCGAATCTCACGCTGCTCGATCGGCAACAGGCGTTCGGTTACACGCAGGAAGACTTGCGCATCCTCATGTCGCCGATGGCAATCCAGGGCGAGGAGGCGGTCGGCTCCATGGGCAACGACACGCCGATCTCGGCGCTGTCGGACAAGCCCAAGCTGCTGTTCACCTATTTCAAGCAGAACTTCGCCCAGGTGACCAACCCGCCGATCGATCCGATCCGCGAGGAATTGGTGATGAGCCTCGTTTCGATCATCGGGCCGCGGCCGAACCTGTTCGACCTCGAGGGCACCTCGCACCTCAAGCGCCTCGAGGTACGTCAGCCGATTCTGACCGACGCGGATCTCGAGAAGATCCGCGCCATCTCCGAGGTCGGCGACGGTCATTTCAAATCACGCACCCTCGACACCACCTGGCCCGCCGAACTCGGCGCCGCCGGTTTGAAGGACGCGCTCGACCGGCTGTGCGTGCGCGCCGAGGCGGCCGTGCGGGAAGGCATCAACATCATCATCCTCTCCGATCGCCGCGCAGGGCCGGAGAACGTTCCGATGCCGTCGCTGCTCGCCTGCGCGGCGGTGCATCATCACCTCATCCGCCAGGGCCTGCGCACTTCGGTCGGGCTCGTGGTCGAGTCGGGCGAGCCGCGCGAAGTGCATCACTTCTGCTGTCTGGCCGGGTATGGCGCGGAGGCGATCAATCCCTATCTCGCCTTCGAGACGCTGCGCGCCATGCGGGACAAGCTGCCGCAAAAGCTCGACGACAAGGAGATCGTCAAGCGCTACATCAAGTCGATCGACAAGGGCATTCTCAAGGTGATGTCCAAGATGGGCATCTCCACGTACCAGTCCTATTGCGGCGCGCAGATTTTCGACGCGGTCGGTCTCCAGTCAGATTTCGTCGCCGAATATTTCACCGGAACCGCGACGCGGATCGAAGGCGTAGGGCTCAGCCAAATCGCCGAGGAGACGGTGCGGCGGCACCGCGAAGCCTTCAGCGATGCGCCGATCTATCGCGATGCGCTGGACGTCGGCGGTGAGTACCAGTTTCGTATACGTGGCGAGGAGCATGCCTGGACCACAGCGACCGTCTCGGCGCTCCAGCACGCGGTGCGCGGCAATCTCCCCGAGCAGTACCGCGCCTATGCCCAGATCTGCAACGAGCAATCGGAGCAGCTGCTCACGATCCGCGGCTTGTTTCGGCTCAAATCCGCGCAAGAGGACGGACGCCAGCCGGTGCCGATCGATGAGGTCGAGTCGGCGGCGCGCATCGTGCGTCGATTCTCAACCGGCGCCATGTCGTTCGGCTCGATCTCGCGCGAAGCCCATACCACGCTCGCCATCGCCATGAACCGCATCGGCGGCAAGTCGAATACCGGCGAGGGCGGCGAGGAGGCGGATCGATTCAAGCCTCTGCCGAACGGCGATTCCATGCGCTCCGCGATCAAGCAGGTCGCTTCCGGCCGCTTCGGCGTGACGACGGAATATCTCGTCAACTCCGACATGATGCAGATCAAGATGGCGCAGGGCGCCAAGCCCGGCGAAGGCGGTCAGCTTCCCGGGCACAAGGTCGACAAGATCATCGCCAAGGTGCGCCACTCGACGCCCGGGGTCGGCTTGATCTCGCCGCCGCCGCATCACGATATCTATTCAATCGAGGACCTGGCGCAGCTGATCTTCGACCTCAAGAACGTCAATCCGGATGGGCTGGTATCGGTAAAGCTCGTCTCCGAGGTCGGCGTCGGAACCGTCGCGGCCGGCGTCTCCAAGGCGCGCGCCGATCACGTGACCATCGCCGGCTTCGAAGGCGGGACCGGCGCTTCGCCCCTCACCTCCATCAAGCACGCCGGCTCTCCCTGGGAGATCGGGCTCGCCGAGACCCACCAGACGCTCGTCGCCAACCGGCTGCGTGGACGCATCGCGGTGCAGGTCGACGGCGGCATGCGCACGGGACGCGACGTCGTGGTCGGCGCGATGCTCGGCGCCGACGAATTTGGCTTCTCGACCGCGCCGTTGATCGCCGCGGGCTGCATCATGATGCGGGTATGCCACCTCAACACCTGCCCGGTGGGGGTGGCGACCCAGGATCCGGTGCTGCGCAAGCGCTTCAAAGGCGCTCCCGAGCACATCATCAATTATTTCTTCTTCGTCGCCGAAGAGGTGCGCGAGCTGATGGCCGAATTGGGCTATCGCACGTTCAACGAAATGATCGGCCAGATGCAAATGCTCGACAAGCGCCAGGTCGTCGAGCACTGGAAAGCCAAGGGGCTGGACTTCTCGAGGCTGTTCTTCAAGCCCGAGGCGCCGCAAGGCGTGGCGATCTACAACTGCGAGCCCCAGGACCACAAAATTCATACCATTCTCGACCGCAAACTGATCGCCGAGGCGCAGGCCGCGCTCGATCGCGGCGCGCCGGTGCGCATCGTGAGTCCCATCAAGAACACGGAACGCGCGGTCGGCGCCATGCTTTCGGGCGAGATCGCCAAGCGTTATGGGCACGAGGGGTTACCCGACGACACCATCCACGTGAAGTTCACCGGCACCGCCGGACAGAGTTTCGGCGCTTGGCTTGCGCGCGGCGTGACCTTCGAGCTCGAAGGCGACGCCAACGACTACGTCGGCAAGGGACTGTCGGGTGGCCGCATCATCGCGCGCCCGACCGCCGATGCCGGCATCGTGCCCGAGGAATCGATCATCGTCGGCAACACCGTGCTCTACGGCGCGATCGAAGGCGAATGTTACTTCCGCGGCGTTGCCGGCGAGCGCTTTGCGGTGCGCAATTCCGGCGCCGTGGCCGTGATCGAAGGGGCCGGCGACCATTGCTGCGAATACATGACCGGCGGAGTCGTCGCCGTGCTCGGCCGCACGGGTCGCAACTTTGCGGCCGGCATGTCCGGCGGCATCGCTTACGTGCTGGACGAGGACGGGACGTTTGCGTCGCGCTGCAATCTCGCCATGGTGGAGCTCGAGCCGCTGCCCGAGGAAGAAGAGGTGAGCGAGCGCATCTACCACCAGGCCCACGATCTGGGCTCGCATGGCCGCGTCGACGTCATGGGCGACCTGACCCAAAATGACGTGGAGCGTCTCAGCCTCCTGATCACGCGTCACGCTCGTTTCACCGGCTCGACGGTTGCGCAGAAGATCCTTGCCGAGTGGAAGAAATATTGCCCGATGTTCCGCAAGGTGATGCCGGTCGAGTATCGGCGCGCACTCGCCGAGCTGCAACGGGAGCAGATGGTGGAAGCCGCGGAGTAGCGGGCGTCCGTCGGCCGAAAATGGGCAAGATCACCGGTTTTCTGGAATACGAGCGCGAGGACCGCCACTACGAGCCGGTCGAACAGCGCATCAAGCATTGGCGCGAGTTCGTACGCCCCTTGCCGGAGGCGGAGACCAAGAAGCAAGCCGCACGCTGCATGGATTGTGGCATTCCCTATTGCCACACCGGTTGTCCGGTCAACAATCAGATCCCGGACTGGAACGATCTCGTCTATCGCGACGAGTGGGAGGAGGCTGCGCGCAATCTCCACTCCACCAACAACTTCCCCGAAATCACCGGCCGGATCTGCCCGGCGCCGTGCGAAGCCGCCTGCACGCTCAACATCGACGACAACCCCGTCACCATCAAGACCATCGAGTGCGCGATCGCCGACCGCGCCTTCGAGCAGGGCTGGGTGAAGCCGGAGCCACCGGCGACCAAAACCGGAAAGCAAGTTGCGGTCATCGGCTCGGGCCCGGCGGGCATGGCGTGCGCCCAGCAGCTGCCGCGCAGATGGAGGCTGAAGGCGTGACCTTCCACTACAACGCCCACGTCGGGGTGAACATGCCCGCCGCTGCGTTGCTGCGCGATTACGACGCGGTCGTGCTCGCCGGCGGAGCCGAAGAGGCACGCGATCTGCCGATTCCGAACCGCGATCTCAAGGGCATCCATTTCGCAATGGATTTTCTGCCGCAACAGAACCGCCGCGTGAGCGGCGAACCGCAGGAGGGCGAGCCGATCCTCGCCGGCGGCAAGCACGTGGTCGTCATCGGCGGCGGCGATACCGGCTCCGACTGCATCGGCACCGCCATCCGCCAAGGCGCGCGCTCGGTCACGAATTTCGAGATTCTGCCGCAGCCGCCGCTGCGCGAGAACAAGATGCTGACATGGCCCGACTGGCCGCTGAAGCTGCGGACGTCAGCGAGCCACGAGGAAGGCGTCAATCGCGATTTTGCCGTGCTCACTACCAGGTTTTCCGGCGAGAACGGTTACGTGAAGAAGCTGCATTGCGTGCGCGTGGACGACAAGATCAAGCCCGTTCCCGGAACCGAGTTCGAGCTCGATGCCGATCTGGTGCTGCTCGCCATGGGCTTCGTGCATCCCGTGCACAAAGGCATGATCGAGGAGCTCCGGCTCGAACTCGATCCGCGCGGGAACGTCAAGGCCGATACCGTGGTCTACCAGAGCTCCAATCCGAAAATCTTCGCGGCTGGCGATATGCGGCGCGGCCAGTCGCTCGTGGTGTGGGCGATTCGCGAGGGGCGTCAAGCGGCGCATGCCGTCGACAAGTTCTTGATGGGATCGACCGCGTTGCCGCGCTGAGCGGTCGCGAGTGGCGGCTACTCGCCGCTCTCAACCTCGCTCGGCTTTGTTCTAGCGCGCGATGATTTTTGTTGGCCCCCTCCGTCGTCATCGCCCGCGAAAGCGGGCGATCCAGTAACCATAAGACTCTCAGTGATTACTGGATGCCCCGCTTTCGCGGGGCATGACAGGGAGAAGCGAGCGACTCTATCTAAGTCATCACGCTCTAGCGGAAGAAATTTTGAAAGAAAAACGGCGGGCGCTGCGCGTAGGGATTGGGTCGGCGCGGACGCCGCTGGACGGGTTTCTGCTCCGAGGTTGGATTAGCCTGGCCGGCAGAAGGTTGCGTCGGTTTCGCGGCAGCGTCATCGGGAACCGGCGCAGCTGTGCCCCCCGCATCGGGAATTGCCGGCTGCACGTTGAGCGCACCGCGTGGCCAGCTGAAATCGTCGGCCCGTCCAGTGGGAGCGCCGGCCAACTCACCCTTGTCGAGCACGCGCGAGCCGGTTGCGTCGAGGGCGGAGGTGCTGGCGCGCCCGCCGCCGACCAACTCCTCCGGCGCCATCTGCATCGCGGTCAGCGGCACCACCGGCCCGGCTGCGGGGCGTTGCGCGGGACCGCTCGGCTTTGCGTTCGGCGATTGCGCGCCGGGGTCCATCGGCAGCGGCAACGCAACCGGTGCGCTCCGGTTGGTGATGCTACGCTGGATCTCGCGCTCCACGTAGTGAGCAAGCTTGCGGGCGCCGAACTTGGTGAAATACACGCCATCGGCCGAGCGCAGTCGCCGTGTCTGCCCTTCGTAGTCGGGCCCCTGGGCCGAGTAACGGCCGGCCTCGTCGACGAAGCCGTCCCAAATGTCGACATAAACGATGCCCGCCTTCTCGGCTCGGCTGCGGTAAAGCTCGTTGAGGTAAGACGAATCCGCGCTGGCCTTGGTGTTGCGTTGTGACGGCAAACCAACCCACACCACCGGAACGCCGGCGCTCTTGAGGGCAGCGATGGTGGCGTCGATGCGCCTGATATAGGCGAGCTCCCATTTTTCCGTGTGGAATTCCCACGGCCCGTAGGACGCTTGGCGCGCCTGCTCGGGCGTCATGTTCGCGTGCTCGGCGGCTTGCGGCGGCTCGGCCGGCTGTTGTTCCGGGTCCGGAGGTGGCGGCGGTGTTGGCGGCGTTGCGGAGGGAGCAGCAGCTGGCGCCGCCTGGGCATTCGGCTTGGGCGCGCCCGGCCGTGGAGCAGGCGGGGCCTTTTCGCGGATCGTCTGACGATCGTTGTTTCCGATCATCATGACGATGAATTTGGGCTTCTCGGACGCAATGATCTCGCGCGCCACCTGCGGCCATTCGAGGTCGCGGCGCTGGTCGTAGCGAATCAGACCGGAATCGGTGCGGTGCTTGCGCACGACGGCCATGTCCGGGTTTTCGGAGAAAGCATCCTCAAGCCCGTAGGCCAGCCAGTCCGCGTTGCCATCGCCCATCACCACGATCGAGGTCGTGGCCTCGGGCTTCTTCTGCGAGGCTGGCGGTGCGCGCGAATAATCGACGGGCGCCTCGCGTTCCTGCCGGTAGGGATCATTGTAACGCCGCTCATTCCAGCCGCCGCCCCACCCGCCCCAGTTGTTGTTGTTCCAGTTGTTGTTGTATTGCTGCTGGCGCTGAGGGCGACCGCCCCAGTCCCAGAATTGCGCCTGCGCAGGCCATAACAGCGCGAGACTAATGCCCGCGGCCGCGGCGGCCACATATGCACGGGACATGCTGGGTAAGCCCATAATCACCTGCCGATGGCCAAAACCGCGCCGTCGCCGGCGCCGTTAGCAGGCCTAATATAGTCAAAAAACGTCAACTTGAAGATAGCCCTGGCCGCCATTTATCGGCTGCGCAGCCGCTCCAGGAGCGCCGCCGAAGCGAACCCGTCGGGCACGGCCCCGACCGCCGATTGGAACTGGCGCAGGGCGCTGCGGGTTTTGCCGCCGAGCCGGCCATCGGGCTCGCCCACATCGTAGCCGCGCGCAGAAAGGTGCTGCTGCAGCTCGTAGCGCTCCGCCCGCGTGAGCACGCGTTCGTGCCGTGGCCAGGGCTGCACGAACGGCTCCCCGCCGCGCAGCCGGTCGGCGAGATGGCCGATGGCCAGCGCATAAGCCTCGGCCGGATTGTATTTCATGATGACACGAAAATTCTGCAGCATCAGGAAGCCCGGCCCATGTGCCCCAGCCGGCACCAGCAGATAGGCGCGGTCATCGGGGCGCGGGAAGGCTTTGCCGCCGGCGCGCCGGAGGCCCAAACGCTCCCACTCCTGCACCGGCATCACGCGGGAGCGATCGGCGAGCAGGAAGTTGAAGCCTTTCGGCACGACGACCTCGTAGCCCCAGGTCTGGCCGCTGACCCAGCCGTCTTTCTTGAGATTGTTGGCGGTAGAGGCGACTACGTCGGGCACGGAGTCGACGACATCACGGCGACCGTCACCATCGAAGTCGACGGCGTAGCGCTTGAACGAGGTCGGCATGAACTGGGTCGGACCGAATGCGCCCGCCCACGAGCCCTTGAGATGGTCAGCCTTCACATCGCCGCGCGTCAGAATTTCCAGCGCCGAGAGAAATTCGTCGCGGAAATAGTCTTGACGGCGACCGATACAGGCCAGCGTGGCGGTCGAACGGATCACCGAGCGCTCGCCGATCTGCGTGCCATAATTGGATTCAACGCCCCAGATGGCGGCGATGAAGTAGCGATCGACGCCATATGCCTTCTCGACCGCGTCGAAGGCGGCGCGGTGCTGAGCGAGAATCGCCCGGCCATTCTGGATGCGGTCTTCGTTCACCAAAATGTCGAGGTAATCCCAGATCGATTTGGTGAACTCCGGTTGGGAATCGAGCAGATCCATGATCCGCAGATCGGGCGTGAGGCCGGCGACGTTGGCCTCGAACACCGCGCGCGTGACGCCGCGGCGCTCGGCCTGCGGCCAGAGTCCAGCCAAGCAATTGCGAAAATTGGCCGCAGCCGTTCGAATCGCCTGCGCCGTCATCAGCGGATGATTGGAGGCGCCGGATTCCCCGCTCCATTCCTGGGGGCCGGCAGGCGGCGCGGCTGGAACCGGGCCGCCGCTGGGCGAGTTGAACAGCGTGCGAATATCCAATCCCTGGCCGAAGGCTGCACCTGCCCAAACGGCGGCCAAAACGAGCGCACTGAGCGGGCCTATCGGTGCGCCAAATCTTGCCATGGCAGTTGCTCTCGGCTCGTCGTTGCGTAACAGACTTAGCAAAAATCAGATGACTGGTTTCTTAGCGGCCGGCGCGCTGCCGGTTTCGACGGCTTTTAACCTCTTGCCGGCGCGTAGCCATTAGGACTTACTGCCACAGCACTCAAGTTCGGCGATACGGAGACAGATGGAACCGAACGGGTTCCGGCTACAATCCCGGCGATATCATGAAAGCGATCCGCAAAGCCGTCTTCCCCGTTGCAGGACTGGGTACAAGATTTCTGCCGGCCACCAAGGCCATGCCGAAGGAGATGTTGCCGGTGGTCGACCGGCCGCTGATCCAGCACGTGGTCGACGAAGCGCGCGAAGCGGGCATCGAGCATTTCATCTTCGTCACCGGCCGCAACAAGGCTGTCATCG
>WNGA01010436.1_pt1 | contig 12310 bp, 12 predicted proteins | sample 5400061 | NCBI WGS metagenome assembly WNGA01 (sample SAMN13153366, study PRJNA577476) | soil metagenome | isolation source: 100 cm soil or saprolite under grassland replicate 2 | place: USA:California | collected 2016-06-15
CGACTACTCCTACGAGCGCCAGCTGCAGAGCCTGCAGGACGTCAAGCGGGGCGTCGCCGACGTCGTCACGGCCAAGAAGCGGCTGCAGCTCCAGACGCAGCAGCTGGAGCAGAACCTGGTCAAGCTCGACGGGCAGGCGCGACAGGCGCTGGCGGCGGGCCGGGAGGACCTCGCCCGTCAGGCGCTCGAGCGCAAGTCCGGCGTCCAGCAGCAGCTCCAGGACCTCGATGGGCAGGTGCAGTCGCTCGAGCAGCAGCAGGAGAAGCTCGTGGCCTCCGAGCAGCAGCTAGCCGCGCGGGTGGAGCAATTCCGCTCGCAGAAGGAAGTGATCAAGGCGCAGTACTCGGCCGCGGAGGCTCAGGTGCGAATCGGCGAGGCGGCGACGGGGATCGGCCGCTCGATGGAGGACACCGGACTCGCGATTCAGCGTGCGAAGGACAAGACCGACGAGATGCAGGCGCGCGCGTCCGCGATCGACGAGCTCGTCCAGGCCGGCTCGCTCGACGACCTCACCTCCGATAAGACTCAGCTGGATCGGGAGCTGACTCAAATTGCGTCCCAGTCGCAGGTGGACCAGGAGCTGGCGAAGATGAAGGCGGAGCTGGGCTCGGGCTCGGAGGGCGAGACGAAGCAGCTGGAGCACTAGCCTCTCTCGCCGTCAGCCGCGTCGCGAGGTAGACGGCGCAAAGCGCGGTCACGACCGACTCGACCACGATCAGGACTCGGTAGTCCACGGCCGAGATCAGGGCGGCACCGAGCGCGATCGAGACCGTCTGCGGCGTGCTGACGAACATCTCCGCCGCCGAAGCCACGCGGCCCTGCAGCCGCGCCGGCGAACGCATCTGGATCGCCGTCCCGAAGCCGACGATCAGCCACGCGATCCCCGCACCGGCGACGGCGATCCCCACGAGCACGAGCGGCAGGCTGGTGGAGACGAAGGTGACCTCCCCCACCGCGAACGCCGCCATCCCCAGCGCGACTAGCTTGACGTCGCCAACGCGGCGCAGCAGCCGCGCCGCGGTCAGCCCACCGGCAATCGCGCCGACTCCCTGCAGGGAGCTGAGCACGCCGAAGAACGACGCCGGCCGGCCGAGGCCCTGGTCGAGCACGGCGAAGATCGCGGTCTCGGAGAATCCCACGACGAGCAGGCAGACGCCGCACGAGAGGACGATCTGCCGCAGCGGAAGCGTCCGAAAGATGTGGCGAGCCCCGGCCGACACCTCGGCGAGGAAGTGGTGCTCGTCGCGCTCGAAGCGCGGCTCCGGTGTGCGCAGCAATACGAGCGCACCGACGACGGCCGCGAAGCTGGCCGAGTCGAGGACGGCGACGGCGCCGCCGCCCACGGTCGAGTAGATCGCCGCACCTGCGAGCGGTGCGATCAGCCGCAGACCCTCGCGCAGGGTTTGAAAGAGCCCGTTTGCCTCGCCGAGCAGCTCGCGCGGCAGGATCACGGTCATGAACGCCGACCGGGCGGACGCTGCGAACGTGCCGGCTGCGCCGTAGAACACCGTGACGGCGTAGAGCAGCCAGACATCGCTCCGGTCGTGCACGAACAGCAGCGCCAGCACGACAACCGCCTCCGCCGAATACGTCACGATCATCACCCAGCGGCGGGAGACGCGGTCGACGACGAGCCCTGCAAGCGGCGAGAAGAGCGAGGGCACCGAGAGCGCGAAGAAGACGAGCCCGGCCGCCGCGTTGCTCCCGGTCAGATCCTTGGCCCAGACGCCGAGCACGATGAACATCGCCCAGTCGCCGAAAACCGAGAGCGTCCAGCCCGCGAGGAAGATCCGCGCGTCGCGGTGGCGGAGAACCTGCCGCATCAGGCGGACGGACCTTCCGGAGAGAGGCCGGCGGCCTCCGTCGGGAACAGCGCGTCTTCGCTGCGCGGGAGCTCTTCCGGCTCGGTCGGCAGCTCTTTGACGTGCCGGACCGGCGAGAGCGCGATGGGAATCGCCGCAAGCGTGCAGCCGACGGCACCGATGAACATCGTGGGCCGCAGCCCGATGCTCGACGCCAGCGCGCCGGACACGAGCGAGCCGAGCGGGATCGTGCCCCAGACGATGAAACGGCGCGACGCATTCACGCGGCCGAGCAGGCGCTCGGGCGTCAACGCCTGGGTGAGGCTGATCGCGCTGACGTTGTAAAGGACGACGCCGAACTCGACGAGTGCGAACGCGACGACGATGAACGGAATCGCGAGCGACCGCGGCGCCAGCGGAACGAGGACGAGCGGGGCGCCGTCGATGATCGTGGCGACGAGGATGGTGCGGCCGATCCCGAGGCGCGTGCCGATCTTTCCTGCGAAGAACGCGGCGAGCAGCGCGCCCGCGCTCGCGAGGGAGAACGTGATCCCGATCGTGAGCGGCGACATGTGCAGGCGCCGAACGAGGTAGACGATCAGGATCGCGAAGGCGACGTTGTTGAAGAAGTTGAACGTCGCGGTCGACATCGAGATGCCGCGCCAGTAGCGATGACCGAGCAGGTACCTGATGCCGTCGATCAGCTCGCGCCCCAGCGACGGCGATTCGGAGGTGCGCTCGGGAACAACCTCCTTCCGCCGGATGGCGAACACAAAGCCGGCCGACCACAGATAGCTGACGGCGTCGGCGAGGACGGCGTAGGGCGCCGAGAAGGCACGGACGAGCAGCCCGCTGAATCCCGGACCGCCGATCTGCGCCACCGAGCGGCTGATCTCCAGCTTCGAGTTCCCGTCCACGAGCTGCGCGCGCTCGACGATCGAGGGCAGGTACGACTGGTACGCGACGTCGAAGAACACGGTCAACGAGCCGGTGACGAAACCGGCGACGTAGAGCTGCGCCAGCGTCAGGTGCCCGGTGGCGGCCGCCAACGGAATCGAGCCGAGCGCGGCCGCGCGACCGAAGTCGGCGATCACCAGGATCGGGCGACGCGGAAGCCGATCGACCCAGACGCCGGCCGGCAGCGTGAACAGGAGGAAAGGCAGGAACTCCACCGTCCCGAGCGCGGCCACCTGGAACGCGGACGCGTCCAGCACGATCACGGCTACGAGCGGCAGCGCGACCTGACTGATCTGCGTGCCGAACTGGCTGACGGTTTGCGCCGACCAGAGCTTCAGAAAATCGGCATGGCGCCACAGGCCACCCCGTGGCCAGACCGGGAAGCGTGCCAACATTACGGCTGTTCGATCGCTGCGGGTGCCGCGGCGCGGACGAGGATGACGTCGCCGCTGACGGTCTTTCCGCGGACCTCGACCTGTGGGCCCTCCGCGCCGCCTTCGCTCGGTGCGTCGGAGAGCTCGAGCTCGGAGGTCATGTCGCCGCTGATCGAGTTGCAGTCGACGAAGACGCGTGAGCCTCGCCGAACTCCGACTCGGATGTCGCCCGAGATCGCGTTCAGGTCGATCGCACCCGCGACGACGGCATCGAGGCGCACGTCGCCGGAGACGGTATTCAGGCTTACCGAAGCAAGCGCGTCCCGGATCCAGATGTCGCCGGAGACGAGCTGGCCGGTCACCTCCCCACGAGCCCGCTGGATTGCGAGGTCGCCCGAGGCCGTCTGGACGCTGGTCGCCCCGTGAACGTCGTCGAAGCTGACGTCGCCACTGGCCGTCTTCACGCGCGCGTCACCCTGCACCTCCTCGACGGTCACGTCGCCGGAGGCGGTCTTGATCAGGGTCTCACCGAAGACGCCACGTGCACGCACGTCGGCCGACTTCGTCTGCACGTCCAGCTCGGCTCCGGGTGGGCACGAGATGCGCAGCCGGAAGTCCGGGCCGCGCCCGAAAGAGATGAAGAACGACGACCGGGAGCTCGGCACCTCGACGACGACCTCGTGACCGCCGGCGCGGTCGCGGAGCTCCATTCGTGTGTGCTGGAGCAGCTCGCGCGCCGAGTCGGTCAGCGCTTCGAGCTCGACGTGGGTCGTCTCGCCAGGGGAGGTCTCGATCTCGATTTCCCCGGAGGGGATGGCGAGATGAAGCAGGAGTTGTCCAGGCGTCTGATAGGTCTCCGAGAGCATTCGGTGCGTCCCTTTCAGAGGATGTGTTGGCGGGAGAACTGCGGGTCGCAGAGGATCTGCTCGCGCACGGTGCGGATCGTCCGGCGGCGCCGGCGGAAGGGCCGCACGAGGGCGAACTCCTCCTCGGCGCGGACGACCCGCAGCGTCGGGCGGCGGTACAGGGGGGCGGGAATCGGAATGCTGGACATGGCGGGTCCTTTCAGCTCTGGCCGTAGCCGGTCATGCGCCGGCCACCTGGGCCTCGGCGCTTCGGGCCTGTGCTCCTCGAGATCTGTTGGAGAAGCCAGGTATTTGCGGAGACGCCGGCTTCCTGGGCGGCTGCGTCGATGACCGCCTTCAGCGTCTCGGGAAGTCGGAGGGTGACGCGGGCGCTGAGCGAGTCCTCGGCGCTCGGCATCGGCCCGCTCCGCTCCTCGACGTAGATCAGCTCCGGATCGCCGCCGGCGAGGCGTACCTCGACGTGGCCGTCGGGCAGCTGGCTCGTGAGCTCGACCGCGGCCTCGCCGAGGACGTCCATCAGGCGGAGCCGGAGGGAGGGCTCCAGCGCCGCGGAGATCCTGCGAGCGGCTTCAGCCGTCGTCTCATCGCCCATCCCGGCGACGGCGGCAAGATCCTGTTGAAGCGCCTCGACGAAGGCCGCGATGTTCATGTGCGGCACTATGACATCACTCTGATGTCATATCAAGTCAAAAGAGACACCGCAGGGCGTCATTCTGACGCATCTGTGCCGCTATGCAGGCGTTTTCGTGTTGCGACAACCACCGTCGCAGCACCTGCGAGAGCCGGCAGGGCAAGGCAGACGCCCGCCACACGCACGCCGAACGCGCCCGCAATCGTCCCGTCTACGATGCTCGCGAATGGGCGAAGCCCGAGGAAGGCGACGCTCCAGAGCGCCATCACCCGGCCCCGCTGCGTGTCCTCCACCTCGAGTTGGAGCCGGCTGGTCGCGGACGTGTTGGACGCGAGGTAACCGAAGCCGGCGATCACGAGCAAGGCAAACGCCGGCGGCAGCCAGGGCGAGACCGAGAAGCCCACGATCCCGAAACCGAGCAGGCTCAGCGTGACGGCCATCCGGCGGCGCGACCCGGCGACGCGTCCGGCGACCAGTAATGCCGCAGCGATCGCGCCCGCGCCGAAGAAGCCGATCAAGGGACCGGCGAGGGTGTCGGCCCGGCCGAATGCGTGCGCGAACGCGGGCGCCTCGGTGTTGACCGGGTCGGAGGCGAATCCGACCGCGGTCACGACCAGCAGGTAGAGGACGAGCCGCGGCTGGGCGCGGAGCAGGCGGAAGCTCTCGCGGAGCCGAGTCTCTGCGCGGCTCGCCGTCCGTTGCGGGCGCGGCCGCTTGACCCAGAGGGCCACGACGAAGAGCAGGTACGAGCCGGCGTTGATCGCGAACGACGCCGGAATGCCGAGCGTCTTCACCGACAGCGCAGCCAGAGCGGGTCCTGCCGCACGCGCGATGTTGAAGGTCATGGAGTTGAGCGCGACCGCGGAGGGAAGGTCGCGCGGTTCCACGAGTTGAGCGACGAGCGCCGTCGAGGCCGGAGCGCTGAATGCGCTCCCGACGCCGAGGCCGAACGCAAAGCCGATCACCACCCATTCGTCGGCGAGTCCCGCCCAGGCGATCGCCGCGAGCGCGCCGCTGAGCGCAGTCGAGGCCACCTGCGTGATCACCACGACGCGGCGGCGGTCGAAGCGGTCGGCGGCCGCACCGGCCCATGGGGCGAGGACGAGGATCGGGATGAAGTTGCAGAAGTTCAGGACGCCCAGCAGGAAGGCCGAGTGGGTCAGCCGGTAGACGAGCAGCGCCGAGGCGAGGTTCTGGAACCAGGTGCCGCTCGCCGAGAGGGCGTTTCCGAAGAAGTACGGCCCGAACGTGCGGGAGCCGATCAGCCGAAGCGCGACCCGAGGCCCCGCCTCCGCAGGCGGTCGCTCGGCGGGCGTCCCCAAGGCTCAGAGCGGCGCGTCGAAGACGCCGAACCAGCGAGTCAAGTCCTGCTCGATGGGGAGCTCGCCTTCCAGCTTCGCCTTCAGCTCGAGCTCGGTCGCGTTGTCGCGCTCCTGGCCCTCCCCCTTCGGCACGAACGGCCAGAAGGCGCCGCGCTTGTACCCGTAGATGAAGTAGACGGGATGCTTGCCGCCCTCGAACCGGAAGACGGCCGCGAGCAGCTGCGGCCCAAACCCCTGCTCCTCCAGCCCGGACGCGACCGCGTGCACGGCCGTGACCTGATCCTCCAGCTCGGTGTCGCGGACGACGATCCACTGGTAGCCGAAGGAGTCCTCGCTCCGCTCGAGCTTCGAGCCGCACTCGGCCGCAACGCCTTCGAGGAGTTGCTGGATGTCCGTCTGGGAGCGCTCGAACTCGGCCGCAGAGAGCGGCTTGAAGCAGACCGCGCCGGCGCCGGCGGTGCGCAGGTTCAGCTCGGTGTCGAGCGTGACGGCCGCCGTGGTCAGCGCGAACAGCCGCTCCGCGGCGGGCTCGGTGAGCTTCTTCCGGCCGAAGAGGACGTCGCGAAGACCCATCAGTGGCCGGGCTTACCCAGTCGTCTTGCGATCGAAGCCAGGTGCGAGAGGCGCTTGTCCAGAGGTGGATGATCTCGCAACACCGCGTGCAGGCGCTCCTGTGACCGCACGGGGACGATGAAGAGCTGATTCAGCGAAGCGAGCGACCGCAGATCCTGTTCGGGGATTCCCGCGATCTCGCCGGAGAGCCGTTCGAGCGCGCTCATCAGCGACTCCGGCCGGCCGGTGGCCAGGGCGGACATGCTGTCGGCGCTGTACTCGCGGTACCGGGAGAGAGCCAGGGTGAGGAACGAGCTCCAGGCATAGAGCACGAGCCCGAGCGGCCAGAGGAAGAACCAGAGGTAGAAACCCGCCTCGTCGACGCCGAACGGCTGCCGTCCGAGCGTGCGGGGGACGCTGGCGACGGTCATCACGACCGCGTCCCGGTTGGCGATGTGCGCGAGCTCGTGCGCGACGACGGCCTCGAGCTCGTGATCGTCCAGCTGCCGCCGCATCTCGTCCGTGATCGTCACGACCGCGCGCCGTCTCGTCAGCGCCGTAGCGAAGCCGTTCGGCAGCGATGCCTGGCTCAACGCGACTTTCGGGCTTGGCAGGTCGAGCATCGCGGCGACGCGGTCGACGAGGTTGCAGAGATGCGTTCAGGCCAGGAGCTCGGAGTCGTGCTTCGCGAAGAGCGCCGGTACGTCAGCCACGCCGGCGTGGAGCTCCTCGATCAGGCGCGCGATGCCGGTCGACATGACGATGAGGTAGCGGGCAGGCTCCGTCGTCGCGTTCCAGAAGGTGTGCGGAACGCCGCGCGGGACGAAGACGGCCGACCCCGCGCCGGCCTCGACCACGGTGTCGCCGAGCCGGAAACCCATCGTCCCCTCTAACACGTACCAGGCCTCGTCGTCGGCGTGGTGGACGTGAAGCGGCGCGATCGGGAAGTCGGCGCTCGTCATCGTGCCGTCGTCCGTCCACTCGGCGACGACGAAGGCCGCGTCGGGACTACCGACCCCCCTGCCGGCAAGGGGGGCCGCGACCACGGCTTCGGCTGGCATGGCGTTGAAGAGTAGGCGAAGTACGCCTGGGGTCAGACCCCAGCCGTTCTAGGCATGTCTAGTGCGAATCAGACAGCGCGGCCCATTTCACGGGCGATGTTGCTCAGGGCGGCGAGGCGTCTCTCGAGCGGCGGATGCGTGAGGAACAGCTCGCCCGTGGCCTTCTTGACGTTCGTCGGGATGATGAAGAACGCGTTCATCCCTTCGACCTCGCGCAGGTCGCGCTGCGGGATCCGGAACATGTCGCTGGCGATCTTCTGGAGCGCGCTCATCAGGTGCTCGGGAGCGCCCGTGATCAGCGCGGAGCCGCGGTCGGCGGCGTATTCGCGGTAGCGCGAGATCGCCAGGATCAGGATCTGGCTGAGGAAGTAGGTCACGATCGAGACGAGCAGGACGATCAGCCAGACCGGGAGTCCGTTGTTGTCCCGGTCCCGCCCGCCCCCGAAGAGCCCGCCGTACATCCCGAACCGCGTCAGCAGCGCGGCGAGCATCGCGAAGAAGCTCGCCACGGTCATGATCAGGACGTCGCGGTTGGCGATGTGGGACAGCTCGTGCGCGAGCACGCCCTCGATCTCCTGCGGCTCGAGCCGCTTCCAGAGGCCAGTGGTGACGGCGACGGCCGCGTGCTTCGGGTTGCGGCCGGTGGCGAATGCGTTCGGCACGTCGGTGTCGACGATGGCCACGCGCGGCTTCGGCAGGTCCGCCATCGCGCACAGCCGGTCGATCATCGCGTGCAGCTCGGGCGCCTCGTTGGGCTGGACGATCTTCGCTCCGGAGGCCGCGAGGGCGAGCTTGTCGGACGTGAAGTACTGCACCAGCCCGAGGCCGATCACGATCACCAGCATCAGGAAGAGGCCCGCGTTGAGGACGTAGAAGAGGACGACGGCGAACACGACGTACAGGAGCCCGAGCAGGCTGCTCGCGAGCAGCATGCGAAGGGAGAGACCGGTGTCGCGTCCGTATGCCTTGCGCTTCATCGAAAATCGCTTCTCCTTGAGAGGGACGCTTCGAATTGTAGTTTTGGCCGCCATCCTGGGCGGGGTTCTTAACGCGAACTCAACAGCGAAGGCCGCCGACGTCGCCGTGTTCGTCGCCCCGGTCAAGCTGAGGATTCCGGCCAATGGCGCGGCAGGACTGTTCGTCCCAGGCGCCGGAGCGACGGTGACACGCAAAGACGCGATCGCCTCGCTCGAGCGTGGCTCCGTGGAGAACGCCCTTCTCGGGGGAAAGCCGTCCGGGCGGTCGAAGATTCGCGTCTACGAGGGCGGCTTCGGCTTCCGCGGACCCGGGCCGAAATGGGTGATCGTGGTCGCCCTTCCGGCCGCCGGTGAGCATCCGAATCGTCCTTACCCCATCGTCGTTCTCGGCCGGGGCTATCGCGGGATCCTGACCTCGAGCTCAACGCGGATCCCGGGCCTCATCTCGGTCGCGGACGTGGCTGACTCCGCCGAGGCTCTCGCCCAGGGCGAGTCGCCGCCGATCCGGTCGCGTCCCGCGGATGAGGACGAGCTCCGCCGGCTCGACCGCCGACTGACCCGCGCCCATCACGTACGGAGCGGCGCGCTCGGGATCGCCGCCGGCCTGCTCGCCGCCTTCGGTGCGGTCGCTTTCCTCGCCCGCGGCCGGCTCCTGGCGCGTGCCGCGGTCGTCTTCGGCGCCGCGGCAGTCTCGGCGTCGCTGATCACCTCGAGCGCCGGGCTCGAACGCGTGACGCCGGTGCTCTTGGCGCTCGCCGGAATCTCGATTGCACTGGCCGGAGCCGGGGCGGTCCTGCCACGGGCGCCGCTCGTGGCGGCGGCGCTCGGAGCACTCCTGCTCGTCCTCGCGATCAACACCGCCGTCAACTCCTTCGGCCCACTCGGACCGCACCCCGAGAGCGGCGGCCGCTTCTACGGGCTCAGCAACCTCCAGGAGACGCTGCTGCTGCCACCCGTGCTCGCCGCCGCGGCCGGCGCGTGGCTCGTGCCGATCGGCGTCCTCGCGCTCGTCACCGTCGGCTGGAGCCACGCCGGCGCCGACGGCGGCGGGATGCTCGTCTTCGCGGTCGCGCTTGCCGTGCTCTGGCTGCGGGTCCGACGAATCGCGCTCACGCCACGGCGGCTCGCGCTCGTCGCAGCCGGCGCCGTCGTGCTGGGTCTCGCACTGGTCGGCCTCGACGCGGCGCTCGGCGGATCCAGCCACGTGACGCACTCCATCGGCTCCGGCTCGGTCTTCGACGACATCTGGCACCGGTGGCGGCTCTCGTGGGCCGTGGTCACGTCGTCCTGGCACAAGGGCGTCCTGTTTGCGGTCTCCGTCGCCGGGATGATCTGGATGGCCGGCCGCCGCGACCGCGGCTCGGTGCTGGAGGCCCTCCTGGTCGCCGTCCTCGTCTCCCTGGTCGTCAACGACACCCCCGTCGACGTGGCCGGGATCGGCGCGCTCGGAGGGCTCGCGCTTCTCGCGTGGGAGCGGACGCGCCCCTCTGTAGACTCGCGGCCCATGCGACGGCCGCTTCTCGCCCTGCCGCTCCTCGCGCTGGTCGTCGCGGGCTGCGGGAGCGAGGGAGCCGTCCGCGCGGTTCCCGAGACGGTTCAGGGGACGATCCAGGCGGAGGCGCCCGGTAAGGCCATCTTCACGCAACAGGGCTGCAACGGGTGCCACACGTACCAGCCGGCCGGGGCAACGGCGACGATCGGCCCCGATCTGGACAAGCTCCCCGACTTTGCGAAGAAGGCGAAGAAGCCGCTCGACGCGTTCGTGCGGGAGTCGATCGTCAAGCCCGGCGCCTACATCGAGAAGGGCTACAAAAACCAGATGCCCACGACGTACGGGTCGCTGCCGCAGAGCGACATCGACGACCTGGTCGCCTTCCTGACGAAATCGCAGGGCTGAAGCTCCCGGACGACTTCCCGCGTGCCGTCGAGGCCGTCGCGTGCGACCTCGACCGGACGCTGATCGGCGAGGACGCACTCCTCCATCCGCGCACGCGCCGCGCGCTCGAGCGAACGCACACGGCCGGGATCCACGTCGTGCTCGTCACCGGCCGGATGTTTCAGGCGGTGCGGCCGTATGCGCTCGAGGCGGGCCTCGACGATCCCGTCGTCTGCTACCAGGGCGCCGTCGTCGCCGAGCCGCGGACCGGCAAGTGGCTGCGCCATGAGCCGATCCCGCTCGAGCTCGCACGCGAGACGATCGCCGCGCTGCGCGACGAGGGCTTCGGCCTCAACTGCTACGTCGACGACGAGCTCTACGTCGCCGAGATCACGCCCGGCGCGCGGCAATACGCGGATTTCCAGAACATCGAGCTCCATCCCGTGGGAGACCTGCTCGAGTGGCTGGACGAGCCGCCGACGAAGCTCGTCGTGATCGACGACCCGGCCGTACTCGACGGCCTGAAGCAGCGGATGATCGACCGCTTCGACGGCCGGCTCTACATCTCCACGTCCCTTCCCTACTTCCTCGAGTTCGCCTCACCCGACGTGACCAAGGCCGCCGGCCTGGACTTCGTCGCCGAGCATCTCGGGTTCGCGCGCGAGCGGACGGTCGCCTTCGGCGACGGCGAGAACGACATCGAGCTCGTCGACTGGGCGGCCTTCGGCGTCGCCGTCGAGAACGCGCACGACCGGGTCAAGGAGCTCGCGGATCTGATCTGCCCGCCGGTGACCGAGGAGGGCGTGGCCCAGGTCCTGGAGGCGTACCTAGACTCCCGCGCATGATCGACCTGAAGCTCGCGCGCGCGAATCCGGACATTTTCCGCCAAGCGCTGGCGCGCAAGGGCGCGGCGGAAACGTTCGACGCGCTGCTCGCGGCCGACCGGGCCTGGGCCGAGGCGACGACGAAGCGGGACGAGGCCCGCGCGGAGCAGAAGCGCCTCGGCAAGCCGTCGTCGCAGGAGGAGATCGACCGGGCAAGGGCGCTGAAGGCGGAGCTGCAGCGGCTCGACGACGAGCTGGCGGCAGCCGAGTCAGAGCGGCAGCGTCTGTGGGACGCGGTTCCGAATCCGCCGCACCCGAGCGCACCCGACGGGGACACCGACGACGACGCTGAGCTCGTCCGCACCTGGGGCTCGCCGCCCGACCTCCCGTTCGAGCCGAACGATCACGTCGATCTCTCCGGCGGCGCTATCGACCTGGAGCGCGGGGCGCGCGTCTCCGGCTCGCGCTTCGTCTACCGCCGCGGCGACGTAGCACTCGTCGAGCTCGCGCTCTACCGGTTCGCTCTCGACCGGCTGGTGTCGAGGGGCTTCGAGCCGGTGCTGCCGCCGGTGCTCGTCCGCGCGGACGCGATGTACGGCACCGGCTTCTTCCCGGCGCTGCGTGAGGACGTGTACGCCGTGCCGGAGGACGGGCTCTTCCTCGCCGGAACGTCCGAGGTCGCGCTCGCGTCAATGCATATGGGCGAGGAGCTCCACGATCTGCCGCTTCGGTATGCCGGCTATTCCACGTGCTTTCGACGCGAGGCCGGCGCGGCAGGCCGCGACACGCGCGGGATGTTCCGCGTGCACCAGTTCGACAAGGTCGAGATGTTCGTGTTCTGCCTCCCCGAGCGGTCTGAGGAGGAGCACGAGCGGCTGCTCGCGCAAGAGGAGGAGATCGTCCAGGAGCTCGGCATCCCGTACCGCGTAATGAACATCGCGGCGGGCGAGCTCGGGCCGGCCGCGACGAGGAAGTACGACATCGAAGGCTGGTTCCCCGCGCAGGCGCGCTACCGGGAGCTGACCTCGACGTCGAACACCACCGACTTCCAGGCGAGGCGGCTGAACA
>WNGA01034501.1_pt1 | contig 12310 bp, 8 predicted proteins | sample 5400061 | NCBI WGS metagenome assembly WNGA01 (sample SAMN13153366, study PRJNA577476) | soil metagenome | isolation source: 100 cm soil or saprolite under grassland replicate 2 | place: USA:California | collected 2016-06-15
GGCCAGAACCAGATCCAGTATTCACGCGGCGTCGACACATGCTGGGCACCTCCCTCTGGGCTGTGCATCCTCACCGTCGGGTGCGTTCAACGTGAGTGAACCGTTGTTCCATCGGTGTCGAAGCACCGTCGGGAGGACTACCGCCAGATCAGGATGGTCCGCCGCAGCTGCTCGCGCGCTAGCGATTCGGGATGCACCCGAGTGTCATCCCCCCGTCTGGTTTCCTTGCATGGGCTTGGCCGTCGCGTCCGCATCCTCGCCGCCCGAGGGGGCTGCGGCGACCAACTCGGAGATCACCCTGAGCAACTCGAGCCACCCGTCGAAGCGAAGCGGGTCGCTTCCCTCGGTCGCCGCGGTCCCGGCCAGCGGCTGGGTGCGCTCGATCCAGATGCGGATCAGCACGTCAGCCGCTTCTCAGGGTCCCTCGACCTGCCGTGCCGGCCAGGACGCGCCGCCGCACGGCGGTGTGGGGCGACGGGCATGAGCGTCAGGCCGACGTGCACCACGCCTCCTTTCCTGCGGGTCCTTCACCCGCCGGATGGCGTTCAATGGGGGTGCACTGTTGTTCAAGCCGGGTGCCGATGGGCTGGGTCAGCGCTCCCAGGTGATCGGGACGCGCGGGTCGGGGATGTAGGAGCAGTACCGGCCCGTCCGGATGGTCGAGGCAAGGTGCCGCCCCAGGGAAGGGTTGGCGCGGGCCAGGTTGGCGATCGCCGCGCGGATCGCCCTGGTCACGTTCAGCCTGGCGCGCTCGGCATGCGACGCCGCCCTGCGGTCGCGGCCGCCCAGCCCGACCGCCCGCGCCAGCTCCCCCACCAGGAAGTCCCGCTCTGCTCGTGCCTTGGTGGCACGGGCAGGGTCGTTGAAGCGCTCCGCCTCCTCCAGCTCGGCCCGCAGCTCCTCCAGCCGGGCCTTGTAGGCGGCCTTGGCGGTGGCGTCCAGCAGCTCCCCCGCATCACCAAGGTCTGGGCGCACCTCCAGCTCGCCACCCCCGGCCCGACCCCTTGGCCCCACGGGTGCTGCCTGCGCTGGCTGGCCCTCGGCCGCCTCCAGGTCGACCGCGTGGAACTCCCGCCCCGGATGGGCCAGTAGCCGGGCCAGGTGGCGCAGGCCCTTGGCATCCCGCAGGCGCACCACCGAGCCCTGGTAGGCGACGGTCCAGTACTCGCCTTCCTGGCGGAACACGTTCCTGGATACCTCGGGCACGGCGGCCTCGGCAGCCCGCCCCGCCGGGGACGTCCCGCCTGCCTGAGCCGCTCGGAGCGCCTGGATCCCCTCGCTGACTTGGACCATCCCGATCGCGCGGGCGCTGGCAAGCGCCTGGTCCAGGAGCCCAAGAGCCCGGCTCCGGTCCGCGGCCTGGCCGCGAGCCAGCAGCATGCGGGCGTACTCGTAGCGCGTGCGGGCCAGCAACGGTCTAGCCCCCAGCCGGTCGTGGGCGGCGATCGCCGTCTCGAAATGGTCTCCGGCCTCCGCCCACCTGGACGTCACCGACGCCAGCAGGCCCAGGTAGAACGACGCGGACCCAAGGCACACGATCGGGTGGGGCATCGTGATGGCGATGATGTGCGCCGCATAGGGAAGCAGGACGGGGTACAGGCTGCCGGCGGCACCCGGTTCGCCGAGGCGCGCGGACACCAGGGAGGCCAGGGCGAGGGTGGGAAGCGGAACGTCGTTTCGAGGTAGCTCGAGGATCTGGTCGGTCAGGGACTGGAGCCCCCGCCGCGCATCGTCGCTGTGACCAAGCTCGGCGTGGGGCTGGTTCAGGTGTGCGGACACCAGGGAGGCCAGGGCCAGGGCAGGGAGCCAAAGGCCATTCCGAGGCAGCTCGGGGAGCTCGTCGACCAGCGACCGGAGGCCCCCGACCGCGTCGTCGTTGCGACCAAGCTCGGCGTCGGCGAGCGACCGCCACCCCGTTGCGAACGCGGCCGCGGGAAACCGGTCCGCGAAGCCCTGCCAGGTCTCCCCCAGCTCCCCCAGGCGGCCCTGCTCCCACCACAGCAGGGTGACCTGATCGAGGTGAGCGAAGTGCACGTTCGGTCGCCCCGGCTGGAGGGACCGGGCCGCTTCGGCCAGCCGCTCGGCTTCCTCAAAGGAGCCTTGCAGCAGCGCGCGCATCGCCCGCATCGTGGTCGCCGTCCACTGGTGGACTGGCATGCGCAGCTCGTCGGCCAGCCGGGCGTGGGCCACGATGTCGGCCTCGACCGCGCGGATGTCGCCCGATTCCAGCGAGCTGGCCGCCCGTCGTGCGCGGCCGAGCAGCTCCAGCTCCCGGTCGCTGGTCTCTCGTGCCAGTCGCAGGATCTCCCCGGCCAGGGCCGAGCGTTCATCCAGCCCGTCCGGGCCCCACACCGCCATCCACCGTGCGCGAAGCGCGTTGCCCAGGGCGGCGATATCGCCAAGGCGCCGGGCCATCTCGACCGCCTGCCGGCTGAGGGGTTCGGTGCGCTGCGACTCGTCGGAGAAGGTGAGCTCCAGGGAGAGGCGGGCCAGCAGACGCGCTTGCAGGGGACTGTCGGTCGGACTCAGGCCATCGAGGGCTTCTCGCAGGAGCGCGACGAGTTGTCGGTTGACCAGGCCGCCTTCGACCTGCGGCTCGCCGAAGCCCAGCGCGGCGCGCGCGAGCTGCTCTGGCGCTCCAAGCGTCCTGCTCAGCTCGGCGGCCCGCAGGTGACTATCCTTTGCGTTTGGGTACTCACCCGCTCGGGCCTGGGCCTCGCCCAGGCGCAGCAGCAGCTCGCAGCGAACCGGCTCATCCGGGCCAGCGAACTTCAGGGCATGCAGCGCGCGCTGGTACTGGGCGGCCGCCTCCTCGTAAGCGTGCATGCCCATCGCTCGCTCCCCGGCCCGGCGGGCGTACGCCAGCGCCTTGGCGGCCTCCCCAGCGACCGCGACCTCGGCGAAGTGGCGGGCCAGCTCGGCAACATGGGCCCCCGAGCCGGTGCCGTCCACACGCTCGATCGCCTCACCGACCCGCCGGTGCACCTGCAGCCGGGCCGGGATCGGCAGCCGCTCGTAGAGCACCTCGCGCATCAGGGAGTGCGAGAAGCGGTACACGCCGACGGTGCCCGGGTCCTCGGCCACCACGCCCAGGGCCGCCGCCTCTGACAGCGCACCAAGGACCCGCTCGACCGGCAGCTCGCAGGCGGGCCCGACCAGCGCCAGGTCGAACTCCCAGCCCACCACCGCGGCGGCCGATAGCACCTGAACGGCGTCGGCGGACAGCGGCGCAAGCCGCCGCTGGATCACCGCCCGGACACTGCCCGGGATCGGCACGGCGAGCCGACCCGGGTGGTCCAGGGTGGCCTCGGTAACCAGCAGGCGCACGGCCTCCCGGACGAACAGCGGGTTGCCCTCGGTCGCCCCGTGGATCGCGGCCAGCCTCGCCTCGGACGGCACCACGCCGGAGAGCCCTTCGATGAGGCCCTTCACGGCCTCGCGATCCAACCCCCGGAGGCTGAGCAGCTGCCCCTCGCGCACCAGCTGCCCCACCGCATCGCCGACGCCCGGTGGGCGAGCTGCCGCCACGTCGCGATAGGTCCCCACCACCAGCAGCGGGGCGCCGCGCAGCTCTCGCGCCAGGAACTCCAGCAGCAACAGGGAGGGGTCATCGGCCGCATGCAGATCGTCGAAGACCAGCAGCAGCGGCTGCACCGACGCCGCCCGCTTGAAGAGGCCGACGACCGCCTCGAACAGGTAGAAGCGCGCCGCATCGGACTCACGCGAGGGAACCGAGGGAATCGTGGTCGTTCCAAGGCGTTCGGTGAGGCCGGGGACCACCTGCGCGACGGAGCCCGCCCCCGCACCCAGCCAGGCGGCAAGGGTCTGCTCGTCGCAGTCCTCGGCGAGGGCGCCGATCATCTGCGCCCAGGGCCAGAACGGAGGTGCGCCCCCGCCCTCCCAGCAGCGGCCCCACAAGACACGGACCCCTCGCTGCATCGCGTGTCCTGCCAGGTCCTCGGCGAGCCACGTCTTGCCGATCCCGGGCTCCCCGGCGATCAGGAACAGGCGCCCCCGACCGCCGACCGCGTCCTCCAGGCCGGCCACCAGCTCCGCCACTTCCCGGTCCCGGCCCACGAACGCCCGCCCTGCTCCCCACCGGGCAGGATCCCCCATCTCAACCATCGCATCGGTCAGCCTATCGCGAGGCCACCACCACCGATACCGCTCGTACATCCCGGACCCGGCCGCCTCGGCCCCGGAACGCCCACCCGCCCGCACAACAGTTCACGCTCGTTGAACACCTCAGAGGTGAGGGACGCGCAGCCCGTAGAGATGAGGAGTGGTCGGTGTCGAAGGGATCACCTGCTGCCGGCCGCTAGCCTCGAACTCGTACACGAGGGCCGGTGGAGGCCCTGGGCACTGCCCACGGTCGCGTTTAGCCCGTGGCCCGGGTGTCCTGAGGGTCAGGGCGCCTTGCCCGAGGTCGACTCGTCCAGCCGCCTGGCAGGCCGCTGAGCAGCTCCGGCCAGTGCTCGTAGCCGCGGTCCCTCCCGAAACGGACCAGGACCAGCCTGGTCTTCGCCACGACGTAGATGTGCTGCGCGTACTTGCCCCTGGCAAAGAACGCCTGCGGGCTGCGATCGCTTTGGACCCACCAGAAGTACTGGTGCCCGGGGGCTGGGGTGGAGCTGCCGCCGGTGGGGACGACGGTCGGGTCCTGGACCCAGGCGCGCGGCACCAGCTGACGACCCTGCCAGGCGCCACTATTTGCGTACAGCACGCCGAACTTGGCGGATAGGTAGCGGTTCGTCGCTTCACGGCGTGCCCGACTCCTGGTAGCGCAGACCGGAGCGCATGGTGAGCAGGTGGCGCAGGGTGATGCGCTCGAACCGCCGGTCGCGTTGCAGCAGCTCCGGCACGTACCTAGTGACGGGGTCGTCCACTGAGCCGATGCGGCCCTTGCCGATGGCGATCCCGACCAGGTCCAGGCCACGTCGGTGATGCGGGCGCCAGTCGGCCGCCCGTTGCGGTCCAGGCTTTCCTGCAGCTCGGCAACGCTCACCGAGCCGTCGGGCTCGGCGGCGGCCGGGTAGGCGATGGCCACGCGGTGCAGCCCGCTGGCCATCGGGAAGAACGCCATGAAGTTCCCGCGGTTGAGGAACGCGAACACCTCGTCGCCCGGGAGCGGCCAGGCCACACGCACGTCGGCCACGGCGAAGCGCTGCTCGAAGGCTTCTCCCTCGAAGGCGACCCCGAGCTGGTAGCGGACGAGGCTGTGCGCGCCGTCGCAGCCCACCAGCCAGGCGACCGTCGTGTCGTGCGGGCGACCCTGCTGGTCGCGGAGCTGTGCCCGGACGCCGTCGCGGTCCTGGGTGAAGGTCATCACCTCCGTGCCGTAGCCGACGGTGTGCCCTTGGGCGGCGAGCCGGTCGTGCAGGATCTCCTCGACCTCGTTCTAAGGCGGTGACCGGCAGGCCGCGGCCGACCATCTCGCCGGCGACCCCCAGGCGCTCCATCAGCTCAAGCGTTCGGGCTTGGACACCGAGTGCCTTGGTGTGCTGGGAGACGAAGGGCGCCTTGTCGACGATGCGGAACGCGACGCCGTAGCGGGCCAGCTCGTTGGCCAACGTGAGCCCGGTGGGTCCGGCGCCCACGATCAGTACCTCGGGATCGGGATGCGCTGCACCACGACGCGTCGAGGTCGAGGTCATGCTCGCCTCTGTGGTCGGTGCTGGGTTCGCGGGCGGTTGGCGGTCGTCGAATCCCGGTCGATGGGCGGGGCATGGTGTCGTGGGGGCGCACCGACGTGGAGGGTGAGCGTGATCAGGAAGGTGGCCCCGATCCCGGCCGCGATGGTGAGCACGGCCGCCCTGATGCCGCCGGCGGCGGCGATCCGCAGCGCCTCGCCGCCGAGTCCGCGTGCGCCTGCGTTGGCCACCAGGACCAAGACGGCAAGGCCGACCGCGGCGCCGATGCCCGAAGCGGTGGACACGATCCCTGAGGCGACGCCCTGCTGGCGGTCGGGCACACCGGTGGAGGCGGCGATGAACATGGTCGTGAACACCATCCCGTCGCCGAGGCTGACGGCGACCAGGCCGGGTATCAGCCAGGCGTAGGCGCCGTCTGGCGTCAGGGACCACCCGAGCGCGGCCGCGCCGGACGCGCCGACGGCCAGCGCACCAAGCAGGGCGCGCCGTAGCCCGACCCGGGTCACCACCTGCCCGGCCAGCAGCGAGCCGGTGACGACCACGACGGTGGGCAGCAGGAACCCCAAACCGGTGGCCAGGGCGTCATAACCCCAGACGTCCTGGAGGTAGATGGACAGGAAGTACAACAGCGACCCGAAGGTGGCCATGAACATGAACGCGACCGCCACGGCCAGGGTGAGCGTTCGGTTGGCCAGCAGGCGTGGGGGAACGAGCGGGTCGGGGCTGCGCCGCTCGATCAGCACGAACGCTCCCAGCAGCACCAGCCCCACCGCCGCCGGGGCGAGGATCTCCGGTGAGCCCCACCCGGCGTCGGGTCCCCGGACCAGCGCGAACACCAGCAGGGTGACCGCAGCGGTGGCGGTCAGCGCGCCGGACAGGTCGAACCGGCGGCCGGCGTCGCGTGCCTGGTCCGCGCCGAACAGCCCGAGCGCCAGGACGATCGCGGCGCCCGCCAGCGGGACGTTGACGAAGAACACCGCCTCCCACCCGAAGGTCCCCGTGAGGACACCGCCGAGCAGGACGCCGACGACCAGGCCGGCGGCGCCGGCACCGCCCCACACGGACAGCGCGCGGTTGCGGTCGCGGCCCTCGGCGAAGGTGGTGTTGATCATCGCCAGGGTGCTGGGGAACACCAGCGCCCCGCCAAGCCCCTGCAGCGCGCGGGCGGCGAGTTGGACCTGCGGCACGGTCGCCAGCCCTCCGGCAGCCGAGGCCACGGCGTACAGCGCCAGCCCGGTCACCAGCATCCGGCGGCGGCCGAGCAGGTCCGCGGCGCGACCGCCGAACAGCAGGAACCCGCTGGAGGCGATCGCGTAGGCGCTGATCACCGCCTGCAGGGTCTGCGCCGAGTAGCCCAGGTCGCGGCCGATCTCGGGCAGCGCGACGACGACGATGTACTGGTCGAGGGAGACGATCAGCATCGCAAACGACAGCAGCGCCAGCCGTGCCGCGCCGCGGTCCTGACGCGGCACCGCAACACGGTCGGCCTCTGACGGGGCGCAGCTTGCACGCATAGCATCACTCCGAGATGAGGGGAAGGGACGGTCGATCAAGTACGCACCGGGTCGGGCCTTGGTGGTTACGCGCTGGTGGCGTGTGGCGGCCACCGGGTCCGGCCTCGCCGGACGATCCTTGACGAAAGCAGCAGGGAGAGACCGTGAAGCATCCTCGGCACACCGGACCCGCAAGGGCCGGCAGCGGGCGTGACCTGCACCTCGACGTGGTCCCGGGAGCCGTGGGGGTCGGGCGGTCCCTGGAGGCGGCCCCGCGCGAGGCGGTGCGGTCGGGTCGGCTCGCCGCGGGTCCCTGATGCCGGGCAGCCGAGCCGCCGACCTGGGCTTGTCGCGGGGCACGGTGGTGCAAGTCTCCACCCAGCTCATCGCCGAGGGATGGCTGGTCGGGACGCCTGGCTCGGGCACACGCGTGGCCCACGTGCAGGGCGGGCCGACCATGGTTGGCGCCGCGCGCACGCAACAGCCGGCGGGGAACGCGAAGCCGCAGCTTCGGATGGTCGATCCGCGGCCGGGCCGGCCAGACCTCAGCACGTTCCCGGATACGATCAAGTCCAGAAAGGCCAACCTCTGGCCGAAGCGGATGACATGCCAGGGCGCAAGAAGGGCGCCATAGGGGCACGGCAGGGAAAGCAGCGTTAACACCGGCGCTTCCAGCGCCTACCCTTCCGACGCTCCGGCCCAGCGACCGGTCGATTCAGCCGCTTGATGACACGAAGTTGCCCAGCCCGCGTGGGGTGGATGGGGATTTTCGGCACCCAGAGGTGGCACGCTCCTAATGAGATTTGGGAGTAAGCCATCCGGCAGACTCCTGGTGGATAGGCAGCCGCCGGCGGGTGAGCACTCGTTGCTCCTGGACGTTGAGTCCTGACGAAAGATCGTGCCCCTGCCGGTGGGTTGGGAGAGTTGATCGCTGATGGGATGTCGTGCCCGCCTGGTTGCGGCGTGAGCACTGCTTCATTAGGTCGCTGATGGTTCTCCCGCTGGCCTCGATATTTCACGAAGGTCGTCCAAGATGCCCACTGACCTGGGCTGATGCGGGGCGATGGCTTGCACCGTTGGGTGAAGCCGCTGATGGGGCCGTAGTGCGTGGAGCCGTCGCATCTCCGCAGGCCAAGGTGGGTAAGCCGTCGCATCTCCGCAGGCCAAGGTGGGTATCATCAAGGTCATGTCAGTTTCGTCCGGATCTTGATGAAATATCGAGGCTGGCTGCTGAGGATCGGCGTCGAGGACGGGAGATGCGGTGCTGTTTGTTGGGGATGACTGGGCGGAGGACCATCACGACGTTGAGCTGATGGACGCCAGTGGGCGCACGCTGGCCAGGGCTCGCCTGCCAGAGGGTGTCGCGGGCATCGCGCGGCTGCACGCGATGATCGGCGCGCGGCTTGGCGAGGATGTCGAGGATGTGGCCGGGCTGGTCCAGGTCGGCATCGAGACCGATCGTGGTCCGTGGGTGCAGGCGTTGGTCGCGGCCGGGTACACGGTGTTGGCGGTGAACCCGTTGCAGGCGGCCCGCTACCGCGAGCGCCTCGGGGTGTCGGGGGCCAAGAGCGACGCCGCCGACGCGCACATGCTGGCCGACATGGTCCGCACCGACGCCCACCAGCTGCGTCCGGTCGCGGGTGACAGTGCCGAGGCGGAGGCGGTGAAGGTGGTCACGCGGATGCACAAGACACTGATCTGGGAGCGCACCCGTGCCAGCCAGCGGCTGCGCCACGCGCTGCGGGAGTACTTCCCGGCGGCGTTGGCGGCGTTCGAGGACCTCGACGCCGCTGACACCCTGGAGCTGCTGGCCAAGGCCCCCGACCCGGCAAGTGCCGCGCGGTTGAGCATCGCGCAGATCAGCGCGGCCCTCCAACGTGCCCGCCGCCGCGACATCGCGGCAAAGGCCGCGACGATCCAGGCCGTGCTGCGCACCGAGCATCTGGGCCAACCCGCCGTGGTCACCGCGGCCTACGCCGTGTCGGTGCGGGCGCTGGTCGCGGTCCTGGGCACCCTCAACGAACAGGTCAAGGCCCTGCAAGGGCAGGTCGAGGCCCATTTTGGCCGGCACCCGGACGCTGAGATCATCCTGTCCCAGCCGGGCCTGGGTGCGGTCCTCGGTGCCCGGGTGCTCGCAGAGTTCGGCGACGCGCGTGATCGCTACGCCTCGGCCAAGGCCCGCAAGAACTACGCCGGCACCAGCCCGATCACCCGCGCTTCGGGCAAGAAGAAGACGGTCGCTGCCCGGTTCGTGCACAACGACCGGCTCGTCGATGCCCTCATGACGCAGGCGTTCGCGTCGCTGCGAAATTCCCCGGGAGCAAGGGCCTACTACGACCGGCAGCGCAACCGCGGCGCGGACTACAACGCCGCGCTGCGCCAACTCGCCAACCGGCTCGTTGGCATCCTGCACGGATGCCTCAAAACCGGCACGCCCTACGACGAGACGACCGCCTGGTCGCACCACTTCACTGAGGCCGCTGCTTGACATTCAAGCTCCTGGGATGTCTTTCGGCTCGGGGACAGCGCTCAGCGAGGCACAGGAGCGGCACTCCGCAAGACCTAACGGAGTACTGCTAGCACGTCCAGCACGATCGGCTACGGTCGCAGACCTACACATCGGCGAAGACGGCGTAGGCGCGAACCGGGAAGGTGCCGATGCCGACGACCTGGGGCGGGGCGGCATGGAAGCGAAAGCCGTTCGGCGGAAGCTGGTCAAGCCCACACAGGTGCTCCACGATCGGGATGCCGGCCGCCAGCAGCGCCGTGTGCACCGGGCGCGACGGGCCGCCGGTGTCGTCGATGTTGACTGAGTCGATACCGACCAGCCCGGCCTGCTGCTCGACCAGCCAGTCGGCGGCGGCAGCGGTAAGGAAGGGGTTACCGGTGCCGTAGCGCTCGGTGCCCCAGTAGCGGTCCCAGCCGGTGTGGACCAGTACGGCTCGGCCTCGAACCTCGTAGGAGGCCACCGCGTCGCGGTCGATCGCGCGCCGCCCAGCACCCTCCGCACCACGACGCCGTTGAGGTCGGCGACGCTCTGAAGGGGCAGGCCGGCCACATCGGTCGCGCCGGCGAAGCGGTGGAACGGGCTGTCGAGGTAGGTGCCGGTGTTGGCCACCATCGAGATGCGCCCGATGTGGAACTGGGTGCCTGGCCCGTAGCGGGCGGGGGAGGCCTCCCTGGGGAGGTAGTCGCTGATCTCGGGTCCGGGCAGGCCCGGATAGGTGACCATGCCGTGGTGGATCTGGTGGCTCAGCTCGATGAGCCGGCGCCGCCCCGGTCGCGGCCTCTCCGCCAGCTCGTCCGACGGCCCGCCGCCGGACGTGGATCCAAGACCAGGAGCGGGTCTTTCCATATAGTCTCCCTTGGGTGAACTACCTTGCTGATGAGGCATGCCACGTCTGACGGGGAACGGCCCGGCAGGTTCTCCGGCAACCAGCAGGCAGAATCCCGAGGCGATGGAGCGGCATGCGCCGGCGAGATACCTGTTCCTCCTCTGCCCAGGCCGATACTCACATCTGACTAGCCAGACAAACCCGCACTATGTCGAGGCCCTTAAATTAGGTCGACCCCCACGAGGACGAGCTGTACGCTACCCGCCGCGGCGGTGAGAATAGGCCACGCTAAACTCTCCGGTACGCTCGCTCGATAGTTGCAATGTCGATCTTCTTCATCTGCAGCATGGCTTGCATGGCACGCTGGGATTTGTCCGGGTCTGGGTCGGTGATCATTTCGTTCATGGCCGTTGGAATGATCTGCCAGGACACGCCGTATTTGTCCTTCAGCCAGCCGCAGGCGCCTTCTTCACCATCTTCGCTCAGCTTTTGCCAGAAGTAGTCCACCTCTTCCTGCGACGCGCAATTGACGATCAGCGACAGGGCTTCGTTGAACTTGAAATCTGCGTGACCGCCGTTGAGGGCCGTGAACTGCTGGCCGTCTAGCTCAAAGTCCACCATCATGACCGTGCCCGCCGGCAGCGGGCCGGCCGAGCCGTAGTGCGCAATGGTGTTGATCTTGGAATTTTTGAAAACAGTCGTGTAGAACTTTGCCGCTTCCTCAGCTTGATCGTCGAACCATAGGTTTGGCGTAATTCTTTGCATGACGCTCTCCCTCTAATGGAACCTCATGACTTTATTGTCACCACGCTGGGTCCTTCAGGCCGCCCAACCACGCGCTCAGCAGGTGAGCTGGTCCGTATCGATGGACGAGGTCACCGTCCCGTTCGCGTTCACAGTGAGATGGAACAGTATGTGCTGCTTGCCCAGCGACCCGTCAGAGCCGTGGAGAACGATGTTGTCCGCGACGGTGATGGTGGAGTTGCTGGAGTTCACGTTCTCGCCGAACCGCTCGGCCAAGTGGCCGGTGAAGCCCGGTTGGTCAGAGTCGTCTGGGGTGAACGTGACCGTGCCGGTCGTCGTGCCGGCCACGTGGAGGGTGCCGTTCTCGAGGTCAGTGGTGTGGATGACGCCCGAGAAAACGATCGTCAGCGTCCCGGGCGCACCGGAACAGAGGTTCGCTGAGTCGCGCGAGTCGGTGCCGCTGAAGTGGATGGTCTCGGTCTCGGTCGCGAAGGCGGCCGCCGGCGCGAGCAGCGCCGCCGACAGCGTCAGGCCCGTCAGCCAGGCCAGCAGCCATCGTCGTCTCATCTTGGACCCCCTTGAGGTTGGCCGACGCTGGGGAGTCGCTAAATCTTGTGCGGCACTCCTCTCACATCGACTCGAGGTGCGCAAGGCACGGCGCGGACCTCAGCCTGCTCCAATGCACAGATGGGGAAGCTACGACCCAGGTAGGCAGGAAGAGGACATTCCGGAACGGCTTGCGTCGCTCGACTGCGCCCGGCTGCATGCCAGGAAGCAGAGGGCGACGAGGTTCGCGCACGCCCGGCTGATCCCCTGGAGGAGGGTCGCTCCCCTCGGCTGACCAGGCCTCGGCAAAGTCGCGATTCGTTCTCATTTGTCCGATAACCCAGGTCGTGGCGGGCCACGCGACCGCGTTGGTTCTTGTGCGTCTCATCGGGTTGATGGTTGCGGAGACCGAAAGTAGTCGGCGAGGGGTGGCAGATCAGCCGGTTGGGGTGCGGACAGGTACGGGAACGCCGGGGTGGCCTGGCGTGGGGCGGCGGCGTTTGCGAGCGTCGACCCGGCAAGAACGGCGACGGCGATGTCG
>WNGA01010439.1_pt1 | contig 12309 bp, 10 predicted proteins | sample 5400061 | NCBI WGS metagenome assembly WNGA01 (sample SAMN13153366, study PRJNA577476) | soil metagenome | isolation source: 100 cm soil or saprolite under grassland replicate 2 | place: USA:California | collected 2016-06-15
GCGGTCGTCCCGACAAAGCCATAACGTCGCCCGCCTCCATCTCCAGCGGCTGATTCGTCGCCGCCGTGGAGAACTCGTGACGCCCTTGTTGCGGTGCCTGACACCGAAGATCGGCGCAACGTCGTCAGCTCCATCGTCGGCGAAGCAGGCTGTGGAAAAGGCGTGACACCTTTGTTGCGGTGCCTGACACCGTTGGCGAGCGACGAGGACGCTACTCGGGCGCTTCGGAGCCGCCTGCGGCCCGCACCGCATCCTCGTAGGCGCGGTCACGCGTGAAGCGGTCGAGCTCGTCGGAGAGGAGATCCGACGGCGCCGGCGCCTCGCCCGGCGGGGCGTCGATCGCGTCGCCGTCGATCGCGACCGCCGTCAGGACGTCCGCCGGCTCGTGCTCGACGTCGAGCTCGTGCCCGAGGCGCGACTGCAACCAGCCCGCGAGCAGCAGTGCCTGCGCACGCGTCCCGCGGACGCGAATCGCCCGCGCCTCGAACGGCCACGCGGCGGCAAGCATCCGGCGCCACCGCTCCGTCCGTGCCCACGCGATGTCGGAGATCGCGGTGCGCTCGAACCGCCGTGCAAGCTGGAGATACGCGGGTGCGAGCTCGTCTCCCCACTCGGTCGAGTCGACGATCAGGCGATCGACGACGCCGACGAGCTCGTCGAACACTGCGTCGAACGCGGGCTTGCCGCGCCAGCGGCAGAAGACCGGCAGGTCGGCGACGAGCAGGGGCAGCACGACGCTCGCCGGATGACGCGCGCGCTCGCCGCCGAGGCGCACGCTGATCACCTCGGCGCAGACGGATCGACCCCCGAACGGGAAGCACTCCAGCGTGGCTTCTGCCTCGAGGCAGTCGTCGTCGTCGGGCCGCGGCAGCAGGAGAATCGTCCGCGACGGATGGCGCTCGGCCAGACCGGCGAGCGTGCGCTGCGCCGCGTCCTCCCACTCCTGCGGCACCCACGCGAGGTGCGTCATCACGGACGTGCGCAGGTTCGACCCGTCCGTCGTCGCGTCGTCGCGCAGTGCGGCGAGCTCGCGCTCGATCTCGGCGACCGACGTCGCCGTCGCCTTCAGTGGCGCCGCCATGCCCGTCCGTCGCGCTGCATCAGTTCGTCGGCGCTCGGCGGTCCCCACGTGCCGGCCGCGTAGTTCGGGAACGCGGGGCGGTCGCGCTTCCAGGCCGCGACGATCGCATCGACCAGCGACCACTGCTCCTCGACCTCGTCGGTGCGCGTGAACAGTGTGGCGTCGCCGAGCATCGCGTCGAGGATCAGGCGCTCGTACGCCTCCGGAATTCCGGTGCGGAACGCGCCTCCGTAGAGGAAGTCCATGTTCACCGAGCGGATCGACATGCCCGCGCCGGGAACCTTCGCGCCGATCGAGAGCGAGACTCCCTCGTCCGGCTGGACGTGCACGACGAGCACGTTCGGCCGCAGCCCCTCGGTCGCGGCTTCCTCGAACGGCGGGTGCGGAGCCTGCTTGAACTGGATCGCGATCGTCGTCTCGCGCCGCGGGAGCCGCTTGCCCATCCGGACGTAGAACGGCGTGTCCGCCCAGCGCCAGTTGTCGACATACAGCTTCGCGGCGACATACGTCTCCGTCATCGAATCGGGCGCGACGCCCGGCTCCTCCCGGTATCCGGGCACCTCCTCGCCCTCGACGAAGCCGCGCCCGTACTGGCCGCGGACGACGGACTTCGGCCCGGGCGTGTGCAGCGAGCGGAGCACCTTCACCTTCTCGTTGCGCACCTGCTCCTGACTGAAGTCGATCGGCGGCTCCATCGCCGTCAGCGCGACGAGCTGGAGCAGGTGGTTCTGGAAGATGTCGCGAATCGCGCCGGCCTGCTCGTAGAAGGAGGCGCGGCCTTCGATCCCCATCGATTCCGCAACGGTGATCTGCACGTGGTCGATGAACTGCCGGTTCCAGATCGGCTCGAAGATGCCGTTCGCGAACCGCAGCGCCAGCATGTTCTGGACGGTTTCCTTGCCGAGGTAGTGGTCGATGCGGAAGATCTCCTCCTCCGCGAAGTGCTTCCGCAGCAGCTCGTTCAGCGCGCGCGCGGACTCGACGTCGCGGCCGAACGGCTTCTCGATCACCAGCCGTGTCCAGCCCTCGGAGGTGCGACGCTCCCCCAGCTCCTCCACGAGCGTCGCGATCGCGGTCGGAGGGACCGCGAAGTAGTAGATCCTGTTGCCCTGGGTGCCGCGCTGCTCGTCGAGCTCAGTCAGTACCTGCGCGAGCCGATCCTGGCCGTCGTCGTCCGCGAAGTCGGTCGCGACGTAGCGCATTCCTTCGGCGAGCGTCTCCCAGACCTCGTCGCGAAACGGATCGCGAGCGTGCTCCCGCACCGCCTCTTCCATGCGCGTGCGGAAGTCGTCGTCGCTCTCGTCGCTTCGCGCGACGCCGACAACCGCGAAGTGCTCGGGGAGCAGCCGCCGGTACGCGAGCGAGTAGAGCGCGGGAAAGAGCTTCCGCCGGGTCAGGTCGCCCGAGGCGCCGAAGATCACGAACGCGCACGGGTCCGGCGTCCGCCGGACGTGCAGGCCGGCGAGGAGCGGGTTCTCCTGCTGCTGGACCTGCGTCATCCGCTCTTCACCGCGTGCCCGCCGAACTCGTTGCGGAGGGCGGCCGTGATCTTGGCGGCGAACGACTCCTCCTGCCGCGACGCAAAGCGCGCGTAGAGCGCGGCGGTGATGACGGGGACGGGGACGTCCTCGGCGATCGCCTCGTGGATCGTCCACCGGCCCTCGCCGGAGTCCTCGACGTAACCGCGCAGGTCCGCGAGGTCGTTGCCGTGCTTCGAGAGCGCGTCGTGAAGCAGCTCCAGGAGCCACGATCGGACGACGGAGCCGTAGCGCCAGATCCCCGCGAGCTCCTGGAGGTCGAACTCGAACTCGGAGCGCTCGAGGACTTCGAACCCCTCCGCGTACGCCTGCATCAACCCGTACTCGATCCCGTTGTGGACCATCTTGGAGAAGTGACCCGCACCGCTGGGCCCGACGTGCGCGTACCCGTCCTCGGGCGCGAGCGCCGTGAAGACCGGCTCGAGCCGGCGCACGGGATCGTCGTCGCCGCCGACCATCAGGCAGTAGCCGTTCGCGTAGCCCCAGATGCCGCCGGACACCCCGGCGTCGACGAAGTGGATGCCGCGTTCTGACGCCTCGTGGTAGCGCCGCTGCGAGTCGCGGAAGTTCGAGTTGCCGCCGTCGACGATCGCATCGCCGGGATCCGCGAGCTCGAGCAGCGTCCGGAACGCGTTCTCGGTGATCTCGCCGGCGGGGATCATCAGCCAGAACGCGCGCGGAGCGTCGAGCTGGTCGCGCAGCTCCTTGAGCGTCGACGCGGTCGAGTCGACGCCCGGGTCGTACGTCTTCATGTCGTGCCCGCGCTCGGCGAGCCGCTTCGTCATGTTGCCGCCCATGCGGCCGAGCCCGATCATCCCCAGCTGCACTGCCCTTAGACCTCCTCGAGTCGAACGCGCGCGACGCGCCGGCCGCGCTCCTTCAGCGACTCGTAGTCTCCCTGGGCCTGCGCGCGTATCAGGCGCGCAAAGCCGAACTTCTCCCCGGGGATCGGCAACTCGTCACCAGGTTCGTCGACGACCTGCAGGCAGAGGACGGAGTTCGGGCCCCCCTTGTGCAGCTGTCCGGTCGAATGGAGGTAGCGCGGGCCGAGCCCGTGGGTGACGACGCAGCCCGTCTCCCGCGCCCGCACGATCAGAGGCTCGAGGTCCTGCTCGCGCGCCGGGTCGATGAACGCCTGGATCGCGACGTAGTCGCCCTCGTGCGCCTGCGCCAGCAGATCGTCGACCGACCCCTCGGGCTCGAGCGGCGCGTCGCTGCCGGCGAGAACCTCGGTCGTGCGGTCCTTCGCGGCCTGCACGTCCGGCTGGCCGAACGGGTTGATCTCGAGGATCGAGCCCGCGACCGCGACGGCGAACTCCCAGCGGAAAAACTCCTGCGCGAGCTCGTACGCGTCTGTCACGCGCACTTCGTGCGCCTGCCTGTCGCCGCCGCGAGGCGACTCGCCGGGGGCGGGTACGAGGCCGCGCTCCTCCTTCCCGGTCGACTCTGCGACGAGTTGCTCCGCCCAGAGGCCGAAGCCGTGCACGTCGTCGAACACGACCTTGTCGCGGCCCTCGCGCCACCCCTCGCCGAACGCGAGCCCGAGCTCGAGACCGGGGTTTCCATCGGCGAGGCGGCACGCGTCGCGCATCTCCGCGGCACGCTCGAGGAACCGGGTCAGGTCGATCCCCATCAGCGCCGCCGGGAGCATCCCGAAAACCGACAGCGCCGAGTAGCGGCCCCCGATCGTGGGCTCGCCGTGGAACACGCGCAGGAACTCCCGCTCGCGCGCGAACGCCTCGAGATTGGATCCCGGATCGGTGACCGCGGCGAACCGGCCGCCGCGCTCGAGGAAGTACGCGGTGTGCGAGCGCGTCTCGAGCGTCGTCCCCGACTTCGAGGCCGCGACGAACAGCGTCCGCTCCGGATCGATACGGGTTTCGAGCGCTCGGATCGCCGCCGGATGCGTCGTGTCCAGCACGTGGAACCCCTCGGCGCCGAATGCCCGCCGCAGCACCTCCGGGGCGAGCGAGGAGCCGCCCATCCCGAGCAGCACGATGTCGTCGATCGCGCCGGCGGAGACGATCTCGTCGGCGAAGCCGAGCAGGTCGTCGAGCTGCTCCCGCACGCGAACGGGCTCGTCGAGCCACCCGAGCCACTTCGCCTCGTCCCGCCCGGTCCAGACGGTCGGATCGCGGTCCCAGATCCGCTCGACGAGGTCGGTCGCGACCTTCGTCACGCCGCCGCGAGGACTTCGCGCTTCTCCGCGATCCCCTGCTTCAGCTCCACGAAGGAATCGGCGAACTTCTGCACGCCCTCGCGCTCCAGCGTCTCGGTGACGCCGTCGTAGTCCACGCCGATCGCGCGCAGCCGCTCGAGGACCGCACGCGCTTCTTCGAGTCCCTGCTCGAGCGTGTCCGCGACGACGCCGTGGTCCTGGAAGGCTTCGATCGTCTCCTCGGGCATCGTGTTGACGGTGTCGCGGCCGATCAGCTCCTCGACGTAGAGCACGTCGCGGTACTGGGGATTCTTCGTCGACGTCGACGCCCACAGACACCGCTGCGGCGTAGCGCCGCGCTCGGCGAGCTTCCGCCACCGCTCCGTCGCGAACACCTCCTTGGAGTGCTGGTACGCGAGCTTCGCATTCGCGATCGCGAGCTTGCCGCGCAGCGCGCGCGCCTCGTCGGTGCCGATCGCCTCCAGCCGCTTGTCGGCCTCGGTGTCGACGCGCGAGACGAAGAACGACGCGACGGAGTGGACCGTCGACGGATCGCCGCCCTGCCCGACGAGCCGCTCGAGGCCGTGGATGTACGCCTCGACGACTTCCTCGTAACGGGCGAGCGCGAAGATCAGCGTCACGTTGATGTTGCGCCCGGAGGCGATCGAGTCCTCGATCGCGCCCAGCCCCGGCTTCGTCGCCGGGATCTTCACGTAGAGGTTGGGCTCCGAGATCCACTCGTGCAGCCGTTTCACTTCCTCGCACGTCGCCTCTTCGTCGTACGCCAGATCGGGGTCGACCTCCCACGAGACGTACCCGTCGACGTGATCGCTCGAGTCCCAGGCGCGGCGGAGAAGCGCACACCCCTGCTTGATGTCCTCGGCGGAGAGCGTGAGGAAGATCTCCTTCGGGTCCTGTTCGCGCTCGAGCAGCGACTTGAGCTGCTCGTCGTACGCGGTTCCGGCGGAGAGCGCCTTCTGGAAGATCGTCGGGTTGGACGTGACTCCGACCACGGCGTCGCGCTCCATCATCCGCTCGAGCTTGCCGCTCTCGAGGATGTCGCGCGAGAGGTAGTCGAGCCAGACGCTCTGTCCGTGGTCAGCGAGCTGTTGCAGCGGTGTCTTCGACATTTCGTTTCTCCATTTCGTTGATCTTCTCGAGCCGGCGCACGTAGCGCTCGCCGCCGTCGAACACGGCGCGAAGGAAGGTCCGCACCAGATCGGCCGCGAGCTCCGCGCCGACGACCTCGGATCCGAGGCACAGCACATTCATGTCGTCGTGCTCCACTCCCTGGTGCGCCGAATAGACGTCGTGGCAGATGGCGGCGCGAATGCCGGGGATCTTCGAGGCCGCGACAGAGGCACCCACGCCGGAGCCGCAGACGAGCACTCCGCGCTCGGCGTCTCCAGACCGGACCGCATCACCGATCTCGCGAGCCTTGTCGGGATAGTCGATCTTCGGCTCGGGGGCGTCGGTTCCCAGGTCGACGACGTCGTGCCCTGCGCCCTGAACCGTCTCGAGGATCCGCTCGCGGAGCTTCACTCCCCGATGGTCGAAGGCGACCGCGACTCGCATCCTCCTACGTTACCCCGCAGTCGCTTCGTAGACTCCTCGCATGACCGGTCCTGAACTCTGGCACGAGCTCGGTCAGCAGCTCCGCGTCGACGCCGTTCGCGCCAGCGCCGAGGCGGGCTCGGGCCATCCCACGTCCTCGATGTCCGCGGCCGACCTGGCGGCCGTCCTGCTCGCCGAGCATTTCCGTTACGACATCCAGAACCCGAAGAGCCCGGCGAACGACCGGCTGATCTTCTCCAAGGGCCATGCCTCGCCGCTCGTCTACGGCCTCTTCCGCGCCGCCGGCGCGATCTCCGAGGAAGAGTTCATGACCTACCGCGAGCTCGGCTCGCGCCTTCAGGGACACCCGACGCCGGTGCTGCCGTGGGTCGACGTTGCGACCGGGTCGCTCGGGCAGGGACTTCCGATCGGCGTTGGGCTGGCGCTGGCCGGAAAGAAGCTCGACCGGCTCCCGTTCCGCGTGTGGGTGATCTGCGGCGACAGCGAGATGGCCGAGGGATCGATGTGGGAGGCGATCGAGCACGCCGCGTTCTACGAGCTGGACAACCTGACGGCGATCATCGACGTCAACCGCCTCGGGCAGCGCGGCGAGACGATGCACGGCTGGGACCTCGGCTACTACTCCGGGCGCCTGCGCTCGTGCGGCTGGAACGCGATCGAGATCGACGGCCACGACGTCGAGCAGATCGACGCCGCGTACCGCGAGGCGGAGTCGACCACCGGCCGGCCGACTGCGATCGTCGCGAAGACGCTCAAGGGCAAGGGCTACTCCAAGGTGGAGGATCAGGAGGGCTGGCACGGGAAGGCAGTCGCCGAGGAGGGTGTCGAGGAGCTCGGCGGCATCCGCAACATCCGCGTCGACGTCAAGCAGCCCGAGGCGGGCGAGCGACACCGCTTCGAGCCGGCCCCGACGGAGTGGCCGCGATACGAGCTCGGCTCGGTCGTCGCCACGCGAAAGGCGTACGGCGAAGCACTGGCGGCGCTGGGCGGCGAGCGCGGGGACGTCGTCGCACTCGACGGCGAGGTCTCGAACTCGACGTACGCAGAGATCTTTCGCGACGCGCACCCTGAGCGGTACTTCGAGATGTACATCGCGGAGCAGCAGATGGTCGCGGCGGCGGTCGGGATGCAGGTTCTGGGGTGGAAGCCGTTCGCGTCGACGTTCGCCGCGTTCATGACGCGTGCGTACGACTTCGTCCGCATGGCCGCTGTCTCGCGCGCGACCATCAAGCTCTGTGGCTCGCATGCCGGCGTCTCGATCGGCGAGGACGGGCCGTCGCAGATGGGGCTCGAGGACCTCGCCTCCTTCCGCGCCGTCAACGGCTCGACCGTTCTCTACCCCTGCGACGGCAACCAGACGGCGAAGCTCGTGCGCGCGATGGCGGATCTCGAGGGCATCTCGTTCATGCGCACCACTCGCGGCGCGACCTCGGTGATCTACGACGCGGACGAGGCGTTCCCGATCGGCGGCGCGAAGATCGTGCGCGACGGCGAAGACGTGACGCTGATCGGCGCCGGCATCACGCTGCACGAGGCGCTGAAGGCCGCGGATGCGCTGGGGGAGGACGGCGTCTCGGCGCGCGTGATCGATCTCTACTCCGTGAAGCCGATCGACGTGGAGACGCTGCGCGAGGCCGCCGATGCCACACAGCGGCGGATCGTGGTCGCCGAGGACCACTGGGCCGAGGGCGGGATCGGCGAGGCCGTGCTCTCCGCGCTTGCCGGCGAGGAGCTGAGCTTCGTACATCTCGCCGTGCGCGAGCTGCCGGGCTCGGGGAAGCCCGAGGAGCTGCTCGCGGCCGCGGGGATCGATGCCGACCACATCGCACAAGCCGCGCGGCAGCTCGTTCAGGCCGAGGCCGTCGCGCGGTAGAGCGCGTCGAGGCGCGCCCGCGCCTCGCGGTGCTGCATCGTCCGTTCAGGGCGTGGCTCGAAGCGCTCTCCGAGCGGCGCGGGGTGATCCTCGAGGCCGAGCGCGACCACGGCCGCGCCTCGTGCCGACGCCTCGGCCACGGCCGACAGCGTCACCGGCTTCCCGAACACGTCCGCAAGGAGCTGGGCCCAACCGGGCCGCGAGACGAGCGCGGCGCCGGTGCCGACCAACTCCTGGACCTGGTCAACATCGTTTTCAAGCTTGGTCTGACTAGACCGGTCAGACCGATCTGACTCGACCAACTCGAGGATCGCGGCGAGCCGGTACCCGATGCCTTCGAAGATCGCCTGCGCAATGTCTGCCGCGTTCGTGGCATGTGTGAGCCCGGAAACCACACCACGCGCACCAGCGTGCCAGCCCGGTGACCTCTCTCCGCCGAGGTGTGGCAGGAACGTGACGTCCCCCGGCGGCCTGTCCAGAGCGTCGCCCACGGGACGGCCGATCAGTCGCGAAAGCCAGTCGAGCAGGTTGCCGCCGTCCGAAAGCGCACCGCCCTGTACGTACCTCCGCCGATCGAGCCGGTACAGGAAGAGCCCCGGCTGCGAGCGCGCCTCGGCGCGGACGACGCGCAGGGCGCTGCTGGTCCCGATCGTCACGGCGGCACAAGCACCGGTGCAGCCGGCGCCGATGTTCGCCGCGGCGCCGTCGCCGAGCCAGACGCCGTCGTCGCAGATCGGCGGCAACACCGCCTCGTCGAGCTCGAGCGCGTCGAGCAGCTGCCGGTCCCATTGCAGCGTGTGCACGTCCAGCAACCCGGTCCCCGATGCCAGCGACAGGCTCGTCGCAAGCTCACCGTCCACGCGAAGCCTCAGGTAGTCCGCAAGCGAAGCCACGCGGGAGAAGCGCGCGCGTACCCGCGCGAGCCGGCGCAGTTTGGCCGGCCAGAACGACGCGTGCAGAGGCGCGCCCGTTCTGGCGTGAACGTCGGCGCCGTCGAGCTCGGCTGCCAACGCCGCGGCATCGGGCGCGGCGCGCGGATCCAGCCAAGTCGATACCGGTGTCTGGGCTCGGCCACGCTCGTCCAACAGCACAAGCGAGTGCCACAGCGACGACCACGCCACGGCGTCCACGGGCCCGGCGGTAGCGAGCGCACTCTCGGCGAACGACACGATCGGCTCGAGCGGGAGCTCACCGTTCGCGTCGGCGCGATACGCCAGGCGTGCGAGCGGCGGCCCGATCGGCTTCGCACCGTCGTCGAAGAGCTGTGCGCGGGCCGACGACGTGCCGATGTCGACCGCGAGCACGCGAGTCACGCCCCGGACATTAGAGCTCGAGCGCTTACGCCTCTACTCTTGAATCCATGGCGGTCGTCATCGCATCGAGTCTCCGGAAGGAGATCGCGGGGAACCTCCTCTTCGACGGGGTTTCCTTCAAGGTCGAGCGCCGCGACCGCGTCGCGCTCGCCGGGCCGAACGGCGCGGGCAAGACGACGCTCCTGCGCATGCTCGCCGGGGAGACCGAGGTGCACGGCGGCGAGCTCGCGTTCCAGAAAGGCACCCGGATCGCGCTGCACGACCAGCGCCCGCCACTCCAGCGCGGCCTCTCGCTGCGCGAGTACGTGCTCTCGGGCGCGTCGGATCTCGTCGCGGCCGAAGCGCAGTTGCGCGAGCTCGAGCAGCGGATGGCGACCGACCACGGCCCCGAGGTGCTGCGACGGTACGCGGAGGCGCAGGCACGGCTCGAGCACGCCGGCGGCTACGCGTGGCGGGAGCACGTCTCCTCCGTCGTGCGCGGTCTCGGCTTCGCCGAGGGCGACCTCGACCGGCCGCTCGACACCTTTTCGGGCGGGGAGCTCACACGAGCCTCGCTCGCGCGCGCACTCGGCGGCGATCCAGAGCTCTTGCTCCTCGACGAGCCGACGAACCACCTCGACGTCGCATCGCTCGAGTGGCTGGAGAACGAGCTCCAGTCCCTCGACGCCGCGATCGTCCTCGTCGCGCACGACCGCTGGTTCCTCGAGGCGACGACGACGGCCGTGCTCGAGCTCGAGGCCGGCCGCTCGACGTACTTCGCCGGGCCCTGGCACAACTGGCGGCTCGAGCACGCGTCGCGGCTCCACTCCGCGCAGAAGGAGTCCGCGCGGATCAGCGAGGACATCGCCCGGCTCGAACGCTTCGTCGAACGCTTCCGCTACAAGAAGAGCCTCGCCAAGCGCGCGCAGGCGAAGCTGACGCAGATCGGGCGACTCGAGAAGGAGCGCGCGAAGCAGACGGACGAGGTCGCACTGCTGACGCGACGCTCGCGCCGCCTCGGCTTCGAATTCTTCAACCCGCCGCGCAGCGGTCGCACCGTCGTGGAGGCGGAGAGGCTCGAGCTGCGAATCGGCGAGCGCGTGCTGCTTCGTGACGCGACGTTCGCCGTCGAGCGTGCTGAGCACGTCGCCCTCGTCGGCCCGAACGGCGCCGGCAAGACCACGCTGCTCGAGACGCTGCTGGGCCGACGAGCGGCGGACGGCGGCAGCGTCCGCCTCGGTCACGGCGTCGAGCTCGCGTATTTCTCGCAACAGGAGATCGAGCTCGACGAGCGGCTCACCGTCCTCGAGTCGACCCAGAAGGCGACCGGCCTGCAACGGCCGCAAGCACAGCAGCTGCTGGGGCGCTTCCTCTTCAGCGGCTGGAACGAGCACGAGAAGTCGATCGCGGTCCTCTCGGGCGGCGAACGCCGCCGACTCGCTCTCGCCCACGTGGTCGCCTCCGGCGCGAACTTCCTCGTGCTCGACGAACCGACGAACCATCTCGATCTCGAATCGCGCGAGGCGCTCGAAGCCGCGCTCGAAGCCTTCCCAGGGACGTTGCTGCTGGTGTCGCACGACCGAGCGCTCGTCGACGCCGTCGCGCACCGCACGCTCGTGCTCGAGGAGCTGACGCTGAACAGCTACGACGGCGGCTGGGCCGAGTTTGCGCGGCGCAAGGAAGAAGCCGCAGCGGCCGCGGCGGCGATAGCCGCGGCCGAGCCCGTCAAGCGCAAGGCGCCGAAGCCGCGGCCGGAGCGCGCCCCGGCGAAGCGTCCATCCGAGCTGGACCGGCTGGAGGCGGAGATCACGGAGCGAGAAACGCTCGTCGCGGACCTCGAGCGACAGTTGGCGGAGGACTGGGCGAACGTCGAGACCCTGCAGGCGCATCGCCGCGCCCGCGACGAGCTCCAGTCGCTGCTCGAACGCTGGGAGACGGCGTTCGAGAAGCAGCAGGCTTAAGGGCTCACGAAGCCGCCGCGGCCGCGCGTTTGTCGAGCGCGTCGCGGAGCCAAGGCGCGAGCTCGCCGAGGAACGACGGGTCGACCGCGTGCGGCAACGGGTACTCGCGGTAGAGAACGTCGGCGCCCGCGGCCTCGAACAGGTCCCGCGCGCGCCGTCCCCACTCGACGCCGATTACCTGGTCGTACGTCCCGTGCCCGATCGCGATCGGCGGCAGGGGCGGCGTCAGGTCGAGCTGCCATCCCTCCACCTCCGGTACGAACCCGGAGAGCGCGACCAGCGCCGCAGGTCGGGGCCGGCCCGGGCCGAGGCCGAGCGCGTACGTCATCATCGCGCCCTGCGAGAAACCGCCCAGCACCGTCCGCTCCGGTGGGAAGCCGAGCCCGTCCAGCCATTCGGCGACGCGTTCGTAGGTGGAGAGGAACGTCGTGCGCTCCGGTCGCCCGAGTTGGTAGAGCGCGTACCAGTGCGCGCCGCCCGGCGGCAACGACAGCGGGCCGCGTGGCGTAATTCCGAGCAGGCGCCGCTCGGGATCGAGCACGTCGAGCAGGGGGAACAGGTCTTGCTCGTCGGCGCCGCGGCCGTGGAAGAGCACGAGCAGCCCCTCCGGCTCGCCGCGCGCCGGCCGCGTGAGAGCGCTGAGCGTCACGAGCGAACGACGGCGCGCGGGTTCGGCAGCGGCGTCAACAGCGGCTCGACGCGCTCGCGGAGATGCTCGAACGCCGGCGGCAGCGAGAGCCGCTCGCCGAGCGACTCCAGCGGCTCGTCGGTGGTGAATCCAGGCCCGAGGGTCGCGATCTCGAACAGGACCCCGCTCGGCTCGCGGAAGTA
>WNGA01027784.1_pt1 | contig 12309 bp, 7 predicted proteins | sample 5400061 | NCBI WGS metagenome assembly WNGA01 (sample SAMN13153366, study PRJNA577476) | soil metagenome | isolation source: 100 cm soil or saprolite under grassland replicate 2 | place: USA:California | collected 2016-06-15
CCGCAAGTACGGTCGATCGTTTCCGACTCTCACGTTTCTCGGCGACGGGTCGAATGATTCCGATTACCTGGACTTCATCGTTGAGAAGGGTTTCGAGCAACCGGTAGTCGAGGCGTTTCTCGCTCACTGCGAGGAGCGCCTTGCCCAGGGAGCAATCCTGAGGCTCAACGAGATCCCCGCGGCGTCACCGAATTTACCTTTCCTCGAGAAACTGGCGAACGGCCATCTGTGGAGCGAGTATTCACTGCCTTGCGCGACCGTGCGTTTCCCCGAGACGTGGGAGCTGTATCTGAATACGCTGCGACCGCGTTTCCGGACAAAGATTCGGTCGGTGTTGCGGAACCTGGAAGGGCGTCCGGACGTGGCTTTCGGGTTCTGCAACAACGAATCGCAGTTGGAGCGCCTTCTGCCCGCACTATTCGAGGTCCACACGCGACGATGGAATCACGACGGTCAGCCGGGAGTGTTCGGATGGGACCGCAAGCGACAGTTCTATTCGGATCTTTCGCGTCGTCTGGTGACTCGCGGTTCCCTTCGATTGAGCTGGCTCGAATGGAATGGCCGGATCCTCGCATGCCAGTACGGGTTCGTTCACGGCGAAACGTATCTCCACCTGCAGGAAGGATACGAGCCGGCTTCCGAACATTGGAACATCGGTGTTGGCCTGCGTGCCTGGACCATCCGTGAATTCTTGCGGCAGGGTATTCGCGAGTACGATTTTCTTGGCGGCATCGGGCGTCACAAAACCGATTGGGGCGCCGAGGTCAAGGAGAGCAGACACATCGTTGCAGCGGCACCCACGTATGCCAATCTGCTTTTCTGTCGCGGGCCGGAGTGGACAAGACACGCGAAAGAAACGGTCAAGAAGGTGGTTCCGGAGAAGGTTCTGGCTGCGCGCCGCGCACGGCTGGAACGACGTAAAACGCCCGGTGCACAGCGTCCCGTCGCACGCGAATACCTCCGCCGGGCGGCCGCCCGCTGCTATTTCCACCTCGGCCTGCCAGCGGCAGCGCAGCGCGTTCGCGAGCGATATCAACTCTCGGTGACGCCCAACGGAAGATTCCCGCACGTTTCATGGGCGAAGCGAAGCGAGCCGACCGGCCGCATCTTCTGCTATCACCGGGTCAACGACGAGCGCGACCCGTTTTTTCCGGCAATGACCGCCGACTTCTTCGAACGACAGATCCGATTCGTCGCGCGCCGATTCAAGGTGGTCAGTCTGAGCGGGCTCATCGCACATCTCGAGAGCGGCAGCCCGGAAACCGCCATTGCGATCACCTTCGATGACGGATACCGCGATAACTACGAGAACGCGTTTCCCATCCTCCAGCGCTACGACGTGCCGGCGACGATCTTTCTCACGACGGGCAGCCTCGATCGCAACGAGCCGCTCTGGTTCGAGCAACTCGCTGCCGCGCTCAAGACCACCACGCACGAGTACGTAGATGTCGAGATGAATCTCCCGCGGCGGTTCTGGCTGCGCACTGTCGAAGAACGTCTCATAGCCAACCGCGAGCTGTTCGCACTGTTGCGGCAAATGCCGGATGCCGTGCGCCAGAACCAGCTGCAGAGCATCCTTCGGGCCTTGACCGTTCCTGATGCTGGTCAGCGGAAAGACTCGATGTTGACGTGGGATCAGGTCCGTTACATGAAGCAGCGCAATATCGATTTTGGCGGGCATACCGTGACTCACCCGTACCTTTCCAAATTGACGACCGAACAGGTTGAGTGGGAGGTGTCCGAGTGCAAACGGCGGATAGAGACGGAATTGCAGGCGCCCGTGGCGTATTTCGCCTACCCGAACGGTCGTGGGGAAGATTTCGCGCCATCGAACAAGGACATGGTGCGGGCGGCTGGATATCGCGCTGCGGTGACGACGCTTTGGGGATTGAACTACCAGTCCACGGATCGTCTGGAGCTGCGACGTAGCGGCCCCTGGGAGGAAGACGAAGCGCTGTTTGTGTCGAAGATGGACTGGTACGAGCTGGTGAACGGGTAATTACCATGTTCAGTGCACGCGCCCGCGCTAAATGTCTGCGTCTCTACGACAAGTACTACGCCGGGCGAAAATTCCACGACGCTCTCTACCGGGATGTGATCCGGCGGTACCTCGGTCGGCGGCCCCGGCTGCTGGACGCGGGATGCGGCCGATATCTGAAGTTCTGCCGTGAATTCGCCGCTGAGGCCGATGTCTTCGGCGTCGACCTGGAACACACGTTCGACACGGACAACCAGCGTCCGCCGTTTGCGATTCGCGGCGACATTTCCGCGCTGCCGTTCCCACCCGCGTCGTTCGATATGGTGATCTCACGAAGCGTCGTGGAACATCTCGAGGATCCGCCGCGCGTCTTCTGCGAGTTCTTTCGTGTGCTGCGGCCGGGCGGCCGCGTCGTCATCATCACCCCGAACAAGTACGATTATGTGTCGGTGATCGCTGCGGTGACACCGTACTGGCTCCATCGGTACCTGGTCAGCCGGATCTTTCAGGTTCCCGAGGACGATGTCTTTCCGACGCTTTACCGGGCGAACACCGTTTCCGCGCTGCGGAAGGCCATGTCCGGAGCGGGTCTCGTCGAGAGGGAGATGGACACCATCAACCACTACCCGGCGTACCTGATGTTCTCTCCCGTGCTGTTCCGGCTTGGTGTGCTGTACGAGTGGCTCACTTCAGCCAGAATGCTTCGCTCGCTGCGCGCGTCGATCCTCTGTGTGTTCGAGAAGCCGGCTGTCGCGCAACCGCACGCGGTGAGGTCGCACGGCATGAGTGGCGAAGCTGTCAAGGTGTCCTGATGCCGCTGCGCGCGCTCGTCCTCATCGTCTTCTTCGTGGCGAGCCTGCCGGTCTGCTTTGTCCGGCCGTTTTACGGAATCATTCTGTGGACCATCGTGGCGTTTCTGAATCCACAGTCGTACACGTGGACGGCCTTCGAGGCGTTCCCGTGGGCTGCGGCTGTGGCGATTCCCACCATAGCGGGCATGGTGTTGTTCGATCACAAATTCCAGCGGCTTGTCTCGCGAGAGTCCTGGTTGTTGTTCGCCCTGTGGCTCTGGTTCACGATCACGACGGTGATCAGCACGAACACCGCGGAATTCATTCACCACGAGGCCGAGACCTGGGACAAGTGGCGGTTCGTCTCGAAGATCATGCTGATGACCGCGTGCACCATCCCGATCGTCAGCTCTTTCGAAAGGCTGCGCTATCTCGTGCTGACGATTGCAGGATGCTTCGGCTTTTATGTCCTGAAATCATTTCCATTCGTCATCCTCACCGGCGGCGCGTTTCGGCTGTACGGGCCGGAACATTCAATGATCGGCGACAACAACGATTTCGGCCTCGCGTTGAACATGACGCTGCCGTTGTATTTCTTCCTGGCGCACACCGAACCCAAGCGCTGGGTGCGGCGATTCTTCGCCTTCATGTGCGTGATCACGATCCCGGCAATTTTCTTCACCTATTCCCGCGGCGCGCTGGTCAGCCTGGCGGCTCTTCTCTTTGCCATGTTCCTTCAGTCGCGCCGCCGGGTCCTGCTTCTGCCGGTGATGGCGCTGGGACTGGTGATCGCCCTGTTTCTCGCGCCAGACTCCTGGAGGGACCGCATGAATCCTCGCGGCGATGTTCTGGATACATCGGCGCGTTCACGGCTGAATGCGTGGGTGTTCGCCAGCGGTCTCGCGGCGGATTACCCGATCACCGGCGGTGGCTTTGCGACGTTCACTGAGGAGCTCTACAAAGAATACTGGCCGGCGGAAATCGGGAACATCTACGGCCCGCACAGCGTGTATTTCCAGGTTCTGGCGGAGCACGGCTACGTCGGCCTCGGCTGGTACCTCCTGCTGGTGTCCTCGTGCTTCGCCACGACCAGGCGTTTGCGGAAGGCCGCGCGTGCTCGCGGCGACACTGACGTGGCGCATTATGCGCAGATGTTTCAATTCAGTCTCTTGGGCTTCCTGACGTCCGGCCTGTTTTTGGGCCGCGCATATTTCGACTATTACTTCACGCTCGTGGCCTGTGTGGTCGTTCTCGACCAGGCGGCCAAGGATCGCTGGGCGGTGAAAGCGCGAATGGACGTGCCGCAGCCGGCCGCTCCCATCCCGGTGCGTTCCCGTCGCCCCGCGATAGTGGCTACGGCTTCGCCGCGCTCCTGATGAAAATATCCGTCTGCCAAACGCCGTTGTGAGTCACCGTGCGCTGGTAGTTTGCGAGAGGCGAATAATCCCAGGCGGAATCGGCGTTATCGACAACGATCCATCCGCCCGGCCGCACTTTTGTCGCGGCCGCGCGGATACACCCATTGCGATCCGCTCCGTCGATGAGCACAAAATCGAAAAAGTTGTCTGGAAAGCTGGAGATTTGCGCCGCGTAAGCCATGACATCGGCCATCCGAAGATCGGTGTTTCGTGCGCCGGCCTCCGCGAGCATCGATCTCACCCGCGCGTACCATGCGGCGTCGTGCTCGACGCTGACGACCTCGGCGACGTGCGCGGCCAACCAGAGCGTGCTCTTGCCGCTGCCCCATTCGAAGGCGCGCATATCCGGCGCAACAAAGCGCTTGATTGCACGCAGGGCCTCTTTGGTGAGCCAGGGTTCTGACGGATGAAGCAGTTGGTACTCGATGACGCGAATGCGGTTCACAAAATATCGCGGGTCTGCGATCGCCGTTTTGAGATGAGCGATCAATCGCGACGGCGCGAACATGTAAATGTTGAGAGGCGTACCGACACCGTACGGCCGGCGAAAGAACTCCGATACGCGGCTGCGCAGGCTTTTCATCGCTCGGTCGATGATATGATCCGAATTCCAGCTCTAGCGTAAGCAATCGCTGCATCAGGCATGTTTCGAAGGCTTTTCAATTCGCGATCCTTCCTGCGCATCACGGAAGTTCTCGACCGACGCAGCGAAAACCGGATGACCGAGTTCGGTATGCTCGCGCAGGCGTTCGAATTTGCGAAGATCAACGGTGTTCGCGGTGACTATTTCGAGTTTGGCGTGTGGCGAGGCAAGACGTTCCGTTGGGCACACCTGATGAAACACCGGTACGGTCTCAACGAGCTCAAGCTGTGGGCATTCGATTCCTTCGACGGTCTGCCCCGGGTGTCGGACGAGCGGGATAACATCTGGAAAGAGGGGCAGTTCGCCTGTTCGGTCGAGGAGTTCCGGCAGATCGTTGCTGCGTCAGGGGTCGGCACAGAGGAATATGAGATTGTCGCCGGCTTCTACTCCGACAGTCTCGATGAGACCGCGCACGCGCGCGTTGGTCAGCGTCAGGCGGCCATAGTGTATATCGACTGCGATTTGTACGAATCGACGTCCGACGCGCTCAAGTTCGTCTCGAGACACGTGGCACACGGCGCGGTGCTCTGTTTCGACGACTACTACAACTACAAAGCGGCGCGCGATCAGGGCGAAGCAAAAGCGCTTGCCGAGTTCTGCGGCGACAATCCACGACTCGACGTCATTCCGTACTTCAACTATTCGCCACTGGGCGCTTCGTTCATCGTGCGGCACCGGGAGTGATCCGTGTTCGAGTTCTTCCGCTACGACAAGCGTCTGCGCCGTCAGCCGCCGACTACTGCTCCTGAACTGCCGCCGCGCCCGGCGATCGCGCGCAAATCCTTTCTCTTTTGGGGCGAGCACTGCGTGGAATGCGCGGCGCCGGCCTGCTACTCCACGTGTTCCCTGTATCAGCCGCGCGCCGACGGGCGCTGCAGGCGATTCGAATACGGCATTTTCGAAAACGCGCACGTGAACGGACGATCGGCGGCCGAACTGGTGTTCAAGCAGTGGGCACAGTTGGGGACGCGCGGCAATGTCCGATTGGAGCGAGTGGACCGCATTGCGCGGCGCGAGAAATGGATCCGCCGGCTGGTGCCGGTCGTCGACAAACTTGGGGCGTTGATGTGGCAAGTCACGCGCGACCACCGCTTTCGCGAGTCCACACAGCGTCTGCTCGAGCGCTATTGCCGCTCGCTGCATGAGCGGGCCACAAAATCCGACCGGCCGGACTGCTTTCTATTCGAGGTTTACAACCCTGCGCCTGACACCGTGCGGTTTCAAAACCGACGTTTCAGACATGGCTCGAAGCCGCGCACGGCTACTCACGCCACGAGCTCGATTACGAGCTCTTCCGAAACATCGTCGAGAGCGAGCCGTTTGATGTGAGCCTGACGCCGGAGGCGGACGCCGCCGCGCAGATTGTCGTGCTGACGGCCGATTTCGTGCAGTTCGAGCGCGAGCCCGCGACGAGCGCCGCCCAGGGACGACCGGCAATCAAGTGTGTCGTCTGGGATCTCGACAACACTCTGTGGGACGGCATTCTCCTGGAGAACGAGAACGTCCAGCTCCGATCCGGCGTTCTCGACACGATTCGCGATCTCGACTCGCGCGGCATCCTGCACAGCGTGGCGAGCAAGAACTCGCATCCGCATGCGTGGTCCGCGATCGAACGCCTGGGATTGGCCGAGTATCTCCTGTACCCGCAAATCAGCTGGATGCCGAAGAGTGAAGGGATTCGGAAGATCGCCGAACAGCTCAATATCGGTCTCGATACGTTTGCGTTCGTCGATGACAACGCATTCGAGCTCGATCAGGTGGGGCAGAGCTTGCCGCAGGTCACGTGCATTCACGTCGATCAGCTGGCCGGCGTCCTCCGCGACAAACGCTTTGCCGGCAGCTCCACCGCCGATGCAAAGGGCCGGAGGCTGCTGTACACGCAAGCCATCGTGCGCGATCAGGCGCTGCAGGAGTTCGGAACGGATTATCTGAAGTTTCTCGCGCACTCGCAGATCGTTCTCGAGCTCAGCGAGTATTCCGACGACTTCTTCGATCGAGTGAACGAGCTCGTACAGCGCACGAACCAGTTGAACTTCTCGGGGCGAAAGTACAAGCCGCACGAGGTGGCGACCCTGTTGAGCGACGCGTCGACCTCCAAGTTCGTCCTGCGCTGCTCTGACCGTTATGGGTCATACGGGACGATTGGCTTCGGGATCGTCTCGCGTCAGGGGACCACCATTCAAGTTCAGGATTTCATGCTGTCGTGCCGGGTACAGGGCAAGTTCATCGAGCAGGCGTTCTTTCGACACTTGATGGACCATGAGCAGTCGGAAACCACGAAGCTGTGGCTCAACTTCCGGCGCACTGACCGAAATACGCCGGCGCTCAACGTGCTCACCACACTCGGGTTCACTGACGATCCGGCAGGCGGGATGTCACTCGACGTGCACCCGGATTCGCTGGCGTGTGACTTCATCGATACGCGGTGCGTCAGCTGCACTGCAGGGTAGAAAACCGTCCACCCTGCAGTGTCGCGTTGACTGACGTCGTTTCATTTCAAACCATCACGGCACGATCCGCACATTTCTGGGTGCGGCCGGCGTGGTGCCCCCTGTCGCGGTCCCAGCGGCATACTGATAGGCGCCAGCGTCCGGCGGCGAGGTGCGCGGCGATCGCGTGATGTCGTTGGCGGGAGCGCTCGTCGCCGTACCGAACCCGCGGGCGGGGCTGCTCGGGCCAAGACGAAGATTGAACAGTCCGGGATCGGCCCAATCGTTGACATTCGCACGGCTAAACTGCGGGTTGCTGTAGGTGTTGCCCCTGAAGTTGGGGAAGTTTCCGCCGGTCTGCGCCGCACTGAAGCCATACTCGGTGGACGCACCGCCCAAGACGCGCACGCGCAGGAGGGGATCGCTTCCGCTGTCGCGGTAGAAGACGTTGTTGCGAATCGTCCAGGCTTGCAGCCAGTCTTCGACCACGCCGATATCGCCCGCTTCGCCCGCCACGGTCTCGAACGCGTACCCCGCCCGCACGTACACGATGTTGTTTTGAAACACGTTTCCCGTGCCGAGGTCGCAGCGCATGTGCGCGTTCGGGCATGGAACCGGATTCGCAGCCCCCGTCTGATCCTGGTTGTGGGCGAGCTGAATGGCGGCGGCCAGGCTCGGGACCGAAGTCGTCCCGTTCCCGTCGCGATCGTACTGGCCGATCCAGATGGTGTTGTTCGTGAAGAGGTTGTTCGTCTGGTCGTACGGGCAGATCGGACGCTCGGCGCTGTACGTGCAGTCGCCATCGTACACGTTGAACTTGATGGCGCTCTGATTGTTGTTGAAGATCAGGTTGTTGCGCACGATCGAGTCGTGCATGCCCATGATCAGCGACAGCGCGCTGTTGCCGTTCGAGTGAATGATGTTTTCTTCGATGATGAGATTCGTGGCCCGTCCGTTGTGCTGAATGCCCATCATCTCGGCGCCATAGCTGATGTTTCGGCGAATCGTGAGATTCAGGGTGCCGTTGTTGGCGCTGCTGTAGGTGGAGCCGAAGTAGTAGTTGTGCTCGGTCTTGCTGTGATGCGTGACCGTGTACTCAATCGTCGTGTTGGCGATGTTGTCGACGCCGACGGCATTCCACCAGAAATTCTGCGTCTCGAGATTGCGAAAAATGACGTTCGACGTGCTGGCGATATTGAAACCGACGCCGTAGCCTGGCGATTGGGCCTCCAGGGAGAATCCGTCGACGACGGCCCAACTCGCGGTCCGTGGCGAGATCCCGCTATTCCCGTCAACGACAAAGTGCACCACTTCGCCAGGGTACGTCATGTAGATGATCGGATGTCCCGCGGTGCCGCTGCCCGCCATCGACGTCGAAGTCAGGCAGGGATTCGTGTACGTGCCCGCGCGATAGATCACGAGGTCGCCGGGCGTAAGCGACGAGTACGGTCCCGTGCCGAAACAGTCGCTTGGCGTCGTGCCGCGAATCTGCTTGAACGGGTGCGTCGGGTCATTCGCGACACCGGTGCTGTTATCGCCGGTCGTCGCGATGTAATACACGTTGTTGATGGCCGTGTAGCCGCGGCGCGCGCTCAGGAAGGTTTTGAGCTGGCTGTTGCTGAGCGACCCGCCCGATCCATACGCGGCAATGACGCTGGCCGTGGTATTCAGCGTCGCGGAGGTATCATCCGCATCGGGTCGATCACCGAGTCCTTCGCCACCGTTGGTTTGCGCGCTGTAGCGGCCGCTGGAGCGCACACCCACGCCGTAGCCGTCGCAGTCTTCGTCGATGAACCAGGCAGTCGTGCACCCGACGCTCAGGTACGTCACGGTTGGCTGACCTGACGTCGCCGAAGCGGTCGTCACGGTGGCAGGCACTGACTGACCGGAGCTGTTGCCGGCGCTATCGTACGCGCTCACCGCATAGGTGTACGTCGAAGAGGCCGTAACGGCGTTGTCCCCGTAGCTCGTGACACTCGACGTCGCGATTGGCAGCTCGTTACGGTAGATGCGGTAGCCGGCGGGGCTGACGCCCGTTGGGGAAGCTGTCCACGACAGGTTGACCTGCGTTGACGATACTGCTGTAGCAGACAGACCCGTGGGGGTGTTGGGACCGACCACGACAGGAGCGCCAGCAGGATTGTAGCGAAACAAGGCCCACACTGGATGGTCCCACGTGCCGCCCTGGAAGACGAACACGTCCTGGGCTGGGTCGTAGGTCACGTTCTGCCGGGCAGGGTTCGCTCCGCGGCTGAGTGGCGCCGCGAGCTGCGTCCACGAATTTGTTTGAGGGTTGTAAATCAGCGTCGTCTGCTCGACGAGCGCGAGGAAAACGTCATGCGTTGAATCGTAGGCAAACTCCGCCCCGCTGGCCCCCATCGGCGCGTCTGCCAGGGCCGCCCATCGATTCTGACTGACCGAGTATGCCCAGAGCTTTGTGCTCGGAGGGCTCGTGATGTAGTAACCGCCGCCGTACGCCAGCACCAGGTTGCGCCGGGTATCGTAGGCGATGCCGGCGCCCGAAATGTAAACGTTCGCAGCGCTCGCATCCTGATTGAGCTGTGACCACTGGTTCGTACCCGGATCGAACAGCCACGTGCGAGTGCCGTTCGGATAGAGCGACACAAAGTACGCGAGCTTCCGCGTTCCGGCGTCGTACACCATGCCCGAGTAGTTGCTCACGTCGCTCGGAGGATGCGCGACGACGGCACCGTCGGCCACTTTGGTCCACGAGCTCGTCGCCAGGCTGAATTTCCACGTATCGTTTGGGTGACCGGTCGGCGCGCTCTGGTTTGCTCCATTTACCAAAAAAATGGCATTCGAGTTCGGGTCCAGCGCGAATCCGCCAAGCGGGTGCCGATCGACGGGCGTCGGGTCCGTGGTGTTCGCCGGCAGCGGATTCGTGCGATTGGTGTCTCCCACTTGCTGCACAATCCAGTTGTTCAACTTGAGCACGCTTGCCGTGTTGGACGTTGGATCGTACGCGATCACCCCGTTGGCGTAGATCGACAGACTCCTCACAGGGTCGTACCACCGTTCGAACGAAATCGTACGCTGCGAAACGGGATCGTAGCCGCCAACGATGTTATAGGTCATCGGCGTCAGCGAGCCTCCATTCGGCGCTCCCGCATACGCAGGAGTGACGTTCTGCCATACGTTGGTCGGCAACGTGGCAATCGAGCCGTCGCTCGCAGCAAACGTGTGTAAGACGAGATCCCGGGCCATGAACAACGGATAGGTATAAACGCCCCGGGTTACGGAAATAATTGCGACCAGAATCGTAGCAATACCAACTGCTGCCCGAATACGCGTCATTCTCTGCTCCATCCTAGCTCGACCGTCATGCGAAAAGAATGCCCGGCGAGCTGAGGCTACTAAGTCCAAACGAACCAAGCAGTTACGGAAATTTTATCTGCGCTCGGTTCGCCGGATTATCACGGGATTGTGATCGTAGCGTTGATATCTCACGGGAGGGAGGCCGTGTTCCAAAGCCGCCTCTGTCCTGGGATCGACCCCACAGAAACGACATTGGAGGTTACAGCTTTGTACTTGTTGACGCGCGGCGAGGCAAGTCAAAAAAAGCGCCGACGCTCGCCGGAAGGAGGCATCCAGACGACGTGTAGTGTGGGTCGAACGACCTCACCGGCGATGTGTCAGAACCAATAACAGCGATTCAAGCCCTGAACGGATTTTCGCAAGCCGGCTGTCAAGAAGGCCAACGCTGCCACCGGCGTTTCGGCGGTCTCCAACGTGTCAATCTCTCCCGCCAAATCGCCGAAGGTTGAGACCCGATAGAGATCCGAGCGATCGCTCAAGTACGCCATCAGGCGCTGCAGCCGATTGATCGTCACGCGATCCGGCTTGATTTCGTCGTAGGTGGCGTCCTTCGCCTTCACGGCGCTGAAGCTGTGAAACACGATCACGAAATGTTTCTGACCGAGCTCCACGCCTCGCTCGAGCATCATGCGCAGTTCGGCGAAGCTCAATGCGCACGGGTCGGCGTGTTTCAGTCCGCCGTAGCCCTCCGGCAAGGGTGTTCGCGCCACCGTGACGGGAATTTCCCACACCCCTTCGACACGGCAAACGTGATTCGGCTTTAGCTTGCCGTCAGGAAAGGACCACTCGGAGTAACACGGATTGAAGCTCGTGTCGAGCACAAGTCCCGCTCTCCGCAGGCATCGCAGCGTGACTTCGTTCGCCGCAAAGCAACCGGCGCGAAATGCCACCGGGCGTCTCCCGACGAACCGTTCGTAGAACGCCGCGGCCTGCCCGATGAAATCCATCTGCCGCTCTTCGTCGAAGTTGCTCAGCAGATCGTTCTTCGGCGGCGGCAGGTACTGCTGCTGCAGTGCGCGGGCTCGCAACGATTCGGCGTAAAAACGGTAGGTTGGATGAATGTGAAGCTGAACATCCTGATTGTGCTCGACCAGGAACTCGAACACGCGCTTCACGTCGTCCTCTCCGTTGACCAGGGTCATGAGCGTCTCAACGAAGTACGTCGCGCGAAACCCATATTCCGAGAGCGTATGGGTGATGAATCCGATACCGTAATCGTGGTTTCCAACACGACAGAAGATGTGCTTGTCAGCCTTCAGCGGTCGCCGATCCGGATTAGACCAGGCCCCTCCAATGGACGACTCCGTATCGACGGTGAAGTAAACATTCATCATAGATAGATAGCCACAGAATTCGGCGCTCTAATTCCGTCGGCAGTTTATATTGAGCCTATTTTTTCAGCCAGCGCTTGACCAAGTCCTTGAGCTTCACGCGGTTCAGCATCGCGCCAACGTTCTCCGAAAAGCGGTCGGTTCCATAGTGCAGCCAAACAGCGAGATAATTCGAAAGCGTGGGACGGAAATAGTAGATATCCGCGGCGAGCACTTGTCCAGTGGAGAAGATCTGTTTCGTTTGTGAATAACCGTCGCCCCAGTAATAAAGCGGAAAGCGGCCTTCAGCATAGAGTGCGCGAAGGGCGAGATATTGCAAGACCGTTCCGGGCGAATGCTGAGCGTAGGCGGGATCGTAACCAAGATAGTCGTAGACAAGAAAC
>WNGA01012581.1_pt1 | contig 12306 bp, 7 predicted proteins | sample 5400061 | NCBI WGS metagenome assembly WNGA01 (sample SAMN13153366, study PRJNA577476) | soil metagenome | isolation source: 100 cm soil or saprolite under grassland replicate 2 | place: USA:California | collected 2016-06-15
CTCCTCGCCAGTCAGTTTCTTGCCCTCTTTGCGAAGGTTATAGGTCTTTGTGTCTTCTTCGTAAAGCTCTGAGGCCGCGGGGTCGAGCGCAATAGCGACATCCAAGCCGCGCCCAGCTTTGAAGCCAGCTTTCTCAATGGCGGCGAGAATGACCTCAATTGCTTCGTTATTGGCTTTCAACGCAGGAGCGTAGCCGCCTTCATCGCCAACGAGTGTCGCGTATCCTTTTTCCTTCAACACGGATTTCAAGGCGTGATAGACCTCTGCACCCCAGCGCACACCTTCTGTAAACGTAGGCGCGCCGAACGGCATGACCATGAATTCCTGCATATCAGTGGATTGCCAGGCAGTATGTGCACCACCGTTCAAGATGTTCATCATGGGAACAGGCAAAACGTGCGCATATACGCCGCCCAGATAACGATAGAGTGGCAAGCCCAATGAATTTGCCGCTGCTTTTGCGACGGCGAGGCTTACACCTAGAATTGCATTTGCGCCGAGTTTGGATTTATTTGGCGTTCCGTCGAGCGAGAGAAGCTCCGCATCGATGGCTTTTTGTTCGGCTGCATCCCAGCCAAATAATGCGTCTGCGATCACGCCATTGACGTTGGCAACCGCTTTCGATACACCCTTGCCAAGATAGCGTTTCTTATCGCCATCCCGTAATTCAAGGGCTTCATGCACACCTGTCGAGGCGCCAGAAGGAACAGCCGCTCGTCCCCACGAGCCATCAGCCAACGCGACTTCCACTTCGACCGTGGGATTGCCGCGCGAATCAAGGATTTCCAGTGCAGAGATGCTTTCGATGATAGTGTCCATTTTGTTCTCCGAGAGTTATTATCAGTGCTTCACAAGCCCCGTGTTTGTGGACTGAAGATTTTTTATAAGTATAACTCACTTTCATTGACCTGCCTCTCAATGGATTCGCAGAGGTGCCAAAAGGCTTCAAAAGGTAGGAATTAAGTACTGCGTGCGGGTTTTGGGGAACTTTTATATATCGAAGTTCATCTGTCTTTCAGGTTAACAACGAAATGGAGGTTTCGATGAACACCAAAAAATTTTTACAATTATTTGTTCTGCTCTCGGTGTTGCTTGCATCGTTTGCATCCACCAGCTCCGCCTTTGCCGCACCAGCACTTATGGGGCAGTGCGGCACCAGCGTGACCGTGGTCAGTGGCGATACCTTGCGAAAGATCGCTGATCGCTGTGGAACCAGTGTTGCGGCTCTGCGGTTGGCGAATCCCGAGATTGGCTGGGGTAACTTGATCTACCCCAATCAGGTTTTGCTTCTTCCAGGTGCTATTCTATATGGCGATAACGGTTACGATACCTATATTGTGGCTCGGGGTGATACGTTGAAATCACTGGCAGGTCGCTTTGGGACATCGGTTGATACCCTGCTTTCACTGAACAAAAGCATTAGTAATGTCAACTTGATATACGAAGCTCCGCCAACAAACCCGCCTCCTGCGAATGGACAGCTCTACTATGCACAAAGCGGTGACACGCTGCGTAAGATCGCTGCAAGGTTCAATACCAGCGTGGACGCGATCCTTAAGGTCAATCCACAGATCACGAACCCGAATCTGATCTATGTTGGACAGGCGATCGCAATCCCAGCCGGTGTCTCGACTTATGCAGTCCAGAGGAGCGATACGCTTCGAATTATCGCCAACAAATTTGGAACGACGGTTGAAAGTCTACTGGCATTCAACCCGAACATCAAAAACCCCAACTTGATCTATGTTGGACAAGTAATCAGAGTTCGGTAAGCACTTGCAAGGTTAAATCAAAAAGAAGGATGTGCTTCAAAAGCATATCCTTCTTTTGTGTTTTATAGTCTCTATTAAGTTAGACAAGATGGAGGGCACAACATTTTCTCTTGGCGTTATTGTGGAGTATGAACCTATGGAATGTGGTTTTCGATAATCAATTGCGGTTGGTTTGCTCGCGGGTCTCATCAAAGAAATGGACTGGCTAAATCATATGCTTGATAAACAAATGGATCACCCCTACTTTTTCTGTAAAGCCTCCGCCAACCCCGAGACTTGTTCCGCACCAATTGGAACAGTGATGCTTGCGCCGTTGAAGTCATGCCCAATTGGCTCAAAGCGACCTTCCAATATACCAGCCAGGAATATCTCTGCCACTGCTGAGAACGACAAATCATTTTCTGGTCGGGCGAACCCGTGCCCTTCATCGGGATACAGCACGTATGTTACTGGAATATTCTTTGCTTGCATCGCTTGCACAATTTGATCCGACTCTGCCTGTTTTACACGCGGATCATTCGCACCCTGACCGATCAACAATGGCTTGCAAATTCGATCCGCATACGTCAGCGGTGAACGAGATTTGAGGAATGCGCGTCCCTCTTCAGTTCGATGATCGCCCATACGCGAAACCAACATTTCCAACATGGGCGTCCAATACGGTGGGATAGTTTCAAGCAATGTGATCATATTCGATGGTCCTACAATATCCACGCCACAGGCAAAGACGTCCGGTGTGAAAGTCAACCCGGCGAGTGTGGCATAACCACCAAAACTGCCACCCATAATGGCAATGGAATTTCGCTCGGCAATTCCTTCTTTCACCGCCCATTCCACTGCGTCGAGCAGGTCGTTGTGCATTGCCGCGCCCCATTCCTTGTTGCCCGCATTGGTAAATGCCTTGCCAAACCCGGTGGAGGCGCGGAAGTTCACGCTCAACACGGCATAGCCACGGTTTGCTAACCATTGGTGATAGGGATTGAAATCCCAGACGTCGCGTCCCCAAGGTCCACCATGGACGAACAAGACCATTGGCAGAGGCTGGGTTGGGCGCCCCATTCCATTAATATCATGGTTAGGGGGCAGCGTGAGATAGCTGACCAGAGTGAGTCCGTCGCGCGATTTGATGATCACCGATTGCATACTGGCAAGTGGTTTGCCTTCCAAATCCTTTCGGATTGAAAATAGAAAGGTCGCCTTGCGTGCGGTTCGGTCATAACGATAGTAACGCAGGGGACCATTATCTATTGAATATCCGACCATCCAATATTGATCGTCCAGCGTGCGGCTGAATAGGTCGATCTCGCCGCGCTCCACGGTCGCGAGAAAATCAAGATCGGCTTGGATGGCTGAATCTAAAATCTGCCAATGCCTGCGTTCGTATGTGAACGAAACCGCTTGCACACGCCGTTCTGTAGGGTGGATGATCACTCCCGAAAGATCGGCACGTGGGTCTTCTGCCAACAGTTTGAATTCACTGGTCTGTGTGTCATATTGCGTCAAAGCAGAAGTGTTTCGCTCGCGACTGTCGGCGAGATACATATATCGCCCCGAAGCTTCAAAGCCAAAGACCTGCGTGGTTAACATATCTTCCATGGGAACATGTGCGAATAATTCCCAAGTATTGTCTTCTTTGCGTGTCATAATGTCCATGCCGCCATCGGGAGTCATACGCGAGCCCATACGAACGCGATATCTGTCATCCAGTGTGTACGCGAGGAAGCCTTCATCATTTTGGATCAGCAGAGTCCGCTTGCCTGTCTTCAAATCAAGGATGTGTAAATCATGCACTCGTTCATTACGGTCATTCAGGGCAATGACCACTTTATCCGGTGTATGCGGGCTGAGCGATTCGATCCGAGCATTGACCTTTTCGATGGGTGTGTAATCGGTCACTTCATCCGTTTCAAGGTTTACGCCATAGATGCGCCAATTCTCATCACCACCCTTATCTTGAATATAGAGAATATGTTTGCTGGTGTATGCCCATCGGTAAAAGCGAATGCCGCGATTGGAGTCGTTGGTCACCGGCTTGGCAGCCTCAGGATCGCCAACCGGTCCAACCCAGACATTGAGCACGCCGTTGACCGGGGCGAGATAACTCAACTGCTTTCCATCCGGGCTGATGCGCGCCTGGGTCTTATCAGGGTTACCAAATAAAAGTTTTCGCGGGATCAAAGGGATTTCACTAGTTGGCATGAATCTCTCCTTTAGAATGTCTATTCTCCATTTTACAGACATTCACCATAAAAAGGAACCCTGCAGATATTTATCTGCAGGGTTCCTTCGTGTTATTCAAACCATCAGTGCTTGCTCAGGGGCTTAGCGGCTGAACAAAGAGCTTACCTTTACTTCTTCGGATGCTTAATCTTCACTATCTTTTTACCAGGCTTCGCTTTGGCTACTTTCTTTTTTGGCGTCGTTGTTTTCTTCTGCGGACGATGCCTTAATGCCGCGTGCGCCGCCTCTTTCACAAACTCTGTTCCATCGCTATCGAAAATTTCAACGAACATTTCAAAGGCATCTTCGATGGACATGGACAAGGGCCCACCAAAGGACTGATTAACACGCAACGCTTTGCTTTGGGGGCCATTTTCGTCTACCAGCTTGCCTTGCTCTATCGCTTTCAACATAGCTTGGATTTGAATATCGGCTTGAAGGCCTTTATCAAGGCCATTTGATTTATGACCAGGTCTCGATTAATTCAATCGTGCATGGATATGGCGATGATTGGCCTGGATGATCAATTACCAAAAACTTGCACAAGAGCTGCGACAAGTGCATCATCATGTTTGCGAATAGTTTCGTCAAGTTCAATATGAATGAATGCGCCTTCCTTCGTAACTGAGCCTTGCACGTTCGTTTTTGCACACAAATCTTGTAAATTGCTCTCAATGCCAATGCATAAACCAGCGCTAATTCCCTGCTCAGACAGTGCAACCTTTATTTTTTGGGCAATAGCCACTTCCGTGGGGAGGGGTTTCTCTCCAAGGCCAAATACTACCTGAGGATAACCCTCATGCTTGCTGGTATGAAACCCGTGAATTTGCAGGATGATCACATCGCTCGACGCGGTTTGTATTTCCTGAGATAAGGCGATATGAACAGACTGAAAGATACTCTCTGTGGCATGTGCGACATCCGCTGATCCATCACGATTTGCATTTCGATGCGCGCCAGCAATCAAAAGGGCGCGAGCATCCAGCGCACGATAAATATCAAGCGCAACCGAGGGTGTCCTCTTGTCGTAGAGGGGATGAGGTGCTTCGATAATGATGTTGCTCGTAGAATCCAGGCGGAAGGCATAGAGTCCCCAGCCCTTTTGGATGGGTCTTTGCTCTCGCAGGAGATAACTCACTGCATAGTCATCGCCGCGATCTACATAATAATTCAGTGTGTAATTATTTTCGATAGCAAGATCAATAGCGCCCGCCAGTTGATCCTGGCTCATCATCAAGACTAATTTGGCAAAGTTGGCTTGTTCTTGGGATGTAGGTATCACATAGCCCTCACTCTTCGCAAGTGGCATGTTGTTTTCTAAAATGCTAATCTGGTTCCGAAAACTTCCCTTGATCGTGTCAAGAACTGGCCAGGCAGTAGGGGTGAGGCTGAGGTAAGAAGTTGGAGGCGGCGGAGAGGCCGGATTTTGATGAGGTGTGCAACCTACAAGTGACAGCATCATGATTACCGATAATATGAGAAAAGTATATGCAATTGGCATGTGCGCCTTCGTATTTTATGATTCATATGGTTCTATTAAAGCTGCTGTTGAGGTGAAGAAAATGGGTTGAAGCTGATCTAACAACCTACTTTCTTTGATCAGCATAAGGCGCAGTAAGCCATGGTTCAGCACCGGGCAGAATTTGTTGTGTGAATGTCAATTCTCCCGAGCCAGTCAGCAGGGCATAATTATAGAGTGGGCTGAATTGCAGTTGGGGGTTGGCCCATTCAATGATACGAATGTCGTCGAAATCAGCATTGATTGTTCCTTCATCGGGAGGTGTTAATCTCAAATACACCTCCAATGCCACCGCGTTTTTCGGTACTCGTGCATCGAAACGGAAAGCTTGCCAAGTGCCATCTGATCGAACTTCAATCGGCACTACCGTTTTCAAGAAGGAGGGTCCAAAGCTTGCTTCATACCAGCTCAACTGGACAAGAGCCGTGCCTCCTTGATCTATTCGTATCATTCCTGTAATGCTTAAGTCAGTGAATGGATCTACTAAAACTCGATGAAGATTCGTTGTCACAGCATCACTGATGCCATCGGAGCCTCTTGTCAAGCGGATGCCCGTTGCACCCTCATATGCGTAGTCCTGTCCGAACTGGACACTGCCCAGAATCGGCTCCCAGAGTGGTGCCCCATGTGAAGCGGCCTCCACTTCATCATTTTCAAATCCACCGATCCATAGCAGGTCGCGGCCCAGCAGCAATTTACCTGCTCCTTTGAAATCTGAAATCCATTGTGCCTGGGGGATGGGAATTATCATGCCAGGTTCCATACCGCCGTCTATAGTTTGGGCGTAACTGTTTTGAATGGCACGCCCACTCAAGTCGAGCTCCACTGCCCCGCTCTCCATGATGAAAGGACCGGGCTCGCGACCCGCCGCGCCGCGAACAACGTAATCTGCTAATTCATCCGTCACCCCATGAGGCAGATAACCGTCAATGATCAACGGTTCAACATACGCTCTCACAATTTTCCCTTCCCGCAAATAGACAGCAAGCATGTAGGATTCAAAGGATGGCCATACAATCTGGTCGAACAGGAAGTTGCCCATGCTCCAGGCGATCAATGATGAATCTTTCCACGAAAACCCACTCACAACATGTGTATGATGATTGATCAGCAGCGTGGCGCCCGCTTGTCTCGCAACTTCGGTGAGATAAGTGATTTTGTTGATTGGACTGCGATTGTACTCCTCGCCGCCATGGATCATCACAACAACCATATCTGCCTGTTGTTTTGCCTTGATGATCGCGGAACGCAAGGGGCCTTCTGAGCAGAACGCCGCGCCACCTTTCTTGAGTACATCTGATGCTACGTATGGCACATCATCTTTTGTAACCGAGCTGGAGGGGATTCTGACAGTTGTGCATCCAATAAAGGCAATTGTCTGCCCTTTCGATGAGATAATAGCCGGCGTCCAGGCATTGGCTTCATTTATCCCCGCACCGAAATGGAGCATACCTGCTCGATCTAGGGTTAAAAGGGAATTGTTTAATCCCGCTTCCAACATATCGTAGTTGTGATTGTTTCCCATATCGACGATATCTACGCCAGATTGCTTCAGCGCCATCACACTCTTAGGGCTACTCGCATATACATAATCAGCAGTGGAATGGAAGGCGACTGGTCGTGAATCTCTCTTGGAAAAGTATGCCTGATCGCTTAGCGTGGTTTCCAGATTCACGACTGTAAAATCGGCATTTTCTATAAGAGGCTTAGCTGGTGCCAACAATTTCATATGATCATCCACAGTTGGCTCAATAGGCAACAAGCCATCTGTAGTGTCGCCATCTTCATTAGGATCGAAAAAACGTCGGCCAAACATGGTGTCTCCACCGAATTGGATGACGAGTGTTTTGCCATCGTCAGGAGTAAGACGAAACAGTACTGGGGTTTCCGGAGCGGCTGCACGCGTACGAGAGATAAAGCCCTCGCTTTTGACTGTAATCCATTCAGGCATGCCTCCGCTTGGAAGATCAAACCAGCCATCATGGTTGCTTGTTGTATGGTTGGTTTGAGAATTCACCCGCGCGCCTTCTATTGGGTTGCCATCCATATCAACCACACGCCCGGTAAAGTTGTATTTTGGAGGCAATGGCGTGGGAATGACTGTTGCAGTAGGCATAGATTGTTCAGTTAAGGTTGAACAGCCTGACAGAAGGAGAGATAATATGAGGAGCCGTGAGAGCACCAAACGAATCATTGTAGGAATATTCCAATGATGATCAAGTGTGTTAATGCAATCCGTTTCTTTATTCATTCTACTTGTTCGGATCGATCAAAGGGTCAGCGAGCCAGTACTCCGCCCCGGGCAGAATATCTTGAGCAAACGTTAGATCTCCAGAGCCAGTAAGCAAGGCATAATTATAGAGAGGGCTAAACTGCGCTTGCGGGTTGGCCCATTCAATGATACGAATATTATCGAAATCGGCTGTAACTGTCCCTTTGTCAGGAGGCTTCAACCTGAGATACAAACCTAATGCCACAGCTTTGCTTGGTACCTGCACATCAAGACGGAAAGGTTGCCAACTACCGTAAGATTGAACCTCGATTGGTTGGACATCTTTTAAGAAGGATGGCCCGGAGGTTGCTGAATACCAGCTCAATTGGACTTGAGTAGCAACTCCTTGACTCAGGCGTACCATACCTGTAATGCTTAGATTTGAATAGCGATCAACCCAAACCCGATGTAGATTGGTCGTTACGGCATCATTGACGTCGTTAACATCTCTGGTCAAACGAATGCCTGTCTCTCCTTCATACGCGTAGTCGCGTCCAATTCGGATACTGCCCGATTCCAGATCCCAAAGAGGAGCTCCGTGTAAGGCAGAATCTATTTCATCATTTTCAAATCCGCCAACCCAGAGCAGGTCACGGCCCAGCGATAATTCACCCGTTCCTTTGAAATCCGAAATCCATTGCGATTGCGGAATTGCAATAATTTCCCCAGATGCAGATCCGCCGTCCATTGACTGGATATTTGTTTTTTGAAGGGCGCGACCATCAAGATCTATTTCCATCGCACCGCTTTCCATAATAAACGCACCTAGCATTTGGCCTGCCGCGTCCCGAACAACGTAATCTGCGAGTTCATCGGTCACACCGTGAGGCACAAAATCGTCGAGCATCAATGGTTCGATATATGCTCTGACGACTTTTCCCTCTCGCAAATAAACAGCCAATATATAAGATTTAAGGGCTGGCCATATCGTTTGATCTGAGAGAAAACTACCCATCGTCCATGCAATCAATGATTGATCTCTTAATGAAAATCCGCCGATTACGTGTGGTTGATGATTGATGATTAGAGTGGCACCTGCTTGCCTAGCAATTTCGGTCAGATAGGTTATCTTGTTGGTTGGGGTTGGATCGTATTCCGTGCCGCCATGAATCATGACGATAACAATATCTGCTTGTTGCTTTGCCTTGATGATCTCCGAACGTAAGCGCGACTCGGCGCAGTAGGCGGCACCACCTTTCCTCAGCACATCCGAAGCTACATAAGGTATATCATTTCTTATCGGGGTTTTAAGGGGAATTCTGAGAGTGGTACATCCAAGAAAGGCGATTGTTTGCCCCCTTGCTGAGATCATCACGGGAGCCCATGCATTTGCTTCGTTTGTCCCTGCGCCGAAATGAAGCATTCCTGCTTGATCAAGAATAGAAAGAGAATTATTCAATCCCATTTCTAGCATATCGTAAGTGTGATTATTTCCTATATCAACGATATCTACGCCTGATTGCTTTAATGCGGTCGCACTGTTTGGATGACTTGCATAAACATAAGCTGTAGTAGGATGGAAAATGGCTGGTCTGGGCATAGCTTTAGGAAAGAAGGCTGGATTGTTCAATGTTGTTTCCAAGTTCACTACGGTAAACTCAGCATTTTCCAAAAGTGGCTTCACTGGAACCAATAACCTCATATGATCATCAACAGTAGGTTCAAGAGGCAGTAACCCGTCAGCCGTGTAGTCATCTTCGTTGGGATCAAAAAAACGGCGACCGAACATCGTATCACCAGCGAAGTGAATAACAATTGTCTTGCCATCATCGGGAGTCAGACGAAAGAGTACCGGAATTCCAGGCGCGGCTGCCCGTGTACGAGAGATAAAGCCGGGGCTGGTTGCCTTGATCCATTGTGGAAGTCCCACCGAAGGGAGGCGAAACCAGCCATCTTTGTCACTGGTTGCGGTATTTTTTGATGATTCAAGAGTCGCCCCAGGTATAGGTTGACCGTCCATACCAACGACGCGCCCAACTAAATCCTGACTCACTGCTTGTGGTTGCTGCTGTGAGTCAGGTCTTGGTAGCAGATTGAAGAATGGCTGACGGGATGCAACAGGGCTAGGCGTTTGGCTCTGTCCAGTCAAAGGCGAACAGCCAGACAAGAAAACTGCCAGGATGAGCAAGGAGGGCAGCACTGAAGGAGTCCTCATCATATAAAGACCCAACTTTGTCTTCAAGTGAGGAATAGCCATTCGAGATGAGTCTGGTTTAACATCAATACTGCACCTTGCATCACTAGCCAAACACCAGCGGTTGCTAAGGAGGTCGTAACCACAGTTGAATAGGTTCCCTCGCGGGCAAAGTCATTCGCAATCAGCGAAGCGATAGTGGGCATGATAATGACGAATCCAGACCAGGGGACAAATCTACCATGTGTAAGATTAATAATCGCGATTTCCAATAGCCAGGAAATCACCACCCCGGAAAGAATCATCATGCCTAATTTTGTTCTCCCAAATGCAAGTACATAGCGCGATGTAAGAAGTTGCACGAAGATAAAAGTGAGGATGCTGGCAACGATCACAAAAATCAAATCCAAGGGACGAGCCGCAAATAAAGCCAGATAGGCAGCCGTTACAAATCCGCCTGAACGCATTTGAAGTTTCGAATAAGCCAAAAGGTCAAGAAATACGCTGACAATAATGCCGATTGGTAAGAGCTGTATAGGATAGGTATAAGTGTAGGGCTGAGTGCGAAGCAGCGGGGATGAGGTACGCAGGAAAAGATTTGGTAAAAGTTCTTCAATTGCTGATAAAGGAAAGATAATCAACGCTACGATGGAAACGCCCAGCAGAATTGAGACTGTTGTATTCCTAGCTCCTTGGCGCCCCATATCATGCGCGATCACGCCGGGCAAAACGAATCCGATACCATAGAGAATGGTCAGGTCAACATTGATCGTTCCAAATAGTCGAATGACAGTTAACCATAGCACCTGAAAGACCAGACCAACCAGAATTTCAATTTCGAATAATTTTCGTCCATTGAGCATAAAACGCTTTTGGAGGATTTTATAGACAATCTGGTAAGTGATGTAAGCAATCGCCAGCGTGACAATAATATGAAGGGGCTGGCCCACAAAAAGCGCGAGATACCCACAAATAATCACGCCACCAAGCGTTAGTCCGGTCCGTTTATAAATAATGGTGGAAACCACAATTCCAAGAATAATCGTCAGTCTTGCCAGCTCGTTACTAATGGAGTAGTCATACATTTTATTAACTCCGGTGTGCCAAGTGCCCAATCATTCTTTCTTTTGTCTGCTCCATGCGCGGACGGTAGTGCTTCCACGCTTCACCTTCCTGGACATGAACTGGTGCATCTGGGCGATGATGGAAATACTCTAGTAACAACTCGGCCTGAGGTGTATGGATGTTGACCAGGCCGATCAATACACCCTGTTCGCCTTTGATCAAGTCTGCGATTTTGTCGAAGATCTGGTCCAGCGTCGGATTTACACTGAAGCCCATATTAATGATTCGGATGGGTGAAACGCCCAGCTTAAGCATGTGCTCTGTGACCTGCGATTCATACGCACCAAAGGTGATCCAGTAATCGAAATCCAGATCATTCGCAGCGATATTTGCAAACCGCATGGCGCGGTCTGCGCGATCGTAGCGGTTATTGAGGATGCCAATACGGGTAGCATTTTGATCGTAGTAAGGTCGCAGGGCGTCTACACCAATAATGGTGCTCTCACGGTCATTGACTGCAAATAAAGGAATCCAGAGGATTTCCTTTTTCTTCCAAATCGTTCGTTGGATGTTGACTACGCCTACATCGGGCCGGGCGTTCCACATACCGCGCATCGCCGTCGAACGTGGAATCCCCAAAATATCCGCGATTGCCAATCCGATGGAAATGTTCTCCTTGAAGGAGAGATAATTGAATCTCGCGAGATCTTGTTCTGTGACCCAGCCCGGATCGGCATAGACAAGACGGCTCCCACGCGCTTCGGCATTTTTCGCCAGCCTTTCCCTCAAGTGCGGACGGTCTTCTGCCGTAATCAGAATTCCCTCATGGGGGATCATGAGCGATAGAGTATCTGCAATCTCTTCCAGCGACTCGCCCATCACATCCTGATGATCTTCTCTAACATTCGTAATCACATTGATATTCCCTTTTACCAGCAATTCCTGCGAAGCAATCTGGTTAGCTGGGAAAAGCGCCATGGTTTCAAAAACAATGGCTTCTGTGTCTTTTTCCAGATATCCTTTTGCAATATTGAATAACTCCATAATCGTGGGCGAGCTGCGACGTTGGATGGGAATCTCTTCTCCATTTGGCAAAATAACCATGGCTGCGCTACCGGTCGTTTTGGCAAGCGTCTGGATTCCAGCCTCCCGTAATACTCCTGCAATGAGACGGGTCACGGTAGATTTTCCCCGAATCCCATTAACATAGATTCGGATCTTCAACTTATTAAGTCGTCGTTCGTAATCCCTTCGTTCGATCCACCACGAAATGGTCACGCCGAGAAGAGTAAGAGCCAGTACAAGAATTCCATACATCAGGGAA
>WNGA01022385.1_pt1 | contig 12305 bp, 12 predicted proteins | sample 5400061 | NCBI WGS metagenome assembly WNGA01 (sample SAMN13153366, study PRJNA577476) | soil metagenome | isolation source: 100 cm soil or saprolite under grassland replicate 2 | place: USA:California | collected 2016-06-15
TCGTAAACCATGTCGATGTACTTTATCTCCTCCTTATCATGTTCGTTATGAACTAAAAAATTTATTATATTTCTAACGCGCCAAAGGTGTCTTCTCAGTATTATTGTTTGTCTGGATAATGCGTCAATCTCATCAAATATTACCTCTGATGGTCGGGCGAATGATCTCCGTTGATACTCATTTACAGATAATTCCACGGCTGTCAAGAGTTGCTCGTATATGCCAATTATTTCAGCTAATATGTTATAGTATAATGCGTCTATCTGCGCTTCCTTAATCTTTTTATTTTTTACTTTTAATAGCCTTTCCACTATCTCTTTGAGGTTAATTTCGGAAGTGTGAGCTGTTATTAGCCAGTGTCTACTAAGGAACATATAGATACCTTCGGTTTCGAGTGTTTTAGGATCTTTATTTTTCATGTCTAAAACTACTGTAAATGTATGATTGTCCAAAATACGGATTTCTGGTTTCTTTGATTTGTTAAAAAATGTCTCCAAAGCTTCAGGATCTAGAGCAAATTTATTAGCTAATTCTGTCATTTCTTCATGATTCGGGTCTGCCAAGTCTACCCATATATTATAGCCATTTCCAAGATCGTTAAGTGAACCGTCACTTTTCACTTCATGTTCGTTGTACGATATGATAGTTTTCAAAATACTTATTTGTTAACCCTGTGATAATGTAGACAATAAGGTATAAAATGAGTGTAGCTGTAAGTTTTGTCAACTAAATTTGGGGCTAGTTGAAGAATTGATACCTGATTGACCAAAGATCTCTTTGTAAGCATTTTCTATAATTTTAAAATATTCAGTAGTTTGCATCGTCTCTTTGCCTGTCGCTTTGTTTGACGTCACATTAACTAGATTAAAGTTAGGCGTGTCATTCGGAACAAAACTCCATTCCCAAAACGCTAAACCCCATATCCCAATTTCCTTGAATTTTCCAACTATCTTGTTCGCTTGAGCTTGATTTATGTCACTCAATGTTTCATCTATTGTCCAAATCAATTTGCCCTCTTCATTATAAGTTGCAACTCGCTTTACGTTGTTCCATTCTCCAATGTATAAAGGAACACCAGACATTTTGCTTGTATTTTCGAAAAGCTCTAGTTTGTCACTCTGATATCCATCAGATGGTATTCCGTATAAAGAAAATTTGAAGATTACATTCTCTTTATTTTGAGGAGTCATCTTAGCCAGATTTTCAGCGTTTACATTAATAGGACTCTTAAGATCTATTGGAATATTCATGCTATAAATGATAGTCTTGTTCGTAAGTCTTCTTAATTCATCTGTCATGAATGAATTGTACTTGCCTATCTTTAACCACTGATTTGGATTATGAACCTGAGGTTCACTCAAAATTTCATATCCAAGTGTGCTTGGATGTTTATCAACAATACTAACTATCCTCTTTAAGAAGTTTAATTGAAGTGTCCAACCATCAGTTCCATTTATGCTTTTGATTGATCTGTCCCACCACTTTGTCCACCACACCTGTGCAGCGGTTGACTTTGCTGTTCCTCCGCCATCCTGTGGATAGAGGGTGGTATCAGTAAAAAGATATGATGGGAAGCCAGTACCACGACTAGGATTCAACCACGATGATGTGTGGAACTGATGATTGTCATAGATAAGTTTCAATCCGTATTTGTCTGCTGTATTTGCTACGTCTTCAATTTCCTTAAGGAAGGCACTTGAATTTCTTACATATGATTCCCAATAGAATCTGTATCGAACATGATCAATAATATTCGCCTTTGAAAGTTCCTTGAAACTGGTATCATAGTAATTATCAGGGACGGGAAACTTGAAGTCTCTTGATTGTGGCATACTCGTGTAGTATCCTCTCATATTGACACCAAGATGAGCATTATTGCTGTCTTGCGTGGTTTCGTTATTCATATTTTTGAGTGATTGGTTTGTAGTAGGAACTTGTTGAGCGTATATGGGATTTCCGTATTGATTATTTAAAATGTACAAACTCGTGATAACTGCGAAACAAAGAACAGTAAATGTTAGTATATACTTGTTCAGATTAGAGTCATACCTCCTAATTATCCAGATCATAGATTTATCTGAATGACAAGTATTTGGAACATTCTGAAGATGATTCTTACTTATTGATCCTTAAGTGACACTAGTTGACAGTGATACACCTTCCTTTCATAGTAGAATGTTAGAAAATATCTTTAGTAATTTATTAATCTGAGTGCAGATCTAGCAATAATTTTTCTGGTGGGTATCTTGGGGTCATCGTGGTCTGTCTGCTTCTGTTAATGCCAATCCAATGCCTGCTACGTATCAATGTGTCTTTCGCACTTATAGGACGTGTGGAGCGACCATTTTAGCCTGACAACTTTGACATCTGAACTAATTGGCCCAGCAAAAAATAAAAGTTTCAGTAGAGTTTCAATTTCATTTAATTTCTGTGTCATTTGGAAATAGTTATGTGGTGAATATACTCATAAACCCTTTTTTAATGTCCTCATATTAGTTAGTGGGCGAAGAAGACAATTGCAAATATTCGACGCCCTGATTATCTGGATAGTAACAATAATAATCTCTACCATAGCAACCAAATTGCTTGGTCCAACACGAATACGAATTAAGACCTTAAATAAGAGTAATTATTCTATCGTTTATAATTAATAGAGTATTTTATTATGCAGTTCTTACATTGTATTATATCGAAAATAGTAACGACCCCACAACAAGGCACAATTGTAGTAATAGGTGAAGTGGCATTGATTTTTTATGCTGTTTTCTTACATATTCTTTGTTTTCTAAATTATTCAAAGTTTTATTCATGTTATATATGGTAAGCACCGATACAAGGCTTACTAGTAAAGGATTTACCCAGCCAGCATTTGAAATGTAGTAAACAATCCACGAAATGATACTCATCGTTCCTGCCAAGATCATTGCCATCTTAACGGTGTTTTCAGCCCCTATCACAATCGGAATTGTTTTACGGCCCGCTGCTCTATCTCCAACGACATCCGCAACATCATTAAAGGGGGAAGTAATGAACACCATAATGGCGAGTAAGAGTGACGAATAAAGAATATTCGTTACTAGGGTACTAGAGTTTAAACTCATACGGACATTTGCATTCCAGTAAGAAGTTGACCCTAGGCTAATACACAGCATCATAGCTCCTGCAATAGAAAGTGTCTTTACGAGAAATCTATCCTTAAACGCAATTTTTGGAACAGAATATAAGATGCCTATGCATGCAAGTGACAAAGATATGGCTAAGGTGAAAATATTAAAAGTAACCAGCGATAATGCCATTCCTAGACAATTAGTTCCTATTATGAAGATCCATGCTTGTAGTTTTGATACTTCTCCTTTCGGAATTGGTCGATTCTTTCCATTTGTTCTATCAAGGTCAGCATCAACCAAATCGTTAAAAACATACATGCCTACAATTATGAAAAATGAGCCGAGTGGTAGGGTAACTACCCGTAATAAAGTCTCAGTAAGTCCTGTCAGTGAATATGTGCTAGTAAAAAAAGTGCCTGGTATGCAAAATAAGCCAGCCAAAGTCGCCATAGCATAGATGATCCCCCATCTCTTACGACAATTCAGCAAAACAAATTGCGATGTTACAAAAGTCCTGATACTTTCCACGACATCTACCTTTTCGCTCTTTTGACCTACATAATCCTCAATAACTTGGGCCATAAAGGTGAGCGATAAAAAATCCCTTTTATTGTCTCTGGCGCGAAATTTGGCTGATTATGGTCAATATTCTCATATCTGTCTGTTCTCACGCATTATTACTCCTGTCAAGGAGAAAAAGAATGTTTATTAGCGCTATTGGACTACCACGAGGTTGGATCCGTACCGATTTCTGGTTTCGTCCTCGATTTCTTCAAGAGAGCGTGTCTGGTATGCTTAATCTTCCCGATAATTTTTTTCTTAGTTTTATTACTATCCATTATTTCTTGCCGCGATATTGATATGTCAAACATTTCTGGCGATATTTGCAACTTATTTCCAAAAAGGAAAGTGACCCATTGTGTTAGGGTATGTTTCCAATCATAATCATATCCTTGCATACAGACTGATTCGTCAATCATTTTAGTATATTTTATTTTTTGATTTGTTCTTATAACGTAGTCAGAGTTCAAAAATATTGCAAATTCACTATTGCTGTCATCTGTCCATAATTGTATGCGTGGTTCAGCCATTTCTTATAATTTTGCTCTGTTAAGAATCTAATTTATAGAATTTAAGTTTTCTTTATCCTTCTATTTAGATCATTAATAAAACAGTTAATCAAAGCTGCCTTCTCTGCTTACGGATAAATCTGTCTGTCAATTATAACAGTTCGGCATTAGCCCCTATCGGAAGAAATTGACTCCAGACCTTTTAACCAGTCATTGAATCTCTAGTATAACAAGGTGAGGGTAGGGAATAAATTTCTAAATTGGAGTGAAGATATGGTCAAAAATTTTCATCTGAAGCAAAGGCCCATGAACTACCAGACCAAGTATGATATGGAGATTCAATGAAATGGCTATTTTTTTACAATATTGATTCCCTTCTTGGCTAGCCTAAAGTTGGCGGGCTTGTGACTCAGCAGTTCAATAGCTATTTAAGTTCGGCAAGAAAGTTCCTCCCATATCCTTACCTACATTTCCAGCTCCTGATACAATTTATTTCCTCAGTAGAGAATTAGCTATGTAATCAATATAGAATTAGCTAAGTAATTTTCTAAATCCTAACTCGAATAATTTAGAAAAGGACTTAATCATACATGTCAAACATAATTTAATGAGTGAAAAATCTCAGTATACCTCTTCTAAAGCTTTTGTTGCAGGTTTAGCATCAGGTTCCATAGCGATAGGTGTGGCACTACTATTAAGGTCGTTTATCGGATTTCCGTTCATTCCCGAGCTTGCCTCACAGACATTATTTTCAATCACTCCAGGAGCCATCAAATCGCAAGCCGTGGAGAACTTCGGTCCACTCGCTAAATATTCTGCCTTTATCGCCTCCATAGTTATTAATTTCGTATTATACGGCATCTTTGGAATAATTGCGAAAACTTTCATAATCGATCTCACTTCTTCTGTTTCTGTAACTGCGGTTTCACTCATATTGCCCCAAATACTCTTTGGATTCATTTATTCTGTGATATTAAGTGGCATTAAACCGAAATTGGGAGAACAGATTGGACCGACATCAGATAATATTAGAAAGGACAATAGTAGAATGGCGTTCCTACGTTTAGTAACTGTGTCAGCTATAGCAATACCCATATTCTATTTTGGATTGAACCGCTTATTCTCAGGGCAGCAACAAGAACAAGAACAAGAACAAGGATCAACGCCTCCTACAACTCAATTCATATCTCCGGCACGGTCTAGGCCAGCTGGATTTGAAGACCCTATGTTAACCACGCTCCTGAACTCCGAATTAACTCCAACCTATATCTTTTACAGAATCGATATTAATCCAATTGTTCCAATAGTTGATGAAAAAACCTGGAGTCTTTCTGTTAAAGGTCTAGTCGATAATCCTCTGACGATTAGTTACGAAGAACTGAAGAAGATGCCCTCGGTAGAACAATACGCCACATTAGAATGTGTGAGTAATAAGATTGGAGGTGATTTAATAAGTACTGCATTGTGGAAGGGAAATTCTTGATAGAGCTATAGTAAAGGGAGGGGCAAAATACATTGCATTCAGATGTTCGGACAGCTATGATGTAGGTATACCACTTGACAGAGGCCTAATGGACGGAACCATGTTGGCATATGATATGAACTTAACTCCTTTGACAACAAAACATGGATTTCCTGTTAGAGCCATTGTGCCGGGTCTGTACGGAATGATGAATCCAAAATGGATTACGGAGATAGAGCTTGTAGACGGGGTTTATGAAGGCTATTGGCAGAGAAATGGCTGGACTAATGACGCCGATATTCACACTGTTAGTACCATAGTCATTCCCGGAATGGCGCAGTTAAGAGACAGATTTAGAAAATTAGATGAGACGCCAAACGTAATACCAGGTCAAAAAGCACCAATAGCAGGTATTGCGTTTGGAGGAGATCGAGGTATCTCAAAGGTTGAAGTAAGCACCGACGGTGGTGTAACTTGGAAAGCTGCTCTAATTAAGGAGCCGCTTTCAAAATATACCTGGGTTCTCTGGACAGCAGGATTTGTTCCAGCAGACAAAACTACTTACAAAATAATTGTGAGGGCAACTGACAAAACCGGACAGATTCAAACAGCAGAAGTAAAAGACCCCTTTCCAGATGGAGCAACCGGCTACCAATCAGTTTCCGTTTAAAGAGAATGAATAAAGACGAATTATTTAACCAATATTCACAAAATTTTACTGTTGGATATGGAATCCTTATAAAAGATGATTCTAAACAGGATATTATGGAGTACAATAGAAATATGAATTTAATTGTGTTGAGCTCGGCGATACTGTCTTTGATGGTTGTAGCAGTAGTGAATAGTCCTGGGTTTGTCTTCGCGAAGCAAAAATTTACGGGGACTATGACAGGTGGCGAGGAGGTTCCACCAGTAAGCACAAAGGCAACGGGTCTCGCGACCTTTACAACACAGAATAATGATACGTCTATAAAATACAAACTCAACATTACAGGCTTATCTGACGCAACAGGAGCCCATATTCATAGCGGAAAAAAAGGTGAGAATGGTGACGTGATAGTTGACCTTCTAAAGAATAGTAAACATAACCCCACGAAAATTGGAATGGCAATAAGAGGGAATATTACTGACTCATCTCTAACTGGACCTATGAAGGGTAAAACAGTAGGGGATCTAATTTCTGCGATGAGTAGCGGTGATACGTATGCGAATGTTCACACCCAAAAACATACAAAAGGTGAAATTAGAGGACAAATAGAGATGTCAGAAGCAGCAAGTTCTAATGCAACTAGCGCAATGAGTATGAATGAAACAAGTGCTATGAACGCAACAGGGTGATTTTAACCCGTATTTTTTCGTTTAAATTCGTTGTGTTTAAGCCAGCCAACATTAAATTATTGATGTATCTATAAATGTCGTTAAAAATTTAGCCTAATTTTTTAAGATCTATCAGTAATAATAATTCGCTAGCCTTAATTACCGAATGACCAATAATTGTAATTGTCGGTAGTAAAGAAATTAGGTGGCACGACTCTTGTAAAAACGTATGATGGTTACTCCAAAAAGGAACGAGAAGCTACTCAGTCCGACGGTTATGTTCGTATTACCAAAAAGGAGGTCATCAAAAATACGAACCCTAAAAGCGTTTATTGGAAAATCTATTGGAGCCAGTTCTTAGCCTCTCTATGCAGTTCTCTAGCCTCTTCGCCATATGCAGGAATGCCATATTGTCCCATCTTGAAGAGTTACTTCAACGAAAAAATACGATAATCCATTGGGAAGCAGAGTAACATCACTCGATGATTTAGTTATATTGCCACCATGAGTTTTCAACAAATGAAGCTGGCATAGTCCATCCTTGCCGTTATTGTGGTCCATAATCTATCCCCCTATTTTCTCTTTTTCTTGATTCGTCCCTGTAAATATTCTTGTCGAGATCTTCCTTGTAAATATTCGAGTTGTTATTTCGAGGCCTCCATAGGTCGGAAGAAATCCTATGGCCAACCATCCTATGATGTCAATTAACTCCATGCACAAAAAATGGTCATGTCCAGTAGATATTCCATTGTCAGCTATATTGTTTAGTAATCATATTACTTTATGATAACAAATCTTCAGCCATGTTCTTAATGTCAATGTCCCAAACATTGAGAGGATCTGTTTCGATGAAATAAATTCAGGTCCATTCTTATCATATTCGCATTCAGAATCGTTATTTGCGGATTCTTATTGGGTATTTTAATAGAAAATTTATGAATGGACCGTAAAACGTTAGTATGAACCTAAAGTAAAGCTCGTCGTTAATCACAAAAGGTGAGGTCAATATTTACGCAATACATATTAAATCATTCGAGAATTGTTATGCAGAGGGTTATGAAAATAATTAGTGGCGGACTCGTTTCAATCTTTCTAGTGGCTGCTATCTTTACTGGCAATGCTTCAGTTGCTTCATTTGCGCAGTCTAGTCAACCGAGTGGTGGTGAACCGATTAATGGGGTGGTAATGAAGGGTGCTTTTGTAAATATGAAACAGGATGATAATGGGTCCCCTTCAGCCCCAGCAAATTACATTGATGATAGCTTAAAAATGATTTCCGAGGCGGGCTTAGATCATGCCAGATTTTTGTTTTATTGGGAGGCTTTTGAAAAGAATCCAGGGGCGTTTATGAAGGAAATACAGGAAGTTGCAAAAGCCGGTGACAAATACGGAATAAAAGTAATTTATGATAATCATCAATGGCACACTTCTTCATGGCTTGAAAGTAAAGGTACAGGATTTCCTTGGTCTCTTTTTGAGGGCAATTCCCAATATTCCAAAGGCGGGGGAGGCAACACTCCGGATAAAGCAGCCCAACTGTTTTGGAGCGACTGGTGGAATAGGTCTGTAAAAGACAAGCAGGGAAAGGATGGCTGGACATTAATGGCCGAATTTCTTAAAGGAATAGTTAAGGCAGTTGATAATCACTCAAGCACTTTAGGCTACGAGCTCCTTAGTGAACCTCATGTTGACAATGTGGCCCAGTGGGCGAAGATAGGCGCGTTCAATAGCTTTATGACCGCAGAGTTAAGAAATGCAACCGATAAAACGATCGTCTACAGCATGAATGTCCCTGTGGATTTGAGTAGTCCGATTAAAATTACATCTGATAATTTAGCAAAGATGGCTCCTTCAAATAAGCAGAATGTCGTATTCAAAATAAGTGTCTACGGAGTCCCTGATAGGGATGCCTACCAGAAGGAAAGATTTGATACCTTCTTGAAGACAAAAGATCTAACTGGAGTGCCGTTGTACATAGGAGAATGGAACAATGTAGTAAGAACGAAGGAAGGAGGTGTTTTCAAACTGAATCCAGGTTTAAGTGAACTCACACAAGAAAATGCAGGTAAGATATTAGAAGCATTTAAGAAAGTTGGGGTATGGGGTACTGCCTTTTGGAAGTGGGATTATAAGGATGCATCTACTGCCAGCTTCAACCTAGTTCTAGACACAAACGGGAAATTGGTACCAACCAAATACCTAGGCATATTAAAAAATGCAGTAGCTACAATTTATGGGAAAAACGTTAGTAATAGCACAGGAGCTGGGGCCTTAACATAAAATTCACTATTTGCGACTAGCAGTCTAGCAGAAACATTTTTTTACCAATTTTTAGTCTGAACCTCGAATAGGAAAAAGTGAATTTGATGACTGATAAGTTGATGTTGAAATTGTAAGTTTGTACCGCAATTTCCTTAACCCTTGTAATGGATATAATGGAATGCTTGGCCTGGCCTGGCCGCAATATAGTGAATCAATTTGAGAATGCACATGTTACCGACTCCAGTTTAATGATCGAACTCCTTCGTTGGCCGATTCAATTTTCACCCGTGTGGGTTTGCTTTACCAAAGTGCTACCCTTGCACTGCCAAAATGCACTGTAAAACCCATTCTGTCGATGCCTACTTTTCACGATGCCATCATTTGATAAAAAGGCCCGCCAGGAAGAGCGAGAATATTCCTAGCAATTGGAGAGACTAAGACCCTTTTTTGATATCATCAACAGGCTAATATGTCACGTTCCCACACTTCTTCGAGGACAAATACGGGAGCTCTTATGATGAAGATCCTTGTAGTTGATGACAATATCGAAATAAGGGAAACCATTGGTTTTACTGTGAGGCCAAAGGTATACAATGTACAGTAATTAGTAACGGATTGGAAGGCTTGAAAGAAATTCGCAAAAATTCATATGATTTAATTTTATTGGACGTAGCAATGCCAACCTATAGCGGCATAGATGTAATTAATTCTCTTAAGAATGAAGGTCTACTCGCGTCAAAGAACATTGTTATCTTTACAGCCTCTTCAGATCCAAAAACCTTGTACGATTTGACCAATTCTGGTGTAAAAAGGAATTTTTAGGAAGCCCGGTTCCTTGGAAGAATTAGCAGATTTGATAACCCGAAACAGTCCTGAGAAAAACGGTTGATTATGATCATGTCCATCATTATTGATAGCATGCAAGAAAGAGTACACTAGACATCTCCAATTGCAAAAGCAGTCATAAGTTTGAGGGGGTTGAGGATAAACAGGGTGTAGAATGCCTTTATGAAATTATGGGATTCGTAGTTTATAGCATGCCATTTCGTATGAACTTTCATGATCACCGGCTCCTTACTCATTATGCCCATGAAAAATAAATGCTGAATTGACCAAAAATATTCTATGCCTTGGAACTTTTGATTGTCAATCTTTTGCTGACTTCATTCGTAATCAAGACTGTAGATGCATTTAACATCTTTATTTTAGAGAGACGTAACAAGAATCTATCATTGCTGTTCTAGTGTCCCGAATACATGTAGTAGCCATAAAGGAGCTGCTTAAAGAATTCGAATTCTTAAAGAGAGAAGTGAACATGGTTACTTCTTTTAGCTTGATTTCATTTCTTTGCGTAGCTGAAGAACAAGAATATGTAAATTCCTTGGCTGTAATCGACTTAGCTATCGAAGAATTAGCAGCAACAGTATTCATTTTGATGGGTGGAGATGGTACACTCAATTCAAAGCAATTTGTTAAATTATCTTGCCTGTAGGGTATCGGGCTTGAATCGCAAGAAATAAAATCCCCTTCAAGGGTTATCCTACATTCTGTCAAATTGAATTTGGTTTCGCTCGGATAGAAACCTGGACCGTGGGCCGATCCAAGGATTTGAGTAAGTAATGTTACGTCAAGTATCAATCCTGGAGTTGTGCCAGTGAAACATGTGAAGGCAGTATTGTGTATGTGGAACGTCTTCATGTATTCCATGCCAGGTACTTTAATGCCCTTCACCGCTGGCTCGTATATGATAGAAGTCATCTCAATTGGATCGATAGACTGTGGAGCTTCTTGACTACAGTGCCCAGCCGGATTTACCAACACTTTATTCCCCTGCGCCAATGCAATCTGAAGGGTAATAATAGTCCCTGCTGCAGCTAGAAATAGAAAGATAATAAACAGTGATTTCATAGTTACATTTCGGCAATGTCCTATAATCATGGATATACCAAAATAGGATCTACTAACTTTTATTATTTAATTGAATATTGCTTTGAGTCAAAACATCCACATTAAGGGAGTCACAATAATTAGGAATTATAGTGAAAAGACTAAGGTCTTTAAATGGTAATAGTAATCACCTAACCACTTAGCTTATACCAATCAGTTATTGGTGATTACATACTTGTCGCAAGTAATAAAATAATTCAGCAGCGCAGTAAATTACTTGTATAGTCAACAAGTATACGTTCAATCTGGCAATAGAATCAACGGGTATAAATAGGCTAGGGCATAAAATCATTCTGTGAAAAGAATAGGCATATGGGTGGCAGTATTCTTAATTTTTGGCTCAGTAATAAATTTTACAGGTTACATGGGAAAATCTGGAGGTCAATCTGGCCCTTCTGATCGTTTATCCACAGATGTTACTATGCCTGGAAACGGAGATGTTAATGATACTGGAGTTGAATTACAGAACAAATCAGTGAGTTATTTTGGTGGTGCAAATGGATGTCTCGTGTATCCAAATACGTCACTGGAAAGTCAGAATAGCAGCAAATATCCTGCAGTTATTGTGGTACACGAATGGTGGGGATTAAATGACAATATCAAGGATATGGCAAATTTGCTTGCTCGGCAGGGCTATGTTGTCCTCGCTGTAGATTTATTCAATGGTCATATTGCATCTGATCTTACAGAGGCCGTAAAACTGGTCCAATTAGTTAGAGATAATAAGAATACTGCCATCTCTAATCTAAAGGCAGCCGTAAAATACCTCACTTCGCTCTCGAACGTAGACAGTTCTAGAATCGCAGCATTAGGTTGGTGTTTTGGAGGAGGACAGGTGTTGCAACTTTCCCTAAACTCCGACCACACGCTATCTGCCTCTATTCTATATTACGGAACACCTTTGATAACAGACAAAGCTACGTTATCGAAGATAAAGTGGCCAGTACTCGGAATATTCGGTGACAAAGATCAATCTAATCCCTTGGACCAGATAAACCAATTCAGGGATTCGCTGAATGCGAATGGGATTAAAAATGAGATAGAAATTTACAAGGGTGTCGGACACGCATTCGCGAATCCTTCTGGGGCCAACTATGCACCTAAAGAAACTGAGGATGCTTGGCACAAAACCCTCTCATT
>WNGA01010945.1_pt1 | contig 12303 bp, 12 predicted proteins | sample 5400061 | NCBI WGS metagenome assembly WNGA01 (sample SAMN13153366, study PRJNA577476) | soil metagenome | isolation source: 100 cm soil or saprolite under grassland replicate 2 | place: USA:California | collected 2016-06-15
CGCCAAGGAGTGGCAACGCGACCCTAGGCAGCTCGCGCGCCTGGGGTTCTGAGGCGGGCTACGGCGGCGGCGTCAGGGCGAGGGCGCAGTCGCGAAAGCCGTTGCGGCCGGCCAGGGACACGTATCGCTCGCCGAGCCGATCGGCCAGGAGGAGCCGGCGCCTCCCGACATCGATCTGCCCGTCGACCAGGGCCTGCGCCGCGGATTCGTAGGCCGCGAGGCCCCTGTCGTACTCGTCGAGGACCGCCCCGAGGCGGGCCTGGCCCCTCGGCACCTGCAGCAGGTGCCACTGCAAGGAGGTCTGCTTGCCGATCGGCAGGGCGTTGCCGAGCCAGCGCCCGAACGACCGAGGGTGGTCCACCCGCGAGGGCCGTGGTCCGAGCGCCTCGACCCTCGCGTTGCCCTTGGCGCAGATGGTGTCCGCCTGGGCGGTGTAGGCCCTCTTCGACGACACCTGCGCCGTGGCGTTCGCGCTGCTGGCGGTCGCCTCGGCCTGGTCGGCCTGCCGTTCCGCGGCCGCCTGGCCCTGGACGGCCGCGCGCTCGCGGCGGTCGGACCGCACGGCCTCCCCGGCCGTCGCCGCCAGCACCACCGCGACGATCACGCCAGCCCAGACCCGTCGGCGCTGCCAGCGGCGGGTCCGCTCCTCGAGCCTGCGGTGGGCGGTCATGTCCGCCTGGCGTCTGGTCTCCCAGTCGGCCCGCCAGCCGAGGATGGCCGGGGCGAGCACGTCGTGGAAGATCTCGTAGCGGGGCTCGCCGTCCTGGCCGGGCGGCGCCCCGACCGTGCGGAGGATGGGGGCGCCCGGAGCGGACAGCGCGCGCAGCAGGCTCAGCACCCGCTCCTTTGGCAGCTCGGTGTAGTCGGCCAGGTCCTTGGCGGTGTGGCCGATCTTGGCGCCACCCGGCGTGACCAGGTGGTGGAAGACGCCGGCGGCCACCTCCTGCTGGTCGGGCGGCAGCGCGTCCATCGACTCGAACAGGTGGGTGCGGACGATCTCCTCGGGGCCGTGGAGCTCGTTCAGGGTCTGCAGCCGCAGCCGCCGCGAGCCGCGCCTGCCCTCCTCGGCCCACAGCCTGGTCAGCACCATCTGCAGGTATGGCGCCTCGATCGGGGGGTCGGTCTCCTGCCCGTCCGCTGGCTCGGCGGCGACCCCGCGGCCGACGGCCGAGAGCACCACCTTGCCGACCTGCACGCCCTTGAGCACCTGGCGGACCAGCTCCGGCTCGGCCGTCCACGGCTCCTCTCCCGGCGACAGCTCGCTGAACCGCGCGAGCGGCTCGACGATGGCGGCCTCGGCCTGGCTGGCGCGCAGGTGCCTGATGCGGACGTAGTTCTCGAAGAGCTTGGGGATGCGGCCCTTGAAGCGGTCGAGCTTGGCCAGCGCGTCCTCGCGGATGGCGACGAGGAAGCTGACGGGCAGGTCGGCGCGGTTGACCGCGCGGGTGAACTCGGTGGCGAACGGTTCCGGGTGGTCCTCGTCCTCGTCCGCGTGGTAGAGGAAATACTCCTCGAACTGGTCGAGGATGACCAGCAGGTCCAGGTTCCAGCGGGTGCTCCACCCCGCGAGGGCCTCGGCCAGGCCCGAGGATGGCGTCCCGATCTCGGCCGGCGACACTCCGAGGGCGCGCGCGATCTCGTCGCCGATGCGTTCGAGCAGCCGGGCGACCGGGTCTCCGGCCCAGCGGTTGACGTACACCACCAGCAGCCGGGGGGACTCACCGGCCAGGCCGGCGTCCGGCTCGTGCTCGCGCAGGTGGTGGACGACCCCGGCCCGCAGGATCGAGCTCTTGCCGACCCCGCTCTCCCCGTAGACCAGCGTGAGCCTGGCCGCCATCAGGTTCGCCACCAGGATCGCGCGCTCGGTCTCCCGGCCGAAGAAGTACGCCGAGTCGCGCTCGGCGAACGGCCGCAGGCCCTGGTACGGCGTCGTCCGCGGCGGCGCCACGGGCTGGCCCGCCGCCCGGGCCGGGTCCGACGGCAGCGTCCGGGACATCAGCCGATCCCGCTCGGCTGCAGCCGCCCGAGGCAGCCGGACAGGCGGTCGATGTACTTCTCGAGCGACGTGTCCAGGACGTCGACGCCGCGCTGGTCCCAGAACTTCTTGTCGATCGGGTTCGGGTTGAGCTGGACCGCCCACGACTTGTACGTCAACGCCTGCGCCTGCTCCGCCCAGATGCGGTGCAGCATCACGCGGAGGTTCCAGTCGCGCATGCTGTAGCCGAGGAACAGGAAGTGGCTGTGCCGGAGCTTGGCGCCGAGCGTCGCCGGCATCAGGGTCGAGACGTCGGTGTGGGTCAGGTAGTCGATGTAGTGGTCCTCGGTGATCACGTAGCTGTCGTGCTCACGCTCTTCACGGTCGATCGCGCCGTGGATCTTGAGGATCACCGTGCGGTCGTCCAGGCTGAGGCCGCCGTATTCGTTGGGGTGCTTGATCAGCATCGGCTCGCCGTCAGGGGGCACGTGCTCGAACTTCCCCCGATGCTCGCTGCGGGCGACGTAGCGGACCAGGTCGAACTCCTCGCCGGCGGCCTGGAAGGCGCGCTCGAGCGCGTCGTCGTAGTTGGTGGTCATGATGAGCGGGTACCTGCCGTTCCCGGCCAGCCCGAGGCGCCTGGGGAGGTTCGCCAGTAGCTCGTGCACGGCAGTCGGCGGGTAGTCGGCGTCGAACAGCTCGTGGAGCTCGTCGTACAGCGGTCCGGAGCCCTGCGTCACCTCTACGAACTGGGAGATCCGCAGCAGGTCCTGCAGCTCCCGCTTGGGATAGCCGAAGCGGACAGCCAGGTGCACCGCGAGCTCGTTGCCGCTCGGCAGGTAGCGGCCGCGCTCCCAGGCGGTGCCCCTGGGCCGGCCGCACAAGTTGACCCCGGCGCCGAGCATCGGCACCACCCGGCCGGCGGCAACGGCCCGCAGGATGGTGTCGAAGTGCCCCTCACATGGCTGCGACATCGACGGGTCCTCTTCCGGTCATCCCGTCTGGCTTGGACTGCATCATTATGATGCGCGCGACCCGACCGGTCCGGAAGGCATTTGTGCCGAACGGCACGTTGCGCCGGTGACGCGCGACACCGGTAGGCTCCCGGCGACGCGCTGCCGAGGCGACGTCAGCGGCGACGGCCGGGCGCTCGGCGCGGCTTATCCTCTTGCCGGAGCGATCTATCAAGCGAGGTGAGTGGTCACGGTCGCGGGGGTGATCGCGATCGCCGCGGCGGGGCGGTACGCGCCGCGGGCTCGCCGACCCGTAGCGGGAACTGCCGGGTGAGGCGGCCCAGGGCGGCGGAACGGCTGGTGTGGGCGGTCGAGACGCTGGAGGTCCAGCAGGCCGATCGGCTCCTGGAGATCGGCTGCGGGCACGGTGTCGCGGTGTCGTTGGTGTGCGAGAAGCTGGACGGCGGCAGCATCGTCGCGATCGACCGGTCGCCGACGATGATCGAGCTGGCGACCAGGCGGAACGTCGACCACGTCGCCGCCGGCAGGGCGTCGTTCCAGGCGGTGTCGCTGCACGAGGCCGACTTCGGCGACGCCCGGTTCGACAAGGTCTTCGCGATCCACGTCGGGGTGTTCCTGCGCGGCCGGCCAGGCCGGGAGCTGGGGATCGTCGAGCGCCACCTGGCGGATGGCGGTCGCTTCTACGTGATGGATCAGCCGCTGGTGGCGCGCGAGGCCGGGGAGACGGCCGAGCGGCTGTCGGTGGTGCTGGAGGACCACGGCTTCACGGTCGGCGAGGTCGTGGTCCACGACCTCACGGCGGCGACCGCGGTGTGCGTCATCGCCGGGAAGGGGTGAGTATCGTGGCGGGCATGGGCGTGACCCTGCCCGCCGCCATCGTCAGCCCTGCCATCGCGGCGGCGCTCGGCGGCGACGGCCGGGCGCTGACGACGCAGGAGCTGACCCACAACGCCGGCAACCAGGCGACCGGCGGTATCTGGCGCGTGGTCTCGGCCCGGCCGGCCGGTTGGGCATGCTGACGTTGGTTGCCGCCTGGGGCCGCCAGGCGCTCGCCGGCCAGGCCGGCTGAACGCCGCGCTGGGCGCGTTCGCGCTCACCAGCGGGCGCTTCCTCCGGCCGCGGTGTCACCGGCTCACCGCCCGCCGGGCGGGCGAGCGGTGCGTTCGGCGATGGCGAGGAACCGGTCGGGAGCGTCGTCGTAGCGGTCCAGCCGCCAGCCGGTGCGCTCCAGGAGCCGGTGGAGGTTGGCGTGGGCGAGCTGGTCGTCGTCCCGGAGGCGCCGGCCCTGCCGGGCGGCCAGCGCGGCCCGCCCGCTGGGGTGGAACAGGCCGAGCCGGCCGCCTGCACGGGTGACCCGGGCGAGCTCGGTCAAGCCGCCGTCGGCGTCGGGAAGATGCGGCAGCAGCCCGGCGGCGAAGGCCGCGTCGATGCCGACGGCGCGCAGCGGCAGGCGGCGCGCGTCGGCGAGGACGAGCCACCCGTGGAGGTGGCGGCCGTGTTGCCGGGCGGTGGCCAGCATCTCGGGGGTGAGGTCCACGCCGAGCACGTTGCCGCCGGGGCCGACCGCACCGCGCAGGTGCGGCAGCGCGCGACCGGTGCCGCAGCCCACGTCCAGGGCGGTCTGCCCGGCGCGCAGGCCGAGCTCCGCGACCGCCGCGGCGTACGCCGGGTCGTCGTCGGGGAAGCGTTGCTCCCAGGTCGCCGCCCGTGGGGCGAAGAACGCGCGGGTCTCGCCCGGATGCAGGTCGCGGCCGAGACGGTCGGCGACGGCCGGGGCGATGCGGCGGATGACCGGCCAGGCGGGGTCGTGGTCGACGACGACGTCGGCGGCGCGCTCGGGGTCGACCTCCTCCAGGTAGCGGGCGGCCCGACCGCGGTCGGGGTCGGGCCTGGTGGGCGGCTGGCGCAGGTAGATCACCAGGTCCCAGGGGCGCCCGAGCGCGGGGTCCTGGAGGAAGCTGCCGTCGACGATCACAACGTCGTCCCCAGGGGGCCGCGCGTCCGGGCCCCGGCCAGGTGCCTCCAGCGACGCCCGTCGGCAGCGGCGGCCTCGGGCGGTGAGCGCGCCGGCGAGGTCGTCGGCGAGGCCGGCACCGGCGGCCACGGCCAGGCCGTCCACCGCGACGTGCACGGGCGGCCGGCGGTCGATGGTGCCGACGGCGTCGGCGAGCGCGCCGATGAGCCGAGCGCGCCGGGCGGCCCGGTCGGCTGCCGATGCGGGGTTCACGTCGTCATTGTGGTCGGCGCGGCCGGCGCGGGCGAGCGACTCGCAGATGCGGGCCTTCTTGTCGAAGAACCATGCGGATGCCAACCATCATGCTATGATCGCCCGCAGATGACGAGCTATCGAATCGGCCAGGTCGCCGAGCTGCTCGGCGTCAGCGTCGACACCGTTCGCCGCTGGGCCGACACCGGCCGGCTCGGCGCCCGCCGGACCGAGGGCGGCCAGCGGCTGGTCGACGGGGCCGCGCTGGCCGAGTTCGTGACCGGGTTGCAGCACGCCCCCGAACGCGAGCAGGTGATGGCGCAGTCGGCCCGCAACCGGTTCACCGGCATCGTCACCCGGGTGCTCAAGGACGAGATCGTCGCGCAGGTCGAGTTGCAGGCCGGGCCACACCGGGTCGTGTCGCTGATGACCAGGGAGGCGGCCGACGAGCTGGCGCTGACCCCGGGGATGCTGGCGGTCGCCGCCGTCAAGGCCACCAACGTCGTCGTCGAGCTTCCGTCCCAACGGTAGAGGAGGCCCATGCTCCGGTCCCGGTTCCGTCCGGTTGCCGTGCTCCTGCCGCTGGTCCTGCTCACCGCCGGTTGCGGCGGCGACGGCGGCGGCGGCGGTGGCGGGCAGACCGAGATCAAGGTGTTCGCGGCCGCGTCGCTGACAGCCGCGTTCAACCAGCTCGGTGAGGACTACGCGGCCGCCAACTCCGGCACCCGGGTGACCTTCAACTTCGCCGGCAGCCAGGCGCTGGCGACCCAGATCCGGCAGGGCGCCCCGGCCGACGTGTTCGCCTCCGCCGACGTGACCAACATGGACAAGGTCAAGGACCTGGTGAGCCTCCCGCAGGTCTTCGCCAGCAACCGGCTGCAGATCATCGTGGCAGCGGGCAACCCCAAGGGCGTCAAGGGACTCGCCGACCTGGCGCGCGACGACCTGAAGGTCGTGCTGGCGGCACCGGAGGTCCCTGCCGGCAAGTACGCCGAGCAGGCGCTCGACAAGGCGGGCGTCACCGTCGAGCCGGTGTCGCTGGAGGACAACGTCAAGTCGGCGGTCGGCAAGGTGCGCCTCGGCGAGGCCGACGCCGCCATCGTCTACGTCACCGACGTTGCCGCCGGCGGGGACAAGGTCGAAGGGGTCGACATCCCGGCGGACCAGAACGTGCCAGCGACCTATCCGATCGCGACGGTGAAGGCGAGCACCCACCAGCGGCAGGCGCAGGCGTTCGTCGACCTGGTCCGCTCGGCCCAGGGCCAGGGGGTCCTCCAGAGCTTCGGGTTCCTGCCGCCGCCGGTCTCGTGACGGGCGCGCCGCGGCGACGCCGGGCGGGCGCCTCCTCGGCGGCGCCGATCCCGTTCGTGGTGCTGGCCGCGCTGGCGGTGGGGTTCCTCGCCCTCCCGCTCGTCGGCCTGCTCGCGCAGACGCCGTGGCGGCGGCTCGCCGACGAGCTGGCCGCGCCGCAGGTACGGCTCGCGCTGCGGCTGTCGCTGGTGTGCTCCTTGGGGGCGGTCGGCATCTCGCTGCTGGTCGGCCTGCCGCTGGCCTTCATGCTCGCCCGGGTCGACTTCCCCGGCCGCAACCTGGTGCGGGCGTTGACGACCCTGCCGATGGTGCTGCCACCGGTGGTCGGCGGCGTGGCGCTGCTGCTGGCGTTCGGCCGGCGAGGCGTGGCCGGCCAGTGGCTGGACCGGGCGTTCGGGATCACCCTCCCGTTCACCACCATGGGCGCCATCCTCGCCGAGGCGTTCGTGGCCATGCCGTTCCTGGTGATCACCACCGAGGCGGGCCTGCGGGCGATGGACCGGCGGTTCGAGGACGCCGCCGCCACCCTCGGGGCCGGCCGCTGGACGACGTTCCGGCGGGTGACCCTGCCCCTGATCGCCCCGTCGCTCGGCGCCGGCACGGCGCTGTGCTGGGCCAGGGCCCTCGGCGAGTTCGGCGCGACCATCACCTTCGCGGGCAACCTGCCCGGCTCGACCCAGACGATGCCGCTGGCGGTCTACCTGGCCCTGGAGAACGACCTGGAGGCCGCGATCGCGCTCAGCCTGGTCCTGCTGGCGGTGTCGCTGGCCGTCCTGATCGCCCTGCGGGACCGCTGGTTCCCGACCGCATGAGCCGCAGGGGTCCGGCCGGGGGGGTCCGGGGGACCCCGGGGGGGTCCCCCGGTGGGTCGGGGCTGGAAGCCCGCGTCGAGCTCGCCATCGGGCGGCTCCACCTGGACGCCGAGGTCGCGGTCGCCACCGGGGAGCTGGTGGTGCTGCTCGGCCCCAACGGCGCCGGCAAGACCACCCTGCTGCGCGCGCTGGCCGGGCTGGTCGAGCTGGACCGCGGCCGGGTCGTGCTCGACGGGGCCGTCCTGGAGGACGCCCGGACCGGGGAGCGGGTGGCCACCGAGCGGCGCCCGGTCGGCTTCGTGTTCCAGGACTACCTGCTCTTCCCGCACCTGTCGGCGCTGGAGAACGTCGCGTTCGGGCTGCGCGCCCGCGGGGTGCCGCGGGCCGAGGCGCGCCGCCGCGCCGCGGCCTGGCTGCAGCGGGTCGGCCTGGCCGAGCACGGCGGCTCGCGGCCGCGCGCCCTGTCCGGCGGGCAGGCCCAGCGGGTGGCGCTCGCCAGGGCCCTGGTCGGCGACCCGCGGCTGCTGCTGCTGGACGAGCCGCTGGCGGCGCTGGACGCCGCCAGCCGCGGCGAGGTCCGCCGCGACCTGCGCCGCCACCTCGCCTCCTTCGACGGCACCAGGCTGCTGGTCACCCACGACCCGCTGGAGGCGATGACCATGGCCGACCGGCTGGTCGTGCTGGAGGACGGCAAGGTCACCCAGACCGGCACCCCCGCCCAGGTGAGCGCCCGGCCGCGTTCCCGCTACGTGGCCGAGCTGGTCGGCGTGAACCTGTTCCGCGGCCGGGCCGCCGGGCACACCATCCACCTCGCCGGCGGCGGCACCGTGGTCGCCGCCGGGTCCCACCAGGGTGAGGTGTTCGCGTCGGTGCATCCGCGCGCGGTCGCCCTGCACCGCCGCACTCCGGAGGGCACCCCCCGCAACGTCTGGGCGGGGACCGCCGGGACGCTGGACATCGTCGCCGACCGCGTCCGCGTGCACGTGACCGGCACCGTCCCGATCGTCGCCGAGGTGACCCCCGCGGCCGTCGCGGAGCTGCGGCTCGCCGACGGCGGCCCGGTCTGGGCCAGCGTCAAGGCCACCGAGGTCAGCGTCTACCCAGCCTGACGCAGCGACGCTGGACGCTCCCCACGCCGGCGAACGCCGACCGGCCGCGAGCGCCCTACTCGGCGGAAGGGCCGGCGGCCAGGAGCCCGGGCCCCGAAGGCGCTACCGCGTGGGCGTCGGCCCGTCCGCGCGGGGGAGGCTGACCTCGACACGGGCGCCGCCCAGGGGGCTGTCGACGACGCGCACCGCGCCGCCGTGGGCCGCCACCAGCTCGGCGACGATGGCCAGGCCGAGCCCGCTGCCACCGGCGTCGCGGGCGCGGGCGTCGTCGAGGCGGACGAACCGCTCCAGGACGCGCTCGCGGTCGGCCTCGGGGATGCCGGGCCCGTCGTCGTCCACCGCCAGGACCGCCGCGCCGTCCCGCTCCGCGAGCGCGAAGCCCACTCGGCTGCTGGCGTGCCGGGCGGCGTTCTCGCCGAGGTTGCGCAGCACCCGGCGAAGCCCGTCGGCGTCGCCGTCGACGCGGCCCGCCGACACCGCGCCGACGTCGACGTGCAGCTCGGTGCCGTCCCGCAGCCGGCGAGCCTCGTCGAACACCAGGTCGTCCAGGTCGACGTGCCGCCGTCGCATCGGCAGGGCGTGCTCGTCGGCGCGCGCCAGCAGCAGCAGGTCCTCCACCAGGCGTTGGATCCGGAGGTCCTCGGCGAGCACCGTGGCGGCCAGCTCGGCGGTGGTGGTGCGGTCGGGGTGCGCGAGGGCGACCTCGGCGTGCTGGCGGATGGAGGCGACCGGTGAGCGCAGCTCGTGGGAGGCGTCGGCGACCAGGCGCCGCTGCCGCGCGTGGGCGCGCTGGAGCCGTTCGAGCATGCGGTTCATCGTCCGCGCCAGGCGTGCGACCTCGTCGTCGCCGGGCGGGTCCGGGACCCGTCGGTGCAGCTCGACCGCGGAGATCTCGTCGACCTCGCCGCGGATCGCCTCGACCGGCGCCAGCGCCCGGCCCACGACCTTCCAGGTGGTCGCGGCGACCACCAGCAGCAGCACCGGGAGCCCCACCGCGAGCAGGATGGTGACGATCCGGGTCGACTCGCCGACCATGTCGGCGACGCGGGCGACCACCACGGTGAGCCGACCCTCCGGGGTGGCGGCGGCGACCGCGACGGCGAGGAAGTCGTCGTTGTCGATCGGCACGTCGACCCTGGCCGACGCTCCCGGGCGCAGGCGCGCCACCGGCGGCAGGCCCTGCACGTTGCGGCTGGACCTGACCACCTCGCCGTGCTCGTCGAGGACCTGGATGAGCAGGTCCTCGGACTCGCCGACCGTCAGCTCGTCCGGTCGGGTCCCCGACTCGAGGTCGGCGGCCACCTCGGTGGCGCGCAACCGGGCCGATGCGCGCACCTCGCCGGTGAGCGCGATCCGTAGCACCGCCACCAGCATCACGCCGCCGACGATCATGGCCGCCCCGACCACCAGGAGCGCGGCCAGGGTGGTGCGCACCCGGACCGTCCCCGCCAGCGGCCACCGCCGGTCAGCCGCCATCTGCCGCCAACCGGTAGCCGGCTCCACGGACCGTCTGGATGGTGTCGCGCCCGAACGGCCGGTCCAGCTTGCTGCGCAGGTGCCACACGTACACCTCGACGATGTTCGAGTCGCCCTCGAAGTCGTAGTCCCAGACGTGCTCGAGGATCTCCCGCTTGGAGACGACCTCGCCGCGGCGGTGCAGCAGGAACTCCACCAGCGCGAGCTCCCGGGGAGTCAGCTCCACCTCCACCTCCCCCCGCCATGCCCGCCTGGCGGCCGGGTCCAGCCGGAGATCACCCGCCTCCAGCACCACCGGCCGCTCACGGGCGCCGCGCCGCAGCAGCGCCCGCAGCCTGGCCACCAGCACCGCGTACGCGAACGGCTTGGTCAGGTAGTCGTCGGCGCCGGTGTCGAGCGCCTCGACCTCGTCCCACTCGCCGCCCTTGGCGGTGAGCATGAGGATCGGCGTCCAGACGCCGTCCTGCCGCAGGGTCGCGCAGATCTTGTAGCCGTTGATCCCGGGCAGCATGATGTCGAGCACGATCGCGTCGTAGGCGTGCTCCCTGGCCATCCACAGCCCGTCGGCGCCGTCCAGGGCCACGTCCACGGCGAACCCCTCGGCCTCCAGCCCCTTGCGCAGCCCGGCGGCGAGCCGCTTCTCGTCCTCGACCACCAGCACCCGCATCGCAGTCCCTCCACGCGGTGGGGCGCAATCCTGGCACGCCGAACATGAATCTCCGCTGAATCCGGGTCAGGCGGCCGCCAGCGTCTTCAGCAGCGCCGCCGCGGCCTTGGCCGCCGCGGGAACGTCGTGGTTGTCGGCCGCGGCCCGCAGGTCGCGGAGCTGCTCGTCCACGCGCGCGGCGGTGGCCTGGTCGAGGGTGTGGCGGACCCGGTCGCGGATCCACTCCATGGTGGTGACGTCGCCGGCGACGGCGCCGGGGTCGTTGGCGGCGGTGTCGACCTGGAGCTGGCGTGCCCACAGCCGGAGGCGGGCGAGGTCGATCTCGACGACGGGCCGATGCCGCAGTTGGAGGTCGAGGTCGTTCTGGGCGACGCGCAGCGCGGCCGCGCGGGCCTCGGTGGGCCCGTGGGCGGCGACGGCCCCGGCGAGGGTGTCGATGTCCCTGCGCATCTGCGCGACGAGCTGGTCGGGGACGCCGTCCGACCGGTAGGCGTCCCACGCCTGGCGCAGGCGCTTGGTCGCGGTGGCGGCACCGCTCCAGTCGTTGCCGCCCACCCGGTCGAAGGCCGCCCGGACGGCGCTGGAGAGGGCGGTGAGCTTGGCCGGCAGGGGACCTGGACGTGCGTCGGTGGGCACCGCGAGGGAGGCGAGCTCGAGGTCGCCCTTGGGGTCGCCGGTCGAGAACTCGCCGTATCCGGGCGCGAAGACCTTGTCCTCGCGCTTGCCGTCGAAGTGCAGCTCGCTGGCCGTGAGCGCGCCGCTGACGGGGCCGCTCGGGCCCTGCACCGTCTGGCCGACGGTCTTGACGGTCACCTCCTCGAAGACGACCGCGGGGATGTTCTCCGACCGGTAGACGTTGCCGACCTTGGGACTGGCGGGCATGATCATCGCCGGTGGGCCGCCCTTGCCGGCGATCCAGGATCCCTTGGTGTCGGCGACGGCCCCGTCGGCGTAGTTGAACACGTCCTCGCCGAAGTACCAGACGGCACCGTCGTCGGCCTGCGCGAACCAGTCGAGCGCGACCTCCTCGATGCGCCCGTCGAGATAGTTGAGGTACTGGAGGACGACCGTCTCGACTCGCTGGCCGTCCCAGGTGATGGTCTTGGTCCCGGGGAGCAGGGTGAACTCGGTCCGCAGCGGCTTGCCGTCCACCTGGCCGCCGTAGATGACCTGGGCGAGCCTGCTGCTGGGGTGCAGCGGGTTGGTGATCGACGTCGGGTTGGAGAACGACGGCCTGGTGAGGTCGACCCGCTTGTCGCCCGGCGCGAGCTGGAGGCAGCCGCCGCCGTTCTCGGGCTGGATGCACGCCGGGCCGGCGGGCATGGTGGCCGCCGGCGCCGGCTTCCTGGAGCTCGACGGGGCCGACCCGCCGCCGCACGCGCTGGTCGCCAGCGCCACCTCCGTGGTGAGGCATGTCGTCCCTCCAGTGCTGGTCGCTACCGGGACCGCTCGCGGTCGGCCGTGCCGCCGAGGACCTGGAAGTCGCGGTCGAGGGGACGTCCACCTGGCTGCCGTCGTCGGTCTGACCGTCTTGCGGTCGCCAGGTTGTCGCGAGCCCCCTGAACGGACCCTGAACGTCGCTGAAAGCTCGTTCAGGAGCGCCGCCGGCGCAGGCGGCCCAGCGCGCGCGATACTTGAGGTCCAAGTCGGTGGAGGAGGAGATCGGATGGCCGCTGTCAGCTACTTCGTCCGGATGGTCGCCAAGGACGGCAAGGCCGACCAGGTGCAGGAGCTGCTGTTGGAGAACCCTCGCCGGATCGAGCAGGGCGAGCC
>WNGA01010448.1_pt1 | contig 12302 bp, 9 predicted proteins | sample 5400061 | NCBI WGS metagenome assembly WNGA01 (sample SAMN13153366, study PRJNA577476) | soil metagenome | isolation source: 100 cm soil or saprolite under grassland replicate 2 | place: USA:California | collected 2016-06-15
CGGCAGCTCGACGCCGAAAGAGTGCTGTCCGACGTCTGGGGGATGGGCATGAGCGCGATCGAGGCCGGGCCGCCCGGGTTTCTCCCCGACCGCAGCGACCTGGCGCGGCCGCTGCTGCGGCGCCACTGGCTGCGCGTGGTTGCAGGTCAGGCGCACGCCGTGCTTCACCATCACGATCCCACGGCGGCCGAGCTGGCCCACGTCGATGGTCACGCGAGCTGGCTGGCCGCGGTTGGCGCGGAGACGCTCGTGCTGGCGGCGATCCCACCTCGCGGCTCGAACGAGGCTCACGGCATCGTCCTGTCCAGCTCCGGCTGGGCCCGGCTGCTGCACCTGATCGGGTCGGCGGAGCACGCGTGCGCGCGCCACCGCCTGCGGCTGGCGGTGCTGCCGAGGTACGGGAGCATGATCCAGGGGCCCGCGGACATCGAGCGCCTGCTGGTGGGCACCGAAGCAGGCCTGTGCTTCGACGTTGGCCAGCTCGTGCTCCTGGGCGCCGACCCGATGGAGGTGTTGGAGCTGGCCGGCGGGCGCATCCAGCACGTGCGTTTGAACGACGTCGATGCGGGCATTGCGGAACAGGTGCGTGAGCAGGGCCTCAGCTATGCGAGCGCGGTGAGCCGCGGGCTGTTCAAGCCGCTGGGCACGGGCGATGCTCATGTCGATCGGGTGCTCGAGGGCCTGCGGCGTTCGAGGTATCGCGGCTGGTACGTGCTCGATGAGGACGTGAGGCTCAAGTCCGATGGCGACGACCCCGTACCACGCGTCAAGCAAGCGCTCGAGTACGTGCGGCCGCTGGTCGGCTAGCGAACTTCTTATAGGTACGTGACACCGCATTTCGCGCTTTTGGCGCCAAACGCGCGGAATTCGGACCCCAAAGCGCACCTTTGGCGCCAAACGCGCGGAATCGGGCTAATTTTCAGGAATAAGACTGGTCGCTAGACCTTGCGGCCGGCGCGAGCCCAGTACTGCTCACGGACCTTGCGCTTGAGCAGCTTGCCCGCGGCATCACGAGGGAGCTCGTGCACGAAGTCCACGGAGCGCGGCTTTTTGTAGCCGGCCAGCTGCGCCGCGCAGAAGTCGATCAGCTCTTGCTCGGTCGCGGATGTTCCACGACGAAGCTGGACCACCGCCTTCACCGATTCGCCCCAATGCTCGTCCGGGATTCCGATCACCGCCGCATCCATCACGGCGGGATGCGCGTGCAGCACCGCCTCCACCTCGGCGGGGTAGATGTTGACGCCGCCCGAGATGATCATGTCCACCCGCCGGTCGCAGATGTAGTAGTAGCCCTCGTGGTCGCGATACGCCACGTCGCCCACTGAAAAGAACCCATCGTGAAAGCTATCGCCGGTGGCATCGGGGCGTCTGTAGTACTCGGCCAGCCAGGTGTTGCGGACCATGAGCTCACCCGGCTCTCCGTCGGGAACCTCACGGCCCTCCGCGTCGGCTAGCCTGATCTCCTGGCCGGGCACCGCCGTGCCGCACGAACCGGGCTTGCGAAGCTGGTCCTCAGGACGCAGCACGGTGTTGATGCCTGTCTCGGTTGCGCCGTAGAACTCCCACAACACCTGGCCAAATGCCGCCTCAGCGCGATGCTTGAGCGTGATCGGACATGGGGCTGCGCCGAGGATCAGGGCGCGGAGCGAGGACGTATCTCGAGGGCGGGCCTCCTGCGCATCGACAAGACGCTGCAGCAGGGTGGGGGCCATGAACGTTGTGGTCACGCGGTGGCGCTCGATGAGATCGAGCGCGTCCTCTGCGTCGAATTTCGGCTGGATGACGACCGTCGCGCCCAGCACCTGGTGCAGCGCCGCGAAAAATGCGACGCCGCTGTGATAACCAGGCCCGCACATCAGATGCACATCCGACTGGCTCAGCTCGAAGATCGATATCACCTGCAGCACGTTCTCGATGTTGACCCCATTTGGACGCCAGGCGCCTTTGGGATGGCCGGTGGTGCCCGAGGTATAGATCATCGAGGCACCGAGCCCGCCGGCACCTTCAATGTCAGGCGCCGCGTCCGGCGCTGACGTCATCAGCCTGTCGAACAACAGCCACCCGTCAGGGGACGTCTTGGCGATGGCGATGAACGTGCGCTGGCCTTCTACGCCCGCTCTTGCCTCCTCGACGACATCGACATGGTTGGCGTCCGCGACCACGGCGCTGGCGCCGGAGTCGTTGAGCAGGTACGCCACCTCCGATCCACGAAGGCGATAGTTCACCGGTACCGCGACGAGACCCGCCCGCCGCAGGCCGTTGCTGATCTCGAAGCCGTGAATCGAGTTGAACGTCATGATCGCGACGCGGTCATCCGGCTCGCAGCCGGTCTGCAGGAACATGCGAGCCGCCTTGTTGGCCTGACGGCTCAGTGTTGCGAAGTCGATCGTGTCTGGGCCACAGACCAGGGCCGGTTTATGGGGATTGGTATCGGCGTGGACAGCGAGAAAATCGATGTCGGCCACGCATCAATCGTATTGACCGCGGGTGGCGAACGCTCGCGTTGGAGGTCCTCCTACTTGGTGGGGGTTGGAGTCGCGCCGCTGCAGACGGCCGTGCCTGCCAACCCAAAAGTCGACGCGGTCGGCGCGACGCTGCCCGCAATGACGACGCGGTAGCGATAGCAACCGCCGAGCAGGGCCCACGTGGCCGAAGGCGCCCAGTGGTGATAGACGACCGCAGCTGGAAGTACCGGGTGCTGCTGCAGCACGGCTGGAGTGGGATCGGTGATGGCCGAGACCGGTGAAGGCCTGGTGGATTCCCACTGCCACAGGTAGATCTTGGTCAGGGGGCGCGCCGCCGGCGTGTCCGCGGCAGCCGGCAGCCTGGTCGCTTCGAGCAGCTTGTCGACGAACGGCTGCGGACCGTCGTTGGCCTTCACCAGCGCGAGGCTCTTGTCCGTCAGCGGGCCTGACCAGTCAAGGGCCGTCACGCCGGTGCCTGTCAGGTACCGGCTCGCAGGAGCCGTCCCGTCCGTGCCGTTCGTGCTGTAGATCTGGATCTCGCCGTTCACCGCCAGCGCGAGCTGCTTCGCATTGGGGCTCCAAGCAAGCGCGTCTGCGTGAGGAAGCTTGGAGTTCACGCGTCGGGGAGCTGCGGCCGACGGAAGCGGTGATGCGCTCGGCGTGGATGCTGCGGGCGCTGTCCCGGTCCCGGAGGGCGAAGCCACTGGGAGCGTGGAATTGATCGGCTGGATGATTGGTCCCTTGTCGGGCAGCGAGATCGCCGCCATCGTGCCGTCGGCGCTGATCGCGATCGGCCCGTCGTCCGGACCGAGCTTCAACGGAAACGGATTGAGCACGCCGGCGCTCGGGTTCAGCCAGTACCACTGGCCGGTGCCGAACGCACGCACGGCGATGAGGCCCTCCGCGCCGGGAGCTGCGCCCTGGGTGAACAGAGCCGCCTGGGCGGGCGGCCTGGACAGCACCTTGAGCGAAGTCAGAGGCTGTGTGAGGTCGAGCGCGTCCACCTCGTAATTGGTGCAGCAGCCAACTGTCAGTGCCAGGTACCGGGAATTCGCGACCAGGCCAAACGGCCCCTCGCTCTGAAAGTCATATGAGGCGGCCAGGGGCTCGATGGCGCCCGAGAACGGGTCGACGCGGAAAAGCCAGTCGTATGGGACCACGCCCGAGGTGGTCCGCCGCTCGGCCGGCCGGTCGTCATGGATCGTGAAGTAGAGGACCGCCGTCGAGGAACCCGGCTCCGGGCCCCACACCGGCCCGGCGACCCTGAACGCGCCACCTTGCGGGAGCGGGGAGACCATGGTGGATTTGCCTGTGCTCGGCTCGAGCACGCCGAGTCCCTTGGAGTTGACGTACGCGATCAGGCCCTGGTCCAGGGCACCCTCGACAGGCTCCGGCGAATGAACCTGGCCTGGTGTGCCGCCACCACCACAGGCTGCGATCAGCAGGAAGGCGACCGGCAGCAATGCAAGTCGATTGAGGTTCCTCACGTGAGTCGCCGATCTTAACGGGCTTCAGGCCTCAGGCGTTACCCAGGAAGTTGCGGGCCTCGCTTCACGATTCCATCTTTGGCGCCAAACGTGCGCTTGCGTGCTTCGGATTTCGCGTCTTTGGCGCCAAACGTTCGCTTTGGCCTGTGTGTGGGCGGGGTTACAACGCTGTCGAGGTTACCGTCAGCCGCCAGTGGGCGGACCGGCACCCGCCGCCCGCACCGCCGCTGCGATGGCGTCGAGCGCCGCTCGCGCCGGGGGCGCGTCGTAGCCGTGCGGGAACGTAAGGCTGAAGCCGTCCTGCGGATATCGCGGGATCACGTGGACGTGAAAGTGCGGCACGTCCTGAAAGGCGACCTCGCCATCGGCCACGAACAGATTCACCCCGCTGGCACCAAAAGTGTGGCGGGCCATCGCGGCAAGGTGACGAGCGACCTTGAACGTGCGCATGGCGACGGTGTCGCTGACCTCGTGCATCAGCACCGCGTGCTCGCGGGGCACGACAAGCATGTGGCCATGGGTGATGGGCTGGATGTCCATGAACGCGATGACCGTGTCGTCCTGATGCGTGAAGCTGGCGGGAGCCTCACCTCGCACGATCGCGCAGAAGATGCAGTCGTCGCTCAACTGAACCAGAAGCTTAAAGCGCTGTGAAGCGAATCGTTGCCTACTCGGCCTCCGAGGGCTTTTCAGGCGGCGCCGGTATCGGTGCCCGGACGTCGACCTCTGGCTGAGCTTCCGCGGCCTGCTCGGGGATGCCGTTTTCACCGTTGCGCTCCACGGCGCTCTCTGCGGACACGGCTGCGGCCAGGGTCTCTCCGGCCAGCGGCGCGTCGCCATTGGCCCCCACCTCAACCCCAGGGCCGCGCTGGCCCCGGCGTCGCCGACGAGCCCGGCGGTCGCCTCGATGCGGTCGTGAGAGCCGCTGCACCTGGGAGCGGATGCCGACGCGCTGACAGGCCGTGACGACGGCGCCAACGCCGGCGACCAGCCCGTCCTCCTTGCAGTGCTCGAACAGCGGGCCGAACAGCTCGGGCGCGCCGCCGATGACGGTCTTCGAGTCACCGACGATGACCAGGAGCTTTTTCGCCCGCGAGATGGCCACGTTGACGCGGTTGGGGTCGTTTAGGAATCCGATCGCGGCTCGATCGTTGGAGCGCACCAGCGAGAGGATCACGGCGTCCGACTCGCGGCCCTCGAAGGCGTCGACCGACTCTATGTCATCCGGCGGCACGATCCCCTTGAGCGCGCCCTGCAGGCGGTTCACCTGCGAGTTGTACATCGCGATCACCGCCAGCTTCGCCTTGCGGACGCGCCGCCGGATGATCGAGGTGATGTCCTTGCACAGCGCGACCTCGAACTCGTTTGCGACGGAGCGCTGCGCGTCGCGGTACTCGTCCTGCGCGCCCGTGTCGACCCAGACCAGCTCTCGATCGAATGGCCACGGCAGCGGCATCCTCGGATGCGGCGCCTCGTGGATCAGCTTGCCCTCGTAGAAAAGGTCGGAGACCACGCGGCCGATGGGCTCGCGCATGCGGTACTGGCGCGGCAGCATGATGCGAGAGCCTGCCGGCACCTTGTCCCAGATCCAGCCGTAGAAGCTGTCGTCGCGCACGACCTCGTCGAGCGCCTGCTCGATCTTGAATGTCGAGGCGGCCTCCTCCATCACAGGCGGCAGCTGGTTGAGGTCGCCGATCATCACCCAGCGCTTGGCAATTGGCATCAGGGCGAGGGCCTCGTTCGCACGTACCTTGTTCGCCTCGTCGAGGATCAGCCAGTCGAAAACCTTGAATCGCAGCCTGGAGTCGATCGCAAGCCGGTTGCAGGTGCCGGCGACGAGGTTGAAGGGTTCGAGGTCGTCACCCTCGACCAGGGTCGGCCGCAGGCGGCGGGGCACCTTGCCCGGCTCTGCGATTCGCGCCTGGCGCACGTGCGAGAAGCCGAGCAGTCGCTCCTGGCCGGTGTCGACAGCGTCGTTGGAGTGCGAGGAGAGCAGGATCGACGAGCTCGGGTTCCGGCCGAGGATGCGGCGGATCGACTCGACGATGGCGGTGGTCTTGCCGGTGCCCGGCGGCCCCTGGATGAGGTAGAGCTGGCCTGGCCGCATGCCCATGACGCGGGCCACGGCCTCGGCCTGCTCCTCGTTCGGGTCAGGTAGATGGTGTGCACGCTTGCCGTCCAGTGGAACCCGGGGTGGGCTGCCAAGCCAACCCGTGTCCGCCAGCTCTGCCGCCAGCGCTCCAGTTCTTGGGCTGCCGATCTGCAGCTGGCGGATGACAGAGCGCTGCGCCTCGAACATCTCGACGCTGGCCGTGGGCAGGACGATGCCTTCGTCCGGGAGGGGGTCGTAGCGCCGGAAGCTGACCCACAGGTTGGAGCCCTGGATCCGGTCGAGCGACATGCCGCGGTATTCGGGGAAGCCGGCGGAGCGAACGGTCAGGGAGTCGATGCCGCGGTAGATCCGGCCATCTGCGTCGTCGACCAGGTGGAGGATGGCGCGGACGTACTCGCCCCCCCGCATGTCCTCGCCGCATTCGGGGCAGTGGATGCCGTTCGAGGTCGGGACCTCTGTCTCGCACTTGGGGCACTCGATCCATTGCTCGGTGGCCTCATAGCGCCGGACCGCGGCTTCGGCGAGCTTCTCCCGGAAGTCGCGCAGGTGCTCGATGAAGCGCAGCGTCGAGTCGAGGATGGGCAGCGTCTTGGCCTGCTCGCGCAGGACGATGGTCGTGAAGCCCTCAAGGTCGCCGTCCCACTCTTTGACCAGCTGCAGCTCCTGGTAGCGAAGGCGCAACCGGTTCTTTTCCATCTCGAAGTCGCCGTCGAGGTCCTGCCAGTCGGTGATCTCGAGCGCGAGCCCCGTCGGGGTTCGACCGAGCCGGCCGGTCAGCAGCGTCTGGCTGACCTGGCCCATGAACTCGAACGGCTTCTCGGGCTTGACGATGGTGTAGGTGCCGTCGATGCTCCTCTGCTCCTCGAGGACCTGACGCAGGAGCTCGGCCCCGCCGGCCGCCTCCATCGCCGCGACCTTGGCTGCCGCCGGCGTGCCAGGGCGGACGCGAATTCCAAGCCGGCCGGCCTGGATCTCCTCGCCCGGTATGTCCGGGTTCCAGAGCGGGAGCACATCCCCGGGATTGGGCGTGCTCAAGTCAGGAGGACCTAAGGCTCATAGGCGGATGGAGCGTGAAATTGGGATCAAGTGGGTTCAAAAGGGGTCCCCAGACGGGACCTAGCACCCCAATGGGCAGCCCTTACGTTAGCACAGGTTCGCCTGCGCCACACTTAGCGGCGCTGTGTGGAAGAACCGCCTCAAGCCCTACGACATCCTCAGCGAGGGCGACGTGGAGGCGATCCACGGGCAGGCAATGACCATCCTCGAAGAGATCGGCATCGACTTTCTCCACGAACGCGCGCGGGAGACCTTCAAGCAGGCGGGCATGCCGGTGGAGGACATGCGTGTTCGGTTTGACAGGGCCTTCGTCATGGAGATGGTGGCCAAGGCGCCGCCCGTCTTCAACCTCCAGGCACGCAATCCCGATCGAAGCGTGACCATCGGTGGCGACAACGTGGTCACGGCCCCGGTCTATGGACCGCCGTTCATCACCGACCTGGAGCGCGGGCGGCGGGGAGCCACCATCGAGGACTTCAACAACTTCGACAAGATGGCGCAGGCGATCGATCAGATCCACTGTGCCGGCGGCACGACTGTCGAGCCGGAGGACCTGCCGCTCGGGACGCGGCACCTCGACATGGTCTATTCCCACATGCGCTGGACGGACAAACCTTTCATGGGCAGCGTGATCTCGGCGGAGAACGCCCGCGACACCATCGAGATGGCATCGATCGCCTTCGGCGGTCGCGAGCGGATCGAGGCGACGCCGGCGGTGATCAGCCTGATCAACGTCAACAGCCCGCTGCGCTACGACGACCGCATGCTCGGCGCGCTGCTCGAGTACACCGAGGCGGGCCAGCCGGTGATCGTCACGCCGTTCCTGATGGCGGGTGCGATGTCGCCGATGGGCCTTGCCGGCACCCTGGCCCAGCAGACGGCAGAGGCGCTTGCCGGGATCGCCCTGGTGCAGCTGATGCGTCCCGGCACACCGACCGTCTACGGCTCGTTCCTCACCAATACCGACATGCAGTCAGGCAGCCCGGCCTTCGGCACGCCGGAGTCGGCGATGGGCATCCTCGCCAGCGCGCAGATGGCGCGGCACTACCACGTGCCGTTCCGTGGGGGCGGGGCCCTGACGTCGTCGAAGGCCCCGGACGCCCAGGCCGCCTACGAGTCGATGATGTGCATGTGGCCGACCATCCTGGGCGGCGTCCATTTCGTGCTTCACGCCGCGGGCTGGCTCGAGAGCGCGCTGCTCGCCTCGTACGAGAAATTCATCATCGACGTCGAGGCGCTGCGGATGTTCGAGTGGATCCTGCAGCGTGGTCTGCCAGTGGACGAAGAGGGGCTGGCCATGGACGCGCTGCGCGAGGTGGGACCGGGGGGCCATTTCCTCGGCGCCGAGCACACGCTGCGCAACTACCGCACCGGGTTCTACAGGCCCTGGATATCCTCCACCGAGAACTTCGACCGCTGGAACCGCTTCGGCTCGAGAACCGCGGACAAGGTCGCCGCGGAGCGCTGGAAGCAGGTCCTCGCCGAGTACCCCGACCCCGGCATCGACCCCGGTGTCGACGAGCAGCTGCGCGAGTTCATGGCGCGCCGCAAGCAGGAGATCGGAAACGACTGATCACGGGTCGCGGGCCCGGGTGCGCCTCAACCACCTGCTGCGAAAGATCGCGTCCGGAGCGCCTGCTCCCGCCAGCGGCTCGGCAGCTGCGGCGGCGGTCGCGGCCGCGGCGGCACTGGTCCAGAAGGTGGCGACGCTCTCAGGCAGGCAGTGGTCGGAGGCTGCGGCCGCGCACGATCGAGCCGAGCAGCTGCGATTGCGCAGCGAGGAGCTGGTCGAGGAGGACTCGCTTGCCTACCTTGCTTTTCTCGATGCGGCCCGATCCGGCCAAGACCTCGACTCCGCGAGAAACAGGACGATCGACGTGCCGCTCGAGATCGTTCGGACCGCTGCCGAGGTCGCCAGGCTGGCACATCTTCTGGGCGAGAAAGGCAATCAGAATTTGCGGGTCGACGCGTCGGTGGCTTCGATCCTGGCCACCGCAGCAGCGGAATCAGCTGCTCTCCTGGTCAAAGTCAACCTGCCGCGCGAATCGCGCGACGCCCGCCTGCGCGAGGCGCGGCGCCTGGCTCGTGAAGCTAAGGCTCTGGGCTCATCAGCCGCGAGCGCGGATTCGCCGCGTCGAGCTCGGTGATCACCGCGGCCACCACCTCTTCGGTCGTGCCGGCCCGATGCTCGACCGGACCCCAGCGCCAGCCGTCCAGGTAGGCGTCCATGTCCGTGGAGCCCTGCTTCATCGCGTAGGCGTCGATGGCGGCCTGGAAGCGATCCGGCATCATGCGCTTGGCCTCGGCGGCGCCGTCCCAGGCCTTGACCTGCGAGGGGATGTGCTTCCAGTACATGACCTGGTAGCTGGCCATCAGGCAGGCGCCGCGGCACTACTGGGCTCAACGAGCTCGGCCAGGCGGCTCTCGAGCTGGCCAAGGCCAACGTCGTTGATCTCCAGCGGGAGCCCCAGGTAAACCGCGATCTCTTCTGCCTTGGCCGCCAGTCGCGGATTGGGCACCTGGCGCAGGTAAAGCAACGCTTCGTAGTTGCCGAACAGCATCTCTTTGAGCTCGGGGTGCCGGTCGAGGCCCAGGCCTCGGATCACGGCCCGACCGAAGTTGCGCACCAGCCAGTCGGTGAGGAAGAAAGTGCCAGGGCGCTCATTTGAGACGCGCTCGAACAGCTCCTCGCCGGCGAACATCTCGTAGCAGTGCGGCCCTCGCACGCGAGAAGCGCCGAACTCGTCCAGGACCGGCTCCAGGCGCCCGGTCGTGCCGCAATCGCCGTACACGACGATGAGATGGTCATATCGCGGTCGCAGCGCGCGAAGCTTTTCCCTCAGCTCGTCGACGATGCGGCCCGGATAAAGATGCAGGAGCGCCGGCACCCCATGGATGTCGACGGCCCAACCTCGCCGGTCGACGATTTCCTTGACCTCGGACCCGAGGGCGCCGCAGATCACGAAGGCTGTGCTGGCCTCCCCACCTCGTGGGGAGGTCCGGCCCAACGGCGAAGCGGTTGCGCCGGGGTGGGGAGAGGATGTGCTGGCCTCCCCACCGCGTGGGGAGGTCCGGCCCAACCGCGAAGCGGTTGCGCCGGGGTGGGGAGCGTCCAAGCCGCCCATTCTCATCCGACCGGGTCCAGATGCGGAAACTGCAGCACGGACACGAACGCATCGTTGAAGTCGGACCGGCCTGAAAGCTCTACGTATTCGATCCGCGAAGGCAGCTCGAACGCCACCTGACGCTCGCGATACGACAACAGCGCGATCTTTGCTCCCTCGCCGGCGGAGTTGCCGACGGCGATGATCCTGTCCACTTGCACGGGGGGCACGAGGCCGATGATCTTCGCGCTCTCCGGGTTGAGATACGAACCGAAGGAACCTCCGAGCAGCACCTCGTCGAGGTCGTCGGTCCGAACCCCGAGGATGTCCATCAGGACCTTGATGCCCGTGGCGATGGATCCCTTCGCAAACTGCAGCTCGCGCACATCGCGCTGCGTGAGATAGACGCCCTCGGCCAGCAGGAATGCGCGCACGCCGTCGACCTCGATGAGGCGGCTCGCCAGCGGGTGGTCGGGAACCTCCGCCTTCGACCGCATGCGCCCGGAGTTGTCGAGGAGGCCGGCGACGAGCAGCTGCGCGACGGCGTCGACCAGGCCCGACCCGCAGATGCCCTGGGCCTGGATGTCTCCGCCGATCACCTGCAGCTCGACCTCATCCCCCAGGTGCACCCCTTCGATCGCCCCGTCGGTGGCGCGCATCCCGCAGCGGATCTGGCTGCCCTCGAAGGCAGGCCCGGCGGGGGCTGCGGTGGCCAGGGTCCGCTGCGTGCTGCCGAGAACGATCTCGCCGTTGGTGCCCACATCGACGAACACGCGCAGCTTGTCCTCGCGCGCGACGCCGGTGGCCAGCACCCCGGCGATGATGTCCGACCCGACGTATCCACCGATCGCGGGCAGGGTCTGCACGTAACCGTGAGGATGGATGCGCAGGCCGACCTCACTCGCCGCGACGGAGAGCGGCTCCATGAAGGCCGGCGTGAACGGCATCACCGCGATCGGAGCGGGGTCGATTCCAAACAGCAGATGCAGCATCGTGACGTTACCGACCACGACCGCTTCGTACGTCTGCGCGGGCGACACGCCGGCCTCTTCGTAAAGCTCGTCAAGGATCTGGTTCATGGTCGCAACGACCGAAACCCTCAGCTCATCGATTCCTTCGGCGCCGTTCATCGCGTGGCTTATCCGCGAGATGACGTCCGCGCCAAAGGGGGCCTGGCCGTTGAGCGTCGAGTGCACGGCGGCGGCCATTCCGGTGCGCAGGTTCATCAGGGTTCCGACCAGGGTCGTGGTCCCGACGTCGAAGGCCACGCCATAGCACTCGTCGGTGGTGTCGCCGGGCTCGACCGCGACGAGGTGCTCGCCTGCCAGCACGGCGGTGACCTTGAAGGCCGCCTCACGGAAGACGCCAGGCAGCGTGCGCAGGACCTGGACGCCTGCGAGCATGTCGTGCCCCTCTGCGGTCAGGGCTTCGCGCAGCCGGAGGACGTCGCTGCGCTGGTCGTCCAGCGAAGGCTCAGCAAGCTCGATGTAGACCTTGCGGACGTTGGGGTCGAGGATGACGAGGCGACCGAGCCCCATCGTCGCCGCCTTGGGAACGCGCAGCAGCTGGGGCACGTCGCATGCCATGTCCTCGTAGATGCGCGCCTGGCACGAGAGCCGCCAGCCGTTCTCGACCTCGTCCTTCCGCAGCAGCCGGTGGTCCGCGTTGGTCACCTCAGAGCTGCCCTCGACGACGCGTACCTTGCACTTGCCGCAAGTGCCTCGCCCGCCGCAGGTCGAGTCGATGGGGAGTCCGATCCAGTGAGCGGCGCTGAACACGGTCGTGCCGGGGGGGACGCGCGTCGTCCGCTCGAACGGTCGGTATGTGACCTCGAGCTTGCGCGCGATCACTACGTCCCCTCCCCCAGCACAGGGGAGGGTTGGGAGGGGGCGCCTCTCAACTGGCTGCCCTGCTCGGCGCGAAACGCCCTTATCCATCGCATCGCGTATTCGTCATGGCCGAGCAGCAGGTCTCCGGCCAGCACCGCGCGGCGGACCTCGGGCACCAGCGGATTGGTGATCGCGCAGGTCAGGCCGGCATGCATGGCGAGCGGCAGAAAGGCTGCGTTCACCGTCGC
>WNGA01010451.1_pt1 | contig 12301 bp, 14 predicted proteins | sample 5400061 | NCBI WGS metagenome assembly WNGA01 (sample SAMN13153366, study PRJNA577476) | soil metagenome | isolation source: 100 cm soil or saprolite under grassland replicate 2 | place: USA:California | collected 2016-06-15
GGAAGTCCATGGAGTCCAAATGCTCACGCTAACCAACGTCTTTGAAGACTGTGCCCAGTATCCCAATGGGAACTTCTGCGATACAACATCCAACTTCAAAGATCCAAAGTGCGCCAGCTCGGACGTCTATCTTTGTCAAATGCACATGGAGATAGACCAGGCCTGGAAATCGGCAGGTATCGCACCTCAAAACCCACCGGTCACCACCCAGCTCTTCGACATCCAAGGCTTCGTCTACTGGGATGACGGACATATCAACGATACATGGCACAGTTACAGTGGCTGGGAGATTCATCCCATCTCAGCCTGGAGATACTCCAGTAGCTCAACGCCAGACTTCGGCCTAACAATGAACCTCAACAAGCTAAGTGTACAACAAGGCTCATCCTCGACAGCAACCGTTGCCGTAACCGGTCTCGATGGTTTCAATGGTACCGTGACCCTCTCCACCTTCGTCACGTCCAAAATCGCGAACACCACTACGGTGACACTCAACCCTCCAATCGTTTCGATAACCCCAGGTGGGTCAGCGACGTCAATACTGACAATCCAAGCGTCGCCATCCGCTCCTGTCTATAACTATTGGACAGTCACCCTCAAAGGGACGAGCGGAGGCGTGACCCATACCCTACTTGTGACGCTCGCCATCACGAGAGCACCCCCAGACTTCAGCATCTCTGCCAGCCCAACAAGCGCGACCCTTACACCTGGCTCATCTCGATCCATCACCATAACTCTACAGAGTATGTACAACTTCACAGGAACGGTGAACCTCACAGCTTCAGTCGCGCCTGCAGACACCACCGCATCTCTCTCCCTCGTCGGACCGAGCGCCTCCCTCAGCCCTGCCAGCGTAAGCATTGCTGGAAACGGATCCGCTAGCTCGACCCTATCAGTTTCCGCATCTCTTCTCACGACACCTGGCACCTACACGGTCACCATCAAAGCTGACAGCGGGACATTATCCCATTCCACGACAGTGACCGTCACAGTCTCCTTGATGTGAGGAGAGGATGGATCTGGGAAGACAGGAATCCCTTGGGTATAAGCCGCCGCAACTACTCCCGTTTTCGTTCCAAAGCAATCTCCAGCATGCTCGGCTGTGTCACATTGTGTACAGGTTGTGTTACCTTGTAGGCTCTAGTAGACAGACTGGACAAATACTTCACCCACCCCCCTTCTATTGGAAATAGAAGTGGTAACAACACTGCAAACCACAACTCAAGTCCATCGAAAGCGAGCAAGGACACTACCAATTACCGCGACCATACTTTTGGCTGCCCTGGCAGTCTCTGCAAGCCTATTCGCCACACATTCAGCCAGCGGAATGACGATTGCTCCAGGCAACTTCCCATCATGGAACCCCAATGTAACTTGTCAGGCAACGTTGGCAACTGTCCACCAGGTCATAGGGAACCACTTCAACTCGTCAACACAAGGCGCGCTTGAAACTGGTGGACCGTTCGGAGTCCTCAACGGGACAGACGAATCCTCCCTCCATCCACCATGCATGGCCCCTAATGTCAACGGCACAATGGCTCCTGCCTTCGTAGAGATCCATGGAATCTCACTGACAACAGGCTCGATCGTCCAGGACGGAGCTGTAGGCGGGAAATGCGGACAAAGGTATACGCCAACAAACGGTGGAGGTCCCTATCCTGGCGGGCAAACCTTCTGCAACGCTTACGGGGTCTTCCAGGACACGACAGAGTACACGGGCAACTGTGAGACTCTACAGGATCCTAATCCGAAGATATGCATAAGGCTCGAGATCGATAGAGACTGGATGGCCGCAGGCTACTGTGGCGCAGGAACCGCCTGTGACAACTCAACATTCGACAAGCTCAGCTCAAGCCAAAAGATCGATGTTCAAGGATTCGTAACATGGCACCCTCCCTCAAGCTCGGGACACGGATACTCATCATGGGAACTGCACCCGCTTACAGCATGGAGAATTTCGACCGGCGCACCCCCAGATTTCAGCATGTCCGCCAGCCCAACGACTATGACAGTCCCAGTCGGATCTTCAGGAACAGCAACAATAGCTCTCAGCAGCCTCAATGACTTCGTTGGAACTGTTGACCTCTCGGCCTCAATCGCCCCATCGGATACAACCGCATCACTTTCCCCCGTAAAGCCAACGGTGTCCTTCAGCCCAGCCAGTGTGGTTCTCGCCGCAAACGGAACGGGCGCGTCAACAATGACCGTCTCATCCTCTCTACTGACAACACTTGGAACCTACACGATCACTGTCACCGCGAACAGTGGAACAATATCGCACTCGGCAACAGTTACAGTTACGGTCAGCCTGCTGTGACCAAAGTCGACCATCAAACCACCCGCTCTCTTTGATCTTTCAGATCGCTCTCTAACGTAAAGAAAGGACTATTCTCAGGACCAAAAGTCCCGGTGCATCTTTTTCAATACAAAGTAACTTCCTGCAAAGAACCTTGGTTGTAACCCAATGTGGTAGCTTGTGTTCTTTCATAGACGCGCCCATTATATCGAAAGAACATCAATTACCTGTCAGACATGATGCCAGTGAATATGTCCGTGATCGGCGCGGGCTATTGGGGGAAGAAGGTAATACGAGAGATCATGGACGTATCTCGTACTACTGGCCGGGTTAATCTCTGCTCCATTGTGGACAACTCACCCTCGATGCTCGAACAATGCAGAAAGGAATTTGGTCCCTTGGACTATCGCTTGAGCTATCAGGGATTACTGTCCGATTCTGCAACCTCCGCGGTTCATATCTGCTCACCAAATGGCACACACTTCGAAGTCGCATCACGTTTTCTCAGATCGAAAAAACACGTCCTCGTTGAAAAGCCCCTGGCCTTACGGTCAAGGGAAGCGGACGAGCTGGTAAGACTCGCAGAGACAAACCGCAAAGTTCTCGCCGTGGGACACGTTCATAGATTCAATAATGGAGTCAAAGAGCTGAAACGCGTAGTAGACAGCGGACTTCTAGGGGACACCTACTACCTTCGCCTCCAATGGACTGGGTTCCTACCACCCCAAAGAGATCGAGACGTGATAACAGATCTGGGCCCGCATCCCTTTGACATTTGTAACAATATTCTCGGCACGTGGCCGACCAAGATATCATGCAGAGGTAGAGGTTACAGAGGTGGAGCGGGCGACGAAGTCGCTTTCATCACGGCTGAACACATTGACGGTGTTAACGCAAGCATTGAGCTAAGCTGGTTGGATTCTGAGAAGCATAGAGATGTGACAGTGGTAGGAAGCGATGCGGTGGCCCGGCTAGACTGCCTAGATCAGAAACTGGTTCTTCAACGATCTGACAAGACGGAGACAATATTGACTGTTCCAAGCAATACGCTCCATGAGGAGATCATTCACTTCGCCGAATGTGTCGAAAACAACTCGACATCTGAACCCTACTCAAATCTATCCGACGGAGCCATCGGAGCCGGTGTAGTAAGGCTCCTTGAAGCATCGAAAAGGTCCGTGAGCGAAGAGCGCACCATACAGGTTTCAATACCGGAATCCGAAGAACTAATCGCAAGCGAACCAGCTCAAACAGGGTTCCGAAAACTTTCAGCCTACCACTGACAACTGGTCAACTCAGGTTTATGGTTGATTCGCAAGCGTTTGGACTCAGGATCTAGCGAGAGTATGTGACGCAGAAACAAGCGTCCGAAACTCACAAAAATTCTCATAAGCTATCACGCGCAAATCTTCAGGTCTGCAGTACCTGCGGAAAGTTCATAGCGACAACGTATAGAGAGACGGCGAAGGGAGAACTAGCGATCGAAGAGCTGGAGCTGGACGTGAAGATTCTGTCCTCACCAATCGGCCGACTACGAACAGCCAAGTCTCAGAACTCCGGCCATCGAGAGCAATCTTCCGACTCGGTTATGAGAGTTGAGGACACCTGCTGGTAAACGATGAATATCGGCTAAAGGACGTGTTTGCATTCTAGATGAAAGTTTTTTCAATTCGGAGTGTTGTTTCATTCCTATCAGATTCTGGTTCTTCCTGAGGCCTTGAGAATTCGTAGAGCGTTTAGCGTAATCATATTGTTGGGGCCTTTTCGTCCCCAGTCAACGACCTCAACATTCGACACCAACAGTTTCGTCTTAGCCAATGGTTTCCGTCTCATTATCCAGTAGTAGTCGTCGGCGTGCCATAGTCCGTCGGGACCCCTCTTCTTCTCCACAATATCTAGCGCCTCCTTGGTCCGTGGGTCGTCTAGCTCTCCTGCCCGCGAGAGGATCGTGAGCTCTTGTAGAATGTCGCAGTGCCAGTACAGTGGATAGTGAAGCTCGACCATGGTCGGGTGAATGATCTCTCCCGTATGGTCGGAACGAAACAAATGGTGTTGGAGAAAGAACTCCGATGCTCTCTCAATCGGCTTCAAATATTCTCGATCACCTGTCGCCCTTTGGTATTCGACAAGGCCCCAGAGAGTCGACAGAGATTCGTTGACCGATGAATGATCTGCCTCCGGTCTCCTGTCACAGTTCCATCCTCCATCAGGCCACTGCCATTCGACCAGCGACTCGGCAAGCTTCACAACCCGCGGATCCTCTGCGAGCCCCAGCCGACTACACACTGCCAACGCGTTACCCTCTTGAGACGCACATCTCCGATATCGTCCATTGATCTTAGGAACATTGCGAAGATGAGCCCCACCAAGCAGCCATTTCAAAACAAGATCCGTTGCCTTCACCGCTGGCCGAAATCCTGAGGGTATTCCGAGCTCCACAAGAGAGACGAGACGCCAGTGTGCGCCTGTCCATTTCTGGTAGGGATGGACTCCGAAACCACCATCAGCCCGCTGCCCCAAGAGAAGAGTCTTGACAATGGGCCCGCTAGGAATCTGTTTCTTCGCCGCCAGAACTTCATTCGAGTCCGACGGTCTGTCCAGAATCTCTGTGAGAGTAAGATAGCGGACCGAGGGATCCCCTGATTCCAAAAGCCAATTGACTGCAGGATCTTCAGTAACCATGGGTCAGCACCGTCCGATCCTAGAATTTTTGTTGGTCTAAAATAATGGTTTCATCCATCTTTAATACGCATCAGATTGAGCCGAACTTATGCAGCCATTCACCTATTCGGTATCCAAAGGGCTGAGAGCTGGTGCAGTCGGTGGTTTCCTCGGATCAGTCGTCTTGGGCATTCTAGGAGAGATTGGTGCAATGGCGATGAATCAGGAGCTCTTCTACACGACCATCGCGAAGAGAATGGGTTTTGGTGATTCTTCCGTTCTCGGAGGATGGACTCTTCACTTCCTAGTGGGGATAATCGCGGGCTCACTCTTCGTTGGAGCGACGGCGGCAATCCGAAGGTTCGCCTTGACCACGACTAAGAAGGCTATCTGGGTCGGTATACTGGGAGGCATCGTAATTTGGATGGTCGTCTACGCTCCCGTTACAGGTATCCTTGTCCCTGAGGACCTAACCAACACAACGTTCGCAGGGGGATCGTTCGTACTCCACTTGCTCTACGGGGTTGTCACTTCGGTTGTATCTTTGTCGTTGCTCCGGCGCAAGGTCCCAACAAAGATCGCGGCCTAACAGCTCGGCAGGTTTGTGCCGCCGGACGCGAGGAATCCGTTTCCAGACTGGGTTGAGCTGTCGTAGTTTGACTGTTGAGTGAGAAGGTAGGTTGCGTAGGACCCTGTGACCACCTATGTTCCATTCAGGCTTACGGTGAAAGTGGTAAGGTTCGGGTTTGGAGGTAGATTGTTCAACTGCGATCCGGAGACCCTGTAGCTAAAGATCGGATGAGCAGTTCCATTCGCTGAAAGATGAAATGATTCTGTATCAGCCAAAACCCAGCCTACCGAGGGATAGTTCAGGGTCAGAGCCCATGTTGCATCCATCGCAAACCGTGTGGGATTGCTGATGCCGAGGGTTTCGTAGACTGTTCGATAGCCTGAGTAGCTTCCAGGTGATCCGTAAAGCGTTGAAGAATCCGTGCGAACCGAGAGGCAAGTTGGTTGAAGCTGATTGATGGAGTGGTTCGCCGCGTTTCGGTCAGAAGTCTTGGCAGCCTGCAAGATTTGCTGCTGAGCATTGTTATACAACACGAATCCGCCGACCCCGACAAGGAGAAGGGCAATGAGAACTACTCCGACGATTAGTTTCAGAGGTCGCTTCGAGGGCGGCGCGGCGGCAGGAATCGGGGCCCACGTTGGCGGAGGAATCGCGCTTCCACACTGCGGACAAAACTGAGTCCCCAAGGGAACGGTTGTGAAACATGTTGGACAGGTCACCTGCTGAGCTTGCGGTTGAACCCCGTAAGTGGATGGAGGAGCAGCAGGTGGCGGCGGAGATGTTGCCTGATTCTGGCTATCCGCCTTGATATTACTCTCCTCTGTCACAAACAGAGACTCCGTCCAACAATTCCTGTTGGCCTGTCTGGCTTATTAGTGCGTCGGATTCTTGGACGCAGTTTGCCCTAGTTTCTGTCGGAACAGAAAGCGGTCTGCTGGTTTGAAGCCTATCGACCTCCAGAAAGAGGCAGCAGGTTTTGTTGCCGTGGAGCACTTCGAGCCCGATCTCACCTATCTTCATCCGTTTGCACTCTCCCATCAAACGTTTCGCCAGTTCTCTTCTCACTCCTTTCCGCCAGGTAATCGGATCTAACGAAGAAATTGTTTAGTCATAACCCCTCCAAGTTCTGCGGAGGGGGTGTAAACCACCAGGGCCACACCGACTATCGCACCTTTCTCCCGAGCAATCAAGAGTAGGCCTGGGGATTGGCGGCGTTGCTGTTGTTCGACAGTCTAGGCTATTCTCTCCTTGATGGGTGTCAAACCTTCAGACGAGTGGTATTCGGCGATGAGCCTCTTGATCTCCTCTCGGTCTGCCAGACTACCGTGACTTATGGTTACCATGTTTGACCCTTGGCTTCTAGCGTTAAGGAAATAAGCCGAGAGGAGCGATTAGATGCAAGTCCTTCCTTTGACCCTTGGAACATATTCGTCTTCCGCATGTCAGACCTGTGGTTGCTCCGAAACATCCTGCGAGACTTGCCAGACGGTCGCGGATTGTTCCAACTGTGCTTCATGCTGCTGCACTACCGCTCATCAGTCATGGAGGCATCGGAGAATTGGAAACGGGATCAGCATCGAATACCTCAGCTCAGGCTGGATGGCAGTAGAGGTCTTTGGGTCGATCGGGGTCGGATTGATCGCGGGAAGTTTTGCTCTTCTTGCTTTTGGCGGTGACAGTTTGATAGAATTGATCTCTGGACTAGTCGTCTTGAGGGGTCTGCGCGGGGATCGCTCGAGAGGCGGCAACGATGGAATTCACACTAGAAGAACGGAGCAATTGACTAGCGCCTTGCTTTTCGCTCTCATTCCCGTCATCGGGCTAGGCGCACTCTATTCCTATCTCACAGGGTTGAAACCTGAGGGATCGCCCCTGGGAATCGGCATTGCGGTTGGAGCAGTGATAGTGATGCCCTATCTCTACATCCAGAAGAAACGGATAGGCCGTGAGACCCGCTCACTCTCTCTCTCGATGGATGCGATAGAGTCCGTCACCTGTCTCTTCATGGCCACAGCCCTTCTCGGCGGACTTCTCGCAGAATATTTTCTAGGACTGTGGTGGGCTGATTATCTTGCGACCGGAATTATCCTCGCCTTCGTCGCGCGAGAGGCTGTGGAATCATACCGCGAGCTCCATGAGGAAGAATCGGTCGCTCACACGTAGTCCAGATCCCTTGGTAGCATTCGGCTTGCACCGGTCAGACGTGATTGAAAGAACGCGTTAGTTGCCGGGAAGAGCGAGGCTCGCCCCTGCAAGAGGCTCTGGTTGCGCCACTGGCGTTGGTATTCTACTGCGTCTTCGAAGCAGCCATGTAAGGGTCGCCGCCGCGCCCGCTCCTATTGTTCCTATGGCAGTGTAGACCCAAACAGATATTGTTGGAGTCAGTGTCGGGGATGATAATGGCCGGCCTCCGGTTGGTCCTTGAGGCGCTCTCCTGGACAAGTCCAGGCTGGTCGATGTGAGCTTTAGCGTAACCGGGATGCTTGCGGTCATGTGATGGGTCACGATTACTTTGTCGGATACGGGGAAGCAGCCTGAGGGCCCGCAGAGATAATCGCCTGGATTGTAATTTTGGGTCTGGGAGGATCTTACTGAGACCACGGCGCTCGAACGGAGGAGCAGATCACTCGCCTGGTCGTAGTCAAATCTCAAGTCTAGCTTGAAACTTGAGTCGCTTGATCCACCGGAAGTGATCACAGGAGGGGAGGTGGTTGAAAGGGACTGTGAAAACTCGGATTCGACAATCCAGGCGCTACGATCATTACTGGGTCCCAGGTTAACAGTCTCGCTTCCCGTGACACTAGCATACCCTGTTAGGATCTCAACCGGTTGACCGTTTGTCAGGGGCCCGTTTACCCACCAGAATGTATAGACCTCCTTCTGCGAAGATAGCAATTGGCCTATCCCGGGAGAATAACCATAACCGTAGTACCCATAATATCCCGGATAGTAGGCGAGCATCTTCTGGATTATGCCCAGGATCACCGACGTGGCCGTCCCGGAGGATTGCACGCGAGTTGAGAGATCAATTGACTGCGAGAAACTCCCGGTCTCGGTCACAGGGGTAAAGCTGAGAGGCCCGACAGATGCAACGATACTTACTTGGTGGCTGACGTTGAGGACGGCCACACTGTTGTCAAGTCCGTTAACAGTCCAGCCTATGGAACCGTCGAGACTGATCGTGGGATTGAAGGAAGGCGAGGGAGGTGTCGGTGGAGAGCCCGACACGACCAGGTTCCCGCGTAGCGACGGATGAAGCGAATCATAATAGCTGTAATTGCCCGGAGTCGTGAATGTTAGGGAGAATGAACCGTAGTGGGCTAAGGGACCTGAGTCGAAGGTTTGAAGGCCCGCTGTGTTTGTCGAGGAAGAGGTTACCGTGTGCGTTAGGCTGCCATAGTTGAACCACATGACCGTTGTCCCGATTTGTAGAGGGTAGTAGTAGAAGGAGGGACTGTAGGAGCACGAGTATCCTGTTGGAACGCAGCTTCCGTTGTCGTATATGTTGACGAGTGCCCGTGGTTGATAGGGGCCGCACGCAGTCTGATTGTAGCCAGCCGGAGTTGCATTGCAACTCTGAGTCGATTGCATCGACGCGTTCAACTGATAATTCGCATTGCTACCTACGCTGAGAATCGGGATCGCGCCAGCGGAACTCACCATCAACACGACTAGAAAGAGAGAGAGGATGCTACCCGCGGAAACTTGTAGAATCTTCAAGATAGTAGCGGCCTAGGAGTAAACCGATAAAAGCATTGCTGAGAGTCTCACCGCTGATGCGTTTCGCCAGTATATTCAGCCATCGGAAAACAATTGGCCTAGTTCTTCTCGCCATCTCCGTCGTAGCCGCCGTGACCTATGGCGTTGTTACCTATCAGACCCCCTACGGTTGTGGCCCTGACGGCGTTGCTACCGGACCCGGAATCGACTGGCAAGTCCTAGCCAAACCATGCATCTACGTTTACTTCACTGGGATCGTTGGAGGAAGTGTCCTGCTGATTCTTCTTATACCCGTGCCGGGGAAAAAATCGAGTCTCTCTTCTTTACCAAGAGAGTTCGAGCATATTCATCGATGACAATGTCTGTCTGCTGCGAGATTTCTCCGGCATGACGTGTTAACTCTGCATCAAAAGGGAATCTTCCCAGGAAAACCTATAAGGTCACGGTTATCGAAAGCAACTAGGAAAATAGTATGAAACGAGCAATCACGACGATCACAATCGTGTTGATCCTGACCCTCACAATACCTTTAGCAGTTCACGGCACAAAGAATACGGGTCTGAGCTTCACGAATATTCCATTGCTCCGCCCTGATGGTAACAGCGAACCCGAACTCTCCATCGGACCGGATGGGACCACCGTATACGTTGCGCTGTCTTGGACTCAGTTCTTCACCAACACGTGGAAAGGAGGCTTCGGACAAGTCCCATCATTCCAAGGAGCGATAGACGCGAACCTAGCTAACAATGTGGGCGGGGGCGGCGATGCGGACGTAGACATCGGCTCAACCGGTACGCTCCACGTCTCCACGCTCATCTTCTTCTTCAACCCTCAAACCCATATCACCCAGCTCGGCGTCTCGGCGATCACTTGCCCGAACGCTGACACATCAAACAATTTCTCACACTGCACCGGCCAGATCATCGACACCACACAATCCGATCGTCAGTGGATAACGTCGGACGGACCGCACGTTTACATTTCCTACCATGACTCGGGATCGAGCACTCTGATTCACGTGCAGCGTTCTGACGATGACGGCTTCACGTTCCATCGCGTAACAGATCCGATCACGGGACAAGATGGTGTTACTGGAAACTCTACTTTCAACAACGACCAGGGCAAGCTCATCGCGGACTCGTTCAGCCACAATGTCTACACAGTATGGGCGAGCGGCGTCTCGGGACTGCAGAAGGGAACGACTGCGAACTTCAACAACATCTACGTGACCGTCAGTCCTGACATGGGCAAAACCTGGACTCCACACCTAGTCTTCTCAGGAACGGTTAACGTGGCTTTGAACAACGTGTTCCCTGCTCTAGCAGTAGACCCGCTCAGCGGGATCCTCTATGCCGGCTGGTCGAACGCGCACCAAGTGTTCATCTCGAAATCAACAGACCAGGGCCGGACATGGACCAGTCCACTAGCGGTAAGCGCACCCCCCGCGAACACAGCAGTCTTCCCATGGATCGCAGCCCGCGGCAATACAGTTGACTACGTCTACTATGGCACGAATGCTTCAAGCAAAGATGACCCGACAGCCGTCTGGAACGTGTACATGGCACAGAGCACCGACGGTGGCTCCCACTTCACGCAGAGCACAGTCACAACCCATCCAAACCACGTAGGGGTCATATGCACCAACGGCACAGGTTGCGCACGCGGGACACGGAACCTGCTCGACCTCTTCCAGGACGCGATCAACCCGCTCAACGGACTCGCCGCGATAATCTACACGGACGATACTTTGACAACCCAGGCGGACGGTTCCGCACTACCCCAGGTCTCAGTTGCATTCCAGACAGCCTAGACTCGAACAAAGCCTCTGACATCAAACTTCCCCCGTTTTTTCTGCCTCTAGATTTCTAGCCCTCGGCTTAGCCAGAGTCCAAGAGTCGATCTGTCTACTTTTTCTAGTCACAATCAGTTGACAAAAATCACTCGTAGCCACTCTACTGTTCAAATCGTTGAGTGAAATACAGGACCGGTGGCCAAAGATGCGAGGAAATACGGCCATGAAGGAAAACAGTCCGTTGAGAGTCCTGGTCGGAGAAGACTATGCAAGTCTCGCTAGGAGGCGTGCAACAGTCTACGAATCCTTCACGACCGTACGCTTCCAGGACAGGAAGCGATCAGCACAGAGCAACGGAACCTTCTGGTACTTGATGTCCAGAAGATTCTGCTAAAGAGAGCCCTGTTCAAGCAAGGCTCTCGTTTAAGCACCGCAACAAAACAAGACGAGCAGGACTAACCCCCGTTTTTTCCAGTAACCTCCACTCTCTCCGAGTCCATATGAGACGCGAGTGGATGGACGAGTGTTACTAGGTCTCACAAGATCTTCCATATGCACACGCTATGCCCAAATATCCGTAGAGCACTTCTCATATCGAGAAGTGACAAGCCGAGCGCTTTCTGGGGAAGAAAATTATCGCTAGATAATTTGGCTACGTGACACTTGGCCTACTGCTTGTGATAATTCTGATCGGGGCCTACTACCTGGGCAGGTAACTCAACGGATCTTCATTTTGCTTTCCGAAGAATTTCGTCCGCGAAAACTGTCCACTTACCGTTCTCATCTTTCTGCCTGATTATGATGGACCATGTCCTATCCTTCGGGTTCGATGTGAATGTGTTATGAAGGGGGCCCGTAGGGTACTCGAACACAAACCTGATCGAATCTTGACCTTGCAAGTTTCCGTAGCCTAGTGTCTCGGAGAAGCGGCCGCCGAAAATGTCGATCCAGTGAACCACATATCGCTCACTCATGTTATCATAGCCGATGAATACTATCGCCTCATACTCGGCATTACTAGGCGATCCTGTACTCCCCCGATTTCTGGCAGCTGAGTCAATGAAATGGACTCGAAGGAATTGATGGTTAAGAACCCAGTCCGCGTCGCAATATTGCTCGAATTGCTGCCCCGCAATTCGCCCGGTCACCTTCCAATTTCCAACGAGTTCCTCCAACAATTTATCCTGGAAGATGTGATGCTCGCCATCAACCTCCAATTTGGGATGGTCAGTCGACATGTTCCATTAGTTATTGCCCGTCG
>WNGA01024564.1_pt1 | contig 12301 bp, 8 predicted proteins | sample 5400061 | NCBI WGS metagenome assembly WNGA01 (sample SAMN13153366, study PRJNA577476) | soil metagenome | isolation source: 100 cm soil or saprolite under grassland replicate 2 | place: USA:California | collected 2016-06-15
GTCATCTCCGCGAGCTCACGCCAGGCGAGCAGGCTCGCCTCGTCGGCCCATTGCAGATCGTCGACCACCAGTACCACCGGCGACCGGGCGCACCATCGTTCCACGAGGGCGACCACCAGCTCGGTGGCCGCGTGCACCGGGTCCCCGGACCCGAGCAGCCCGGCGGGCCGCTCGCCGCGCAACGTCGCCGCGATCTCGGCGCGGTACGGGTCGACCGACCGCCGGTCGATGTCCAGGCAGCCATACATCACGCGCAGCGGCAGCCGCTGGCTCAACTCGTCCGCGGATCCCCAGAGCAGCAGACACCCTAGCGACGCGGCGCCGGCCATGCCGGCGCTCATCACCGTGGACTTGCCGATTCCGGGCTCCCCTTCGACCAGCACGCAGCGGCCCCGACCCGAGCACACCTCGCGAACCAGGTCCCGCAGCAGCTCGACCTCGCTCTGCCGGCCGACGAGTTGGTGCGACGCCTCGTTCGGGACCACACTGCGAGCCTATGGCGGCAGGTGGCGACGCGGTGTGCGCGCCTGGTCAGTACGGGAGGACACGGCCGGAAGGTGTCCTCAGGTCCAGTTCGTACCGGTTCGCACGGGTCTTGGCCGTGGTGGTCTTCCTGGTCGGCTTCTGGGTCCGGATCTGGCGCATCTGGAACACCCCCTACGGCTCCGCTGTCACCTGTACCGACCGGGCCGGCACCGAAAACTCATCCGGCCTTGGCCACGCAGTACGCGGCTTCACCCGGCAGCGCCACCTGCGCTGGCGGCATGGCGACAAAGAACGGGGTTGTGAGTGAGCCACTCACTCACTTAAATTGAACGGCGTGTTGTCGTCGCACGCGCCCGGGCGGGCCAGCCCACTGCCGGCCGAGGAACGCCGGGCTGCGCTGATCGCCGCGACGCTTCCGTTGCTCGGTCGCCGGGGCACGCGGGTAACCACGCGGGAGATCGCCGAGGCGGCCGGCGTCGCGGAGGGCACCATCTTCCGGGTCTTTCGCGACAAGGACGAGCTGATCCACGCCGCCATCGCCGCGGTCTTCGATCCGGCCCCGACGCTGGCCCAACTCGACCGGGTCGACCCGACGCTGCCCCTGGCGCAGCGGCTGGCGGAGATCGCCGGCGTGTTGCAGCACCGGCTGCTCGTGGTGTTCAACCTCATGATCGCCTGCCGCATGAGCGCGCCGCCCGAGGAGATCGAGCGACAGAGTCACGCGGCTCGTCCGGCGCACGCCGCGATCCTCAACCGGATCGAGAGCCTGCTGGTACCCGATCAGGACCAGTTCCGCGTTCCGGTTGGCGAGGTCGTGCAGCTGCTGCGGCTGCTGACCTTCGCCGGCTCACATCCGCTGATCAACGACGGCGACCAGCTCACCGCCGAGCAGATCGCCACCGTCCTGCTCGACGGGGTCCGCGGCGGGAGCCGCGACGCCACCGAGCACCGCACCGGCAAACGGGGGGACCATTCGTGCTGATCCGACTACTCCGCACCTACCTGCGACCGTACCGGCGGGAGCTGGCCACCGTGGTGGCGCTGCAACTCGTCGGCACCATCGCCTCGCTCTACCTGCCCAGCCTCAACGCGCAGATCATCGACCAGGGCGTGGCTCGCGGTGACACCGGGTACATCATGCGCACCGGGGGCTGGATGCTGCTGGTGAGCCTGGTGCAGATCGCCTGTTCGATCGCGGCTGTCTACTTCGGCGCGCGGGCCGGCATGAGCTTCGGCCGGGACCTGCGGTCGGCCATCTTCCACCGGGTGAGCGAGTTCTCCGAACGCGAGGTGGGCAGGTTCGGGGCGCCCACCCTGATCACCCGTACCACCAACGACGTGCAGCAGGTGCAGATGCTGGTCGTGCTCAGCTGCACCATGCTGGTGGCCGCTCCCATCATGTGCGTGGGCGGCATCCTGATGGCGCTGCGCGAGGATGTCGGGCTCTCGTGGCTGGTGCTGGTCAGCGTCCCGGTCATGGTCACGGCGATCGGCCTGATCATCCGGCGGCTGATGCCAACGTTCCGGCAGATGCAGGAACGCATCGACGTGGTCAACCGGGTACTGCGCGAACAGATCACCGGGGTACGCGTCGTCCGCGCGTTCGTCCGGGAGCCGTACGAGACACGCCGGTTCGGCGCGGCCAACGCCGAGCTGACCGACACCGCGCTGCGCGCCGGGCGGCTGTTCGCGCTGATCTTTCCGACGGTCATGCTGGTGTTCAACGCCGCCAGCGTCTCCGTGCTGTGGTTCGGGGCGCTGCGGGTGGACGCCGGTCAGCTGCAAATCGGCGCGTTGATCGCGTTCCTGCAGTACCTCGTGCAGATTCTGATGTCGGTCATGATGGCGACCTTCATGGCGATGATGGTGCCGCGCGCGGTCATCTGTGCCGACCGCGCTACGGAGGTCCTGGATACCGAGACATCGGTGGTGCCGCCGGCCGAACCGGTGCAGCCGCGCGACGGCGCTGGCGGGGTCGAGTTTCGCGGCGCGACCTTCCAGTACCCGGGCGCCGAGGCACCGGTCCTGCGCGACATCAGCTTCCGCGCCCGGGCCGGGGAGGTCACCGCGATCATCGGCGGTACCGGCGCCGGCAAGACGACACTGCTGTCGCTCGTGCCGCGACTGTTCGACGTGACCGGTGGCGCCGTCCTGGTCGAAGGCGTGGACGTGCGCGAGCTGGACTTCGACACGCTGTACCGCCGGATCGGCATGGTGCCGCAACGGCCCTACCTGTTCTCCGGCACGGTGGCGAGCAACCTGCGGTACGGCAACCCGGATGCGACCGACGAGGAGTTGTGGCGGTTCCTGGAGATCGCCCAGGCATGCGACTTCGTCGAGGCGATGCCCGGCGGGCTGGACGCACCGATCGCCCAGGGCGGCACCACCGTTTCCGGCGGTCAGCGTCAGCGCCTGGCCATCGCCCGAGCGTTGGTCCACCAACCCGCCATCTACCTGTTCGACGACTCGTTCTCGGCGCTGGATCTCGGCACGGACGCACGGCTGCGGGCCGCCCTCCGCCCGATCATCCGGCAGGCCGTGGTTCTCGTTGTGGCCCAACGGGTGTCCACCATCGTCGACGCCGACCAGATCGTGGTGCTCGACGACGGCGGGGTGGTCGGCATCGGCCGGCACGAGGAACTACTGGAAACGTGCGAGGCCTACGCCGAGATCGTGGACTCCCAGCTGACCGTAGGAGCCGCGGCATGAGCGAGCGTCAGCGAGCGAATCAGATGGCCCAGCGCGTGATGCCTCATGGCGGCGCCGAGCGGAGCGGTGCCGGCATGACCGCCGAGCAGAAGCGTCCGGCGGTACCGGGTCGGCTGCCCGCCGCCGGACGGCCGGCCGGCGGCGGTCCACCGTGGATGCGGATGGGACTGCCGGCGGAGAAGTCGATGAACTTCGGACCGTCCGCGATGCGGCTCATCGGCCTGCTACGCCCACACCGGTTCCGACTCATTCTGATCATCATGCTCGGCGTGGCCAGCGTGGTGATGAGCGTAACCGTGCCGAAGATCCTCGGGCAGGCCACCGACGTCATCTTCGCCGGGCTGATCGGGCGGCGGCTGCCGCCGCAGGCCACCGTCGACCAGGTGGTCGCGGCCGCGCGGGCGAGCGGCAACAACCGCTTCGCCGACCTGCTCGCCCACATGAACGTGGTACCGGGGGTCGGCATCGACTTCGACCGACTGGCCCGGATCCTGCTGCTGGCTGTCGTGTTGTTTCTCGGTGCGAGCCTGCTCATGTGGATCCAGGGGTACCTGCTCAACATCGTGGTCCAGGCCACCATCCGCCGGCTGCGGGCCGACGTCGAGGACAAGCTCAACCGGTTGCCGCTGCCGTACTTCGACAGCCAACCGCGCGGTGAGGTGCTCAGCCGCGTCACCAACGACATCGACAACATCTCGCAGAGCCTGCAACAGACCCTGAGCCAGCTGCTGACCTCGCTGCTGACCGTCGTCGGGGTACTGGTGATGATGTTCGTCATCTCTCCGCTGCTGGCGTTGATCGCGCTCGTGGCCGTACCGCTGTCGGTGCTGGTCACCAAGCAGATCACCAGCCGTTCGCAGCGGCTGTTCATCGCTCAGTGGACACACACCGGCACCCTCAACGCCCACATCGAGGAGGCGTTCACCGGCCACGAGCTGGTGAAGGTCTTCGGCCGCAGGCGCGAGGTGGAGGCCACCTTCGCCGAGCGGAACGAGAAGCTGTACCGGGCCAGCTACGGCGCCCAGTTCGTGTCCGGCATCATCATGCCGTCCATGATGTTCATCGGGAACCTCAGCTACGTGGCCGTCGCGGTGGTCGCGCTGGTGGCCGTCCCGCTGTCGGTGGTGGTCACCAAGCAGGTCGCCAAGCGCTCGCAGAAGCAGTTCATCGCCCAGTGGACGCACACCGGTGCGCTCAACGCCCAGATCGAGGAGGCGTTCACCGGCCACGAGCTGGTGAAGGTCTTCGGCCGGCACCGCGAGGTGGAGGCGGGCTTCACGACGAAGAACGAGGAGCTGTTCGAGGCCAGCTTCCGGGCCCAGTTCATCTCCGGGATCATCATGCCGTCGATGATGTTCATCGGGAACCTCAGCTACGTCGCGATCGCCGTGATCGGCGGGCTGCGGGTCGCGTCCGGCACGATGAGCCTGGGGGACGTGCAGGCGTTCATCCAGTACTCGCGGCAGTTCACCCAGCCGCTGACCCAGGTCGCCTCCATGGCCAATCTGTTGCAGTCCGGGGTCGCCTCCGCGGAGCGGGTCTTCGACCTGCTGGACACCCCGGAGCAGAGCCCGGACCCCGTACCCGGCGCGGAGCTGACGCAGGCGCGCGGGCGGGTCGAGTTCTCCCACGTGTCCTTCCGCTACCAGCCGGACACGCCGCTCATCGACGACCTGTCGCTGAGGGCCGAACCCGGGCACACCATCGCGATCGTGGGGCCGACCGGGGCCGGCAAGACCACGCTGGTGAACCTCATCATGCGCTTCTACGAGCTGGACGCCGGCCGCATCACCCTCGACGGCGTCGGCATCACCGAACTACCCAGGCACGTGTTGCGCGGTCAGATCGGCATGGTGCTTCAGGACACCTGGTTGTTCAACGGCACCATTCGCGACAACATCGCGTACGGCCGGCCCGACGCGACGGACGAGGAGATCCACGCCGCCGCGCAGGCCACCTTCGTCGACCGGTTCGTGCACAGCCTGCCGCACGGCTACGACACCGTCCTCGATGAGGACGGCGGCAATATCAGCGCCGGCGAGAAACAGCTCATCACGATCGCCCGTGCGTTCCTGGCCGACCCGTCGCTGCTGATCCTCGACGAGGCGACCAGCTCGGTCGACACCCGCACCGAGGTGCTGGTACAGCGGGCGATGACCGCGCTGCGCTCCAACCGGACGAGCTTCGTCATCGCCCACCGCCTGTCCACCATCCGTGACGCCGACACCATCTTGGTGATGGAGGAGGGCCGGATCGTCGAGCAGGGTACGCACGCCGAACTGGTCAGCGCGGGCGGCGCTTATCAGCGCCTCTACGCGATGGCAGGCACACGTCCGCCCTCATAAGACAGGACCGGCCGATCCTGGTGCCGGGCGGCGGTGGCGCCAGGATCGGCCCAGCGGACTGCGGCCGTGCCGGTCCAGGACGAGCCCACGACCGCGGACACGGCACTACGAGATCCGCCGCTTGCGGGTGCTGTCCATGGACCGCCTCGACTTTCCGCACGGCGCCCAGGCCATCCGTATCACCCGCCGGGTGCTGGAGTATCCAGGCGCTGCACCACGTCCGCGACGCCGTCTCCGCCGAGGACGCCTCCCGGGTGCGCACCGGCAACGCCCCCCAAGGCGATGGCCGAGGATCCGCGCGGCATTGCCGTACGGCAGCCGGTTCAGGACCGCCTCGGGCAGCCCGAGGCTGGTGATCTCGTCCAGGCAGCGTTCCGGGGTCAGGAACGGAAAGTCGCTGCCCCACAGGAACCGGTGGGACAACCGACCACGGATCTCGGCAATCAGCTCGGCCGGGACGCGGCGCGGGGACCAGCCGGAGATGTCGAGGTACAGGTTGGTCTTATGCACCGCCATGGCGACCAGTTCCAGGTGCCACGGCCAGCCGAAGTGGGCCGCGACCACGGTCAGGTCGGGATGCGCCGCGGCCACCGCGTCCAGGCGGATTGGACGCGAGTAGTCCAGCCGGATCCCCTGCCCACCGGGCTGGCCGGCGCCGATCCCGCTGGTACCGGTGTGAAAGAGCGCGACCAGCCCGTACCGCTGACAGGCCGCGAAGATCGGCCAGTAGCGCTCCTCGTCGGGCGCAAAGGCGTGCAGCGACGGGTGGAACTTCACCCCACGCAGCCCAAGCCCGACGTGGAAATCGATAGCGCGCACGACTTTGTTTCTACCGTGACCGGCCCGCTTCGAGCCGCTTCCGGCGAGGTTTGAGGCGATGGGGCCGGCTGCCGCAAGGGCGATCGTCGCTCAGTCACCGCGGCGTTTGTACCGTGGACATCACGTGCCGTGAGACCCGTCGCTGGCCCACACCTGCCGGATCCGACTCGCTTCGCCGGCCGCCTGGGCGCGGCCGGCACGCGCGGCCGGGGCACGGCGGGCCGGATCGAGGAGGTTGCGCCCGAAGGCGCGCTTCGCGGCCCTGTCCGGGGCGACCACGACCACCCGCCCGTCCAGCCGGGCGGCCTGCCCGGCGACGCTCGAGACCGGCCTGGCTCCGCCTACCACCGGTGCGATCACCACCACACGGTCGTACCCCGCAGCGAGATCGGCGTTGGCAGCCGACCGCACGCCGCCGTCGACATAGCGACGTCCGTTGATGGTCACCGGCGGCCAGACACCCGGTACCGCGCAGCTGGCACCGACCGCGTCGACCAAACCGACGCCACTGTCGCGATCGAACACCACGAACTCGCCCGACCGCGCGTCGACCGCAGTGATCAGCAACCGGCGGGCCGGCCACTCCCGTACCGGCAGCCGGCTCTCGATGACCGCCCGCCGTTCGGCCTCCGGCACGGTACGCGCGGCGAGGGCCATCGCCCCGATACGGGCCCGGGCCTTCTGCACGTCACGACCGCTGACGGACGCCCACCCCCAGCGCAGCAGCGTGGACAGGCCGAGCCGGGCCGCGATCTCCGAACGCGGCTCGGCGAGCTGGGCGGTGTACATGTCCTCGAGGTCGAGCCCGGCGGCCACCTGAACGCCGACGACCGAGCCGGCCGACGTGCCGACGACGAGGTCCGCGTCGGTCAGGTCGACTCCAGCAGCGGCCAGCCCGGTCAACACGCCGATCTCCCAGGCGACCCCGGTCACCCCGCCTCCACCCAGTACCAGTGCCCGGCTCGCCATACAGCGAACGCTATCGTGGCTGCGGTTCGCTGTCCCCGGTCAGACACAGCCCGACGGGGCGGCCAACCCCCGCGAGTGCCGGCTGGTTCAGTCCTCGCTGAGCCGCCTGACGCGCACCGCCGCCGGTCGAGGACGGCGGTGCCGCCGCCGTTCCTATGGCATCAGGTCAGGCGAACGCGTTGACCCCGGTGAGCTCGGCCGAGAGGTCCCAGAGCCTGCCGGCCTGGGTCGGGTCGGTCGCGTGCGAGCGGACGCCACCGCGGGTCTCGCGGTCGTCGTCGGTGACCGGCTCGGCGATGTCGCAGTCTTCGCAGTAGACCCCGCCCATGCCGTCGAGCTGGGGGGAGGTCGCGGCCCAGACCTGTGTCGCAGCGCCCTGCTCCGGCGTCTTGAACCCGGTGGAGGCCTGGTTGCCGTCCTCGTCGATCCAGCCGAGGGCGACCATCTCCTCCTTGGCCATGTGTCGCTGCAGCGGGGTCAGGATCCCGCCCGGGTGCAGCGCGAACGCCCGCACACCGGCACCCTGGGCCAGCCTGTCCAGGTGGACGGCGAACAGCACGTTGGCGGTTTTCGCCTGCCCGTACGCCTGCCACTTGTCGTACCCGTGGTCAAAGGACAGGTCGTTCCAGCGGATGCCCGACATGCGGTGTCCGGCCGAGGATACCGACACGACCCGGCCCCGACCCGCCGCGATCGCCGGCCACAACCGGTTGACCAACGCGTAGTGACCCAGATGATTGGTCGCGAACTGGGCCTCCCAGCCGGGTCCGAGCAGCGTCCGCTCGGGCAGCGCCATGATTCCGGCGTTGTTGATGACGATGTCGATGGTGCGGCCCGTGGCCAGGAACCGTTCGGCGAACGCCCGGACGCTTTCCTGGTCACCCAGGTCGAGCGTGTCGACCTCGACGACGCCGCCGTACCGGACGCCGGCCAGTGCCTCACGCGCGGTGTCTGGACGGCGGGCCGGTACGACTACGCGGGCACCGGCCCGGGTGAGCGCGCGCGTGGTCTCCAGCCCCAGGCCGGAGTAACCACCGGTGACCACAGCGAGCCTGCCGCGCAGGTCGACGCCCTGGAGTACCTCGGCGGCCGTGGTCTGCGCCCCGAAGCCTGACCCGATTTTATGTTGAGCCGTAACCATGGGGAAAAGCTACAAGTTCGAGTCCACTCGAAGTCAAACAATCCGATCCGGATGTGGACACCGGGTTTCATGCCGCGATCTGTTGTCGGTTGCAGGCGGCGTTCGTAGTCGGCGGGGCTCTCGCTCGAAGGTGGCGAAGAACGATTCGGCGAGAGCGTTGTCGGTGTCCACGACCGACGTCGCCGGGGTGGCCCGGAAGCTGGCGACCCTGACGCCGGTACTGGCGCACTGCGTGGCGATCCCGCCGCCCTGGAAGCGCAGCGCGCCAGCCTTGACCGCCGGGCGGCGCTCGCCGGCGCTGCTCTGCTCTCCCCCGCCGTCCGCGTCGTGTAGTGACCGCGGCCGGCCACCGCCGCTGACCCTCACCAGAGGGCGCTGGGGATCTGGATGCAGGTGTGGGCTGCTCGGGGCGTGGGTATGGCTGTGGGTATGGGGCGGAGGAGGCTGTGGGGGGCTGGCGGTCTGGCCCGGTTGCGGTGAGGGAGCAGGCGGTGAGCTGCGTGGAGGAGGACGACTACGTCGGTTGGCTGAGGCGGGAGTCGATGCTGGCTCACGCCGGCCGGATCGCCGGGCGGTTCTCGGGCGTGCGTGACGTGTGGCAGAGTCCCTTTGCCAAACCGGATCCGGCGGCGGCGATCCGGAGGTCCTCGGTCTGGGTTACCGCCTACCCGGAGTCGATGATCACCAAGTCCGGCTGCTCCTTTCTGGGTACTTTGGCCGATGACGAGCTGTGGCGGGCGTTGGCGGCCGTCGGCATCAGTGCCGTGCACACCGGTCCTCTGAAGCGTGCCGGGGGGGTTTTTGGCCGGGAGGTGACCCCGAGCGTCGACGGGCATTTCGACCGGATCAGTACGCAGATCGACGAGGTGTTCGGCACCGAGCGGGAGTTCCGCCGGCTGTGCGAGGTGGCGGCCGGGTACGGCGGGATCGTCATCGATGACGTCGTGCCGGGGCACACCGGTAAGGGTGCGGACTTCCGGTTGGCGGAGATGAAGGTCGGGGACTATCCCGGGATCTACCATATGGTGGAGATCCCGGCCGAGGACTGGCACCTGCTGCCTCCGGTGCCTGCCGGCAGGGACTCGGTCAACCTTGACCGCCAGGCCGAGGATCGGCTGGAGCGGGCCGGCTACATCGTCGGCCGGCTGCAACGGGTGATCTTCTACGACCCGGGGATCAAGGACACCAACTGGAGCGCGACCGCACCGGTGAGCGGCCCGGACGGTGTCGAGCGGCGCTGGGTGTACCTGCACTACTTCAAGGACGGCCAGCCGTCGATCAACTGGCTGGATCCGACGTTCGCCGGTATGCGACTGGTCATCGGCGACGCCCTGCATTCGCTGGGTCATCTTGGCGCCGCGGCGCTGCGGCTGGACGCCAACGGCTTCCTCGGTGTGGAGAAGAGCGCCCGAAGCGGTGCCCCGGCCTGGTCGGAGGGGCATCCGCTCTCGCACGCGGTCAACCAGGTGATCGCCAGCATGGTCCGCAAGGTGGGGGGCTTCACGTTTCAGGAGCTCAACCTGTCGATCGACGACATCAGGAAGACATCGAAATACGGCGCGGATCTGTCCTACGACTTCGTCAACCGCCCGGCGTACGCTCATGCCCTGGCCACCGGCGACACCGAATTCCTGCGCCTGACCCTCAACGCCGCGCTGCAGCAGCGGTTGCCGCCGATCCGCCTGGTCCATGCCTTGCAGAACCATGACGAGATGACCTACGAGCTGGTGCATTTCGCGGGCACGCACCAAGACGACGTCTTCCGGTTCCGGGGTTGTGAACTGACCGGAGGCGAGCTCGCCGTGACGATCCGCCGCGAGCTGACCGAGCGGCTCACCGGCCCGGCAGCCCGGTACAACGCCACCTTCACCACCAACGGCATCGCCTCCACGACCGCGACGATCGTCGCCGCGTCGCTGGGATACCCCGACATCCGCACGCTGTCCCCGGGGCAGATCGAGAAGATCAGACGCGGCCATCTGCTGCTGGCCATGTTCAACGCCCTCCAACCCGGGGTGTTCGCGTTGTCCGGCTGGGACCTGTGCGGAATGCTGACCCTGCCACGATCAGCGGTTTCCTGGCTGCTGGGCTCCGGCGACACCCGGTGGATTCACCGGCCGGCCTACGACCTGATGGGCTACCAGCCGGCGGCTACCCAGTCGCCGGCCAAGCTGCCGCGGGCTTTCAGCCTGTACGGTTCGTTGCCCGACCAACTGAGGGACCCGATCTCGTTCGCGTCACGGCTGGGCCACATCCTTGCCGTCCGTACCCGCTACGGCATCGCCCATGCTGCCCAGGTGGACGTACCGGATGTACCGGACCCGGCGCTGCTGGTGATGGTTCACCTGCTCGACGGCGGGCACACGCAGGTCACCGTGCTCAACTTCGCCAACCGGCCCGTCGCCGGCGCCGTCACCTCCGCGCATCTGCCGCCCGGACGCCGGGTCATCGACATGTTCACCGACCGGATAATCGCCGACGTCGACCCCCGGCACAGCTTCCCGGTCTCACTCGAACCTCATCAGGGAATGTCACTGCTGATCCCGAGCCCGTCAACGCCGCATGCCGGCTCCGCCGCGCGGCAGACGCGTCAGCCCTGACCACGATGATGTCCGTGCGGCCGCCGTTCCGGCGGAAATCCAGCGAAGGAGCGCACGCCACCACGCGGTGACCTCGATCAGGAACGTGTCCAACCGCTGTTCGACCGGCTCGTCCACCAACGACTCCTCCGGCCCGGCGCGGGCCGCGCCTTCGCCGACCACTGCCTTGTCTATGATCGCCCGCTGCCGGCCGACGGGCTGAGTTGGGCCGCGCTGGTGCGCTGGTGGTGCGACGCCGAGGGGTGCCGCCGGGCGACGGACTCGTCCACGCTGCCCGAATTCTGTTCAAGCGGCTGTTGCGCTCCTTGGCCTCCGACGCCGAGAGACGTTTCTTCCGGGCCTACCACTCTCTTCACGGCGCGGACGTCTTCGAACGGGTGCCAGCCTTGATCCCGCAGGTGTACCTGCACTACGACCCATATACCCAGCGGGGCCGACGCTCGACGCCGGGCCCGCTGCCGCGGCAGCGCATGGACTTCCTCATGCTGCTACCGCAGGATCAGCGCATCGTGATCGAGATCGACGGGAAGCACCACTACGCCGACGACGCTGGACAGGCGCAGCCCCGGCTGTCTGCCGAGATGGTGGCCGAAGATCGCCGTCTGCGCCTCGCTGGGTACGAGGTATATCGGTTCGGCGGCTACGAACTCTGCCAGGACCCGGACACCGTGGACCAGGTGGTCGCGGCGTTCGTACGCGAACTGTTCGAGCGGCACCACATCGACTTATGCGAGTAGTGGCTCAGCGTCACGCCGTCGCCGTCAACGCGGTCTCACCTCATTGACTGGGATGGGTGGAGCGGTTCAGTCGCGCGGAGGACCGCCGCGGCGCGCGGTTGCCGTCTTAACGTCCGGATCGGGCTGTCCGGCCCCGCGTGGCCACGGTGTCCGGTCGTGATCATGGGCTGGCGGTCCAGGGGCGATCTCGCCGTTGGCGGCGCGAGCCGAGCGCCTGCGCGGTTAGCCTCCGCGGAACGCGGGTGCTCGTGGGCGTGGTGCGATGTCATGAGTCAAGAAGTTGGCAGAGTTTGATCTTGCTGGGGGTCGGGATTCTCCATCTTTGGAGGGGCTCCTCATCGTGTTCGCGTGAGCGTGGTAGGCGACCGGAAGTAGGTCTGGCGCGGTGTGCGGCCTCCGATCAGGGGCGGCGGTCCGCAAGGACGCAGAACTCGTTCCCCTCTGGGTCGGCAAGTACGACCCAGCTCTCATCGCCTTGGCCGACGTCGGCGTGTC
>WNGA01010455.1_pt1 | contig 12298 bp, 10 predicted proteins | sample 5400061 | NCBI WGS metagenome assembly WNGA01 (sample SAMN13153366, study PRJNA577476) | soil metagenome | isolation source: 100 cm soil or saprolite under grassland replicate 2 | place: USA:California | collected 2016-06-15
AGCGGATCCGAAGACGTTCTGCATCGTGCTGTAGACGTGCAGAACCGGCGCGTCCAGGGTGCGGCGGCAGGCGCATCCTGCGAGGATGGAGAGACCCGGTGACCCGAGCAGGCTACGGGCGCGACCTCCGCCTCTCGCTTCGCATGTGCAGCGCGACCGTGCTCCTGCTCGTCCTGTACCTGCCGTTCGCCATCTGGATCGCAGGCGTCCTGATGGTCGTCTCTTCGCCGTTCCGCTGGCTCCTGGTTGCCGCAGCGGCGATCGGGCTGCCGCTGGTCGTCGGCAATCTCGCGGAGCGGGCCGCACTCGCAACGGTTTCGGCGCGCATCGTCGACGAGGGCACGGCTCCCGAGGTCCACGCCATGGTGGCGAGGCTGTGCATCGCGGCGGACATGCCGAAGCCGCGGATCGCTCTCGCCGAGACCGCGATTCCGAATTCGCTCGCCGCCGGCCGCAGTCCGCGGAACAGCGTGATCGTCGTCACGCGCGGACTGATCGACAGGCTCGAGCCGCAAGAGCTCGAGGCGGTCCTCGCGCACGAGCTCTCCCACATCGCGAACCACGACGCGCTGGTGATGACTGCGCTGGCGCTGCCTGCGTTGGCAGGTCGCCGCCTGTTGGCCTGGTGGGTGCGGACGCCGCTGATCTTCTTCGTGCCGTTCCTGTTCATCGTGTGGCTTGCCTACGCACTGGCCACGCTCGCGTTGATGAGCCTGTCTCGGTACCGAGAGTTCAGCGCTGACCGCGGCGCAGCCGTCCTCACGGGCGCACCAGAGCAGCTGATGAGCGCCCTACAGAAGATCGCGCTCGACCTGCCGCTCATTCCCGAGAGGGACCTACGCGCTGCAATCGGGGCCAACGCGCTGTTCGTCGTTCCCGCAGCGGCGCCCAGTGACGGGTTTCACATCGACCCGCTACGGATCTTTCCCACCCATCCGCCCCTCGCCCGTCGTCTCGCGGCGCTCGGAGCGCTGGCGCGAAAGCTCGGTCGGCTCGTGCCCGGCGATCACGACGCCGACTCGCCCTCGCCAACCTCGCCAACCACGCCAAATAGCTTCGCCGCGCCAGCGTTGTTCATCGCGCTCACGGCTTGGGGAATGCTTGCACTTTTCGTTCTCGATCTCGTGCAGGATGCGGCGCTGTCCGTTCCAGCCTGGATGACACTCTTGCCCCCGGTTGTCTGGGCCCTGGGCGTCTTCGTCTCGGTGCAAGCCCTCGGCCGGGCGCAGGCGACGGGAGCGGGCGTGGCAATCTCGACGGCGGCGCTGCTCTTGCTCCTCGCCCCACTGGGGCTCGCCGTTGTCGCCGCAGCACTCTTGCTCGGCGCCCTCACGCTGTTCGCCTAGCTCGGAGTCGGTGCGGACCACCCCCAGGGGTGGCCAGCACCACCCGTCTCGGCAGGCGCCGTCCCCATCCGACAAGCCTACGCTCGATGCAGGGATTTCTACTAAAGGGGAACTGGGCAAATGCGGCGGCTCAAGGTTGTGATCGCGGACGACCATCGGTTGATGCTCGACGCGATCCGCGCGGTCCTGGAAGACGACGGCAGCATCGAGATCGTCGGCGAGACGGAGTCCGGCGCGGCCGTCGTCCCGCTCGTGCGAAAGACGGATGCAGACGCACTGCTCCTCGACCTTCGCATGCCGGAGGTCGACGGGCTCGAGAACCTCAATCGCCTGCAGCACAGCCACCCGACGGTGACAGTGATCGTCCTCTCCGGCTCAGATGACCGGGAGATGATCCGCGAGGTCCTGCATCGCGGGGCGAAGGCGTTCGTGGCCAAGCACATCGATCCGCGCGACCTCGCGGCGGTGATCCGTCAGACCGTCGAAGGGACCGTGCACCAGTCGTTCGGGCCGGCCCGCGAGGAGTCGAATGCCGCCACTGCCGGCCTCAGCGTCAGCCAGGTGCGGGTCCTGGAGGCGCTCGTGCGAGGACTCTCGAACAAGGAGATCGCCGCCGAGCTCTGGCTGAGCGAGCAGACGGTCAAGTTCCACCTCAGCAACATCTACCGGCTCCTGGGCGTCAAGAGCCGCGGCGAGGCGATCCGCCACGCCTACGAGCAGCGTCTCGTCGACGCGCCGCTCAACCAGGTCGCCTGACGCTCTCTAGCCGACCAGGTCGGCTTCGAGCTGCGGGTGCCGCACAAGCCAGGCCTTGATGAAGAACGTCAGCTCCGTGAGGAAGTGCTGATCCTCCGCAGGCGGCGGGCTGACCAGGCACGTATCCCCGCGGACGGCCGTCGCAAGGCAGCCGGCATCGCGGAGCGCGTCGACGAGATCGGGCATGAAGTCAGCATCGTTGAGCCGAATAAGAGGCATCCGGCGATAGTCTCGCCGCCGTGCCCGCGCGGCACAATGTCCAGACGAGTGGCGTGGCCGGTCGAACTGGCTGACAGGCCCACACGGGGCATTGGAGGCGAGGTGGTGGTCGATCGTTAGTGGGTTCATGCCTCAGGTTTCGGCGCCGGCATCGCGTTCTCGCCCGCCCGCATGGGTGGTCTTCGCCCACCCTTCGGGTAGGTAGGACTGGCATTCCGCTGGAAACGCGGTAAAAGATCAGGTGCCGGAAGTCACGAGGAATTGGGGATCGCATGTCGCAATCCCTCGATAGAGGGTTTACCGATGCTCCTCTACAGCAACAGAATGGTCACACGGGTCGGGAAGCTGCTCGCCTTTCCGATTCGCACTGCGGCAGCGAGCAGCGAGAGGCGCGGCCACTCTTGACCACACTAAAAGTCCTTGTCGCCGACGATCATCGGCTGATCGTCAACGCGATCCGAATTGCACTGGAAGACACCGAGGACATCGAGATCGTCGGCGAGACATCCTCGGGAGCGGCGGTGCTCCCACTGATCGAGTCGACTCACCCCGACATCGTGCTGCTGGACATGATGATGCCCCAGATGGACGGGCTGACCTGCCTCGAGCGGATCGGCAAGCGCTATCCCGACGTGAAGGTCGTCATGGTCTCGGCCGTCGACGATCCGGCGCTCATCCAGACGGCGTTCGATCGCGGTGCCCGCGCGTTCGTCGCAAAGCACATCGACCCGCGCGACCTCGCGTCCGTGATCCGCCAAGCGAACGAGGGCACCGTCTACCAGCCACTCGGCCTCCGGAACGGAACCGAGCCGGCGCCTCCGAGATTGCCGGAGGACGCGAGTCTGACCGAGAGCCAGCTGAAGGTGCTCCAGGCATTGACACGGGGGATGTCCAACAAGGAAATCGCGAAGGAGCTCTGGCTGAGCGAGCAGACGGTCAAGTTCCACCTGAGCAACATCTACCGCGCGCTGAACGTCAGCAGCCGTTCCGAGGCGATTCGGTATGCCTACCAGCACGCGCTCGTCGAGAATCCGCTCTTCGAGCGGGTCTAGCGCTCTCATGCCCTAGTAGTAGAGGTCCGGCGGTCCGGCGGTCGCTCTCCTTCGCGCATCGGAGGCTGCGCTTTCCGGTGGAAGGAATGGGACGATCGGGTAGGGCGCTCAGCCGCTTCCAGGCGTAGTAATCGTCTGGGATGGAGGAGCGACCAGTGGCATCGTGGGGAAAGGATCAGGAGCCGGAAGCCGGCCGGGAGGAGCGTTGCGGCCGCTGCGGCGCGACCGTTGAGCCCAGGGGCTCGGCCTACTGCCGCGCCTGCGGTGCCGTCTTCAGCCCGTCGAACCCACCGGCGCGCAGCTCCAGTCAGCGACCTGCGAAGTCGCACCGACGATGAGTGCCGTAGCCGCAGCCAACTCGACCGTGACTCTCGAGGAGCTCGTCGGGCTGTTCGTCGGCGATAACGAGACGCGCCCTTGCCCGCATCTCAATCTCGTGGTCGCGATTTGCGAGCGAACGCGACCCCAATCGCCTGAAGAGATCTTCGATCTCCTCTATCCCGCACGCGAGGACGCTCTGGACGAACTGCCCGACCGGATCGTCCGCTGGGGTCACGACCTGTGGCTCCAGCGTGTGTACAACCGGGATCCCCGCGAATGGCGCAAGCTCGTCTCCTCCAGAACCGAATGAGGCGCATCGCTGCGCTCACGCTCGCCGCGGCCTTCGCGGCGTCGATCGGCCCAACGATCACGCAAGGCGCGACTTCCTCGGCTGAGACGTGGCCGCGCGCCGGCAGCCTCGTCCGCGATCACCTCATCGCCCGCAGCGCACCGGATCCCGCTGCGCCGGCGGTTCGCGTTCTGCGCCAGTTCCGCAAGGACTTTCGCCCGCAGGTCGTCCTCGCGACCCAACAGAGGATCGGTGCGGATGGAAAGCCCTGGGACAAGCTTTTGCTCCCGATGCGGCCGAACGGCACCGTCGGGTGGGTACCTGCGGGCAGCATCAGCGTCACCCCGCGCACGACACAGATCATCATCCGCCGGGGTGAGCGGCGGCTTCGCGTGTACCGCAACGGTCGCCTCGCCTTCACGACCATCGTCGCCGTCGGCTCGAAGGGGCGCGAGACGCCGCTCGGCTCGTTCTACGTCACCGCGCGTTTCGTCCCCGACGACTCGTTCCTCGGCACCTTCGCGCTCGAGACGAGCGCCTACTCGAAGCTGACCGAGTGGCCCGGAGGCGGCGTCGTCGGCATCCACGGCACCAGCCTGCCGTCGCTGCTCGGCCGGGCCGTCTCGCACGGATGCGTGCGCGTTTCGAACTCCGCGGCACGTGTGCTCGAGCGGCTGGTTCCGCTCGGCACGCCCGTCTCGATCGTCCCCTAGTCGGCCCGCGAGACGACGAAGCTTCCCGGCGCCGGACGCTCGACGCGGTAGCCGACGTCATGGAAGACGTAGGGGTCGGTGAGCGAGCGCCATGCTGCGCCGGCTCGTGCCGTCGTCCGGACGCCGTCGAAGCGGTAGCGGAACCCATTGCAGACCGTCGCGTTCCCGCCCCAGTTCTCACCGGTCACCATCGGCTGCCACTGACGGTGGCTAGCGGGCAGCAGGATCGGATCGCTGACAGCGCGGCCGTCGACCTTGACGCGCCACCAGTTCGGGCGTCCGGCGAGCTCGGCAACAGCGATCTGCCGGCTGGTCCCTGCGATCAGTCCCGACTCGGCGAGAACGTACTGCGGCTGCTCGCCGGGGCGGACGACCTCGTAGTACACGCTGGTCATGCTCGTGCCAGGGAAGCCGCTGAAGCCGGCCTGAATCCATTCGTCGCGCCCGTCCGCGCCGGCTCCCGGGCCACCGACCCCGACCCACGCTGCCACATGCCCGCTGAGCACGCTCGGCGCGGAGACGACCTGAAGTTTCGTGCTGACCCCCGCGACGGTCTGCAGACCTTGGACGCCGGCATAGGCGTAGGCCGACGTGCCACAGACGGCAAACGCGCTGGGGGCGCCAAGCAATGCGAGGACGGCTGCCAGGAGAGGCAAGAGGATTGTCTTTCGCTGTGGCCGCACGAATGACACCTGCCCTCTGGATCGGCGTCGCGTGGATCACATCCATCCCTCGAACGGGGTACGCGAGGCCCGCGACCACCCGAGTGGCCAGTGGCGACTACCCGTTCCCGCGAATCGGGCCGCGAGGCATGCCCATATCAAGACGTATGAGGCACTGGGGCCTCCGCAAATCGACACAGGGAGAGGGCACACGTGGGCAAGACTCTGTTCGCAAGGGGTATTCGGGTGACCGCGCGCGGTCGTCGCAACGTCGTCGACCTCGTCGCCGCGCTGCTGGTGCTGACCGCCGCTGCGGCGATCAGCGCGGGCTCCGCCTCAGGCGCGAACCAGGCGGCGAATCTGGATCAGTGCGCGAACGGGGAGATCTCCGCGCCTCAGAGCTGCCCGCCAGGTTGGCAGAACGGCGACCTCAACTCGAACAACTCTCATTACCGCGAAGGCGACTCGGTCCCCTTCCGCGCCACGCTGACGAACCTCTCGCTCGGCACGCACACACTCGTCATCCAGTACGACACGCTCGCGGGCGGGAAGCACGCGTACGACTACTTGACGTCGTACAACCGGACCGTCACGTCCGCGGACCCCTGCGCCGGCGTTTCCCCTTGCTCGCCGGGCACGTCGGGAGCGATCCCGACCGATGCCACGCTCGCGTTCTCCAATCCCTTCTCGACGCAGCTGCCGGGTGCGATCTCGATCTGGAACGGTGCTGTCGCCGGCGTGTCCTACGGCGCGTCCGATGCAGCCGGCCAGCGCTCGCTCACGATCACGTTCACGGCGTCTGCGCCGACCGCAGTGCTTGCCTGGGGAGGCCATGTCGCCTCGCAGATCGACTGGGGTGTGGGCAACAGCGCGAGCGCGATCTCCGGCTCGCCGTACCACAATCGCATCCTTTCGCTCGACGGAGCGGGCGGAAACCAGGACCGCTCGATGAAGGCCTCGGCGATCCTGCCGACGCCTGCGCAGTTCGAGACGCAGGCCAGCGCATCGTCGGCCAAGGTCGGCCAGTCGGTGACCGATACTGCGCTCCTCACCGGCCCGAACGGGCCGGTCAGCGGTTCGGTCGCGTTCTTCGTGTGCGGGCCTTCGCTGAGCACGCCCGACTGCACGACGGGCGGGACGCACTTCGGCTCGCCGGTCTCCGTCGGAAGCGGCTCGGCGACCTCCGGGTCGTTCTCGCCCACGCTTCCGGGCCGGTACTGCTTCCGCGCCGAGTACACGCCTGACGTCTTCGCACCGTACTCGCCCGCCAACCACACCAACACGACGGTCGGCGGCCAGTACGGCGAGTGCTTCGACGTCACGCAGGTGACGGTGTCCGTCGTGACGACGATCCGCGACGCTGCGGGCAACGCGATCCTGTCTGCTCCGATCGGCACAGTAGTCCACGACACCGCGCTCGTCAGCGGGAACGCCGGAACGCCTACGGGCAATGTGACCTTCACGCTGTACACCGGCGTCACCGACTGCTCGGGGAGCGGCACGACGTCCGCGCCGGTCGCCTTGACGAACGGCGAGGCCGCGTCCGGCACGACGACCGTCCCGCCCGGCGGGATCTCGTACAAGGCGCACTACCTCGGCGGCGGCAGCTACTCGTCCGCAGACGGCGAATGCGAGCCCCTGCAGGCGAGCAAGCTGACTCCGTCAGTCGTGACGACGATCCACGACGCAAACGAGAACTCGATCACCACCGCCGCGGTCGGCACAAAGGTGCACGACTCCGCGACCGTCAGCGGAGCAAACGGCACGCCGACCGGCAGCGTCAGCTTCTCCTGGTACACGAGCAAGGACTGCACCGGCCCGGCTTCCGATGCGGGCACGGTGCAAATCGACGCACAGGGCGTCGCCCATCCGTCACAGACTGCGACCGTGCCGCCCGGCGGTGGGAGCTTCAAGGCCCACTACAACGGCGACGCGACCTATGACGCGGCGGATGCGGCCTGCGAGCCGCTCGACGCCACGAAGCTGGACACGCAAACCGTTACCACGATCCACGACACGAATCACAACGCCATCCTCAGCGCGCCGATCGGCTCTGTCGTGCACGACTCGGCGGCCGTTACGGCTTCGCTGGGCGTGCCCACCGGCTCGGTCACCTTCTTCTGGCACGCGAGCCGTGACTGCACCGGCGCGGCGACGGTCGTGGGAGTCGTCAATCTCAACGCGAACGGCGTCGCCGACCCATCGGATCCGGTGGTCGTCCCGGTCGGCGGCGGCAGCTTCGCGGCCCACTACAACGGCGACGACGCCTACAAGCAGTCCGATGGCGCGTGCGAGCCGCTGAGCGCGACGAAGCTGGACGCACAGGCAGTCACGACGATCCACGACGCCAACGAGAACGCCGTGACGAGCGCGCCGATCGGCTCGCTCGTGCACGACTCGGCGACCGTCACCGGCACCCAGGCCGGCGGCACCCCGACCGGCACCGTCGACTTCAGCTGGTACACGAGCACCGACTGCACCGGCCAGTCGACGGCCGCGGGGACGGTTCAGCTCGACGCGAACGGCGTCGCCCACCCGTCTGACAGCGAGACGGTTCCCGCCGGCGGCGGCAGCTTCAAGGCCCACTACAACGGCGACGCGACTTACAACGCCGCCGACGCTGCCTGCGAGCCGCTCAGCGCGACCAAGCTGACGCCGCAGGTCGTGACCACGATCCACGACGCGGCGCACAATGCCGTCACGAGCGCCCCGATCGGCTCCGCCGTGCACGACGAGGCCACCGTCACCGGCACGCAGGCCGGCGGTATGCCCACGGGAACGGTCAGCTTCAGCTGGTACGCGAGCAATGACTGCTCCGGTCAGGCGACGGCCGCGGGCACGGTCCAGCTGCTGAACGGGGTCGCGCACCCGTCCGACACCAAGACCGTCCCGGTCGGCGGCGGCAGCTTCAAGGCGCACTACAACGGCGACGCCACCTACGACGCCGCTGATGCAGCGTGCGAGCCGCTCGACGCGACGAAGCTCGACGCGCACGCCGTCACCACGATCCACGACGCCAACGACAACGCCGTGACGAGCGCTCCGATCGGCTCGCTCGTGCACGACTCGGCGACCGTGACCGGCACCCAGGCCGGCGGCACCCCGACCGGCACCGTCAGCTTCAGCTGGTACACGAGCACCGACTGCACCGGCCAGTCGACGGCGGCGGGCACGGTCCAGCTGGTGAACGGCGTGGCGCACCCGTCCGACACCAAGACCGTCCCGGTCGGCGGCGGCAGCTTCAAGGCGCACTACAACGGCGACGCGACGTACAACGACGACGATGCCGACTGCGAGCCCCTCGACGCCACCAAGCTCGAGCCGAGCGTCGTCACCACGATCCACGACGCGAATCACAACCCGATCACAAGCGCGCCGATCGGCTCGGTCGTGCACGACTCGGCCGCCGTGACCGGCACCCAGGCCGGCGGCACCCCGACCGGCACCGTCAGCTTCAGCTGGTACACGAGCACCGACTGCACGGGGCGCGCCAGCGCGGCCGGCACGGTGCAGCTCGACGCGAACGGCGTCGCTCATCCGTCCGACAACGAAACCGTCCCCGCCGGCGGCGGCAGCTTCAAGGCGCACTACAACGGGGACGCGACCTACAACGACGCCGACGCCGCGTGCGAGCCGCTCGATGCGACGAAGCTCGACGCGCAGGCCGTCACCACGATCCACGACGCCAACGACAAGGCGATCACCAGCGCGCCGATCGGCTCGATCGTGCACGACTCGGCGACCGTCACCGGCACCCAGGCGGGCGGCATCCCGACCGGCACCGTCAGCTTCAGCTGGTACACGACAACCGACTGCACCGGCCAGGCGACGGCCGCGGGCACGGTCAAGCTCGACGCGAACGGCGTCGCACACCCGTCCGACACCAAGACCGTTCCCGTCGGCGGCGGTAGCTTCAAGGCGCACTACAACGGCGACGCGACCTACAACGACGCCGACGCCGCCTGCGAGCCGCTCGACGCCACCAAGCTCGAGCCGAGCGCGGTCACTACGATCCACGACGCGAATCACAACGCGATCACCAGCGCGCCGATCGGCTCGGTCGTCCACGACTCGGCCAACGTCAGCGGATCCCAGGCAGGCGGGACGCCCACCGGCACCGTGAACTTCAGCTGGTACACCAGCACCGACTGCACCGCCGAGCCGAAGGCGGCCGGCACGGTCCAGCTCGCGAACGGCGTCGCGCACCCGTCCGACTCGCAGACCGTCCCGGTCGGCGGCGGCAGCTTCAAGGCGCACTACAACGGCGACGCGACCTACAAGCCCGCCGACGCCGCCTGCGAGCCGCTGATCGCGACGAAGCTCAAGCCGAGCGTCGTCACCACGATCCACGACGCGAATCACAACCCGATCACCAGCGCGCCGATCGGAGCGGTCGTGCACGACTTGGCCAAGGCCAGCGGCAGCAATGGAACGCCGACCGGCAGTGTGAGCTTCACCTTCTACAACGGCACGACTTGCAGCGGGGCGTCCAAGCCGGCGGGCACGGTGCAGCTGGACGCGAACGGTGTCGCGCATCCGTCCGACACGGGCACCGTCTCGGCAGGCGGCTCGAGCTTCAGGGCCCACTACGGCGGCGACGCGATCTACCAGGCCGCCGATGCCGACTGCGAGCCGCTGAACGCGTCCAAGCTCGTCCCGAAGGTGGTCACGACGATTCACGATGCGAACCACAACGCGATCACGAGCGCGCTCGTCGGATCCGTCGTGCACGACTCGGCGAGCGTCAGCGGCAGCCAGGGCATGCCGACCGGAACCGTCAGCTTCGCTTGGTACACGACGACGAACTGCACCGGAACCGCGAAGGCGGCCGGCACGGCGCAGGTCGACTCGAACGGAGTGGCGCACCCCTCCGACAATGAGACGGTCCCCGACGGGGGCGCGAGCTTCAAGGCGCGCTACAACGGCGATGCGACGTACGAGGCGGCGGACGCGGAGTGCGAGCCGTTGCAGGCACGCCCGCTCACGACGCTCGAGGTAGTGAAGAACCTGCTGCCCGCGACCGACTCGGGACGGTTCGACCTCCGGATCGACGGTGCGACGAAGGCTGCCGGCGTCGGCAACGGCGGAAGCACCGGCAAGGTCGTCGTCCAGCCCGGCCAGCACACCGTCGGCGAAGTGGCGGCCTTCGGCACCGATCTCGGCGAATACGGCGCAAGCGTCTCGTGCGCCGCCGGTTCGACTCAGCTGGCGAAGGTCGAGGGCACGAGTGCATCGCTCGACATCGCAGAGGGTGCGAACGCCGTCTGCACGATCACGAATGCGCGGAAGCCGATCAACCTCTCGATCACGAAGGCCGACGCACCGGACCCCGCGACTCTCGGCGGCACGATCACCTACACGCTGGTCGTGCGGAACGACGGACCAGGCACCGCCACGGGTGTGAAGGTCAGTGACCCGCTCCCGCCGGAGCTCGCATTCCAGTCGGTCTCCACGACGCAGGGAACGTGCACGGGCGGCGTCGTGATCAGCTGCGACCTCGGCACGCTCGCGTCGGGAGCAACGGCGACGATCACGGTCCTCGCTACCGCGACGCGCACCGGCGTGATCACCAACACCGCCGTGGTCGTGGGCGATCAGCCCGAGGCGAACACCGCCGACAACCAGGCGACTGCGACAACGCTCGTCGAGGGCCCGTTCACGCCCCCGAGCCCGTGCGAGACCGTGACGGTGGCACCGCACATCCTCAAAGCCGGCAAGACGACCAGGGTGACCGTGCGGGTTCGCGCAGCGGCGAAGCCTGTGCGCCTCGTCCGGATCCGCGCTCGCGGTGCCGGCATGAATCGCCTCTCTTCGCGCACGAACTTCCAGGGTCTGGTGCGGATGCTCCTCAAGCCGCAGCGCCCCGGGATCGTCACCTTCACGGCCGTGGGCCGGAAGACGTGCCGGAACACCAGGGTGGGCGTGGTCGGAGTGGTCACGCCCCCGGTGACTGGATAGCTCCGAGGAGACCCGCTGCGGGATGACCCCCGTCCCGCAGCGGGTCAAACCGGGAGAGACTTTCAGCGCACCAGCACGGCGAACGTACGCTCGACGCTGTCGTACGCGGTCCTGACAGAGATCGAGCCCGTCAGCCTGGCCTGGTGCGATCGAAGCGGTGGCCGCCAAATGCACTGCGCGCTGCTCGAGCGGAATCTCGCGGCCACAACGGGGAGCGCCCGTCCGCCGATCCTCGCAGCGCAGCGGACGGTGGCCTGCGGGACCGCCCTGTCGTCGCCCCTGACCCTCAGCGTGACGGTGAAGAGCCTGCCCGACACCGGTCGCTTCGGCAGCATCGTCAGGCGCTCCGCGACGAGGAGCCGGCTTCGGGCGACGCTGACCAGCTCGGTCGTGCCGGCCCGACGATCACGTACGAAGACATCGTTCGCGCCGTTCGTATCCGACGGGTCGAGGTTCGAGGCAAGCGAGAAGAACGCGACGAACCGGCCGTCGGCGCTGAGCGGCCCCGAACCGGTGTAGCTGCTGCCGTTGCCGGGCACCCCGCCGCGCGACGCGCTGGCGAGCTCGGTCGTGCCTGCAGGGAGATCGCGGACGAACACGCCTCCGTCCGAAAACGCGACGACCCGCCCGTCGGCGCTGATGGACGGGTTGCCTGGGTTGTCGACGTCGACCCGCACGGTCGTCCGTCGTGACCGGTCGCGGACGTACAGGAGCGTTCGGCGGTCACGAGGCGTGATCTGCTCCACCATCAGGAACGCAACGAACCGCCCGTCGGCGCTGATTGTCGGCACCACTCCCGTCCCTGGAAGCGGCGCCCCGTCCGTCCCCACGCTCACGTCCTCGGTCTCACCGAGCGCACGGTCACGCACGAGGATCGCGCCGCTGCGGGCTGCGAAGGCGACGTACCGCGCGTCGGCGCTCAGCGCCGGCATCCAACCGGCGCCGATCAGCTCGGTGCTGCCGGTGGCGCAGTCGTGGACGA
>WNGA01012561.1_pt1 | contig 12298 bp, 15 predicted proteins | sample 5400061 | NCBI WGS metagenome assembly WNGA01 (sample SAMN13153366, study PRJNA577476) | soil metagenome | isolation source: 100 cm soil or saprolite under grassland replicate 2 | place: USA:California | collected 2016-06-15
GAGGCTGACCTACAAGTGGGCCAGACACTCCCACCCGAACCGGCTGAAACGCTGGGTGACCGCCCGGTACTTCGGCCAGTTCAACACCTCCAGGCAGGACCGGTGGGTCTTCGGCGATCGCGGCAGCGGCCGCTACCTCACCAAGTTCGCCTGGACCCCCATCGTCCGGCACCGGATGGTGCCAGGAACGGCGTCGATGCCACCGCGTCGACGAGGTGATGGCCCCGTTCGCCGTGGCCCGGGATCGGCTGGACACCATCACCGGGGTCGGCAAGCGCGCCGCCGAAATGATCATCGCCGAGATCGGCACCGACATGGGGTGTTCCCCACCGCTGGGCATCTGGCGTCGTGGGCGGGCCGCTGCCCCGGCAACAACCTCACCGGCGGCAAACGCCGCTCCGGCAGGCCCACCAAGGGCAACCGCTGGCTTGGCGAGGTGCTCACCGAGTGCGCCTGGGCGGCCGCCCACACCCGCGACACCTACCTGGCCGCCCAGTTCTGGCGGCTGGCCCGCCGCATCGGCAGAAGAAGGCCGCCGTCGCGGTGGGCCACTCGATCCTGGTGATCGCCTGGCAGCTGCTCAGCAACGACTGCGACTACCACGACCTGGGTGGGGACTGGTTTGTCCGCCGCAGCGACCACGATCGCCGCAAGACCCACCTGGTCAAGCAACTCCAAGCGCTGGGCTACTCGGTCACCCTCCAACCCGCCGCATAGGCTCCATCCAACCGGGGATTCTCCTTACAGGGCCAAGGTCATCGCCCTCTATACCGCCCCGCCCGAGCAGACGACGGTGATCTGCGCTGACGAGCTTGGCCCGGTGATCCCCCGCAGCTTCCCGCCCGCACCGGGCTGGTCACCCGATGGTCATCGCATCAAGGCGCCGTTGGAGTACAGCCGTGGCATGGAGAAGACCTGGGTGTACGGCGCGCTGCGCGTCGGCGACGGCCACGAGCAGACGATGACCGCACCGTCGCGCAACAGCGTCAACTACCAGCGATTCCTCGGGCTGGTGGAGCAGGCCAACCCGGCCGGGACCATCGTGGTGATCACCGACAATCTCTCCAGCCACACCAGCTACTCGACCCGGACCTGGCTGGCCGGCCATCCCCGCATCCAGCACGCCTTCATCCCCAAGCGGGCCTGCTGGCTGAACCTGCAGGAGGGCTGGTGGCGGCTGTTCCGCCGCGAGGCGCTGGCCGGGGAGACCTTCGCCGACCCGGGCGAGATCACGCTCGCGACCAGGGTGGCGACCTGTCGGCTCAACGCCCGTGCCCGCCCGTGGGTGTGGGGCCGCCCGCCACCGTCCCCACGCCACCGACGGCGAGTTTTCGTGTACCATCTTTAAGGAACGTAGCATTAGGCATGCGGGTGCTGGCAGTGGGGAATAGGCTGGCTGCGCGAGCTGAGCGGGCCGGGACTTTCGGCGGGTCTCGTCGGCGAGCATGCATCGGCATCCGGCTCAACGGCCTCCTTCATGGGCGCCGAGGAGCTGCAGCACCCAACGCGCCGCCCGGACCGCGATCGTGTTCAACGGCGACTTCCATTGGCTGGACCTGGACCCGGGCGACTTCCAGAGCATCAGCCAGACGGTGCTGGCCCACTCGGCCATCTCTGGCAACGTCGAGGCCGAGCTCGCCTCTGCCCAGGACAGCGGGTGTGGCTGTGGCTATCCGGACTACATCGACGACGCCGTGGTGGAGCGCTCCAACCAGATCATGACCATGCTGCAGGCCACGGCCGGGCGTTTCCCCGACCTGGTGGCCCGCCTGGGCGGCCTGCCCCGCTACCTCACGGCTAGCGTCGCGGGCCAGCGCGTGGGCATCGTCCATGGGGATCCCGAGTCGCTGGCGGGCTGGGGGCTGGCGCTGGAGGCGATGGAGCCCGGCGACCCGGTGCTGCGCCGCCAGCTCGGCTGGAGCGGGCAGCCGACCACGCCCACCATGGTGCGGGAGTGGCTGGAGCGCGCCGGTGTCAGCGTCCTGGCCTGCACCCATACCGGGCTGCCGTTCGCCCAGGACTTCCTGGTGGCGGGGGACCGCCGCCTGGTGATCAACAACGGCGCCGCCGGACTGGGCAACTTCGCCGGCACCACCTACGGTGTCGCCACGCGCCTGTCCAGCGATCCGCGGGCTCCCGCCGACGGCATCTACGGCATCACGATCGGCACCTTGCGCTGCGACGCGGTGCCCGTGCGGTTCGATCCCGCCGAGTGGAGGGAACGCTTCCTGACCCAATGGCCACCGGGCAGCCCCGGCCATCGCGGGTACCTGGCGCGCATCGAGCGCGGCACCCCGCTGCGGCCCGAGCAAGCCGCCCGCGGCAACCTCCGACTGGCGAATCGGGTGCCACGGTGACCCATCATCAACGTCTGTAGGGAACAGGTGAGGAAGACAGGAGATGCAAGAGAGCGACACAGCTCAGCGTAAGCCTGTCAAGAGGTATGACCTGAAGTTGTGGACCGGCACTCTGCACGAGAGCGCGACGTACCCTCCTGCTTGACCAGTCAAGTGGAGCCGGCGTTGCCGCGTCCGCGAGGAGGGTGACGCCGCAATGCTGAGTGTAATCGCTGATGCCAGCGTGCGTGCTGAGCTGCACGCTGATCTGGATGAGCTGGCCCGCGAGGGCGCAAGGCGGATGCTGGCCGCTGCGCTGGAGGCCGAGGTGCTCGAGTCCGCGCAGCAGCGCTGGCGGGCGGTCAATGGGCCGCATCTGGTCGCGCTGGTGCGGGCCGGCGCCCGCTTCGACAAGGGGGTGATGGTCGAGCGCCCTGACGACGTTCAGGAGGTCGCCGCGTGATCAGGCAGGACCGGCGATCCACAACTCTTGACTATTCCTCCCCTGGGGCCCCCCTGGACTGCGTCACCACCACCTACCTGCCCGACGGCATCCTCGACCAACTGCCGCTTGCCTGCCACCTTGGCCGCACCCGCATCGGCGGCGTCGACCTGAACAAGCCACGGATCCGCGCCGCGCTGGCAGCGGTCCTGGCTCTGTCGGCCGCCCCCCCGGCTTCACTGTTGCCGACCTGGCCGCCAAGGTCCAGCCGATGAGCGGCCAGGCCGACTACACCCCCCGCCAGGCCGCCTACGACCTGCGCAAGCTCCGCGGCAAGGACCTGCTGGTCAAGCCCGGCCGGTCACACCGCTACCAGGTCCCCCGCAGGCCGCCCGCACCATCGCCGCGCTGCTGGCCCTCCGCGACGCCGACCTTGGCATCACCATCAGCAGCGCCGCGGCATAGACAACATTTTGTCGATCCGGATTCTTCAAGCGCCCTGGCACAGCGAGCAAGCTTGTCAAGAATGATAGTTGCAGGAGCTGCGTCGTTTCTGTAGAACTACCCATAGTCTGGGTTCTTCCGGGGTCCAACTACATACACCTCGGCTTGTCATGACGCCTGTCGCTGGGGTGCCCGAGGGGGGCTTGTGCGCCATGCCTGTCTGGCGTTGTTCCGCGGATAGTCGGGAACCGGCCGGTGGCTGTTGCCTTCGCGAAGCCGAGGAGCCCTGTTCCTACCCGCGGTCGTCCTCGACGATCGGAGCCGGCCCATGATCAACATGGACGCCGCCCTGAACCTAGAGGACTCGGAAGCCGACGCCTTCCTAGAAGGTATCCAAGGGAACGTTATAAAGGGCCACGGGAGAGATTTCACCCGCCATATTCTCCTCAAGATGACCGGGGACCCTGCGGCCGTGGGGCGCTGGATCGCTCGTTTTGCCGCTGAGCATGTGACATCTGCCCAGGCGTCACGGCGGCAGCGAGACGCCTGGCGCGCCCATGGTGGAAGTGGGGAGCCGTTTGCGATGTTCCTGCTTGCGCCCGACGGCTACCGTTATCTGGGCCAACAGCTCCCTTCTCCGGGCGCTGGTGAATTCACCAGACCGGAGCACGAACGGTACTTCCGTGTAGGCATGAAGGGCCAGCCGGCGGAGCCGCCACAGTCGCCACAGACGGCCATCCGCAGCGATCCTCCCGTGCAGCAATGGGAGCCACCCTACCAGCAGCCGATCCATGCCATGGTCCTTTTAGCGGACGACAGCCCTGAGCGGTTGAACGAGTCCGAGGCCAAGGTCATCGCGTCGATCGACGGAATATTGGAACGCCTCACCGTGGAATGTGGCAGGAAGATCAAGAAGGCGTTTCCGTCTCCGCTCGGCCCAGCGGAGACGGTCCTGAAGGTGATTGAGCATTTCGGGTTCCAGGACGGCGTCAGCCAACCCATCATGATCCGGCAAGACCTGAGGACGAGATCAGCAAGCGCGGAAGCAGCCATTGGGATCCGGGCGCGCCGCTGTCGTTGGCGCTGGCGGAGGAGCCGGGTCCAGCCCGTGGCCGCTTCGGCAGCTTCATGGCGTTCCGCAAGCTCGAGCAGAACGTGAAGGGCTTTCGCGAGGCCATTGCGAGGCTCTCTTCAGAGTCCGGCATCTCGCCCGAGGATGCCGGTGCGATGGCGGTGGGGCGGTTCGAGAATGGAGAACCCGCTCTTCCTAACATCGCAGTGATCGATCCAAAGGCCGACAAGAATGATTTCCATTTCGGCAGTCAGGATGCCGGAGGACAGCAGTGCCCCTTCCATGCTCATATCCGGAAGACGAACCCGAGAGGAGATCTGCCGAACTCGGAGCTCGAACGGGCCAAGCGCATCGTCCGTCGCGGCATCACCTACGACGAGCGTCCCGACCTCGACAGTGGCGGCGATCCCGAGCTGCCGAGTGAGGGCGTCGGCCTGTTGTTCATGTGCTTCCAATCGAACCTGGACCAGTTCGTAATCCAGCAGGAGGGATCGGATTCCAACAACTTTGCGAGACCCGGCGTAGGTCTCGATGCCGTGATCGGCCAGTTCAATGGGGTGGGTGCTCCACCGAAAAAGCAGAGCTGGCGGACCGCCACCGGTAGCTTCGAGTTTGAGATGAGTAACTTCGTCAGGATGCGTGGCGGGGAATACTTCTTCGCGCCGAGTATGAGCTTCCTGAAAGGCCTTGTCCAAATATAGGTGCCCTGATCGATGCAGGCGGCTTCCCGGTCGCCTTGTGAGAAGGGGGGCGGCGATGACGCGATACTGGGCCGTTGTGGCCACGGTGCTGGCGTTGCTGCTCGTCGGGTTCCTGGTTGTCGAGGTCTTCGAGGTCCGGCTGTTCACCGATCCCACGCCTCGGCTCGTGCGCGGCGGCGCGCTCGGCGCGATCCTGACCGTCGCGCTGTTGGCCGCCGACGCGGTCCTGCCGGTGCCGGCAGCGTGGTGATGGTGGCGTCCGGTGCGCTTTATGGGACGGTGACCGGGACGCTACGCCGGGTCTGGCGCATTCGCCCGCAGCGCCAGGGAGACCGCGTTCATCTGGGTGGCGCTGGTGGTGCTGGCCTGTGCCCTCTGGACCGTCGGCCGGTGGGCCGATCGCCGGCTCGCTGCATCCGGCGAGCTGCAAGGGGCGGGAGGATTGGGTCTTTCCCGACCTTTGCTCTTCCGTCCTCGGTCCAAGTCCAGTTGAGTCAAGGAGATCACGTTGCCGACGCCAGAGTTCCACCGGAGCAAGCATGAGGTTCATGTATCCGTGAGCAGCCTGCTGAGGGCCTGCGAGGCAAGTTTGCGGTTTCCTGTCGCCGCGGGAACCGACGATTGGGCCCCTTGCGGCTTGCTGGCCACCGAGGATTCCTTCGGAAGTCTGGTGAACCCTTGTCTGCAGGATTGTCCCACTAGGGTTTCTGCTTAGGGGAGGGATCACCGGACAGCGGTAAAGGAGGCCGCCCTATGAACAGCACCGGGAAACCGACCACCCGGCGGGACCTGCTCTACCTGCTTGCGCAGGCATCCGAGCTGGAACATTCTCTGGCCTGCCAGTACCTCTTCACCGCGTTCAGCCTCAAGGAACGACCCAATGAAGGGATCACCGCCGTGCAGCAGCGCCGGATCGCCGGCTGGCGGCGCCAGATCATCGAGATCGCGGTGCAAGAGATGTTGCACCTGGCCCTGGCCAGCAACCTGCTGACCGCCATCGGCGGAGCGCCCTATTTCCGCCGCGCGAATTTCCCGCAGGGTAAGACCCACACATCCCTGAGCCTCCGCTTCATGCTAGCTCCGTTCGGGGAAGACACCCTGCAGCGCTACATCTGCTTTGAACTGCCGCAAGACTTCCAGCCAGCCCCCGGCGAGACCAACTGGAATGAGGTCTGCGCGCAGCTCACGGCCGCTCCCGAGTTCTTGCTCGAACCCCTGCTGCCCAAGAAGCTGGATTTCCATTCGATCGGCGAGCTCTACGGTCTGATTGGCGAGGGCTTCGCCGAGATCGAAACCAAGCTGCGGGCCGGCGGCAAGACGCTGTTTATCGGCCCGCCCGCGGCCCAAGCGACAGGCATATTCGAGGAGCTCACGGCAGTCAAAGATGTCGCATCGGCGCAGCAGGTAATCGACCTGATCGTCGAGCAAGGCGAAGGCACACCCAGGGACCAGGTGAACAACCACTTTCGCAAGTTCATCAAGATACTCAAAGAGTATCAGGCCGAGCGGCAGACTGACCCGGCGTTTCAGCCAGCACGGCCGGTCGTCGAGAATCCCCTGCTGGACCTGCAGCGCGACCAGCCCGACGCCGTCCGCCTAGGCGCCAATGTCATCACCAATGAGCTGAGCCGCGACACAGTAGAGATCTTCGCCGCAGCCTACGAGGTCATGCTGCAGATCCTGGCCCGCTACTTCGCCCACACCGATGAAGACGAAGAGCAGCGTTACGCGTTAAAGAGTGCCTTCCTGAACCTGATGCCGTTTGTACTCTCGCCCATTGGCAAGGCGATCACCGAGCTTCCTGCCGGTGATGGATTCCCCGGGAAAACTGCCGGCCCAAGCTTCGAGGTCTTCTCCGACGTAGCCCTGCTACCGCAGATGACCAGCGCCTGGGCCTACTTTCGGGAGCGGCTGGATGAGATCGCCGAGGCGTGCGACTCCGTGGCCAACGATCCGCGCGCCAGTCAGCCCCTCAAGGACGTGTTGGGCAAGGTGTCAGCCGCGTTACAACGGATTGCTGACTCCATCTCGCTGCAGCCGAACGGCCTAACCTGGGAGGATGGTATCAGTCAGCTGTTCTCGCCCATGGACCTGGATCACATGGGCCAGCGCGGCCTGGACCTGGCGAACTATGACACGGTCAGCAGCCAAGCGGTCGACTGCGACGACCCAGGACGGTGCATCTGGGACATGATCACCCAGGAAAGGATGCCAATGCTGCCCCTGGGTCCGTGGACAAAGCAACGGAAGGGGTTGTTCAAGCAGTGGATGGACAACAAATTTCCTCGTAACTAGAGTTGCTGGCTGCTGCGCTACCACGTTGTGATTTCTGAGATCAGGAGGAGATATGTCGATCAGGGTAACGATGCACGGTACGACGTGCGATGGAGCCTTTCTCATCGCCCCGGATCAGAACCGTACGTTTCCGGTGCGCCTGGGCCTGAGCACAGATGACGGCAGCACCGTCAATGCCAGCCTCAAGGTGTTACCAGGCGGCGCCGCCATCGAGCTTGAGACGACCGAGGTGACCATTGGACCAGCCGAGACCTTCGTGAGCCTGCATGCCACGTCCCCGAGTGGCCAGCGCGGGGACACGGTCCTACAGGTCCTGGTGAACGACGCCGTGCAAAGTAGTTGCGCCTTAACGGCCATTACCAACCTGAAGGTATGGTTCAAGGGGCGCTTTCAGGCACGCTTTGCGACGGATAATGCCCCCTACAATGAGCGGCGCGGGCAAGGTGGCTGGACGTTCGCCCTGGAAGGGGAGCCTGACTTCGTGCCGGCAGACAGTCTAGCCGATAGGATCGACAAACCGGTCGGCCGCGAGATCCGCTTCCATAATCCCGTCGCTTTGCGGCCGGAAGTACCATCGATCGGTGTGACAGTAACATCCATTACAGGAAAACTGGCCGGCGGCAACGATGAGGAGTTTACGGTTGGCGATCCCCTGCTCGGCCAGCCTGTGAACCTAGGTCCCAACAGCTACTTCGCCGGCAACAACCCGCGACCGCCAGGACCATCGCCTGCCGAGGCCCATGGCGCAGGGCATGAGCCGATCGCCCTGTTCGAGTTCCACATTGGGAGCCAGTTTTCGGGCAAGTCGTTGCAACCAGAGGACCGCCCCATAACCTTCGAGGATCGAGGCTTCGAGATCCTCACGCCACAACAGTTGACGAGATTCGGCATTCCCAGCCTCACGAACTTCACAGTGGAGCGCAGAAACCAGCTCCAAGTGAGGCTGAACGCGATGCCGCCGGCTGACCAGACCGGCACAGTCGAAGGGCGGAACCTGCGGACCCGGATCGCGCGGTTGGAGGCGACGCTGGCTGGGAGCCCGGGGGGGACGCTGCCTGCGGGCTGGGTGGCGAGAGAGTGGTTCACCGGCCTGATCAACGATGCCATCCAGGTCGACCCCCAAGACTTCGCCGTCCTGCAATTCCTGCAAGGCCTCAACTCGTTCTGGTTCTCGACCGCATTCTACAATTTCCACTCCGACGAGCTGTGTGGTCAGGTGCTCGGCTTCATCACATCGGCACAAGAGGAACCCGTTGATCCCTTCGAGCCCGATCCGGTGGTAAGCGAGCAGATCCCTCCTGGGTCGCGCACTATTAGTCGCAGGGATCCGTCGGTGGCCCTTCCCGCCGATATCCAGGACTGGCTCTAGCGGGCAAGCCTCGCATCCGCTTAGATTAAAAAGAAGCTCGCTCCTTCCGGTGACATGATTACCTCACCACAGGGACAGGCCGCAGTAGCGCAGGAACGAGAAGGCCAGGTGCGGGGTGCCCCGGATCCGCTGGATGCCCCGCTCGGCGGCGGCAATGACGTCGTCAAGAGTGTCGCCGGCCAGGTTGGCCAGCTCGACGCCCTTGAGGTTGGCCCACAGCGCCTCGACCGGGTTGCGCTCGGGCGCGTAGGCAGGCAGCGGCTCCACCACCAGCCAGGACCGCTGCCGCCGTAGCCAGGCCCGCATCGCCTTGCTGCGGTGGGCGGGCAGGCCGTCCCACAAAAGGGTCGCCTTCTGCCCACCGAGGAAGCCTCGCAGCTGGTCGAGCGCCGCGATCAGGGTGTCGGTGTTGTAGGCGCCTGGCTGGTGGTGGAAGGCGAGCTGCGCGCCGCCGCCACGAGAGCCGTAGCACAGCGCGGCGGCCATGGAGGTGCGCTTCCACTTGAAGTGGTGGCGGATGACCGGGGGGTGGCCGCGTGGCGCCCAGGTCCGGCGGACGACCGGCAGCAGCGAGGCCCCCGACTCGTCCCAGAAGACGATGACGGCCCTACGTCGGCGGGCGTTTTTGCCGGATCCGTGGCCAGTCGGTGGCCACCCAGCGGGCGATCGCCCGCTCGTCGCGCTCCACCGCGCGGCGGGCGGGGCGCTGCAGGCGCCAGCCCATGCGGTGGCGCAGCAGCTTCCAGACGTGGCCGGGATGGTAGGCGACCCCGGTGAGCCGCTGGATCACGGTGGCCACGCGGGCAAGGGTCCAGTGGTCGCTGTCGAAGCCGTGGCCGCGGGCGCCCTGGCGCAGCGCCTGGTCGATGGCGGCAAGCTGAGCATCGGACAGGCGCGGGGCGTGCCCGGTGGGGCCGGCGCTGCGCAGCGCCTCCAGCCCGCCCGCTTGCCACCTGGCGTGCCAGCGGCTGACGTTTTGGCGGGCCACCCCGAGGGTGCGGGCGACCTCGGCTTGGGAGTGGCCGGCGGCAAACAGGGCGCCGGCCTGCAGGCGGACGTGTTCGAACGCCTGGCGGTCGCGCAGACCGCGGGCGTTGCGTCGGTAGGCGGTTGGTCTCATGCTGCCATGCTGCCAGGACAGGGTCAGATCTGTCATCGGAACGAGCGAGCTTCTTTTAGTCAGGATGGAACGGCCGGCTCCCTACTCGAATTCGGCCGGCGCGCTGACCACGACGTCCGTTGGCACCTCGACCGGCTTCTCACCGCCAGGTGGGGTGAAGGTCAAGACGGGAGGTATCATCTCCGTCCCGGCTTCGCCGGCCGGTTTCTTGCGGTCGACGTAGAAGATCAGGGCGAGCTCGCCAGTCTTCGCGCCGCCGCGTTGTTTCCGGCCGATGCCGAGGGAGTGGGCGCCGTAGCGCCGCCGGAGCTCCTCACCCTGGCTGTCTTTGAGGGCACGCAGCCAGGCGTACTCGCGGGCGTCCTCCGGCTTGTCGCCCATGCCTCAGGTCCGGACGCCGAGGATTCGGGCCACAGACTTGCCCTCGGCGTTGTCCTTCAGCGCCGTGATCGGCTCGAGCGCCGTCCGGAGCTCGGCGCTAGCCTTGGAGACGACTTCCCGGGCCAGCTTGTCTAGGCGCTGGAGGTCCTCACCGGTAAGCTCGCGCTCCAGGACGTCGGTAGTGGTCGTGGCGCCAGCCAGGATCGGCCGGAGTGCAGCGACCGTCGCCCGGCGCACGTCACCGTCTTTGGCGAGCAGGGTGAGCAGCTCGGCCCGATGACGGTCGACAAGGTCGGTCACTAGCCGTCCGCGCTTGCTTGTCATGAGGCGTTGCTGAACCTCGAGGGCGATGCCGTGATGGAACCTGCTGCCACGCCGCTGCCGCCGCGCCCGGGACACGAACGGCGGCGGTGCGAACGAGATGGGCCCGTGCGCACCCATCGCCGCCACCGTGCGCAGCCGCGCCTCGCTCTCGTCTAGGTCGCCGCCGGTCTCGACCTCGAACAGCGATTCGAGGAACGCGGCGAACGCGCCGGCACATAGCGTGGTTAGGTCGAGCTGGGCGAACACGTTTTGGATCTTGCAGACGATGCCGTAGGTGCCGCCCTGCGGTCCGCCGAAGTGCAGGCCGACGACCGGCTTAATCGATGAGCCTTCGGCGATCGGAGTCTGGGAGAAGACCAGCGAGCCCGAGTCACCGCCGGCGGACCAGTCCGGGCTGGGATCGACGACATCGATCCGCAGGCAGTCGTCGAACGGGAAGCCGCTTACGGTCGTCTCAAGGTCGATGTCGGTGACCTGCCCGAACGTGTGGCCTGTCGTGCGGCCGGACTTCTCAACGAGCATGTCCAACGTCGCAACATCTACGGCGTAGACGGCTGGGCCGATGTCCACGACGGTGGGATCAAAGACATCGGTGCTGTCCGCATCACCAATGCCTGCGTCGACCGTATTCGTCGAAGTGGACGAGCGAAGCACCCCGCGCTTGACGTCACCGATTTTGTCGGCGGGCGACGACCCGCCGTCGAACGGGCCCGGCTGGATGACGTCAGGTCCGGCGGTGTGGCCGAAGACGTGGTCGTTGGACAACGCGACGATCGTGTCGTCGGTGGTGTCCCACACCCAACCCCCCAGCGTCCCCGCCGTGCCCGAGATAGCGTCGACACTGACGCCGCCGGGCGCAGGGCGAACCCGGTCGGTCGGATCGATCTCGAAGACCGGTGGAGGGGCCTCGATGACGTCGGTGGGTAGAGCCACCTCCTGCGTGAGGCCACGGGAGACGAACTCTATCGTCTCGGGGACCCGTTCCTCAGACGCGAGCTCCTCCATGGGCCGCTTCCGGTCGACGTAGACGCGTAAGCAGAGCTGATCGGTCGTCTCCCCCGCGGTGACCTTGCGCCCGATGCCGATCGAGTGCGCCCGGAAGGCTGCTCGCAGCTCATTCGTGGGGGCGGTGGCCTTGAACTCCCTCAGCAGCGAGAGAAGCTGCTCCGACGTGATACCCCGTCGCCGCCTTGCAGGCATCCGGCCCCCCTCTCGCGCAAGAGCAGCCACGCTGTGGCAGCTCCACTCCCGCGCACGACTGCACGGATCGGAAAAGCGAACTCTACCAATAGCATGCTCCCTCCATGGCAGTGGCGCAATAGGCGCATAAAACGCCGCGGCGGAGCGGTGGGAGGCTCGCCACGCAGTTACAGTAAGACCCGGCGGGCGATTGACGATTTGACGGCTTGCTCGTGTCCTCAGCATTCTTCCTGTTCATGAGTAAGGCCACGCCGCACAATAACGTTGTGGTTCACGGGGGCTGGGAAAGCGTATCGGGGGCAATCATGTAGTTCCATTCCCCGTGGAATGCATGCCGGTGGATCGGGACCGCGGCCAGCTCTTTGTCAGCTACCTTGATGCCCTTGGGGTAGACACCGGGGTCGAGTTCGGCACGGACGATCAGCCCGGTCTTGGTCGTCGTAGCGCCGATCAGCTCCACGACGGCCTCATGGCTTTCCAGCGGCCGGCCACGCCAGTTCATCGAGATGTGGCTGAACAGCCGATGTTCGACCCGGTTCCACTTCGACGTGCCAGGCGGGAAGTGGCAGACCGTGACCGCAAGGCCGGTGTCGGCGGCGAACCTGGCCAGCTCG
>WNGA01032165.1_pt1 | contig 12297 bp, 13 predicted proteins | sample 5400061 | NCBI WGS metagenome assembly WNGA01 (sample SAMN13153366, study PRJNA577476) | soil metagenome | isolation source: 100 cm soil or saprolite under grassland replicate 2 | place: USA:California | collected 2016-06-15
GGCCGCAAACCCTTGACCACGCACTCCTATCGCGGCCAGTTGCGGGACTGGTTGGGCCGCTGCGACGTCCGCGACGAGCACGACCGGCCCGTGCATCTCACGCCGCACCAATGGCGCCACACCTTCGGGACCCGACTGATCAACCGGGACGTCCCCCAAGAGGTTGTCCGGGTGCTTTTGGATCATTCGTCTGGTGAGATGACCGCCCACTATGCCCGGCTGCACGACACCACCGTCCGCCGGCACTGGGAGGCCGCCCGCAAGATCAACGCCAAAGGCGAGACCGTCACCATCGACCCCGGCGGGCCGCTGGCCGAGGCGAACTGGGCCAAGCAACGGCTGGGCCGCGCCACCCAAGCCCTACCCAACGGCTTCTGCGGCCTCCCCGCAGTGAAAACCTGCCCGCACGCCAACGCGTGTTTGACCTGCCCGATGTTCGTCACCACGCCGGAATTCCTACCGCAGCACCGAGACCACCGCCAGCAGGTCATGCAGATCATCTCGGCCGCCAAGGCGCGCGGCCAGCTCCGCCTGGCCGAGATGAACCAGCAGGTGCTCGGCAACCTCGACAACATCATCACCACTCTCGAAGCCGACCCCGGCCCCGAGCAGCGGGAGGCGGCGGATGCGAGCTGACAACACCCGCCACCTCATCGCCGCCGCCCGGCAACGCCACGAGCTCACCCGAGCCAAGGCGACCCAAGCCCTGCGGACCCTCGACTCCGCAGGCGCCCCGGTCACCTTCGAGACCGTCGCGAACCAGGCCGGCGTTTCCCGATCCTGGCTCTACATCCAGCCGGACCTGCGAGCAGAGATCGAGCAGCTACGGACGGCACACCGCCGAGCACCGGCGTCGCCGGTCCCGGCACGGCAACGCGCCACCGACGCCTCCCTCCACCGCCGGCTCGAGGCCGCCACCGCCGAGATCCGCCGACTGCGACAAGAAAACCACCAGCTCCGCGACCAGCTCGCCCACGCGCTCGGGGAGCGCCGGGCCGCGGCCGTTCGCCCCACCACGCGCACCAGCTCCAGCTCCACCATGATCGGGCCGTGCTGACTGACGATGCGACTCCAACGATGCTGACACCGATAGGAGGGGCCTTGGAGACACTCGTGTTGGTCACCGGCGCGCCCGGCAGCGGCAAGACCACCCTGGCCGTGCCCCTGGCCCGCCACCTCGGCCTGCCCTTGATCACCAAGGACACCATCAAGGAGGCCCTGTTCGACAGCCTCGGCACCGGCGACCACACCTGGTCGACGCGGCTTGGCGCCGCCAGCTTCGCGGTCATGTTCGCCCTGGCCCGCCACAGCCCCGCCGCCGTGTTGGAGGCCAACTTCTATCCCGGCCACACCCCGCAGCTGCAGGCGATCTGCCAGCGGCCGGTCCAGATCCTCTGCACCGCGGCCGAGGCCAGCCGCCGCCACCTCGCTCGGGCGGACCGCCGACACCCCGGGCACCTCGACCACCTCCCCGTCAACCGGGACAAGGCGACCCTGCCATGGCAGCCGCTTGATCTTGGCGGATCGGTCCTCCGCATCGACACCACCGGCCCAGTGGACATCGCGGCCGTGGCCACATGGGTGAGAACGCAGCCGGGATGGCACGACCGACACGCCTTTCGCGAGGTGGAACGCCGGTGACCGGCATCAGTTCGATAACGACATGCTGGTGGCCAATCGGCCACCCGGTCACCGCCGCTGCTGCATGGAAGACATCCAGCACGACGCATCCGTGCAAGTCAGCGACCTGCCGGCATGATCGGCTAAAGATAATGCAGCAGCAGGCAGGCCACGAGCACGCCAGCACGACCTCGATCTACACCAACCCTCGGGAATTGCATCAGATGGGCGAGAACCTGCAGGTCGTCTGCTGAGGACACCTCCGGGATGGGTTCGTCTGGTTGGGCGCTCATGCTGTCTGACCTGCACCGCTTGCACGGCGGTCCCGCTGGATGCAAGATCCCGCCTTCAAACGGTCGCGGTCTTGAGGGCTGGAGGGATGCGTGGGACGGGGTGATCTGGCGGGCGCGGCGCGCCTTGAGCTGGTATCGGGCGTGCTGCAGCTGCGCCCGGAGGATGCGATGGTCGAGGCGATGCTGCGGGGCTGGCGGGCGCAGCAGGTCGCCCGTGGGCTGCGGGAGGACACGATCGGCGCCCGCGAGCGGTTGATGCGCCGGTTCGGCGAGTTCACAGGCGACTACCCGTGGGCGTGGACGGCTGGGCAGGTGGATGAGTGGTCGCTGCACCTGACCGCTGAGCAGCATCTGGCGCCGTCCACGATCCGCAGCTACCAGTGCAGCTTGCGGGCGTTCACCGGGTACCTGACCGATAGCCGGTATGGCTGGGTGCCCGAGTGCGAGCGGGCGTTCGGGCCGGGCGTGCATCCCGTGCCGATCGTGCACGAGTGGAACACCATCGCCCACCTCAACGACTACGAGGGTGATCCCGAGGCGCGGCCGTTCACCCGCCAGGAGCTGCAGCGGTTCCTGGACTACGCCGACGACCAGGTGGAACGGGCGGCGCGGGCGAAGCGAAAAGGGGCGCTGGCCGCCTACCGGGACGCGACCTTGTTCAAGGTCATGTACGGGTGGGGGCTGCGGCGCACCGAGACCTCCAAGCTGGACGTGGTGGACTGGGGCCGCAACCCGGCGGCGCCGGAGTTCGGCCGCTACGGGATGCTCAACGTCCGCTACGGCAAGGCCAAGCGCGGGCAGCCACCGCGGCGCCGCAACGTCGCCTCGGTAATGGGCTGGGCGGTGGAGGCAGTCGCCGACTATGTCGAGAACGTGCGGCCCCGGTTCGGCTGCGTCGACCATCCGGCGTTGTGGGTGACCGAGCGGGGCGGCCGGGTCAAGCCTGCGGAGATCAACGCCCGGTTCGTCGCCCACCGGCAGGCGCTGGGCCTGCCGGCTGCTCTGGTCCCGCACTCGATCCGGCACTCCTACGTCAGCCATCTCACCGAGGACGGGGCCGACCGCCGGTTCATCCAGTGTCAGGTTGGTCATGAGGCGGATAGCTCGACGGCGGTCTACACCCATGTGAGCAGCGATTTCATGAACACCGCGCTGCGCAGGGCGCTCGCGCCGGCGCTGGGCGAGGACAAGGCCGCAGGGAGGGGTCGCTGATGGTGGCCAAGCTTGACTACCGGTGGCATCTGCGTCAGGTCATGGCGACCCGTGGCATGTTCTCCACTACCGACTTGCTCGTGCCGCTGGCCGACCGCGGCATCACGCTGTCCTCGAGCCAGGTCTATCGGCTGGTCGTCGAGCGGCCGGAACGGCTCAGCTTGAAGGTGCTGATGGCGTTGCTGGACATCCTGGACTGCTCGATGGAGGAGCTGATCGAACCGGTCGCCGCCGCACGGCCAGGGAAGAAGACCAGGGCGGCCGGTGGCGATGCCGGGGTCGGTGCGCTGCGGCCGAAGCGGGCCCGGATCACCTCAACCGGCCAGTGACCGCCCCAGCCGGCCCGCTGCTTGATCCAGTCGGCACCGTCGTGGGCTTGGTGAGGGGGGCGGACCCCGCTCTGGACGGGGAAACGGTCCGCCTGATCGTCGAGCGGGTCGCCGGCGGGCGGGCCAAACGCCGCCGCCTGGCTACCGCCCTGGCCGACGGCCCGTCGGTGCTGGCCACCGGACACTCGCCCGCCCCGAAGGCGGTGGGTGATCTCCTGCTGGCGCTGCGGGCCGCCGGCGCAGCCGGGATCTCGCCGCCGCGGTGCACCGAGTGCGGGCGGGAGGTCACCTCGATGCAGCGCCGCGGCGACCACTGGTACTGCGCCCCCTGCTTGGTCCGCCCGCAGGTCTGCGCCGCCTGCGGGCACCAACGGCAGGTCGCGTTCCGGGACCGGCACGGCCGGCCGCGCTGCGGCCAGTGCCCCGACCGGGACCCCCGCGACCCGCACGTGGTGCTCCTGGAGGTCGTCACCGCAGTCGACCCGGGCCTGCCGCCTGCGGTGGTGACCGCGGCGATCGGGGCGACCGTGACCAAGACGGCGCACCTGCAGAAGCTGGCCTGGACCCTGCAGGACGCCCCCGGGTTGCTCACCGGGGAAGGGGCCAAGGCGCCCTTCCCGATGGTGCTGCGGCTGATCGATGCGCTCTGCGACGCCGGAGCCGCCCGCATCCAGCGGCCGGCCTGCCCCCGCTGCCGGCGGGTGGTCACGCTGAGCAAGCAGCGGGACGGGTTGCGGATCTGCCGAACCTGTTGTGCCCGCGCCCGCGCCGTCCCCTGCGGCCAGTGCGGCACCGTGCGGGAACCAGCGGCGCGCGACGCCCAGGGCCGGCCGTTGTGTCCGTACTGCTTGGTCAGCGACCCGGTCAACCTCGAGGAATGCGTCGGCTGCGGCCGTCGGCAACGGGTCAGCACTCGTAGTCCCCAGGGGCCGATCTGCGCCACCTGCAACCCCCGGAGCATCTTGACCTGCTCGGTCTGCGGGCGAAGGCGGCCCTGCATGCTCTCCAAGACCACCGGCCAGCCCTGGTGTGCCGCGTGCGCCCGGTCGTGGGCGCGATGCTCGCAATGCGGAGCGCTGGCCCAGGTCCGTGCCGGAACACAAGACCAGCCGCTGTGCGGCGGCTGTGCTGTCCCCGGCACCGGATTCTGGAAGATCTGCCCGGCCTGCGGCACCGGCGGGCGGCTGACCTCCGGGGCCTGCCGGCGTTGTCACCTCCACGGCCAGCTCCAGGAGCTTCTCTGTGACCCCGCCACCAGCCGCATCCGGAACGAGCTGCAGGCCCTGCACCAGGCCCTGGCCGGTGTCGAACGGCCACAGACCGTCCTGGGCTGGCTGCGGCGCGGCAACGTGCGCGCGTTGCTCACCGAACTCGCCGGTGGGCAACGGCCCCTCACTCACGCCGCCCTGGACGATCTGCCAGCCAGCAAGACCCTCAACCATTTGCGCAGCGTCCTGGTCGCCACCGGATCGCTCCCGGACCGCGACGAGCACCTCGCCCAGCTCGAACACTGGATCGGCCAGGCCGTCGCCGACCATCCCGATCAAGGCCGGCAACAACTGCTGCACCGCTACGCGGTCTGGCACGTGCTCCGCCGGCTCCGCCACCGGACCCGCAGCACCCCCACCACGCACAACCAGGCCGCCGTCGCCCGTCGGCGCATCCAAGCCGCCGCGGTGTTCCTGGACTGGCTGACCGCACGCGACCGCACCCTGGCCACCTGCTCACAGGCCGACCTCGACGAGTGGACGGCCGCCGCCAGCATCAGCCAGCGTGGCCTGACCGGGCACTTCATCCGCTGGGCCACCAGCCACAAGCAGACCAGCCTGGACTTCCCCGCCACCCGCTGGGGCGGCCCCACCCGCGTCATCGACACCGAGACCCGGTGGGAACAAGCCCGCTGGCTGCTCCACGACGACAGCCTCACACCCCAAGACCGGGTCGCCGGGCTGCTCGTCCTGCTCTACGCGCAGCAACCCGCGACCATCAGCCGCCTCACCCTCGACCACGTCCAGACCAGCGAAGATCACGTCCGCCTCCGGCTGGGCCGCGAACCCGTCGTGCTCCCCGAACCACTCGCTGCTCTGGTCCGGCACCTGGCCGCCACCCGCCGAGGCCACGCCACCATCGGCGACCAGGGCACCTCACCCTGGCTGCTGCCCGGCGGGCGGCCCGGCCAGCCGATCAGCCCCGACCGCCTCAGCCAGCGCCTCCACCAGCTCGGCATCCACCCCGGACCAGCCCGATCCACCGCGCTGTTCCAGCTCGCCACCGACCTGCCCGCCGCGATCCTGGCCCGCATGCTCGGCATCCACATCAGCGTCGCCGTCGCCTGGCAACGCGCCTCCGCCGGGGACTGGATGGCCTACGCCGCCGACATCAGCCACCGCACCGCAAACCACGCCGACCGATGACCCCAGCAAACGAGCAGGCGATCATCCTCATCACCGGGATCCAGGCGGCCGGGAAGTCGACCATCGCGCAGCTACTGGCCGAGCGGCTGCCTCGCTCGGTGCACGTGCGAGGCGACCTGTTCCGGCGCATGGTGGTCAACGGCCGGGCGGACATGACTCCCGACCCATCCCAGGAGGCGCTGCGGCAGCTCCGGCTGCGCCATCGGCTGGCGGCGCCCGCCAGCGACACCTACTTCCAGGACGGCTTCACCGTGGTGCTCCAGGACGTCGTGCTTGGTGAACATCTCACCGACATGATCGAGCTGATCCAACAACGGCCGCTGCTCATCGTCGTGCTCGCGCCCAGGCCCGAGGTCATCCAGGCCCGCGAAGCCGCCCGAGCCAAAACGCCTACACCCGCTGGACCATCGACCTGCTCGACAACGTCTTGCGCAACCAGACACCCCGACTGGGGCTCTGGCTCGATACCTCCGACCACACCCCAGCCGACACCGTCAACGAGATCCTCACCCGCGCATGGACCCAGGCCAAGGTCCCGTGATCAAGCAGGCATTCAGACACTTCCAATATCCGACTGTGCCGTTAGGCGTCAGCGACGACTTCATGAACACCATGCTGCGCGGCGCGCTCACCCCGGCACTGGGCCCGCCACAAGAGCAGGAGGCGTGATGGCACCAAAGCTCGACTACCGCTGGCACCTGCGCACGGTGATGGCGACCCGCGGGATGTTCTCCACCACCGACCTTGCGCCGCTGCTGGCCGAGCGGGGCATCCACCTGTCCAGCAGCCAGGTCTACCGGCTGGTCGCCGAGCGGCCCGAGCGGCTCAGCCTCAAGGTGCTGATGGCGCTGCTGGACATCCTCGACTGTGCTGGACATCCTCGACTGCTCCATGCAGGACTTGATCGAGCCGGTCGCCACCCCCACCAGCAAGGCCAAGCGCACCGCCAAAGCGGCGGGCGGCGGCGAGCTGGGCGCGTTGCGGCCACGGCCGGCCCGCATCGTCGTCCGCGACAGCCGCTGAGTGGACCAGGAGGCCTCCGCGGCCGACCCGGTCGCCGCGCCGCTGGCGGTGATTGTCGATGTGGTCGGCCGGCTCGAGCCCGGCCTGGACGCCGCGGCGGTCGGTGAGGCGGTCGAGCAGGTCGCGCCCAGCCGCCGCAAGCGCCGCCAGCTTGCAATGGTCCTGGCGGCCGACCCGGCGGTGCTGACCGACGGCCGCTCGAGTATGCCCAGGGCGGTGGAGGAGCTGGTCAGGGCGCTGGTCGCCCTTGGAGCGACCAGCGTGGCCTTGCCGCGCTGCGGCGAGTGTGGCAAGACCAGCCTGCTGCACGGTCGTCGTGGCCAGCAGCGCATCTGCAGCATGTGCGCCAGCCGGCAGGCCGTCTGCGGCAGGTGCGGCCTGCAGCGGCGGGTGGCGTATCGGGACCGGCGCGGCCGGCCGCGCTGCAGGCGCTGCCCGCCCGGGGATAGCGACGACGAGGTGGTGGCGGCAGTGCTGGCGGTCATCGCCCGGCTGGACCCCGCCGTTCCGGTTGCGACGGCGACGGCGGCGGTCATGCAGGCGGCACCGTCTCGGATTCAGCGGCGCCGGCTTTGGTGGGCGCTGGAGGACGCGCCGGAGCTGCTGACCGGGGCGGGCGCGCGCGGGCCGCGGGTGGTGCTGGCGCTCATCGACGAACTCGAGCGTGCCGGCGCCGCGGGCGTGGTCCGGCCGGCGTGCCCAGGCTGCGGTCGGGTTGTGCGCCTGTATGAGCCCGTCGAGGGCCAGCGGCTGTGCCGCCGCTGCCACTCCGCCCGGCGCGTCGAGCAATGCGCCGGATGCGGCGCGGTGCGGGTGCCCTCCGCCCGGGACGCCGACGGGCGGCCGCGGTGCGTGTCCTGCCAGCACCGCAACCCGGCCAACTTCGAGCCCTGCAGCGTGTGCGGCCGGCCCGCGCCGGTCACCGCCCGAACCGCGCAGGGCCCGGTCTGCTGGGGCTGCTACCGGCCGCCGATGGGGACCTGCGGCCTGTGCGGCCGGCAGCGGCCCTGCACCAAGACCAAGACCGGCCTGCTGCGCTGCGGGACGTGCGCGCGGACGGTGGAGCCGTGCGTGCGCTGCGGCCGGCGCCGGCGCGTCACCGTCCGACGCCCGGATGGGCCATGGTGCAGCACCTGCTACAAGTCCGACCCCGACAGCACCCGCCAGTGCCAGACCTGCGGCGAGGCCGGTGACCTGTATGAGCGGGGACGCTGTGGCCGCTGCGTGCTCGCTCAGCGCCTGCAGCAATTGCTGGGCGGCGGCACCGGCACCATCCGCGCCGAGCTCGAGCCGCTGTATCAGGCCCTGGTCGCCGTCGAGCTGCCACGGGTGGCGTTGAACTGGCTGGCCAACAGCAAGGCCAGGACCATCCTGGCGGAGGTGGGCCGTGGTGAGCGTGTGCTGTCGCACGCCGCGCTCGACGCCCTGGCGCCCGCCAAGAGCATCGACCATCTACGCGCCGTGCTGGTCGCCAGCGGCTGCCTGCCCACCCGTGACGAGCAGCTGGCCCGGCTGGAACGCTGGGCCCACGGGCAGCTCGACACCATGGCCGACCCGGACGAGCAGCGGCTGGTGCGCGCCTACGTGACCTGGCACCTGCTGCGCCGCCTGCGCCACCGCGTCCAAGGCCAGCCGACCACCCAGAGCAGGCCATCGCGGTCCAGGACCGCGTCCGCGCCGCGATCCGGCTGCTGACCTGGCTGCGGTCCAACGGCCTGACGCTGGCGACTTGCCGCCAGCCCGACCTGGACCGCTGGCTTGCCCTCCCCGGCAGCCGCCACGCTGACGACTTCCTACGGTGGGCGCTGGCCCGCCGCCACGCCGCCGGCCTCGAGGTGCCGCAGCGGGACTGGCGTGGCCCGTCCGCCACCCTCGACAGCGACCAGCGCTGGCAGCTGGCTCGGCGGCTGCTGCACGACCCAACCATCAAGGTGGTCGACCGCGTCGCTGGGCTGCTGGTGGTGCTCTACGCGCAGTCGTTGGCAGCGATCGTGCGGCTCACCATCGACCACGTCACCAGCGGCGAGGACGGCCAGGTTCGCCTGCGGCTCGGGCAGGCGCCCGTGCTGCTGATCGAGCCGCTGGCCGGGCTGGTCCTGCAACTGGTGGCCACTCGCAAGGGCCACGCCACCGTCGGTGACCCCGGCAGCTCCCCGTGGCTGCTGCCGGGCGGCCGGCCGGGCCGCCCGTTGGGCTCCAAGCAGCTGTCGGTCCGCCTTAACCGCCTGGGCATCGCTCCTCGCCACAGCCGCTCCGCCGCGGTGCTGCAGTTGGCCGCCGAGCTTCCCGCCGCGGTCCTGGCCCGGCTGCTTGGCATCAGCACCTACAGCGCGGCCGCCTGGCAGCGAATCGCCGGCGGGGACTGGGCCGGTTACGGCGCCCAGCTCAGCCGGCGGGCGCACCAGCAAGCCCCTGGGCGACCAGACCCTGTGTGAACTTCACCGACAACGCTACAAGCGCCCACCGGCACCGGGCTGCGGCGCATCGACCAGCGCCCACGTGACGGCCACCCTCGCCGGCACCTCGGCCTCACCCACCTCCACCGCCGGGCCGCCACCCAGTGGCACCGCCCGCGGGTATCGCGCGTCGGCCACCTCCTCGATGCGCACGACCCGGCCGAGCGCGACACCCGCCAGCGCGGCATACTGCTCGGCCCGACCGCGGGCGTCCCGCCACGCCGCCTCCCGCGCAGCCGCCAACACGCCTGCCTGGTCGCCCACGACCAGCACCAGCCCGTGCACCCGGGCAGCCTCGCCACCCGCGGTAACCGCCGCCGTGGCGACCTGTCCTGCCCGCGCCGGCGCGTCCAGCCGAGCGGTGAGCAGGGCGGCGGCGCGATAGTCGGCGGCGCGCTGTTTGCCCTGCGGGCCCACCTCCCAATCGGAATGGACGCCGAGCCCGCCGCTGGCCAGCCCCTCTCCTACGACGGTGACCGTCCGCTCGTCGTCGGTCGGGGATGCTGCGGGCTCCGGCATGGCACCTCCTGGCGATCGGCCCTCCGACGATCACCCCGTGCTGGGCGCGGGGTCAAGCCGTTCAGGCGGCCCCCGCACCACCGCGTGGGCTTGGAGCGCACCTCGCCTCTCCGAGGTGGTGGTGAATCCACCGACCACCCTCGGTCATCGGGCCATCGACCACCTCAGCACAGACGCTCAGGTCTGGCCAGGTTCGTCTCGGACGACGGAGGAGCGAGCCAACAGCATTCAGACAGCTGAAATATCCGCTTCTACCAGTCTCCTGCCTCGGTGATGTCGGCAAGGTCACCGAAGAAATAGGGCCCGAAACACGCACGACCGGCGGTCGAACCGCGCGTCCAGCCCGCGCACGATCTCCTGGCCGGTGTGCAACCCCTCCCGTGTCGCCCACCCCCGGCAGGACTCATCCCAGGACTTGCCGGACGCGGCCCACTCGTCCCGCCGCCGGTGCAGCCACCCCGGCTCAGCCGCCGGCGCCGGTGGCGCCAGCCGGGCGAAGCACCAGCGCGCGGTCGCCTCGTCGAATCGCTCCCGCGCCCATTCCACGACAACCAGCGCCCCGTCAGGTGCCAGCGCCGCGCCCACCCGGTCCAACACGTCGCCGAGGTCGGCCACGTGGTGCAGCGAGGTGCACGCCACCACGCACTCCACCGGCTGTGGCGACTGGTACTGCTCGAACTGGACCTGGTGGTAGCCGGGCCCTCCGGCGCCTCAGGGTCAACACCGACCGCGTCGTACCCATCCCGGAGCAGCGCCGGCACGAACCCGCCCAGCGGCCCGCACCCGATCTTGAGCACCCTGGCCGGAGCCGACGGCAGCCAGGCACGGACGAACGGCCACACCGCACCCAGCCAGCGCTCGTCAGGCGTCATGGAGCACAGCCTACTTGCGACCGCCCTCCGTCGCTTGGTCGGAGCACATGCTCCCAACATCGCACTGGGCACATGCAGGAGTGATCAGCAGATCCACGAGCTGACACACGGCAGGAACGGTCGACAGGTTCACCGCGAGGATGGCCCGTCCGTCTTGCGTCCACAAGGCCCTCGCCGGACAAGCAGCGCGCCAGCGACGAACACCAGGGTCGCCACGTCCAAGGCGTCGCGGGCGACCAAGTAGTCCTGCACCACCCGGTCCGCCACGGCCAGGCGGACCCGGGCCAGGTCCCGCAGCGCGGCGACGAAGCCGGCGACCTCGTCGCCCGCCAGCCGGTAGTGCACCCGGGTGCTCTGCTTACGGGTCTCGACCAGCCTGGCGTCGCGCCGCACCTGCAGATGCGCCGAGGTATTGGTCGCCTGCCGCTGTGTGCGCGGTCGTGCCGATGAAGGAAGACGCGCGGAGCATGCACCATAGTGGCGCGGGAGTTCACCAAGCTCGGAGTTGTCGATCTCCGAGATCGGCGCCCGGGGTGGCCTTACCGTCGCCGGATCGAGCAGAACGTTGACTGGCGCCCGTATGACGCTGGCGAACCCCCACTGCCTACGGGGAGCTGGTGTTCCTGGCTGGCTGCGTGGACATCGTGAGCCGGAGCGCCTCTGTGGGGGACAGCGATCGGCCTTCAGTGCGGGCCTCGTCGAACGCGGAGCGCCCCAGCCCCCGGACCAGTGACCGGCGCAGGTTCTCGTCGGGCGGCTGCGGGGGCCGCCGGGATGAGCTGCCAGAACCACGCTGCGCGTCCGCGGCACCGACGAGCACGGCGGCCTCCCGCGGACGGTCCGTGGCAGAGAGAACGGCTGCCAGGGCCTCGAGCGCGTCGACGACCACGGTCGCCTCTCCGGCGGGTTCGGCTGCCTCCACGCTGCCGCGCAGCAATTCGTCGGCGCGAGCGAACTGCCGTTGTTCGCGCGCCCGCTCGCCGAGCAACTGGAGCCCCCTGCCGGTGCAGCGCTGGTCGCCGAGCCGCCGCATGGTCGGCACGCACTCCTCCAGCAGCCGCACCGCGTGGTCCCGGTCGCCGCGCAACCAGGCGAGCCGCCCGAAGCCGATCAGCGCGTGCGCGCGGTCGTGTTCGCTGCGGGCGGCCTCGCTCAGCGCGAGGCTCTCGGCCAGCCACTGTTGGACCTCGTCGCTGGCGACGCCGGCGTCGATCGACCGGGCGGCCATGACGAAGAGGGTGTTGGCGACGCGCAGGTGGTCGGCGACCCGGCGAGACAGCGCCAGGCTCTCCCGCGCCCAGCGGAGCGCTTCGGCCAGCTCGACGGTGGCGAGCGCAAGACTCTGCAGCGCCCTCGCGCGCTCCCACGGGTGCTCGTCACCGAACAGGGCCAGCGCCTCGTGCAGCGCGGGCAGCGCCAAATCCGATCGGACCCCGTAGGTGGCGGCCATGCCCACCGCTGCGGCCGCCCTGGCCCGCTCGGCGTCGCCGAGACCGGACGCGAGCTGGGCTGCCCGTTGGGCCAGGTCCAGCGCGGCCTCGTCGTCCCAGGGCTGCAGG
>WNGA01010457.1_pt1 | contig 12296 bp, 11 predicted proteins | sample 5400061 | NCBI WGS metagenome assembly WNGA01 (sample SAMN13153366, study PRJNA577476) | soil metagenome | isolation source: 100 cm soil or saprolite under grassland replicate 2 | place: USA:California | collected 2016-06-15
GCCCGGTGAGCTTTTTCTTGGTCGCCATTCACCCCAACGGATAGACTGGAAAGACAGTGCGTCCCTCCATCGCCCTCAGCGTAGCTCTGCTGCTCCTCGTCGTGGCGCCAGCCTGGGCCCAGAGCACCAACGGGCGGTCGCTCGCGCTCAGCGCGGAGGCCGTGCTCCTCCTGGACGCCCAGGGCAAGGTGCTGTTCGCGAAGAACGCCGCCGAGGATCACGCCCCCGCCAGCCTGGTGAAGCTCATGACGCTCTACCTGGCGTGCGAGGCGCTCGAGTCGGGCCGCGCCCAGTGGGAGGAGCCGGTCGTCATCAGCCAGCGCGCGGCGCAGACGCCGCGCTATCGCATGGGGCTCCGCGCCGGCGAGAGCGTGCCGCTGCGCACCTTGCTCGAAGGAGTGGCCATCGCCTCCGCCAACGACGCGGCGACGGCCGTGGCCGAGCACCTCGGGGAGACCGAGGAGGCCTTCGTCGAGCAGATGAACGCGAAGGGCCAGGAGCTGGGGCTCAACGCCACGCGCTTCGCCAACGCCCACGGGCTGCCGGATCCCGGCGGGCGGAGCACCGCCGAGGACCTCGCCAGGCTCACGGGGCGCCTGCTCGAGGACTATCCGGCGTCGCGTGCCCTCCTGGGCGGCGCGACCTTCGTGTACCGGGGCCGCGTGTACAGCCGCAACATCCCGCTCTTCCACGACCCCAGCGGCGTGCAGGCGCTCAAGACCGGCTTCACCCGCGAAGCCGGCTATAACCTGGCCGTGGCGGCCTGGCGGGCGGGCGAGCGCTTTGTCCTGATCGTCCTCGGCGCGCACTCCCGCAGCCTTTCCTTCCGCGATGCGCGAGCGGTGCTCGCGTACGGCTTCCAGGAAACGGGGCTGCAGCTACCCCCGGAGCCGCCGCGCCGGCGGCCGACGCCGCCCCGGCGCCCTCTCGATCGCCGCCACCGCACCGCGGGGCCGCACACCCGCACGCCGCTTCCGAACGCCGGCTGAGTCCGGCCTCGGGAAGGCCGCCGATGGCCCCGCCAAGCGCCTACCTCTTCGACGCCTACGGCACGCTCTTCGACGTCCACTCGGTGATCGAGGCGGGGCGGGCGGTGACCTCGGATCCACAGGCGCTCTCCCTTCTGTGGCGGCAGAAGCAGCTCGAGTACACCTGGCTCCGCTCGCTCATGGGCCGGTACGAGGACTTCTGGGCGGTGACGGAGCAGGCGCTGCGCTTCGCGCTCCGCCGGCTCGGGATCGCCGCCGGGGAAGCGCAGGTCAAGACGCTGCTCGAGGCCTACCTCTCGCTGGCCTGCTTCCCCGAAGTCGCGGACGCGCTCGCGCGGCTCGAGGGCGCTCCGCTCGGCATCCTCTCCAACGGCTCCCCCCGCATGCTCGCGGCCGCCCTGCGCTCGAGCGGTCTCCAGGGGGCGTTCCGGCACGTGCTCTCCGCGGACGCGGTGAAGATCTTCAAGCCCTCGCACAGGGTCTACGAGCTGGGGCCGCGCGCCTTGGGCATGGCGGCCGGGGAGATGCTCTTCGTCTCCTCCAATGCGTGGGACGTCGCGGGCGCCAAGGCCTTCGGCTACCGGACCTGCTGGTGCAACCGGGCGAAGGCGCCGATGGACGCCCTCGGCGTCACGCCGGACCTCGAGGTGGAGCGGCTGGACCAGATCCTCGAACGACTTCTCTAGACTACCGGCTACAGGAACTCGTTGGGTCTCTCGAACACGCCGAGCACGAGGCAGCCGTCAGGCGTCCACGCGTCGTGGACCGACCCCGCCCGCCGCCACACGAAGTTCCCGGCCGTGCACGGGCCGTCCTCGTCCACGAGCGTCCCCGCGAGCACATAGCTCTGCTCGATCCCCATGTGCCGGTGGCGGGGGAGCTTGGCGCCCGGCTCCATCCTGGTGAGCGTGGTCTGGCGGCCCGAAGGGTCTTCGTACAGGCGCTTGATGTACACGCCCGCGTACTTGGTGGGCTCCCACTCGATCTTGGAGATGTCGAGGTAGGTCGATCGCTCCGTGGCCTTGATGATCATCCTGTCTCTCCCTTCGCGGGTCCCCGCCCGTCCAGCGCTTCGCGGTAGAGCTCCTCGGTGAAGCCGCGGACGAGGAGGTCGTCGCAGACGAGAACGGGCACCCGCATCAAGCCGTCGTCGTGGACCAGGTAGGCGAGCGCCTGATCCTCCGCGAGCGGGTTTCGGGCACGGTCGACGCGGACGATGTCCGGGCCGACCTTGATGAGCAGCCGGCGGGCGGCGCGCGCGAGGGCGAGCGCTCCCGCCTTGTCCACGCGATGCGAGTCGATGGGCCGGCGCTCGAAGACGATTCCCCGACGCGAGAGAGACTCTCTCGCCTTGGCCGAGGTGGGTCAGTCGTTCTTGTCGTAGAGGATCATCGTCATGCGAGTCAGTGTCGGCGGGGAGAGGGGGGAAGTCAAGCGGCGCGCCGTATCGTATCGCGCGCCGTAGAAACACCAACGGCTCACTCGAGGAGCAGCTTCGCGCCGAGCGAGCCGGGTGCGCGTTGCCCGGGTCCGGAGCGTCCTGAAGGCGCCGGGCAGGCTCAGGACGATCCGGTCAGGGTCCAGCGCGCTTACTTCTTGGCGAGGCGCTTCCGCTTCACATACGCCCAGATCTTCTTCGTCATCTCCGACGGCCCGATAGGCTTGTCACCCATGACCGCCTCCAGCGTGTCGCTGCAACCCTTGAAGTTGATCGCATATCCGCCGAACGCTGCCTTCTTTTTCGCCATTCCGTCTCCTCCCTCCGTCGCCTTGGTTGTGGGGGGCCCGGCCCGGCGCCTCCCGATCTGGCCGAGGGTATTATGTACGCACTCCGAGGGCGGGAAAAGAGAAAAATACTATCCGTGGGGGCTCCCCACGAGGGGAAAACTACCGGGTGGGGGTATGGGACTCGGAGGGGGCTTCACCCCCCCCTTCCGAAACCTCCCCCCGGATTCGTTGCGCCGGCAAAGCCGGCGCTCGAAAGCGGGCACTTCCACGTCGGGAGGCGAGCAACGGATGAGGATTCGCACGGCCCTGCGTTGAATGTTCCGCTTCGAGCGCGGGCTTCGCCCGCGCAACCGAGTCCTGGGGGAGGCTTCGGAGGGGGCCGCCGAGGCCCCCTCCGACAGAACGAAGCCGATGGGCCCTGCTCAACGGTCTGTCTCACACGCTGGGCGCCGAGAAGGGTCCAGCTGCGAGGCGGCGCCCGAGGGCCGCACGCGAGGCGTACTCCCTGTACGTTGAGCGTGCGGCCGAGGGCGCCAACGAAGCAGATGGGCCCTTATCGGCGCCCAGCGGTCACTTCGCTCTCCACCCCCCGTCGACGACCAGCGTGTGGCCCGTGACGTACCCGGCCTCGTCCGACGCGAGGTAGCAGACCGCCGAGGCGATGTCCTCGACGGTGCCGCGGCGCCCGGCCGGCACCACCGCCCGGACCTGATCGTCGCTCACCGCGATCCCCCGCCCGCTCATGTCCGGCGTGCCGGGGCCCAGGATCTGCTGCGAGTGCTGCCGCAGGTTCGTGAGGATCGGTCCCGGGCACACCGCGTTGACGGTGATGCCGCGGGCCGAGTAGACGACGGCCATCTGGCGCGTGAGCCCCACCACGCCGTGCTTGGCGGCGATGTAGGCGGCGCCGCCGCCCGTCCCGTTGAGGCCGGCGACCGAGGCCATGTTGACGATGCGCCCGCGCCCGCGCGGCAGCATCTCCGCGAGGGCGCGCTTGCAGCCGAGGAAGACCCCGGTGAGGTCGATCTCGATCACGCGACGCCAGAGCGCCTCGTCCATCTCGTCGACGTCGAAGTAGCCGTCCAGGATGCCCGCGTTGTTGACCATGACGTCGAGCGGACCCAGCTCCTTCACCGCCGCCGCCACCGCGCGGTCCACGTCGGCGGCGCGGCTCGTGTCCGCCTGGGCGACGATGGTCCGGCCGCCCGTCTTGTCGCAGAGCCGCGCCGTCTCCTTGGCGGTGGCCTCGTCGAGGTCCACCGCCGCCACGCGCGCGCCACTGGCCGCCATCGCCAGGGCGATGGCGCGCCCGATCCCCGACCCCGCTCCTGTCACCACTGCCACGCGGTCCTTGAGATTCATGAAGGTGGCTCCGTCACCCCGATGAGCGCCGTGGGCGCAGCGAGGCCCGCCCGCCGACCGGGGCAGCTCAGGTTCGCGTTAGAATCGTCAGATGGCCAGGGCGTAGCCGTCGCGGCGCGGGTCCGCCCCCGCCATCAGCGCGCCCGACTCGGGGTCGCGCGCGATGCCCTGGCCACCGCCCACCACCCACGACCAGTCGTCGATCACGTTGACCTCGTGGCCGCGGCGGGCCAGTCCCTCGCGCGTCTCGGCGGCGACGCGCCCCTCGGCGTCGACCACGCGGTCGCGATAGACGCGCACCCGCGACGCCTCGATGGCCTCCTGGATGTTCATCCCGAACTCCAGCGCGTTGAGCAGCATCTGAGGCTGCGTCTGCAGGATGCCGTAGGAGCCGGGGGTGCCGACGCTGAGGGCGAAGGCGCCGTCGCGGAAGACCTGGGTGGGCGACATCATCGTCCCCGCCTTCCTCCCCGGTCGCAGCACGTTCGGCGAGGCGGGGTCGCGGTCCATCCACTTGAGGATGTTGTTGAGCACGAGACCGGTGCCGGGGACGGCGAAGCCGGAGCCGAAGGGGACGCCCAGGGTCTGCGTCACCGAGACCACGGTGCCCTCGGCGTCGGCGCAGGCGAAGTGCGTCGTCTGCTCGTTCATGAAGCGGGCGGGATGCCCCTCGCCGATCTGCCCCGGCAGGCGCGCCGGGTTGAAGCGCTCGCCCTCGCTCACCGCGGCCCGCGCCGGGTCGATGCGCACGCGCTGGGAGGCGGCGTAGGCCTTGGAGACGAGCCCGCGGATGGGCACGTCGGCCGAGTAGGCGTAGGCCAGCCGATCGGCCGAGGCCAGCTTGATGGCCTCGATGAGGTGATGCAGGTACTCGACCGAGTTGTGGCCCCAGCCCGCCACGTCGAAGCCTTCCAGGATGTTGAGCGTCTCCAGCATCTGGAAGGCCGAGAAGGGGGGCGGCGCCGAGGAGACCTCGTGGCCGCGGTAGCCGATCGACACCGGCTCACGCCACTCCGGCGCGAAGGCGGCAAGATCCGCGTCGCAGAGCCAGCCGCCGGCCTCCTGCACCGCCCGCGCGATGGCCCGGGCGATGGGGCCCCGGTAGAAGACCTCGGCCCCACCCTCGGCCACCTGGCGAAGGGTCGCGGCCAGGTCCTTGTAGGTCACGATCCGGCCCGGGCGCGGGCCGCCATTGCCCAGATACAGGCGTTGCGCCTCCGGCGAGCGCTCCAGCGTGGCGCGAGCCTGGTCGAAGAACCGGACGTTCATCCACGTGAGCGGCGCGCCGTTCTCGCACAGCTCGATGGCCGGTGCCAGCACGCGCTGGCGCGGCATGGAGCCGAAGCGCTCGAGCGCGGCCAGCCAGCCGCCCAGGTTGCCGGGAGTGGCGCAGGACTTGGGGCCGCCGGCCAGCTCGTCCTCGGTGGCCCGCGCGGGGTCGGCGGCCCCGGGCGCGCGGCCGATGAAGTCCAGCACGTGCCGCTCGCGCTCCCGCGCGCGCGAGACCAGCATCAGCCCGATCCCCGCCGCGCTCGACATGAAGGGCTCGACGACGTTGAGGGTCGAGGCGACGGCGACGGCCGCGTCCACCGCGTTGCCGCCCTCGAGGAGCACGCGGATGCCGGCCATCGAGGCGAGCGGATGCGCCGAGGCGACGGCGCCACGGGCGCCCATGACGACGGGACGGTAGGCGTTGCGATGGGGTGGCATGGTCACGCTCCTCTGTTCCTGCAGTTTACCTCATGCATGACCCAGGTTAGGATGGAGCGGGCGGACGCCGGCAGGGTCGGCGAGGGTGGATGCGACGACAACGGGAGGCGCCTCGATGGAGGTCGTGAACCTGTCCGAGACGTTCAGCCGGTTCACCGATCACTGGTCGCCCAAGATCGTGGGCGAGGTCAACGACATGCACGTGAAGCTCGTCAAGCTCAGCGGCGAGTTCGTCTGGCATCACCACGAGCGGGAAGACGAGCTCTTCCTCGTCGTGGAGGGACGGCTGCGCCTGCAGCTCCGGAGTGGCGACCGGGACGTGGGGCCGGGCGAGTTCATCGTGGTGCCCCGCGGCGTCGAGCACTGTCCGCTCGCGCTGACCCCCGAGGTGCGGGTGCTGCTGCTCGAGCCCAGGGGCACGCTCAATACCGGCAACGTCGCGAGCGACCGGACGGTGGTCGCCCCTGAGCGTCTTCACGTCGGAGGGGGCACGGGGGACGCCTGATCTGAATTCCGATCTCGCGCGCGCGCTCGGCAAGGCGAAGTACATGTACGTCACGACGTACAGCAGGGCGGGGAAGCCCGGAACCGTCCCGACGTGGCTCTGGCCTCACGACGGCGCCGTGTACTTCACGACTCAGCGCCAGAGCCTCAAGGCCCGCCGCATCCGCGACACCGGCCGCGTCACCGTGCATGTCGGGGCCAGGGACGGGCCAGCCTTCGAGGGACGCGCCGAGTGGGTGGAGGACCGTCCGGACCTCGAGCGGGCGCTCCTGCGCGCCTACTGGCGGAAGTACTGGCTCCTGGTCCCGCTCTGGATGGGACGCTCCATCCGCAAGGGCCTGGCCCGGAAAAGCAGCGTCCTCATCCGCATCACGCCGCTGACGCAACCCTGACCCGACGGGTGACGGCTCCCCGACCGAGAAGGATCGAGCCGACGAGCCCGTCGGAGAAGAGTGCGCGACTCCGTCCTCCTAGACTAAATAGCGCCCCATGATTCGGAGCGACTGCCCCGGTCGGCGTAGCGGCTGCGGGTCCTGTCGTCGTGTGCGCCCCCGGACGTCCGGGCTCCGTCACCCACTCGCCCGAACGCAGCTCTTCGAGCTGCGGACGGGCCTCGGGGGTCCCACTGCGCCCGGCCGCTCGGGGTCGCACACGACGCCACCCGCAGCCGCCGCGGGGTCGTGAGCACTCCGAATCGTGGGGCGCTATCTCGTGTAGGAGGCTGTCGGAGAAAACCTCGCGCGAGGGGATCGACGCTTTCGAGCGCCGGCTTTGCCGGCGCAACCTGTTCCTGGGGGGAGGTTCGGAAGGGGGGCGAAGCCCCCCTCCGAGTCGCTTAGCGGCCCGCGAGGGCCGCCGCCACCGCGGCCGCCAGCTCGTCGACGCCGAACGGCTTCTTGAGGATCCCGTCCACCAGGGTGGCGCCGCCCGAGGGCTCCATTGCATCGGCCCATCCGGTCAGCAGCAGCACGGGGATGTCGCCGCGGGAGGACTTGATGGCGCGCGCCACCTCCCAGCCGTCGAGGTCGGGCATCCCGAGGTCGGTGAGGACGACGTCGTAGCGCCCCGCCTCGAAGCGCGCGAGTCCCTCGCGCCCGCCGGCGGCCGCGGTGATGCGGTGGCCGTGGGACATCAGCACCTCGGCCACCAGGTCCCGGACATCGGCCTCGTCGTCGATCACGAGGACGGAGCCGACCCGCGGCGCGGGCGCCTTTGGGCTGGCGGCTTCCTCCTCCTCTCGCGCGACGGGTGGAAGCCAGAACGTGACCGTCGTCCCCGCCCCCGGCGCGCTCTCGAGAACGATCTGGCCGGCGTGGCGCTGCACCGTCCCGTAGGCGACGGCCAGGCCCAGTCCCGTCCGCTTCACGCCCTTGGTGGTGAAGAAGGGCTCGAAGGCCCGCCGCTTGACCTCGGCCGACATTCCCACGCCCGAATCGCTCACCGACACGATCGCCCGCCCGGGCTCGGCCCGCGTCGCGATCACGATGCGCCCGCCCTCGGGGAGCGCGTCCACCGCGTTCAGGATCAGGTTGGTGATCACCTCGCGGATCTCGACGTGGCGCCCGGAGACTTCGGGAATGGGCCCGGGCTGAGCCTGCACCTCGATGCTGGCTCCGCGCACCTTCGCCTCGTTCTGCCAGCGGGATCGCGTGAACCCGATCGCCTCGTGGATCACCGTGTTGAGATCGAAGCGCGTGGCCCCGCCCGCCTTCGCCGTCCCGGCGAATCCCTGGATCTGCCTGACCGTGTCCGCCGCGTCGACCGCCGCCCGCTCGATGCTCCGGAGACTCGCGGCGACGGCGGGGTCGGGCTTCTTGATCAGCAGGAGCTGGGTGCGCCCGAGGACGACCGCCATGAGGTTGTTGAGATGGTGCGCGGCGCCGGCGGCCAGCTCGCCCACGGCGCGGAGCGTGGCGCCCCGGACGAGCGTCTCCTGGGCCGCCCGCAGTTCCTCGAGTGTCCGCCTCAGGTCGCCCACCAGCCGCGCGTTCTCCATGGCGATGGCCGCCTGGCGTCCCAGCGCGGAGAGCATGCGGACCTCGCGCTCGTCGGGCCGGTGCACCGCGTCCCAGCACACGCACACGGCGCCGCGCGCGGCGTCGCGGCTGATCACCGGCACGGCGAGGATGGCGCGTCCGCCGTACTTCAAGGCCAGCGTGCCGAGCGGGACGTCGGACTGCTGGTACGGCTCGTCGTAGCCCGGCAGCGGGCGCTCGAGCACGTCGTCGCTCCACACCGGCTCGAGCCGGAGGGCGGCGTGGCCGGCGGCGCCCTGACCCAGGCGTATCGTGAACCCCGGCTCGACCCCGACGCCGCGGACGGCGCGCGCGCGCAGGCAGCCCGCCTCCTGATCCAGCTCGAAGACGACGGCGCGCTGCGCCCCGATCAGCGTGGCGGCGCTGTCGGCGATGCCCTCGAGGACCTTCTGCGCGTCCAGCGTGGAGGTCAGCGTCTCCCCGATGGCGGCCAGGGTCTCGACCTCGGTCGCGCGCTGGCGGGCGTCCTGGTAGTGGCGCGCGTTGTCGATGGCGAGCGCGACCTGGGCGGCGATGGTCATGGCGAGGTCCAGCTGGCTCTGCTGCCAGGCCCGGGCGCTGCTGGCGTCCAGTCCCATCGTGCCGACGACGCGGTCGTTCGAGACGAGCGGAACGATGAGGGCGGAGCCCACGCCGAGGCTGTCGAACCAGTCGGGCGGCAGGAGCTGACTCTCCCGCGTCACGGGAACGGGACGCCGGAGCCGGATGGCCTCGGCATGCGCGGGCACCTCTTCCATCGGTTGGTCCCCCAGCGCCTTGAACCGCGCCCACACCCCGGGCTCGGCGTGGCCGTCGGCGAACTGCGCCATCACCGGCACGAGGTGCCCGCCCCGCCACAGGAAGATGGCGCAGCGCTCGGCGCCGACGGCGGCCGCCGTCCGACAGGTGATCTCCTTCAGGAGCGGAGTGAGCTCCAGGGTCGACGTGCAGGCGCGCGCGATGTCGAGGAGCGCGGCGGTCTGCTCGGCGCGCCGGCGCTCCTCCTCGAAGCCCCGCGCCTTGTCGATGGCGAGCGCCGCCTGCTGGGCCAGGCTCGACAGGGTCGCCTCGTGCCGGAGCGTGAAGGGAGTCGGCGTCCGGTTGAACGCCCAGAGGAGCGCGATCAGCTCGCCGGATGCGTCCAGGACCGGCGCCGCGATGAGGGTAGTGACCCCTTCGGCGCGCGCCCATGTCTCGATGGCCGGTGGGCGGGTGAAGCGCGGGTCGGCCAGGTAATCGTCGGAGCGCATCGGGCGTTTCTCTCGCAGGACCAGGCTCGCCAGCCCCGTACCGCCGCCCGGCGAGTATCCGGGGATGCCGTCGCTCCGGGTGCCGGAGGTCGTCACGGTCCGCGTGCGACGCGTGTGAGGGTCCATCAGGGAACACACGGCGGCATCGGAGCGGAGGAGGTTCCGCATCTCCCTGACCACGGCGCGGAGCGCGGTCTCCAGGGCCGGAGAGGACAGGGTCTCCGACACCACGCGCTGCAGGGCCTGGATCTCCTCGAGGCGCTCGATGGCCTCCGCGTAGTGCGCGGCGTTCCTCACCGCGGCCACCGCCGGCGCCGTCAGCGCCTGGGCCACCGCCACGTCGGCGTCCGTGAACTCCCGGCGGGCCCGTGACATGCATGCAAGAATCCCGAACGGGGTCTGGTCGAGCATGATCGGGACGGAGAGGAGCGAGACCAGTCCCTCGGCGTGAAACCAATCCCGGTTTCTGAGCCGCGGATCCTGCTGTACGTCCGCGAGGACCAGGGGCTTCCGCTGGGTCATCACCCAGCCGGAGATGGACTCGCGCGCCGAGAGCCGCTGCCGGCCGGGCGCCTCGGGATGACGGGCGCCCTGCTGCGCTCGGAGGCACATGAACTCACCGGACTCGTCGAGCAGCCAGATCCTGACGACGTCGACCTCGAGGCGCCGCCGCGCGATGCCCGCCAGGCGGTCCAGCACTTCGCCCAGATCGAGGGTCGCCGTGAGCAGCCGGCTGGATTCGGCGAGAACCTCCAGCTCGCGGGTGTGTCGGTCCTCTCTCATCGCGCTCGAATGGGCATCGTCGGCCGGTTTTTCCAAGGGCCTCCCGACTATAGCGCACCCGAGGCCGCCGACGCCAATTCCACCGCGCCGCTTGACGAGCCGACGGGTTGGACGTAGCATCAGCCTCGCAGGACAAACGCGGGAGCTCGGGGAACCGGGCTGAGAGGGCAGCCAGGGCGCTGTCGACCGCTAATAACCTGACCTGGGTAATGCCAGCGAAGGGAGGCAAGCATGAAGATCTATCTAACCGGTTCGTCTCCGTCCATCCAGGTCCCGTTCCGGGAGATCGCGCTCACGAGCGGCGAGCGCATCCGGCTCTACGACACGGGTGGTCCCCACACCGATCCCGACTTCACCGCCGACCTCAAGCAGGGGCTGCCGCCGCTCCGCCGGCCGTGGATCCTGGGCCGCAAGGACGTGCAGCCGGGGGCCGGCGGCCGCTGGGGACTGCGAGCCGAGTCCGGCCGCCGTGTCACGCAGATGCACTACGCGCGCCGCGGTGAGATCACCCCGGAGATGGAGTTCGTCGCGCTGCGTGAAGGCGTGGCGCCCGAGATGGTGCGCGACGAGGTCGCGCGCGGGCGCGCGATCATCCCCGCCAACATCAACCATCCCGAGTCGGAGCCCATGATCATCGGGCGCCGCTTCCTCGTGAAGATCAACGCCAACATCGGCAACTCCGCGGTGACCTCGTCCATCGAGGAAGAGGTCGAGAAGATGACGTGGGCCACCCGCTGGGGGGCCGACACCATCATGGACCTCTCCACGGGCAAGAACATCCACGAGACGCGGGAGTGGATCCTCCGCAACTCGCCGGTGCCGGTAGGGACCGTGCCCATCTACCAGGCGCTCGAGAAGGTCCGGGGCAAGGCCGAGGACCTCACCTGGGAGGCCTACCGCGACACGCTCATCGAGCAGGCCGAGCAGGGCGTGGACTACTTCACGATCCACGCGGGCGTGCTCCTCCGGTACGTCCCGCTCACCGCCGGGCGCGTCACCGGCATCGTCTCGCGCGGCGGCTCGATCATGGCCAAGTGGTGCCTGGCGCACCACGAGGAGAGCTTCCTCTACACGCGCTTCCCGGAGATCTGCGAGATCATGGCCGCCTACGACATCGCCTTCTCCCTGGGCGACGGGCTCCGCCCCGGCTGCCAGGCGGACGCCAACGACGAGGCGCAGTTCGCCGAGCTCGACACGCTCGGCGAGCTGACGAAGATCGCGTGGGAGCACGACTGCCAGGTGATGATCGAGGGGCCCGGCCACGTGCCGATGCACCTGATCAAGGAGAACATGGACCGGCAGCTCGAGGTGTGCCACGAGGCGCCCTTCTACACGCTCGGCCCCCTCACCACCGACGTGGCGCCGGGCTATGACCACATCACCTCGGCCATCGGCGCCGCCATGATCGGCTGGTTCGGCACCGCGATGCTCTGCTACGTGACGCCGAAGGAGCACCTCGGGCTGCCGGACAAGCAGGACGTCAAGGACGGCGTCATCGCCTACAAGATCGCGGCCCACGCCGCCGACATCGCGAAGGGCCATCCGCGGGCGCGCGAGTGGGACGACGCGCTCTCGCGGGCGCGCTTCGAGTTCCGCTGGGAGGACCAGTTCAACCTCTCGCTCGACCCGGAGACGGCGCGCCGCTTCCACGACGAGACGCTCCCCGCCGAGGGCGCCAAGCTCGCCCACTTCTGCTCCATGTGCGGCCCGCACTTCTGCTCGATGAAGATCACCCAGGACGTGCGGGAGTACGCCCGGACCCACGGGATCAGCGACGAGACGGCCGCCGTGACGCAGGGGCTCAGGGAGAAAGCGGAGGAGTTCAAGCGGAGCGGCGGTCAGCTCTACGTCGCGCCGCCCAAGCCCTAGGGAACTCGGAGGGGGGCTCCGCCCCCCTTCCGAACCTCCCCCCCGAAACAGGTTGCGCCGGCAGAGCCGGCGCTCGAAGCGGAATG
>WNGA01010460.1_pt1 | contig 12293 bp, 11 predicted proteins | sample 5400061 | NCBI WGS metagenome assembly WNGA01 (sample SAMN13153366, study PRJNA577476) | soil metagenome | isolation source: 100 cm soil or saprolite under grassland replicate 2 | place: USA:California | collected 2016-06-15
TCTTGGCAGGCCACCAGCTGACAAAGGGTCAACCCTGGCAAATCGACCTCTCGGACGAACAGATCAGTCGACTTCGTGCTCGTGTGCGACACACCAAATGTTCAAAAAAGGAGGCATCATGAAAGCGTCGGCTCGCCGATGATCTCGTGCCAGTGGTCGACGGAAAGCTGGCTGGTGACGATGGTCGAGGCGCGTCCGTGGCGATCGTCCATGATCTCGAGCAGGTCGCGGCGCCGCTCGGCGGTCATTGGAGCGAGCCCCCAGTCGTCGAGGATGAGAAGCTGGACGCGGCCGAGGGTCTTGAGCAGCCTTTCGTGGCGTCCGTCGCCGCGGCCGAGCGCCAAGGCATCGAACAGCCGCGGCAGGCGCTGATAGAGGACGGAGCGGTTGTCGCGGCATGCCTTGTGGCCGAGCGCACAAGCGATCCAGCTCTTGCCCACGCCGGTTGGGCCGATGATGAGAAGATTGTGGTGCTGATCGATCCACCCGCCGGCGGCGAGCTTGTGGAACAAGGCCTTGTCGAGACCGCGCGGGGTTCTGAGGTCGACGTCCTCGACCACGGCGTTCTGCCGCAAGCCGGCGAATTGCAGGCGGGTGACGAGGCGCCTGTTCTCGCGCTCGGTGGCCTCGCGATCGACCAGGAGGGCGAGTCGCTCCTCGAAATCGAGCGCGGCGATGTCGGGGTGTCTCGATTGCTCCTCCCAGGCCTTGGCCATGCCGGAGAGGCCGAGCGCGACGAGGCGGTTGTAGGTCGGATGTGTGAGCATTGTTGTCGCTCCTTGTGCTTCAGTTGAAGTAGCCGCTGCCACGGATGTTGTCGTGCTGGATCGGCGGCTGGTCGGACGGCGTCTCGTTGGCATAGGCTTTGTCGAGCCCGTGCTGGAGGATCGACTTGATCGAGCCGTAGCTCCTGGCGCCGATGTCGTTGCCGCGTCGGCAGGCCGCTTCGAGCCTGGCCGAGCCGTAGCTCCTGGCGAGCTGGAGAATGCCGAGAGAGGCGCGGAAGCCCTGCTCGGGATGCGGCTTGGCCCGCATGATGGCTTCGACGAGTGCGATCGTGGCCGGGCCGATCTTGCCGGCTTCATGCATCATCCGGGCGGGCGTCCAGGCGGCATAGCGCCGGTGCGCGCTCGGCATGTGCTCGGGCGTGGTGGTGTGCCGATGCGGCACGAACGAGCGAGCATGGCTCGCAATCCGCTTGCCCTTGTGCAGGATCTCGATGGTCGTGTCGGTGATCCTGACCTCGACCTCTTGGCGGATGAGCCGCGAGGGCACCGAGTAATAGTGATTGGCGACCTCGACGTGGTAGTCGGGCGCGACCCGGCACTTCTTCCACTCGGCATACTGATAGGGGACGCTCGGCAATGGCTTGAGCGCTGGCCGATCGATCTGCGCGAACAACTCGGCGCGGCTCACCCCGATCTTGCGCATGATCTTGGCGTTGAGATCGGCGACGACCTCGCGGATCGCGGCGTTGAGTTCATGGAGCGAGAAGAAGTGTCGATTGCGCAGCCTGGCGAGCACGTAGCGCTCGACGATCAGCACGGCGCCTTCGACCTTGGCCTTGTCGCGTGGCTTGCGCGGTCGCGTCGGCAGGATCGCGGTGTCGTAGTGCTCGGCGAGCTCCTGGTAGGTGCGGTTGATGCCGGGCTCGTAGCGGCACGCGGCGGTGACGCCGGCCTTCAGATTGTCGCACACGATCGCCTTCGGCACGCCGCCGATGGCGCTCAAGGCGTCGACATGCGCGCCGATCCAATCGGTCAGCCCCTGCGTCCAGCGCGCCTGGGCGAACGTGTAGTTGGAGGCGCCCAGTACCGCCACGAAGATCTGGACCCGTCGCGGCGCGCCGGTCGCGGCGCCGAACACCGCCACCGTGTCGCCGGCGAAGTCCACGAACAGCTTCTCCGCCGGCCCATGGGTCTGACGCATCGTCGGCGAGATGGTCCTGCGCCAGCCACGGTAGAGGTCGCAGAACCGGCTGTAGCCGTAACCGTCACCGTGCTCGGCGCGGTACTCCTCCCACAGCAGAACCAGCGTCACCCCGCGGCGTTTGAGCTCCTTGTGGACTTGGTTCCAATCAGGCTGCGCCCGCTCCGCATGTCCGTCGAGTGCGGCCGGCGTGAACAACCGGCGTTCCAACTCGGCGTCGTCCAGTTCCGCCGGCACCGGCCAAGTGATGCCGATGACGGCGGCCCGGCGCAGATACTCGCCGATCGTCGACCGGCTGACCCCGACCGAGACCGCGATCTGCCGCTCGCTCGCGCCCAGCGCGTGCTTCAGTCTCAGGACTTCTCGAACCTTCCGCATTGGCGCTCTCTCGGCGGGCATCGGACCTCCCCCTGCATGGCTGCAAAGAGGGTCTGGTCCGGCGATTCGGTCGCCGAGCACGAGAGCGCCTCGACCACCCTCCACAGGGTGGCCGGCTTCGATCGGAATGGGTGGCCGGCTTCCGTCGGAATCAGTGGCCGGTTTGCGTCGGAATACGCAAAGGAACCTGTTAGGCAACGTTCGCGGTCAAATTTGGACAGACCGAAGTGACGCCAGCCCGAGGCCCGCGAAGCTGGGCGTGCCGGATCGGGCCCCCCCGCTGGGGACGCTCTTAGGTGGGGGCCGGCGACCCTTGCGGGCCGTTCCTGGTTGGCTTGCGGGGCAGGGGGTAGCCTGATCGCCCCGCCCCTTAAGGAACTGGCCCTGCGAGCCCCGCAATGGGCGGCACGGGAGGCGGGGTTAAGCCGGGGTTAATTAATATAGACGCTATAAAATAAAACGATTTCAATGACATATGGAGGCCCGGCCTGGATTCGAACCAGGCTTGAAAGACCTTGCACGGCCTTTGCGTTGCCACTCCGCCACCGGGCCATCGGCGAATTTGTAGTCGGCCCGCCAGCGGCGGCACAACAGCATCGTAAACATTCGGTTAACGCGTTAACGCGGGTGGGAGCGTTCGACATCAACCGTCATCCTGAGGCGGATCGCCGTAGGGTGGGGCAAAGGCGCGGCCCGTGAAGAACGGCGAAGCACGCGCCATGCATCCGCGCCGTGCCCACGCGTAACAACCGCTTGGCTCTCCGCGTGGGCACGGCGCGGAGCAAATCTCATCGTTTGGCCCTGCAGGCACGGGCCGCGCCCCCCGCCTTCGCGGGGGCATGCTTTGCGCACCCTACGGAACTTCGCGAGCACCTCGCGCCGCGGCGACGAACGTCATGCGCTCCTGATTGTGCTCGAGATTGGGATAGCGGCGGCGCGCGCTGAAGCCGGCGCGTGCGAGCGCGTCGAGCATCTCGGCTTCCGTGTAGTGGCTGAGGCCGAGCTTGCCGCGCAGCGCGCGGTAGTCGGAGAACAGCGTGCGCACGAGACCGAGGAGCGCGGCGCCGACGAAGCCGTTGCGCCACGCGAGCTTCATGAGCGCTGCGATCTCGGTCGCCGCGCTGGTGTGCGGCGGGATCACGTCGCCGACGACGAGCCGGCCGTTCGCGGCGAGCAGGCGGCGGAAGCCCGCCAGCAGATCGTCGAACGCGGCGCGTTCGAGGTACTGGGCGACCGAGTTGAGCACGATCAGATCGACGCTTCCCGGCGGCAGCGCCGCCACCTCCTCGGGTGCGCGCACGGCGATCTTGGGATTGTCCTTGAAGCGGGCGGCAAGCTTGTCGCGCACCGCGGGCGCGCCGTCGGAGAGGATCAACCGGCCGCACGCTTGCGCCACGAGATGCGCGGCCGTCGCCTCGCCGCAGCCGTAGTCGACCACGGTCGCGGCCGGCGAAGAGACGAGCGAGCGGATCTCGAGCGCGACGTCGCGATAATGGACGTCGCGATGGCGGTCGTTGACGTAGATGCGATTGGGGGCGTTCCAGAACGAGAGCCAGTCGCGCATCCCTCAGTTAGCCCCGCTTGTTGTCCCGCATCATGGCGACGAACCGGCCGAACAGATAATGGCTGTCGCGCGGGCCGGGCGAGGCCTCCGGGTGGTATTGCACCGAGAACACCGGCCGGTCTTTCAGCGCGATGCCGCAGTTCGACCCGTCGAACAGGGACACGTGCGTCTCGGTGGCCTCGGGCGGCAGGGTCCCTGAGTCGACCGCGAAGCCGTGGTTCATCGAGGTGATTTCGACCTTGCCGGTCATGAGGTCCTTGACCGGATGGTTCGCCCCATGGTGGCCCTGGTGCATCTTGACGGTGCGGCCGCCGACCGCCAGGCCGAGCATCTGGTGGCCGAGGCAGATGCCGAAGGTCGGAACGCCGGAATCGATCACCTGGCGGATCACCGGCACTGCGTATTCGCCGGTCGCGGCCGGATCGCCGGGGCCGTTGGACAGGAAGACGCCGTCGGGTGCGAGCGCCAGGATGTCCTCGGCCGAGGTGGTCGCCGGCACCACCGTGACCTTGCAGCCGGCGCCGGCGAGCAGGCGCAGGATGTTGCGCTTGATGCCGTAGTCGATCGCGACCACGTGGTATTGCGGATCGTCCTGGCGGCCATAGCCCTTGCCGAACTCCCACGGCGTCTCGTCCCAGGTGAAGCGCTGGCCCGCCGTCACCATCGGGACGAGGTCCATGCCGATAAGGCCCGGCCACTCGCGCGCCTCCTTCTTGAGCGCCGGCAAATCGAAATCGCCGTTCGGCGCATGCGCAATCACGGCGTTCGGCATGCCCTTCTCGCGGATCAGCGCGGTGAGCGCGCGCGTATCGATGCCGGACAAGGCGATGACGCCGCGGCTCTTGAGCCACTGGTCGAGGTGGCGCGTGGCGCGGTGGTTCGAGGGGTCGGTGATCGCCGCGTGGAGGATGACCCCGCGCGCCCCCGGCGTCGCCGCCATGTTGACGGTCTCGATGTCCTCCTCGTTGGTGCCGACGTTGCCGATGTGCGGGAACGTGAAGGTGATGATCTGGCCCGCGTAGGAGGGGTCGGTCAGGATCTCCTGGTAGCCGGTCATGGCGGTGTTGAAGCACACTTCGCCGACCGCGTGACCGGTCGCGCCCAGGCCGAAGCCCTCCAGCACCGTGCCGTCGGCGAGCGCCAGCAGGGCGGTCGGCTTCGGTTCCGTCCAGCCCGGGGTAGGACGTTGAGTCTCGGTCATGGGAGGTTACTTGCCTATTATAGTGTGCGACACAAGGGGCGGACCCGGAGGTGGAAACCGTGTTGCGCAATGACATCGATACCGCACTAAAGGACGCGATGAAGGCCGGCGACAAGCGCCGCGTTTCGACGCTGCGGCTGGTCAACGCGGCGATCAAGAACGCCGATATCGAGGCGCGCACGGCGGGAAAGGAGCCGCTGACGGACGACGAGCTTCTTGGCCTCCTGCGGAAGATGGTCAAGCAGCGGCAGGAATCGATCGAGCTCTACGAGAAGGGCGGGCGCCCCGAGCTTGCGAATCAGGAGCGCGAGGAGATCGAGATCATCTCCGCCTACCTGCCGCAGCAGATGTCGGATCTGGAGGCGGGCGCGGCGATCCAGGCGCTCGTTCACGAGATCAACGCGCAGAGCCTCAAGGACATGGGCCGCGCCATGGCGGCACTGAAGGAACGCTTCGCCGGCAAGATGGATTTTTCCAAGGCCTCGGCCAAGGTGAAGGAGCTGCTGGGCGGCTCGCGCTAGTGCCCCGCTTCCGAAGTTCGTGATACATCGCGGCACCCCCTGACACGAACTTCGGAAGCAAAGGGGCACTAGCAACCCTATGATTCTAGTGCCGCTTTCGATTTGAAGTTCCTAAACGAGCGTGCGTCAACCACTGTAGGAACTTCAAATCGGCGGCACTAGACGAAATCGGGAGAAGGGGGATCCATGCAACGGCGCGTTCGCGTCTTGGCGGTGGCTGCGGTCGCAGCATTGGCGTCCCCGGCCGCGGCGCAGGACTATCCGTCACGTCCGATCCGCGTCTTCACCACGACCAGCGCCGGCGGCATCAGCGACATTTTCATGCGCGCGTTGGGGGAGGAACTGCGCATCCGCCTGGGCCAGCCGCTCGTCGTCGACAACCGGCCGGGCGGCATGCAGAACGTCGGCACGCGCGCCTGCACCGAAGCGGCGCCCGACGGCTACACCATCTGCATCATCAACGCCGACCCCCTGGTCTACAATCAATTCCTGCTCAAGAACTTGCCGTTCGATCCCGAGAAGGGACTCCAGCCGATCACCAACCTGTACCATCTGATCCACACGCTGGTGGTGAATGCATCGTTGAACGTGAGGACGGTCGATGAATTGATCGCCCTGTCCAAGGCGAAGGCCGGCACCCTGAGCTATCTCACGGCGGCGCCGCCGCTCGCCCTCTACATGGAGAAGCTCAAAGAGGAGAAAGGGGCGGACTGGGTGCGGGTTCCGTTCAAGGGCGGCGGCGAGGCGGTCAACGCCATCGTCAGCGGGACGACGCCCATCGGACTGATCGGCGAGGGCAACGTCATCGGCCATGTCCGCGCCGGCACGATGACCATGCTGGTCATGGCCAACAACATCCGCTCGCCCAACTTCCCGAACGTGCCGACGCTCGCGGAAACCGGTTACCGGGGCGCTCCGTCGCGCGGCTGGTACGGCCTGTTCGCGCCGGCCGGCACGCCGAGGCCGATCGTGGACAGGCTCGCGAGCGTTGTCGCGAGCATCGTCAACGATCCCGCCTTCCGCGAACGGCATCTCACCGCGCGCAGCCTGGTGCCGGCGATCAACACGCCGGAGGAATTCGCGCAGCAGATCAAGGAGGATCGCGCGGTCGCCGAGCGCGTGGTCAAGGAGGCCGGCCTGCAGCCGCAGTGACCGGCCTAGTGCCGCCGATTTGAAGTTCCTACACCGGCTGCGGCAAACTCATTTTAGGAACTTCAAATCGAAAAGCGGCACTAGAGTCATATATTTGCTAGTGCCCCTTTTGCTTCCGAAGTTCGTGTCAGAGGGTGCCGTAATGTATCACGAACTTCGGAAGCGGGGCACTGCCTACGCCACCTCCTCCAATATCTCCACCAGCCGGTCCGGCATGTCGATCATGACGTCGTGGCCGCAGTGGACCGCGTAGGTGCGCCAGGACGGATCGGCCTTGGTCTTGGCGTAGAACCGGTCGAAGTTCGGATTGGCGTAGTCCGTCGCCCGGATGTAGGTCTTCCTGGCCACCTTCTCGCGCGCGCCGGTGAGCCTGATCGGCTGCAGCGAGACGCCGATCGGCTGCGCGGTCTGTTTGGCATCGACCCAGGCGCGGTCCTTCTCGTTGACGTTCCAGGTCGTCGCCGGCGGCGGCGGCCGGGATACGTCGCCCTTCTGCAACGCGCCCGCGATTTCGGCCTTGCTGCGCTCCGAGTTGAGGTCGAGCCCCTTCTGGCCGTTCTCCGGCATGAAGGCGTCGAGGAACACGATCGCGGAAATCGCCGGCAGCATCTGCTCCGCCACGCCCGACACCACCCAGCCGCCGTAGGAATGGCCGACCAGCACAATGCCTTGCAGGCTCTCCCAGTTGATGACGTTGACGACGTCGGTGATGTGCATGTCGAGGTTGACGTTGGCGCTCATCAGGTGCGAGCGCTCACCGAGGCCGGTCAGCGTCGGCGTGAACACCTTGTGGCCTCGCCGTTCCAGGCGATCGGACACGCGGCGCCAGCACCAGCCGCCTTGCGAGGCGCCGTGCACGAGCACGAAGGTCTTGGCATTCGTCTGCGCTCGCGCCGAGCTCTCCGGGCCAGCGAAAGCGGCCACACCCACAGCCGCGCTCGTCATCACGTTGCGGCGCGTCATGGTTCGTTCGATCATCACCTTGCTCCTGCGACCTGCGAAGTTAGGCGACTTCCAGCAAGATCTCCACGAGCCGCTCGGGCCGGTCGACCATGACGTCGTGACCGCCATCCACCTCGTAGGTGCGCCACGACGGGTCGGCTTTCTTCGCCGCAAGCGCCTTGTCGAAGGCGGGCTGCGGATAGACGGGCGCGCGGATGTAGGTCTTCTTCGCCACCTTCTCGCGCGCGCCGGTGAGCTTGATCGGCTGCAGCGCCACGCCGTTCGGCTGCGGCGTCAGTTTCGAGTCGACCCAGGAGCGGTCCTTTTCGTTGACGTGGAACGCCTCGGCCTTCGGGGCTGGCCGCCCGGGTTCGCCCTTCTCGACCGCCGCCAGCAGGGCCTTGCGGCTGAACTCGGAGGCGAAATCGAACCCGCGCTGCCCGTCCTCCGGCATGAACGCGTCGAGGTAGACGACCGAGGAAATGCGCTCGAGCGTCTGCTCGATCGCGCCCGACACCGGCCACCCGCCGTAGGAATGGGCGACCAGGCAGATGTCTTTAAGGTCCTCCCATTTGAGCACGTTGACGATGTCGGCGATGTGGGTGTCGAGGATGATGTCCTTGCTCATCAGGTGCGAGCGTTCGCCGACCCCGGTCAGCGTCGGCGTGAACACCTTATGCCCGCGCCTTTCGAGGAGATCGGACACGCGCCGCCAGCACCAGCCGCCGTGCCAGGCGCCGTGCACGAGCACGAAGGTCTTGGTCTGAGCTTGCGCCGGGCTCTCCGGGCCAGCCATCGTTGCCATCGCCCCGCCCGCCAGAACGCCGACGACGGCGCGCCGCGTCGGCCTTGATTTATTCGTCATCGTTTCCTCCCCGCCTCATGCGACTTCCAGCAGAATTTCCGCCAACCGCTCGGGCATGTCCACCATGACGTCGTGGCCGCACGGCACGTCGTAGAGTAGCCAGGAGGCATTGGACTTGAGCTTCGCGTAAGATCCGTCGAATCCCGGGTTGGCATAGCGCGCCGCCCGGATATAGGCCTTCTTGGGCACGCGCTCGCGTGCGCCGGTGAGCGCGATCTTGTCCAGCATCGTCGCCAGGGGGTGCGGCGTGCACATTGCGTCGACCCAGGCGCGATCCTTCTCGTTGACGTGGAACAGGGCGGCGGACCGCGGCGGCACCGCGATGTCGCCCGCGCGCGCCGACGCCAGGATGGCGTCGCGCGATGCCGGCGAGGTCACGTCCACCATCCGGTCGCCGTTCTCCGGCACGAAGGAATCGAGAAAGACGATCGAGGCGATCACCGACGATACCTGTTCTGCCACGCCGGAAATCACGAAGCCGCCGTAGGAGTGCCCGCACAGCACGACGTCCTCGAGTCCCTCCCATTTGATGACGTTGACGACGTCGGCGATGTGCGTGGCGAGATCGATGCCGGGGCGCATCAGGTGCGAGCGCGCGCCGAGGCCGGTCAGCGTCGGCGTGTAGACTTCGTGGCCCTGCGCCCGCAGCAAACGGGCGACGCGGATCCAGCACCAGCCGCCGTGCCAGGCGCCGTGCACGAGCACGAAGGTCTTGGCGTTTGTTTGCGGTCCAGAAGACATGATCGAACCCTCGAAGGCCTCGCATGACTCATCCCGTCACCCTGAGGTGCGAGCGAAGCGAGCCTCGAAGGGCGACGGCCCGAATCGGGCCGACCATCCTTCGAGACGCGGCCTTGCCGCTCCTCAGGATGACGGTCAACATCAAGCACCGCTGGCCTTATATGACTCATTTCCGTCTCAAGATAACAGGGCTGTCGAAGGACGCGGCGGCCTCGCGTCGCGGCGAGTGCCGTCGGTATAAATTATCGGAGCAAGCGGCATGACGATCATTGTTCGGCGCGCGACAGTAGCTGATGCGGAATTGCTTTCGGCCCTCAACGCCGATGTCCAGGCAATTCATGCGGCGGCATTGCCTTGGCGCTTCAAGCCACCCGGCCCCGCAACGTTCCCGCCGGAGGAAGCCTCTGCCTTGCTCGCAAAGCCGGAGCACCTCGTCTTCATCGCTGAAGTCAATGCGGAGCCGGCGGGCTATGCTTATGCGGAGGTGATCCGGCGGCCGGAATCATCGGTCCACTACGCCTACGACATGGTCTATCTCCACCACATCAGCGTCGGGCCCGCATACCGCCGACGCGGTATTGGTAACGCGCTTCTCGGGTCTGTCCGTGCCGCAGGACAGGATTTGGGCATCACCCTTCTTTCGCTCGACGTCTGGTCGTTTAATGAAGGAGCACGAGCATTCTTCCGACGGCACGGGTTCAGGCCGTACAACGAGCGCCTCTGGAACCGATGAGCGTCGTTGTCCTGGCGATCGCAACGCCTGTGGATAACCGGGACAAGTCGTCACAACTCGGGCGCCCTTCGTGTTGCCCCGATATTGAGTAAGATTCGGCCCGCGAGCCCGAATCACCCATGCGCTTTCCGCCCGCCTTTCTCGACGAATTGCGTGCCCGGCTTCCCGTGTCGGAGGTCGTCGGCCGGCGCGTGAAGCTCAAACGGGCGGGACGCGAGTTCAAGGGCCTGTCGCCGTTCAACCAGGAACGCACCCCCTCGTTCTTCGCCAATGACCAGAAGGCGATGTGGTTCGACTTCTCCTCGGGCAAGAACGGCGACATTTTCAGCTTCGTGATGGAGACGGACGGCGTCTCGTTTGCCGAAGCCGTGGAGCGGCTCGCCGGCATGGCCGGGCTGCCCGTTCCGGCCGTGTCGGAAGAGGCCGTGGCGCGCGAGGAGCGGCGCAAGACGCTGCACGACGTGCTGGAGCTGGCCGCCAAGTTCTTCGAATCGACGCTCGCCTCGCGCGTCGGCGCCAAGGCGCGCGGCTATCTTGCCGACCGCCGCATCGACCCCTCGACCCAGCTCAAGTTCCGCCTCGGCTATGCGTCCGCCGAGCGCTTCGCGCTGAAGGAGCATCTCGGCGCGCACAAAGTGCCGGTCGAGGACATGGTCGAGGCGGGGCTGCTGGTTTCCGGCGACGACATCCCGCTCCCGTTCGACCGCTTCCGCGACCGGGTGATGTTCCCGATCACCGATCTGCGCGGCCGCGTCATCGCGTTCGGCGGCCGGGCGCTGGAGAAGGACGCGCCGGCGAAGTACCTCAACTCGCCGGAGACGCCGCTCTTCCACAAGGGTTCGACCCTCTACAACGGCGCCGCCGCGCGGGCCGCCGCCCATCAAGGCGCGCGCGTGGTCGCGGTCGAGGGCTATGTCGACGTGATCGCCATGGTCAGCGCCGGCTTTGCGGCGACGGTCGCGCCGCTGGGTACCGCGCTCACCGAGGACCAGCTCGCGCTCATCTGGAGAATGGCGGACGAGCCGGTCCTGTGCTTCGACGGCGACAGCGCCGGGCGTCGGGCCGCTTATCGCGCGGTCGATCTCGCGCTGCCGTTGCTGCGGCCGGGAAAGAGCCTGTTATTCGCCGTCCTGCCGGAGGGCCAGGATCCGGACGACCTGTTCCGCTCGGGCGGCCGCGAGGCGGTCGAGGAGGTGCTCGCGGCAGCGCGTCCGCTCGCCGACATGCTGTGGCTGCGCGAGACCGAGACCGGGGGGTTCGATACGCCGGAACGGCGCGCGGCGCTGGAGACCCGGCTCGGCGCGGTGACGGCCGGCATCGGCGACGAGGCGGTCAGGAGATACTACCGGCAGGACCTCGAAGCCCGGCTGCGCGGCCTGTTCATGCCGCCAGGCGCAGCCGAATCGCCCGGCCGGAACTGGGCCGCCCGGCGTTTCACCCCGCGCGGACGCACGGCCGGACGCCAGCCGACCCCGCGCGAGGCGCTGCGCCCGTTGAGCCCGCGCCTCGGGGTGAGCCCGCTCGTGCGCGGGTTTCGCAGCGGCCTGCCGCCGCGCGAGGCCCTGATTTTGCTGACCGTGGTCAACCATCCGTGGCTCCTGGAAAGCCATGCGGAGGAACTGGCCGAACTCGAGTTCCGCCACGCGGACGCCGACCGGCTACGCCGCGCCATCCTCGACGCTGCGGGCCATGGGCCGATCGAGGCCGAGGCGCTCGCCGCCGCTATCGGAGCGCGCGATCTGACCGGCGTACTCGCGCGGGTCGAGGCCGCGCTCACCCATAGGTCGGACTGGCCGGTCCGGGCCGCCGCCGCCGCCGAAGACGTGGAGCCTTGGTGGACCCACGTCGTCACCTTGCATCGCAAGTCGCGCACGCTAAATAAGGAGCTGAAAGAGGCCGAGCGCGCGCTCGGGACCGAGCCGAGCGAGGAAAACCTCGTCTGGCTCAAGGATGTGCAGGCACGGCTGGCGGCGCTCGACGGCAGCGAAGCCGAGATCGAGGGGTTTGGGGCCTCCTCGGGCCGGCCGGTACGCACCCTGTAAATTAAGCACATAGGGTAGGGGGACCTCACACGAGGGGCCATAGGAGAGCGGGGTTGCGCCCGGCGGGCAGCCGCGCTAGACGGCCAAACGACTGAGGATTTAGAGTTAATCGGAGCTTAAGCGGCTCCATCCACATTTCTGAGGCGATTCGGACCCGGCGGCGCGGACGCTGCCGTTTTGGCGTCGCATTGGGATGAGGCCGGCCCCGGCGGGTGTTACCCGGGA
>WNGA01016189.1_pt1 | contig 12293 bp, 16 predicted proteins | sample 5400061 | NCBI WGS metagenome assembly WNGA01 (sample SAMN13153366, study PRJNA577476) | soil metagenome | isolation source: 100 cm soil or saprolite under grassland replicate 2 | place: USA:California | collected 2016-06-15
CACATCATACAACGGCAAGCAGCGCTGAAGTATAAAATTCCGTTTATGACCTTGTACCGATGGGCTCAAAACCCAAAATTGATCAGGACAAAAAATGCCGATGGAAATACTCTTGTAAACGAAGCCGACGTTGCCTATTGCGCGCAGATGCGCAAAAAACGCGGAGGTGGAAGGGAGAGACAGACCTTCAATGATGACGGAACACTGTTTAAGCCAAAACCAAAGGACTTGACGCAGAGATAGCAACACCCATTCCCCTACCAACTGAACGGCTGGCCGCCAATAGAGACGGAAAGAAACTAAAAATAGTGACTGCTATAGTCTAGTCACTATACCGTTAATTAAATGAAGTAGTCACTATTTTTAGTTGGGTTATTGCTTATTAATGCGTGCTATAATGACTACGCGAAGTAGCCAATGTGTCTACAGACACGCACCTATCCAAAGACAACTTCGCCCCATTTCGAATATGGCAGCTGACCGAAGTTGCTCCTGCTCCAGTCAGCCAACAACAGAGTGAGGAGGCACATCCGTAAAAGCAAGACGCGCAGCATCGCGAACCCAGGGCATAGCCAGAAACACAAAGACAAGATAAACACCAACAGCCTCGGTATAACCCCTAAGATGCGTAGATTATGCCAGCCACCACCAGGGAAACCTGCAAGAGAAAAAGGAAAACGACGAAAATCAGGTCTCGCCGGTCCTTTGCTGGGATACTGCGCATTCTTTTGATCAGACCTGTGCGCCAGGATGGTTTTTCATAAGCAGGTAATATCATGTCAGTCCTCCAATCCGTTTTTCGCTGACTCTGGCAATCTGAGTAACTAACTGACCAAGCTTCATTAGCTGAACAGGTTTCATTACCACATGGATCCCCTTTTCGTTACAGCTCTTTACACGCTCAGCATCGGCACTACACACAAGAACGCGATCTAACAAGTTATCCCGGGTAAGCTTTTCAAACATGTCATCAGCCGAACCATCTCGGAAGAACGGATTCAGAACAATTACTTGGTACGTAGACGCGTCCAAGAGTCTGACGCCCTCATGATATCCAACCGCCGTCTTGACTCTAAAGCCAGCCAGCATCAGATCTGATGCGAACAGGTCTGCTAACTTCTTACTGTTTTCGATCACTAGAACATCTGCCATATTTTCCTATTTCGTGTTGCTTAGAGGCACACTCCAGACATAAAACGACCGGAAGTTGGTGAAAATCGTGATCGGGTAATAGCAACCCATCGCTAAAAATGCCTCGGACGAAGCCACAGATCGCCCCTAGTCAGCCGGTTCGAGGTCGATGCTGGGTCCAATAAGAACACGGTCTAGATACCACTTCTGATCAGTGCCGTGCTCGACGAGAACATACACATCGAAGGTCTTTTCTGTGGAGTGCTTGTCGTTGAGACCCTGGGTAAAGATCGAGGTCGCAGCTGTCCACACTTCATGATTCTCATCAATGACTGTGGTGTTGGAGATGTAGCCAGCCGAACTACCGATATTGCCGAGCTGCCCATCCCATACCGCAGCGGCTTGATGCGCTTTGAAGTAATCACAGCCACCTGCGGTCATGCCTACACAGACAGACTTAATCCAATTCTCCTGGGTGTCCATCGGTGCATACATGGCAGCCAGTGAGGTCAAAGCAGGAGCATTCTGGGTCATCTCAGCTGGGGGATAAACAATATGGTCCAACGGCTCGGGGTCAACGATGGTCTGGCCACCCGCCTGCACTCTGAACGCAGCGATGGCAGCGGTGCCCAACACGAGGACCAATAAAAACAGTGTTGCAAATCTTTTTTGTGATTTATTCAAGTTTTTCACAGTACGCCTCCATGCGTAAAAATAGTTTTTGCGTCTTACACCAGGAAGCATACAAGCACTTAATGGGGGGTGGTCTCCCGACCGACGCGATTTAACGCCTAAAAGACCCCCTACTTTTCAGAACCGGAAGTTTTACCAAACAGGAGAATAATTAGCCAAAGGCTCTTATCTAATTTCACGGAGGTGAAGCGAAAAGCGATGGAGGAAGGTAGCTCCTTGAAATTGTTTATAAGCCAAAATAATCTTACTATTGACATCCTTGCTACTCTGTAATACTATATAGAGGTACTATGTAATACATAGTAGAGAGGAATCAAGCAATGGAAGATTTGACAGAGCTATTAAAGGGAATTTTGGAAGGCTGTGTTCTTGAAATCATATGCCGTGAAGAAACTTACGGTTATGAGATTGTGAAAAAACTCAACGCGCTCGGATTTGAAGACATTGTTGAAGGAACGGTGTACACGATCTTACTCCGGCTTGAAAAAAACAAGCTTGTGGATATACAGAAAAAATCGTCGGAAATCGGACCGCCAAGAAAATTTTACTCACTCAATGCAGCAGGACAAAAAGAGCTTTCAGCGTTTTGGAACAAATGGGACTTCATCTCATCAAAGATCAATGAATTAAGGAGAAACAGTCATGTCAGATAAGATTACTGGGGCGATGAAAAAGGAACTAAACAGGCGCGTAAAAGCACTCCCAAGAGATTATCAGATAGTGTTTTACGAAATCTCAAAATACTTGTATCAATTCACCTCAAGCGACGCGGGTGTGCCAAATATGCAGATAGACATTCTTGATATGTTCGAAACAGGAGTGCAGGACGGCAAAGACGTGTTTGACATTGTGGGCAATGATGTTATCAGTTTTTGCGATGGACTTCTGGGTGGAATCCCCGAACATACATGGATGGGTAAAATGAAATCTGCCATGAATGATAGTATCCACAAAAAACTTGGCAGAAGAATGGATGGTGGGAAATGAGCGCATTAGCATTAAATGTACGCGATACCACACTAAGCAAGCTCGTAAAGCGGTTAATTGAAGATCAGCATTCTATTCTGCTTTCGGTTGCACTGCACCTTATCCCGGGTGTGCTGATTCTAGTAGCATACTTGCTTATAGCGGCACCACTTGTCCAAGCACTTGGCTACCCACCATACCTTGGCTGGGTGGTTGCGATGTGTCTGGCTCTTGCGCCTGTAGAGCTTGGACTGCTGCTTTATCTGAGCTGGAAGAAGAACGGGAAACTTTCGCTGCGTGGTGTCGTGCACTACACGGAGAAACCGCTTAAGACAGGTGCCCTTGTTGGGTACGTCCTACAATCATCTGTTTTCATGGATACCCTTCGAGAGTGCTGGAGGAGCGGGTGGATTCCTTTCGGGCTACGCGCGTTCCACGGTGATTGTTACGCTCGTGGTATCCCTGATTTTCACGGGCGTGATCCTGCCCGCGATTGAAGAACTGTACTTTCGAGGCTACCTGCTGCCGCGACTCTCGCGTGCTGGCAGATGGGCACCAATCCTGAATATGGTCCTCTTTTCGCTGTATCACTTGTGGACACCCTGGCAATTTATCACCCGAATCGGTTTTTTCCTGCCCACTGTATGGGTGACGTGGCGCAAGCAGGATTTACGCGTATCGTTGTGGGTGCACTGCTTATCAAACACGATTGTTCAACTGCTTACACTGATCGCGATTCTGTCGGGGGCCTCGTTTTAACTGGGGCATGACTAAAGTTGATGCTGATAAGGCGTTGCTCCACTCGTTTTTGGCTACCTTAATAGCTCCTTGAAATTGTTAAAGAGCCTAGCCAAAATTACCCCACAATCCTATAAGCAGTCAGCACAAGTATTACCAGGACAACAAGAATGTGTACACGCTTTTGAATATTCATGGGCAGAAATTACTTAGGGCTGTTGAGCGCTTTCAATTCGGCGTCAATAACTTCAGTAAATACTTCCATAGGCTGAGCGCCTACAAGCGCTAGTCCGTTGATAAAAAACGTTGGTGTCCCATGTACCCCGGTCGTTAGAGCAAAATCGAGGTCAGTTTCAGTCAAGTCCATGTAATCATCATTTTCCAGGCATGTATTGAAAATAGGAAGATCTAATTCGAGACTAGTTAGGCATGGTCTCCCATTAAAAGATTGATACAATCGTGATATAGAATTCGATACTATTGGATGAGTGATGACCATTTTTAGAGATAAACTAGTCAGCTCAACATTGGGCATTCCACTCTATCAACAGGTTTATACTCACCTGCGGGCATCAATTCTCTCGGGGGGATTGAAAGGCGGTATGAAACTACCCTCCACACGCACGCTGGCAAATGAACTCAATGTTTCGCGCAACACCATCGTCAATGCTTATCGGCAACTGATGGCAGAGGGCTATCTGGATAGCATGGTAGGGAGTGGAACTTTCGTTGCACGGGTTTTACCTGACCACTTGCTAACGCCACCAGGAGGAACCGATTCCACGGATACCCGGCCAACAGAGCCGCGACAGCCAGTATTTTCGGACCACACTAAGCTGCAACTGGAAACTCCCCAATTGTCTTGGGTGATGCCATCGCCGGCCGGTGCATCACCGCGCCCTTTTCGCCTTGGTGTACCGGCCCTGCAAGCTTTTCCTTTCAAACTCTGGTCGCGACTTGTCGTCCGTCGAGCAAGAAGTATGCCTGCCAGCGCGTTTACGTACCAGGATTTGGCAGGTTATGGCCGGCTCCGTGAAGCGATTGCCGCACATGTCACGGTTGCCCGTGGCGTTCAGTGTACACCGGACCAAATCATCATCCTGCCTGGTGCTCAAGGAGGGCTGGATCTTGCGGCGCGAATGCTAATCAATAGTGGTGATCCTGTTTGGATGGAAGACCCGGGCTATCTTCAAGCACGCGGTGCCTTCCTCGGCGCGGGCGCAGAAATTATTTCGGTTCCCGTTGATAAAGATGGTCTGGTAGTGAATGAAGGCATAGCACGCGCGTCGCAGGCCCGGCTCGCGTATGTCACGCCTTCGCATCAATTTCCTTTGGGCGTGACGATGAGTTTGCCGCGGCGGTTAGCGCTGCTGGATTGGGCCAAGCGCGCTAACGCATACATTCTCGAAGATGATTATGACAGCGAATATCGCTTTGCCAGGCGTCCGTTGCCGGCCCTACAGGGGCTAGATGACGCGGGGCGCGTGATTTACATTGGCACCTTCAGCAAAGTACTGTTTCCAGCTTTGGGAATCGGGTATTTGATCCTACCACTGCCGCTGGTCAACGCGTTCGAGGCAGTACGCGCCTTTATCAATCTTCATCCTCCCGTCTTGGAACAGATGGTACTGACAGATTTTATCGTCGAAGGCCATTTATCGCGCCATCTGCGAAGAATGCGAAGTCTCTATGCAGAGCGGCGCGCGGCTTTACTAGATGCAGCCCGGGAAATTCCTCTGGAAATTCATCCACCAGAATCCGGCATTCATTGCGTCGGGTGGCTGCCAGATGGCATGGACGATGTAACGCTGGCGCGAGAGGCCTCTGAGCAAGGCATCGATCTTGTACCTGTTTCTAGTTTCAGCATTGAACCGTTGGCGCGCAAGGGAATCATCCTTGGTTATAGCGAATACAGCGTGGATCAGATTAAAGAAGGAGTCAGACGCATTGGAGTGGCAATGCGCTCGGTTTGACCAGTCTTGGTGGAAAAAGCTGAAATGGTACCATTGTTTGGTCAAAAATTGGCTCTTGTCAAAAACAGACGGCACCATTTAGCATATAAAGGTCTACAGTCTCAGATTCAAGCACGCCCCGCATTCGAAGAAGACTATTTCCATTCGCGCCCGGCTTCAGTCACCTTGATCGCACGATATCCTCTGAGACGGGCAATCCATTTTAACTCGAGTGACCGTTGAAGAATTGCCGCTCTCAGTGCGCCGGCTATGTGTGGTTTCCGCTCGCTCCAATCCTGACATGCTCGCGCAAATGCTCTGCGTTTCCGTTGAAGTTTGAGGCAATCAATTCCAAAAGTATGGAACCGGTTCTCGCCAATCTGTGTGATTTCATAGACTTCGTCATGGCGGCGAATAAAACCTTTGTCAATGAGTGCCTGTGTCCATCCCACACCCAACTCACCTGCCAAATGATCGTAGCAGGTGCGCGCTCGATGAAGGGCTTTTCGTTCGAGGGTTTCATTTAGTGAATGCAGGTTTGTAGGCGGCGCGATCAGGGCAAGCTTTTCCAACGCCTGGGCTACATCTCGGTTGCTCAACCGAAAGTAACGGTGTCTCCCCCTCTTCGTCACACAGACTAAATTGCCCTTTACCAGTTTGGCGAAGTGCGTGCTGGCCGTTTGCGGTGTGACTTTGGCTAGGCGCGCCAATTCTCCTGCCATTAATGCAATATCCCCGATCAATACAGAGAGCATAGCCGCGCGGGCAGGGTCCGTAATTAACGCAGCAATCGTTGCCCAGTCTGGATTCGCCTTCATCAGTGAAATCGTATCACAGCGATGCTTCGATGCAGATCAAAATATTACGGTTCTACAATAATGAATCGCCAAATGGATACTTGCTAACGTTCTTACAATACTTTTTTTCATGAAAGTGAGTTGCTATGTCAAATAGACAGCGTAATGTGGCGATATTGGTCTTCGATCAGGTTGAGGTGTTGGATTTCGCTGGTCCCTATGAAGTATTCAATGTGACTGCTGAACTGAACGACCCAGCACCGTTCAATGTTTATACGATCGCCGAATCTACTGCCCCGATCCGGACGCGAGGTCAGTTAAGCGTCAATCCGAATTACAGTATCTACCAGATGCCCCCCGCTCAAATTCTGATCGTTCCCGGTGGCTTCGGAAGTCGCGCTCTTCTTCACAAGCCGCACTTCATCAACTGGTTGCGCGATCAAGCCGAACAGGTCGAATTGTTAATTTCAATTTGCACAGGAGCGCTCGTGTTGGCAAAGGCGGGGCTGCTGAGCGGATTGACTATCACGACTCACCACGAGAATTTATCCGAACTGGCACCGTTGGTGGATTCTTCCTCGACGATTACTACCGATCGCCGGTATTTCGATAACGGTAAAATCCTGTTGGCAGGTGGTGTTTCAGCTGGCATTGACCTTTCGTTATATGTGATCCGCAAGTTGCTGGGTGATATGGTGTTATCCAAGACGCTCAACGAGATGGAATATGCGTGGTCTGAGTCGGCTCAGCTTCAATGGCCCGAGGCAGTAGCACGCTTCAAGAACCTGTGAGGCCACAACGGACCTAGCTCAATTTGTCCACCTTTAAGGAGAATAAGATGAGCGATAAACCAAGCAGTGCGAAAGATGAAGACGTAATCCGCAGCCTGGTCGAGAACTGGGCGCGTGCTGTTCGTAACAAAGATGTGGAACAAATACTGGCACATCATGCGGCTGATATCTTGATGTTCGATGTTCCGGCTCCTTTGCAATTGAAGGGAATCGAGGCATATAAACAATCGTGGAATAGTTTCTTCGACTGGCTTGATAGAGGAGGCACCTTCGACCTGAGTGAGTTAAGCATAACCGCGGGTACTGATATTGCTTTTTGTCATGCCATTATTCACTGCGGCAATCCTCGCGGCAGCGGCCAGGAGGATGACCTTACCGTTCGACTAACCATCGGCTTGAAAAAAATTAACGGCGAGTGGATGATCTTGCATGAACACCACTCAGCCCCAGCTGATTAAGGTGGTGAGATCCCATGGGAAAAGTCATCCTATCGATCTATGTCACACTTGATGGATTCATTTCCGGGCCTAATGGAGAGCTGGACTGGCTTCCAGAAAGTGAGGATACGAGCAAGGACAACATAGAAATGCTTGAGAACGCGGACGGTATTCTGTTCGGCCGCGAAATCTATAAGGTATTTGAGGACTATTGGCCCACCGCACTTTCTAACCCAGACATTTATTCCCCTGACATACCTCTCGCCCAGCGATTAGATGCTCTTCCAAAATATGTATTTTCGTCCAAACTCGAGGGAGTTCATTGGAAAAATACGAGCATCATCAAAAACCGAGCAGAGGAAGCAGTAGCGCACCTGAAGCTGGGAAAGGCTGGCGACTTAGTCGTTTATGGGGGTGCTGTATTCGCCCGGTCGCTTATGAAAGCTGGTCTGATTGATGAATACCAATTATCAGTGGCTCCATTAGTACTAGGTAGAGGCAAGTCACTGTTTAAAGACTTAGGATATTTGAGCAAGCTCAAGCTTGTCGCCACAAAGGTTATGGAGCCAGGATTTGTAAAGCTCTGTTACCAACCTGTGATTAAGTAGCGGGTATAAATTTATGGAGCGACTTCAAGACTTGCTAGACTTTTTTCGATCTCTGCCAGCTATCCTTTACAACAGGAGTAACCATGTCCATCGAAGACAACAAGAATATTGTTCGACGATATCAAGACGCCTATAACTCTGGAGACTACAGAGCCCTGGCGGAGGTGGTCGCTGCAGATGTGCGTACACCCAATATCGCGCTCGGTATGTCGCCTGGACTGGAAGGTGCCATAGCCGTGCATCAGACCACGCTGCTTGGTATGCCGGATTATCACACCACGATTGAAGACTTGATTGCCGAAGGCGATAAAGTGGTGGCGCGTGTGACGATGACGGGTACGCATACTGGTGACTTCTGGGGTATCCCGCCGACTGGCAGGCGTGTCAATCTCACCGCAATCTATATCGTGCGCATCGCAGATGGCAAGATCGTGGAGCACTGGGGCGAAGAAGATGGAGTGAAAGTGCTCAGAGAACTGGGCTTCAAACTTAAGCTGGAGCAAATTGAAAGTTAGGCGCAAGATGATCGATAATCAATCTGTGGATGCTAACAAAGCATGGGAATTGTGGTTCACAACGAACGCGTTTGCTGCTGATAAGCGTCTGCATCGTATATTCCGCATGCTGCCGCACGACCCTCGCTGCAAATTCTGTAATGCACCCTTTCGCGGCGTTGGTGGGATTCTTGTCCAGGTATTGTTCGGCAAGCGACGATCCACGTTAAATCCTCGTTTCTGCAACGTGTGCCACGAAGCCACGTGCCAATTCCCCGGTGGCGCGGAAGTCAAAATGTCCATGCTGTTCGCCGACGTGCGCGGCTCTACGGCGCTCTCCGAGCAAATGGGGGTTGCTGAGTTCAGTCAACTGATCAATCGATTTTATACAGAGTCAACAAAAGTGATCATTGCAGAGGATGGATTGGTGGAAAAGCTGGCCGGAGATGCAGTAGCGGCGTTTTGGGGAGCAGGGTTTGCAGGCCCGCATTATGTGCAGCGAACGGTGAAAGTCGCGCGAGATGTTTTGCGCCTCATGCAGCAGCGGGAAATCCCGATTGGCATTGGTGTCCATTCTGGTGTCGCTTACTTTGGCACTATGGGCACTGCAGACGGCCTGACCGATATATCAGCCATAGGTAATGAGGTGAACCTGGCTGCCCGCCTGGCCTCGAAGGCTGCAGCAGGAGAGATCATTCTTAGCGAGCAGGCTCTCACGGAAGCGGGCATCGATGGCAGCGAACTCGAGTCGCGCAGCTTGGTGCTAAAAGGAATCACTGAACCAGTGCTTGCGCGCGTAATGCATGGTTCGTGACCAAATCACTGAGTGATGATATGGGTATTCCTCAAAATCAGTACAATAACCCGTTTGAATCGAATATCCCCCGATACTTCTTATATACCGCACTTAAAGGGTTTGGCTTTGGATTGATCACAGCCATGTGGCTGATTTATCTCCAGCAGCGACGCGGCTTGAGCCTCACTCAAGCGACATTTGTAGATGTCGCATTTTGGATCGCAGCCGTTCTGGGCGAGGTGCCGACAGGTATTGTCGCAGATACATTTGGCCGCAAAACATCATTGGTGGCTGGAATAGCCCTGATGAGCCTGAGTATTTTTGCATGGGCTCTTGCACCAACTATACCTCTTATCATGCTTGCTTACGCTGGTTTAGCGATTGGCGTCACATTCCTCTCTGGAGCCGAGGATGCGTTTTTCTTCGAATCAATCCAAATCACCGGACGCGCAGGTAGCTATACTCGTTTTGTCGGGTTGGCAAGTGCCACCATGTTGGGCGCAACTGCGATTGGTAGTGCCACAAGTGGTTTATTTGCTTCCATTGATTTGATCTTGCCTTTTCTTATCGCAGGTGTCAGTTTGCTGGCCACTCTGGGAATTGTACTGACGTTCAAAGAACCTCAGCTCGAAGAAAAAGCAGATGTGCAGATGCGAAAATCTTATGGAGAGATTTTGCGTCAGTCATTCACCCTGATGCGCGCTCGCCCTGTGTTACGTTCTCTAATGCTCTATCTGGCGCTTGTGCCGATGGTTGCCCTTATCATGGAGACGTTTTTCCTACAGCCTCAGGCGCTTGCATTAGGTGTGCCGATTGCGGGGATCGGTGTGCTTGTCATGGCGACACAATTTACAAATATGGCGGGGTCCACCTGGGCCGACCGGATTGCAGCGCGCCTGGGTGAAGGCCGAGTGCTTTACATGATCCCCGGGATGATCGTCATCAGCCTAATCCTGTTGGCAGAGTTTCAAGTATTTTTCTCGTTGCTTTGGATAGGGATGATCAGCTTTGTCACTGCGATTTTGCGACCTATCGTTTTGAATCGTATTCAGAGTCAAGTTTCCGATAACGTCAGAGCGACGATCCTCTCGATGCAGTCGCTGATGGCGACATTCCTTTTGGCGGTCAGTGAACCAATCTTGGGAGTGATCGCCGACCGATCTGGACTGCCTGCGGCCTATATCACGCTGGCGGCAGGTCTTGGTATTCTCGTCCTTTTCCTGTTCTGGGCCAGTCGTCAGCACTTTCCACAGATACACAAAACGATCACGAAGATTGAGGAAACGGGATGAAATTATTTCGCACAATAGCTATGTATGATGGAGAAAGCAGTTCCTTCATAGGTAAATGTTGGTGTTCAGAATTGTACAATTCGATATGATTAGATGAGTGATGACTATCTTTAGAGATAGCTGGTTCATTAATTTCAGCGATCCCATATGACTTACACTTACATTCACCACCTCCCATCCCCTCCACTCAATGCCTATATCGATGGTCTGTTTTACCTTGAGGGCCCCATGCCGCTCTCGCGCATGAAGATGCTCCCCATGCCAACAGTACAGTTGCTGATCAATTTCGGCGGCGCTATCTCGGTGTATGAGCCGGGTCAAGCTGATCCTTTTACGACCTGTACCGCGAGCTGGTGGGTGGGGCTGTGGAATCGGTATCACATCGCCGAATGGCCTTTGGACGCGAAGTTTTTCGGCGTCCGCTTCAAGCCGGGCGGAGCTTATCCATTCCTGGGGCTTCCTGCCTCAGAATTGCACAATCAATTCGTGCCGCTGGATGTAGTCTGGGGGCAGTTCGCCGCCGACATGCGCGAACGGTTATATGCAGCACCAACTATACAAGATGGGTTTGCTTTGTTAGAGCGACTATTACTGGCTCGTTTGAGTGCAGCACCGTATGGGCTCAATGTGGTGCAGTATGGTGTTGCAGAGATTGCCCGGCAGCACGGCGTGCTTTCGATTCGGGCGCTGAGTGATGATATCGGCGTCAGTCAGAACCACCTGCTCACGCAGTTCAAACGGATGGTTGGGGCAGCACCGAAAGTGTTGGCGCGTCTCTACCGGTTGAGACAAGTCATTCAGTCAATTGACCCTGCACAGTCAGTGGATTGGAGGCTGATCGCCCATCAATCTGGCTACTACGATCAATCGCATTTCAGCAATGATCTTATGGAGTTTCTCGGACATAGCCCAACAGATTATCTGCGGCTTCGTCGCCAGTTGCACGCCGCGAACCCAGAGCACGATCAGCTTCTGCGCTTCCTGCCGATTGATTGATTTTTTCCAAGCATTCGGCGCCTCCCTTGGTGTATGATCGAAACGTAAATAACGAGGAGAGATAACCCTTTCACGGGTATGAGTCATCCGCGATCAGGGTCAAAAAATAGTTGGGCCGCCTAGATGCCCTCGGGCCGGAATGCCTGATACGACGCCGGTCCGAAAATTTGTCGCGTTGTCAAGTTTTCATGAAAGGAGAGTGAACATGGGAACAGTTATTTTTGATATGAGTATGTCACTGGATGGTTTCATCGCTGGGCCAAAGGATGACAGCAATCCCGACCGCGAATTAGGAGCCCTTGATATCCTTCACGACTGGATGTTTCCACCGCAAGAAAATTTCCAGGAAATCGCGGGTGAAAGGTTCAAAAATGTTGGGGCGGTTGTAATGGGCAGGCGAATGTTCGACCCCGGAGAAGAACCTTGGGGAGACAACCCAGTCTTTCATGCGCCGGTGTTCGTGCTTAGCCACAAACCCAGGGAAAAAGTGGTCAAGCAAGGAGGAACAACGTATACCTTCGTAACGGATGGTATTGAAAGTGCTCTAGAGCAAGCCAAAGCAGCAGCCGGCAACAAAGATATCATGGTTGCAGGTGGTGCGA